>ENA-ORNR01003661-ORNR01003661.1-human-gut-metagenome-genome-assembly--contig:-NODE-3661-length-11261-cov-3.843031_pt1 | contig 11261 bp, 10 predicted proteins | sample MGYA00242114_ERZ509020 | MGnify/ENA primary metagenome ERZ509020 (study PRJEB26280, sample SAMEA2338758) | human gut metagenome | biome: human gut; feature: human-associated habitat; material: faeces...
GTTCTAGGGTGCAAAGGCTCTAATATAGTCTCGATTTTCAGTGTACAGAAGATTATGATTAAAAGTAGATCCCAACTAAATTAGAGCAAGTGCCGGATAATTCGAACTAGGTGCCGGGTAGATGTCGGTTATCTGCCGGGAAATAGAAATTATAAGCCGACTAAATACATACAAGTTTAGGATATATCCTAAAAAATGTGCTGTTTTGGGTACTAAATTCCATAATAATCGGTTTAAAAGCAATTGTTTTGAAAAAGTCTGTGTTTGAAATATATTTAAAAAGTTAACATTATGATAGTGTTTCGGTAATTCTTTTTGCATTCAGATAGTATGGTTACATTTGTCTATTCATTTCAAATATTATTAAAAAACAGAGAGATATGGATGAGAAAGGATTCGTGGAAGGGGTGAGAAGGTATATGTCCCAGTTACGAGAGGAAAAGCGTTATTCCTCCGCCAAAAGTTATCAGGATGCGTTGAACTCCTTTATAAAGTATAGTGGAACAGAGAACATTTCCTATTCGGATATCAATAAGGCCAATCTTCACCGATATGAGGCTTATTTGTTGGAAAACGATTGCATGCGTAATACGGTCTCCACGTATATCCGCCGTTTGCGTTGTATTTATAACAAGGCGGTGGAGAATGGTGATGCGGAATATATCCCCGGTTTGTTCCAAGGAGTTTTTACGGGAGTGGAGAGTAAGCGCAAGAAATCCCTATCCTTAGAGAACCAACATAAGTTGATGACGGTGAAGGTAGAGAGTGAGGTGCTAAGGGAGACACAACTGGTCGTTTGTTTGTTGTTTCAGTATGCAGGAATGTCGTTCGTGGACTTCGCCCACCTAAAAGAAAGGAATATCAAAAACGGGATATTGGACTATAATCGGCAGAAGACAGGCACACCGATGAGACTGGAAATCTTGGATACGGCAGAATTGATGCGCAAGGAATTAATGGGTGACAAGAAGCCGGCCTCAGGCTATTTATTCCCTTTTTTGAGTGGAACGAAGACGGGCTATGAGGCATATCTCGAATACAATGCGGCCCTATCTCGGTTCAATCGAAATTTGAAGGCGTTGAAAAAGGCCGCTGGAATAGCATCGAATGTTACCTCTTATACGATCCGCCATTCCTTTGCCATGGCATTGAAAGAGCAAAATGTCCCTATAGAAATGATCAGTGAATTATTGGGGCATAAGTCCATCAAGACCACCCAGATTTATCTGAGAAGTTTCTCTTTAGAAAAAATGACAGAGGTGAATAGCACTTGCTTTGGTTGTGTCTATAATTATGTGTCGAAAGTGGGATGAGGCTACTTAGTGAGTAGCGTTTGTTTCACGCCGCAAATGTAGTAAAAAATAACAAAAAACAAGCAATCATTAGGGTTTGTTTGTGTTTCCAGTTGGATTCTCGTTAAATCTTCGTTCTTATTTCTGATGTATAGACATGGCAATAGAGACGAAATGGCCTCGTATTTCCGAAATCATCACGTCCCCCCCTAAAATCGAACATACATTCTTGTAGAGATGGGTATACCCCGTCTCATCCCCTCTAAAAGATGTTTTAAATTACTGTCAGACGGTGGGAGACGGAGCATGCTCCGTCTCTACAACTGAGTAATAACCATTCTCCCACCTTTTGCGCTACTCACTAAGTAGCCTAATTTCTCACATGGCGAAAAAGGGTTATGGTGCATATATCAAACTATCTCTTTTAAGCAATCAACGAAATGCGAGCGAATGTTGTAAAAACGGTTGTAAATTCGGTACCTCATGAGGGTATCGACGCCGTAGGCGTTGAAAGAACCATTCCTGAAAACCCGTTACGGCGAAAATCTGATCAGAAACATTGGTACATCGCTATCGTCAACAACAAGTCCGAGAAACTATGCCGTGACAAGCTGGAAAAGCGCATAGCCAGTCAGCCGGAAGGCGAGAAGGACTATGAGGTTTATATAGCCTCCCAAAAAGAGATGTGTCTTCTGCCAAGCGGCAAGCGTAAGCAAGTAGACCGGATCGTCTTCCGTTCCATTGTATTCATCCGTTGCACCGATGTCTTGCGTAGGAAGGAGATCGTGCATCTTCCTTATATCAAACGTTTCATGGTAAACATAGCTGGCGAACGGTCTGGAGGCATACGCCCCGTAGCCTTCATTCCGGATGAGCAGATGGTGAAACTCCGTAGGATGCTGGACGATTCCGAAGAGCCTGTCATTATCGATCCCCGTCCGCTGCCTCTTGGAGCGAGGGTACGTATTAACGGCGGTAAGTTGCATGGTCTAGAAGGTAACGTGCTGGAAGTGGAGGATGGCAATCTTAACTTTGTGATCCGTGTAGATCTACTGGGATGTGCCAAAGCAAATATCACCCGTGACCTGCTAGAGCTATTATGATACACATAGATGGATACGCACTATGGTAAAAAAGAGGATAGATCCGGAGTACGCCTTATCTCGTTGTTAGGAAACCATTTGAAAGAGATTCTTAAGCGAGAGTCGGATAATCGTGCCTTCATCCATCTTTACTGTACGGGTCCGTATTGGGTGGCGTTCGAGAAATCAGCTTACCTGTTACGCCAAATATCTTCCCGTACCTTAGTGACCCCGTTAAGCCTCACCACGTACCCGTTTCCAATCGTGATGGTCTCTTGGACAGATGGCGAGTTACGTTCCTATACATGTAACCATCTTTTCCATCGCGAAGGCAATGACTACGGTCGGTTATCCGTCCCTACTCGTACGCTTGACGGTTACAAGGAGTGGCATAAGGAAGAGGTGAGGTGTTTTCCGATGCCGGAAGTAAAAACCACGTCCATGGATCGTGACATGGAGATTGATTAAAGATACTTCTGAGGTTCAAGAGAGCCTCCAATCAAGAATATATTATCGCTAGGTCGCAATTAGAAAATGAGAATTAGGCGGCCGATATCGATCAAGAGGTCAGCTATCTCTAGTAGCGAGGAGAGTCCCTTTTTCTTTAACCGATAGACTAGACTCTTGCTTTAGCTTATACCACTCCAACCACTTGAGAGGTTCGGTCGCTTATTATTATAGTTAGATAGATATGAATAAAACAAATATGGAAAAGGTGAAATATCGTTATAATCGCTGGCGTTTAGCGCTGGGGCGTCTGGTAAATTTGCGGTATATCAACCGCTGGATCATTTTTTGTGCGGATCTTTTCATTTCCCTATGTGTATCTTTGATAGGAGTGCTGGGATTATTGTCCATCATGCATGTATACATAAGCGGGATTAGTGTATTAAAGGTAGGAATAGCTTCCTTTGTGGCCAGTATCCTTTCTTTTCTTACGTTCAAGGTTTATCACGGGGTGATCCGTCATTCCACGCTACGTGGACTATGGAGGATTGGTGGTGTCGCCATCACAAAATCCATCCTCATGTTCATACTGCTTCATCTTTTGAGGGCGAATTTCAATTCCTCTATATATTGGGTGGGAGGGATAACCGATTGTATGTTGACGATTGTTCTGCTGATCACCTTACGTGTATTCGTGATTAATGTATATAATAGCGTGTTGTCCCAACTTGGAAAAAAGCGCAAGCGTGTACTGGTGTTCGGTATGGATGAGGATAGCGTGATGATAGCCACATCACCCAACCGGCAAGTATTCATGCAAAATTATAGCATCATCGGCTTCTTGACGTTTGGTAGCGCTAAAAAGAACCTTCGCATAGCGGAACTTCCCGTTTACCAGATCGAGGACATTGATGACTTGTTGCGTCTGATCCCCAGAAATAACTTGGATGGTATCCTTTTCCCGAATATAAAGACCGTCCGACGAGAAGGTGATCGTTTGATTCATTATTGCGAGCAGGCCTCCTTGAAGCCTCTCGTGGTTCCTGATATGGAGGAGGTCCATGAGGGCGGAATGAAGCGTTCAGTCCGTGAGATCCGTATTGAGGACTTGCTGGGTCGTGAGGAGATCAGTATAAATCTGGGCGAGATCGGTCTCTTATTGAAAGATAAGACGATCCTTGTTACGGGAGCGGCCGGTAGCATTGGTAGCGAGATCTGCCGCCAGCTGGCGCATTTCCCGATCAAGAAATTGATCTGCCTTGATGCCGCCGAGACTCCGATGCATGACTTACGCCTGGAATTGGAGGAGAAGTATAAGGAACTGGATTTTGTACCTATCATAGGCGATGTCCGGAATCCGGACCGTGTAGATTACGTATTCCGCAATTGGCATCCCCAGGTAGTATTCCATGCGGCAGCTTATAAGCACGTCCCCTTGATGGAAGAGAACCCTTGCGAGGCTGTTCGTACCAACGTGTTTGGTACCCGAGTGATAGCGGATGCCGCCGTAAGCTATGGTGTAGAGAAATTCGTGATGATCAGTACGGATAAGGCCGTTAATCCAACGAATATCATGGGATGTAGCAAGCGCCTCGCTGAGATATATGTGCAGAGCTTGAGTGTGGCGATCAGTAAGGGGGCTCTAGCGGGAAACACTAAGTTTATCACGACCCGTTTCGGTAATGTATTAGGAAGTAATGGCTCCGTGATACCTCGTTTTCGCGATCAGATCGCCAAAGGAGGCCCAGTTACGGTAACCCATCCCGATATCATCCGCTACTTCATGACAATCCCCGAAGCCTGCCGTTTGGTGTTGGAAGCCGGTACGATGGGCAAGGGCGGCGAGATATTCATCTTTGATATGGGTGAGCCGGTCAAGATCGCTGACTTAGCGAAGCGTATGATCGAGCTTTCTGGTTTGCAGGTGGATAAAGACATAGAGATTAAATACACAGGTCTTCGTCCCGGTGAGAAATTATATGAGGAACTATTGAGCAACAAGGAGAATACGAAGGAAACCCCTCATGAGAAGATTCGTGTGGCAGCAGTCCGGGAGTACGCCTACAAGGATGTGGTAGAGCACATTGATCTATTAGCTGAATTATCCCTTCATGTACATATTCTTCCTATGGTGAGAGAGATGAAATCCTTCGTCCCCGAGTTCAAGAGCCAAAACTCTCAATTCACGAGATTGGACGGAGTGAATTAGCAATTTAGTTGGTAGTTATAAATCTGAATTATAAATGATTATCGCAGTAGATTTTGACGGAACAATCGTTGAGCATAAATATCCGGCGATAGGGAAGGAGATCCCTTTCGCTTTCGAGACATTGAGAAAGTTACAAATAGAACACCACAAGCTGATCTTATGGAGTGTGCGAGAGGGTAAGCTTTTGGATGAGGCTGTCACCTTTTGCCGAGAGCGGGGCTTGGAGTTTTACGCCGTGAACCGAGATTACCCGGAGGAAGAGAAAAGCCTGAATAACCATTTCTCCCGTAAGCTGAAGGCCGACATTTTTATTGATGACCGTAATCTTGGTGGTCTCCCGGACTGGGGTATGATTTATGAGATGGTGAGTAAAAGACTTTCCTATGAGGATTTAATGCGGAAATACGAGTCGGAATACGAACCGGAGAAACCGAAAGGCCTTTTCTCTCGTTTGTTTCGCTAAATCCATATCATTCTGTGTTCAATGAAATAAAAAAAGATAACAAAATAATATGAAAATCAAAAGATTACTACTTTTATTAGCTTTACCTCTATTGGTAGCGAGTTGTACTTCTTACAAGAACGTACCATACCTCCAAAACCCAGAGGCAGTGAACGATTTTGAGGAGACCCTTCCATTGTATGACGCAAAGATCATGCCAAAAGACTTGTTGAGCATCACGGTCAATACGACAGACCCGAAGGCTGCGACCCCATTCAACTTGACGGTACAGACTCCAATCAATGCGGCTTTGACAAATATCAGTACGACCACGCAACCGACCATGCAGCAATACTTGGTGAATAATAAAGGAGAGATCGATTTTCCTGTTATCGGTCGCTTGGAAGTGGGTGGTCTCACCAAGAACGAGGCGGAGGACTTGATTCGTGAGCGTTTGAAACCTTATTTGAAGGAATCCCCGATCGTTACGGTCCGTATGGCTAATTACAAGATCTCCGTGTTGGGTGAGGTGGCCCGTCCGGGTAGCTTCACGATCGGCAACGAGAAGGTGAACGTTCTGGAGGCTTTGGCGATGGCAGGCGATATGACGATTTACGGTGTCCGTGATAACGTCAAGCTGATCCGTGAGGACGTGAACGGTAAGCGTGAGATCATTAACTTGAATTTGAATAATGCCGAAGTCGTGACTTCCCCGTATTATTACCTGAAGCAAAACGATATTATTTACGTGACCCCGAACAAGACGAAGGCTAAGAACTCCGATATCGGTAACAGCACGACCCTTTGGGTAAGCTCACTCTCGATTCTGGTATCTATTGCCGGCCTGTTGGTAAACATACTTAAGTAATTGAAAATTGAGAATTGAAAATTAAGAGAGATGATAGACGAACGGATAAATAATAACACTGGGATAGAGAACGAGGAACAAGAGATTGATTTGGTCGCTCTTTTATTCAAATACCTTTTTTATTGGCGTTGGTTTGTTGCTAGTATATTGATATGTTGCATCGCTACTTACCTGTTTCTTCGTTATCAAACGCCTGTATATAACATTTCCAGTTCCGTGTTGATAAAGGAGGAGGATAAGCGAAGCGGTTCGGGCAACAATCCGTTGGCGGCCATTCAAGATTTGGGAATGTTTTCCATGACAAATAATTTTGATAACGAGGTGGAGATATTGAAATCCCGTACATTGATAAAAAAAGTCGTGAACGACCTGAATTTATATGTTCGTGTAGCGGAAAAGCGAGCGTTCGGTTATGCGATGCCTCTTTATAAGAATAGTCCGGTGCGGATTTATATGACACCGGAAGAGGCCGATAAATTGGAGGAGCCGATTAAGCTGGATCTTACATTTACAAAAACAGGAAAATTGTCTGTTAAGGCTGAATATGTGCAAGATAAGGAAGAGCAAGAGATAGAACAGGCATTTGATCAATTGCCGGCGGTGTTACCAACACCTGTGGGTGTTTTAAGCTTTACGCGAGGCGATACCTTGTATATGGAAGAAGAGGAAATCGCTTTACGTGTTACCATAAATACGCCGACGGAGACCGCCGAGGATTATATGAAAGACTTGAGCGTGACCGCCTCTTCCCAGACCACGACGATAGCGAAGATCAGCGTGAACAATACAGTAAAGGAGCGAGGCGTGGATTTCGTGAATCGTTTGGTTGCGTTCTATAATCAAGACGCAAACGATGAGAAGAATGAGGTAGCTCAGAAAACCGCTGAGTTCATAGAGGAGCGTATCGGTATAATTAACCATGAGTTGGGTACGGCGGAGAGCGAGTTGGCGGACTTCAAGCAACGATCCGGTCTGACGGATTTGACAAGTGATGCCCGTCTAGCCTTACAAGAGAGTTCCAAGTATGAGCAGCAACGTACGGAGAACGCTACACAGATCAGCTTGGTTCAATTTCTGCGTACCTATATCAACGATCCGGTCAACAAGGAAGAGGTAATTCCTGCAAACGTAGGGTTACAGGATCAAAACCTCACTAGGGTGATTGAACAATATAACACGATGATCATCGAGCGTAAACGTTTATTACGTACCTCTTCGGAAAATAACCCGGCGGTGATAAACATGAACACCGGCGTTGAGGCGATGAGACGCAATGTCGAGACAACCGTGAATAGTGTCTTGCGAGGACTACAAATCGCCCAGAAAGATATTGAGCGTCAGGCTAGTAAATTTGAGAGCCGGATTAGTGATGCTCCAAAGCAAGAGAAAGAGTTCATGACTATTTCTCGCCAGCAAGAAATCAAGGCGACTTTATATATCATGCTGTTGCAGAAGCGGGAGGAAAATGCGATCACATTGGCAGCCACGGCTAATAATGGTCGTATTGTAGAGGAACCATTACCCGGGAAGGATCCTGTGGCTCCCAAGAAGCTCGTGTTTTTATTGGCTGCGTTTGTGGTGGGCCTGTTTATTCCGGTGGGAATCATCTTTGTCGTGGAATTATTGAAATATAAGATCGAGAATCGTGGCGATGTGGAGCAATTGACGAATGTTCCGATTTTGGGCGAATTGCCCTTGTGTGGTCATAAATCCTTCGATAAGGGAGCGATCGTGGTGCGCGAGAATAAGAACGACATGATGGAGGAGACCTTCCGAGGTTTGCGGACCAATCTGCTCTTTATGCTCCGGAAAGATCAAAAGGTCATACTTTTCTCTTCTACGCAGCCCGGAGAAGGTAAGTCTTTCGTGACTGGAAATCTCGCTGTCAGCTTGGCTTATTTGGGAAAGAAGGTGGTAGTGGTTGGTATGGATATCCGTAAGCCGGGCTTGAATAAGGTCTTCGATTTATCGAAAAGGCAGGAAGGAATATCAAATTATCTGATGGATCCGGAGGATAAGGATCTTTTTGATCTTGTGCAGCCTTCCGGCATCAGTCCGAACCTGGATATCCTTTTAGGAGGAACGATTCCCCCGAACCCGACGGAACTGGTAGCCCGTGATACCTTGGAGAAGGCGATAGAGCAATTGAAATCCCGTTATGACTACGTGTTGCTGGATACAGCCCCGATCGGTATGGTAACTGATACGGCCATAATAAGCCGTGTGGCCGACATGTGTGTTTATGTCTGCCGTGCGGACGTGACACCGAAAGCCGCTTTCTGCTACATTAATGTTCTTAGGGACGAGCATAAATTTGACAAGTTAGCGGTAGTGATCAATGGAATCGACCTGAGCAAACGTAAGAACACCTATGGTTACGGTTATGGTAAGAAATATGGTTATGGCTATGGTAAACATTATGGTTATGGATACGGCTATGGGTATGGTTTTGAGGCAGAGAATAAGAAAAGAAAATAACTGGATATGAAGAGAGAGGATCAAGACTTCAAATTAAAACAAATAACACCGTTTGCTTCTAAAATATGGCTGAGTTCTCCTACGATGCATGGAGATGAAATCAAATATATAATAGAGGCATATGAGAGTAATTGGATGTCTACTGTAGGCAAGAATATTAATGAGGTAGAACGTCTGGCTTGTGAGAAGATTGGTTGTCAGTATGCGGTTGCTTTATCAGCAGGGACAGCTGCTTTGCATATGGCGGTTCGGTTGGCCGGGGTAAAACCCGGTGATAAGGTCTTTTGTTCGGATATGACCTTTGACGCTACGGTAAATCCGGTTGTCTACGAGGGTGGAGTACCCGTGTTTATCGACACGGAATATGATACTTGGAATATGGATCCGATTGCGTTAGAGAAAGCCTTCGAAATTTATCCGGAAGTGAAGGTCGTTGTGGTCGCTCATCTCTATGGGACACCGGGCAAGATCGATGAAATCCGGGCTATTTGTCAGAGGCATGATGCTATTATCATAGAGGATGCGGCGGAATCGTTGGGTGCCTCTTATAAAGGTGTACAAACCGGAACTTTTGGTCATTACAACGCTATTTCATTTAATGGAAATAAAATTATCACGGGATCTTCTGGGGGAATGTTATTGACGGATGATTTGGAGGCAGCGAACAAAGTACGTAAATGGTCTACCCAATCCCGAGAGAATGCCCCTTGGTATCAACATGAGGAACTGGGATATAATTATCGCATGAGTAACGTGATAGCGGGAGTGGTAAGAGGTCAATTCCCTTATCTGGAGGAACATATCGCTCAAAAGAAGGCTATTTATGAAGGATATAAATCGGGATTTAAGGATCTTCCGGTAACCATGAATCCGTTTGATGCGAGGCATTCCGAACCCAATTATTGGCTGTCTTGCCTATTGATTGACGAGGATGCTATGTGTAAGCAAGTATGCGGGGAGTGCGATGCTTTATATATCAGTGAATCCGGAAAAAGTTGTCCGACTGAGATCTTGGAAAAACTTGCCCAATATAATGCGGAGGGCCGTCCTGTCTGGAAGCCCATGCACATGCAACCTATTTATCGGATGAATGGATTTGTTACCCGGGAAGGTAACGGCCGGGCGAAGACAAATGCGTACATAAGTGGTAGTGTCCGTGGAAAGGATGGCAAGCCGTTGGATGTAGGCATGGATATTTTTCATAGAGGTTTGTGCCTGCCTTCGGATAACAAGATGACGGTGGAGCAGCAAGAGGTGGTGATAGAGATTGTTCGGAGATGTTTTTATAGGTGATTAATAGTCATTTTAATGGACTTGAAGAATTTCTATAAACAATATATAAAGAGAGTAATGGACATTTTATGTTCATTTTTGTTTCTTGTTCTATTTTGGTGGTTACTTGTATTAGTTGCTTTTTTAGTAAAAATTAGATTAGGCTCTCCAATTTTATTCACTCAAGACAGACCCGGAAAAAAAGGAAAGGTTTTTAAGTTATACAAATTTAGGTCTATGATTGATAAATGTGATAAAGAAGGAAATCCTCTACCTGATGACGAACGTTTACCCAAATTCGGTCGTATTCTTCGCTCAACAAGCCTGGATGAGTTACCTGAGATTTTCAATATATTAAAGGGAGATATGAGTGTTGTAGGGCCAAGACCCCTTTTGGTTGAATATCTTCCATATTATACAAAAGAGGAATTGCGTCGTCATGAACAGAGACCGGGATTGACTGGGTGGGCACAGATTAACGGACGAAACGCTACCGGGTGGGACGAACGTTTGCAACAGGATGTTTATTATGTAGATCATTGTTCATTGTTTTTAGATTGTAAAATCATTTTACGTACGGTTCTAAAAGTAGTAAAAAGGTCGGATGTGTTGGTCGGGAAACAAATTCCTGCGGGAAGATTGGATGTCTCCCGTAAAAATAGGCTGGATTTAAATGGTGTAAAATGAAATTTGGAAATGTAAATATCCGACCTTTTACGGAAAATGATATATTGAATAAGGTCCGATGGATAAACGATTGTGAGAATAATAAGTTCCTGCATTACGAACTTCCTTTGGACGAGGATAAGACTCGGGCTTGGTTTCATAAGAATAAGGATCGAGCAGATCGCTATGATGCCATCATTGAATATGATAGAAATCCTGTGGGTGTAATAGGTTTATTATCTATCGTAGATGGACGGGCCGAATATTATATTACGTTAGGAGAAAGTCGGTATAGAGGAAAAGGTATAGCGCAAGATGCTAGTATCTTATTGTTGAAATATGCTTTTGATGAATTGGATTTGCTAGAAGTCTATTTATATACGGAAGTAGACAATATACCAGCTCAGAAATTATTTGAGAAATGTGGTTTTGTGAAGCATCGTTTAGATAAACCTTAATTCCGCAACACTTTGATTTAACTTTATTTATAAGTTCCTGAGCAACA
>ENA-ORNR01003664-ORNR01003664.1-human-gut-metagenome-genome-assembly--contig:-NODE-3664-length-11244-cov-4.550809_pt1 | contig 11244 bp, 9 predicted proteins | sample MGYA00242114_ERZ509020 | MGnify/ENA primary metagenome ERZ509020 (study PRJEB26280, sample SAMEA2338758) | human gut metagenome | biome: human gut; feature: human-associated habitat; material: faeces...
CGTATCCCCGCGTGCGGCACGTGTTCCGCAGGCCGCTGAGGCAACTCAGCGCACAAGCGCCGCGAGCCCTTCCCCATCAGGCTTTATCCCCAGTATAGCAAGAAGCCCCGCGGCAATCGCCGCAGGGCTTCCGCAAACGCCGTTCGCGCAAACGGCGTTGCCATGTTGTAACGTTTCGCGATCGCGATGCGAGGAGGCGAGCCGCCCCGTTCACGCAAAGCGAGGGATTTCGCCGGCTACACCTCCAGGTGCTTGAACGCCTCGGGCACTTCCTTGAAGCCCTTGGACTTCACGGCGCCGACGATCAGGCCGAGGATCAGCCACACGATGCCGACGATGTAGGTCATCGTCTCGAAGCCGGTGAACACGTACACCAGGATGGCGATGCCGATCCAGGGGCAGATCAGGTACTTCACGATGTCGCCGAAGGTGTTGCGCTTCTTCTCGCGGATGAAGAAGAACAGGAACACGGCGAAGTTCAGCAGGATGAACGAAGCCAGGGCGCCGAAGTTCACCAAGCCGGCCAGCTGGGTCATCTTGTCGCCCATGGGGATGGACAGGCACAGGGTGACCACGCCCAGGAACACGGCGGAGAACCAGGGGGTCTGGTACTTCGGGTGGACCTTGCCGAACGCCTTCGGGATAACGCCGTCGCGGCCCATGGAGTACAGCAGGCGCGAGGAGGCCATCTGGGCGTTCATGATGTTGGCGATGCCGATGGCGACGATGTTGATGACCAGCATGATCTTGTAGAAGACCGGGCCGCCCACCAGCATGACGGAATCGAAGAAGCCCATGTCGGGGTCGGTGTTTGCCCAGTCAGGCTGCACGATGGCGGCGATGTAGGTCTGGGCGACGAACACGATGATGATGGCGCACAGGGCGATCAGGATGCCGCGGCCGATGTTCTTCTCGGGCTCGTGGGTTTCCTCGGCCAGCGTGGACATGCCGTCGAAGCCCAGGAAGGAAAGCGCTGCCAACGAGATGCCGGCGGCGATGAAGTGCGCGTTCGGCGAGAATCCGAAGGGCGCATATGGCCAGAACGGCCGCAAAGCGCCGGTCACGCGCATGGCCTGGTAAACATAGCTGCGGCCGGACAGCGGGTCACGGATGGCACCGCCGATGCAGGTAGCAGCGCCGCCGAACGGCTCAATCTCGGTGGGGTGGTTGTGGGTCTCGTTCTTGAAGAGGAACAGCCAATCCTGCAATTCGCCGTCCACATCGCACTTGATTTTGACGGTGCAGGCATTGATCTCTTCGCTCTCGTCCAGGTTCTGCAGGATGCCGCGCTGTTTCAGGGCCTTGGCGCCGATGGTGGCCAGGTCCATCAGGGTGCGGTTCTTTTTATCGCGGCCGGTCTCGGCACGCAGGGCCATGTAACGGTCAAATGCAGCCTGCACAACTTCGTCGTCAATCTTGACATCGTTCAGGATGGTGCCGAAGGTGGTGTGACGGCAGTGGTCAGACCAGTAGGTATCAATCAGGCGGATTTCGGTAATGGTCGGGTCGCGCTGTTCAGATTTGAAGTAGTTCTGGCAGAACACAATGTCGGCGTGGTCCATGGCCAGGCCCTTTTCATTGCGGAAATTCTCCAACGCAGCGTCATCCAAAGCGCAGAAGCCGTTCAGGGTTTCCACAGCGGTGGGCACGGCAAATTCCATTTTCAGGGTATCGCGGGTGTCCAGACTGGCCTCGCGGGCTTCCACCGGGTTGATGACGTACTTCTTGATGGCTTCCAGATCCTCTGCGCTCAGCTCGCCGTCCAGCAGGTAGATGCGGGCACTGCGCACAGACGGACGCTCGCCCTGGCTCAGCAGCTGGATACACTCGGAAGCAGAATCTGCACGCTGGTCAAACTGGCCGGGCAGATACTCCACAGCAAACACCGTCTTGGCGGTGGGCAGCTCGGTATAGGTCACATCGACTGGCGGTTCGCTGAACACGGTGGGGATGGCTTTCTCAAACAGGTCGCGGTCAATGCCTTCCACATCATAGCGGTTCAACAGGCGCAGAGCTTTCAGGCCCTTAATACCAACCAGCTCAACCAGTTCATGCTTCAGGCCCTGGGCTTCGCCGTCAAAGCCGGGCTTTTTTTCTACATAAATGCGGTAAACCATTCTTGTTTAACCCTCCTGTGCTTTCATTGCCGCAAGGGCACGGGCACCAATATCACTGCGGCGGTGCAGTTTGTCAAAATGGATGCAGTCAGCAGCGGCGTAAGCCTTTTTCAGGGCTTCGGGCAGGGTGGCGGCGGTTGCCGTTACACCCAGCACGCGGCCGCCGTTGGTAACCAGCTTGCCATCCTTGATGGCGGTACCGGCATGGTACACGGTCACATCGGCAGCACCGGGCACCTGGCCATTCTCCAGGCCGGTGATCTCCTTGCCCTTTTCATAGGCAACGGGGTATCCGCCGGAAGCCAGCACCACACAGGCGGCAGCGCCATCGCTGAACTTGACCTCAGTCTTGTCCAGCGTGCCGTTGGTGCAGGCCTGCATCACGGTCAGCAGGTCGCTTTCCAGCAGGGGCAGTACTACCTGGGTTTCGGGGTCGCCAAAGCGGCAGTTGTATTCAATCACCTTGGGGCCGTCCGGGGTCAGCATCAGGCCAAAGTACAGGCAGCCCTTAAAGGGGCAACCCTCTGCCTGCATGGCGGCAACCGTAGGCAGGAAAATCTTTTCCATGCACTCGGCGGCAATGGCGGGGGTGTAGCAGGGGTTGGGGGCAACGGTGCCCATGCCGCCGGTGTTCAGGCCCTCGTCATGGTCCAAAGCGCGCTTGTGGTCCATGCTGGAAACCATCGGCTTGACGGTTTTGCCATCACAGAAGGACAGCACGCTGACTTCCGGCCCGGTCAAAAATTCTTCCACCACAACATGGTTGCCGGAAGCGCCGAACTTTTTGTCCAGCATGATTTCCTTTACGCCATCGGCGGCTTCCTGCTCATTCTGGCAGATCAGCACGCCTTTGCCCAGCGCCAGGCCATCCGCCTTGATAACAACCGGGTACTTGCCCTTGCTGCGGATGTAATCCATCACCTTGGCGGGGTCGTCAAAGGTTTCATAGCCGGCGGTGGGAATGCCGTATTTTTTCATCAGGTCCTTGCTGAACACCTTGCTGGCTTCAATGCGGGCGGCAGCGGCATCCGGGCCAAAAGCAGGGATGCCCACCTTGGCCAAAGCATCCACCATGCCAAGGGCAAGGGGATCGTCCTGTGCAACAACAACATAATCAAAGGCTTCTGCCTTGGCAAAGGCGACCATGGCGTCTACATCCGTTGCAGAGATGTTTTTGCAGGTGGCATCGTAACCAATGCCGCCGTTGCCAGGGGCACACCAGATATCGCCGCAGTCGGGGCTTTTTTTCAGCGCGCGGATAATGGCGTGTTCACGCCCGCCGCCGCCAACAACCAGAATTTTCATGGCAAACTCCTTAGCTTGAAATGAAAAAAGAATAATGAATAAAGAATAATGAAGGTGGACCGCGTTGCTGCGCACCGCTTAAAAAATATTAGAACTCTAATATCCAAAACCGTGCCGCTTGCGGCACACCTTCATTCTTAATTATTATTTATTATTTAGCAAAAACTTCGTTTTTGCTTAGTGGTGGAACAGTCGGATACCACAGAACGCCATGGCAATGCCGTACTTGTTGCAGGTGGCAATAACCTGATCATCGCGGATGGAGCCGCCCGGCTGCACAATGGCGGTCACACCGCTGCGGCGGGCGCGCTCGATGTTGTCCCCAAAGGGGAAGAATGCATCACTGCCCAGGGCAACATTCGTTACCTTGCTCAGCCAGGCTTTCTTTTCCTCGGCAGTCAACGGGGCAGGCTGCACAGTAAAGGTTTCGGCCCAAACGTCATCCCCAATCACATCCTCCGGGGTATCGCCGATGTAAACATCAATCGCGTTATCGCGGTTGGGCTTGGAGATATCCTCGCGGAACGGCAGGTCCAGAACCTTGGGCATATGGCGCAGCTGCCAGTTGTCGGCTTTCTGGCCTGCCAGGCGGGTGCAGTGGATGCGGCTTTGCTGGCCTGCGCCCACACCGATGGTCTGGCCGTCCTGCACATAGCAGACGGAGTTGGACTGGGTGTATTTCAGCACGATCAGGCTCATGATCAGATCGCGCTTCTGGGCATCGGTCACCGTCTTGTTCTCGGTTACAAAGTTTTGCAGCATGGTATCCACGCTGATCTCCAGATCCTGGCGGCCCTGCTCAAAGGTGACACCGAATACGGTGCGGCGCTCCAGCGGAGCGGGGATATAATCCGGATCAATGGCAACGATGTTGTAGTTGCCTTTCTTTTTGGATTTCAGCACTTCCAGGGCATCGGCATCATAGCCGGGGGCAATGATGCCGTCCGAAACTTCGTGCTGGATCAGCTTTGCGGTGGCAAGGTCGCACACATCAGACAGGGCGATCCAGTCACCAAAGCTGGACATGCGGTCCGCACCGCGGGCGCGGGCATAAGCGCAGGCCAGGGGAGAAAGCTCAGCCTCTGCACTAATATGATACATCTTTCTCAGCGTTTCGTCCAGTGGCAGGCCAATGGCGGCACCGGCAGGGGAAACATGCTTAAAGCTGGCAGCAGCAGGCTGGCCCAGGGCTTTTTTCAGGTCGCGCACCAGCTGGTAGCTGTTGAACGCATCCAGAAAGTTGATATAGCCCGGCTTGCCATTCAAAATGGTAACGGGAAGATCAGAACCGTCTGCCATAAAAATGCGGGCAGGCTTCTGGTTGGGGTTGGTGCCGTATTTCAGCTGGAATTCGTTCATAAGTTCAGCCCTCCACCGTGTTGTATTTGTTCAGGATCACATCTTCATAATCGCCGGTTTCCAGCGTGATGGCACGCACAAACAGGCTGACCTTATTATCTTCGTTCAGGGCTTCCCACAACTTTCCGGCAAATTCGTCGGCATCGTTCTGGTCCAGTGTCACGCGCAGCGGCTCACCGGCAAAGCTGGGGATGGGGGAGCCGTTTTTCTGGTAGGTGGTAATCAGCTGGCCTTCGCCTGCAACGGGCTGCGGATAGTCAAAGGTCTGGCGCTGCACGCTGGCGGGGTTGCCATCGCAGCTTTTCAGGATGCTCAGCTTGTAGCCGCCGCGACGCATATCCACAACGCCGGAAATGCGGGGGGTAAAGTTGGGGGCATCGTCCTCAAAAGTGCGGGTGGCAAGGGCTGCTTCAAAGCCGTAACCAGGGAACAGGTTATCCCGCATGTAGCGGTAAATGGTATCCGTCTGGTCACCGTTGGTCACAATGGTGGTATCGTTCAGGGTCAGAACCGGGTTATAGATGATCAGGTGGGGATCTTCCAGCTTGGCGGGGTCTGCGGCAACCGTGCGGATGCCGCCGGGGATGGCGTCAAACACGCGGTTGCGGCTGTTGGCGCTGCGGCCCATGATCCAGTAAGCAATCATGGCCTTGGTGCCGTCCGGCGAACGGCCAATGCAGATGCCGCGGCCGGGATATTCGTTACCGGCCAGATAAGTATAAAGATTCTTTTTCATGCGGGAATCCTCCTTGTTCGGTCAGGCTTCGCCATTGCACACCATGGCAATGGCCTGGGGCAGCAACTTCCATTCGGCTTCCACCATCACGCGCTTCTGCAGCACTTCGGGGGTATCACCGGGCTGCACTTCCACGGCTTTTTGCAGCAGGATGGGCCCGCCGTCACACACTTCGTTGACAAAGTGGACGGTAGCGCCGGTCACTTTCACGCCGCGCTTCAGCGCTTCCTCATGCACTTTCAGGCCATAGTAGCCGGGGCCGCAAAAGCTGGGAATCAGGCTGGGGTGGATGTTCAGGATGCGGTTGGGGTAAGCGGCAATCACGCTGGGGCCCAGCACGCTCAAAAATCCTGCCAGAACCACCAGCTCAATGCCATGGTCTTTCAGCACACTCAGCAGGGCAGTGTCAAACTCCTCGCTGGTGGCGTAATCCTTGCGGCGCACCACGGCGGTTTCCACGCCGAAGTTTGCAGCGCGTTCCAACGCATACACACCAGGTTTGCTGGCAACCACCAGGGTAACCTTACCGTTGGGGTTCTCCCCGCGGCGTTCGCTTTCCAGGATGGCCTGCAGGTTGGTGCCGCCGCCGGAAACCAGCACAGCAATCTTCATCATACCAGCTGCACCCCGCTGCCTTCGCCAATCACACCAAGGCGGTAAGCATCCTCGCCGTTGGCTTTCAGGATCTCAATGGCCTTGTCGGCATCCTCGGCAGCCACGGTCAAAATCATACCAACGCCCATGTTGAAGGTGTTGAACATATCGCGCTCCGGAATGTTGCCCTCTTTAGCCAGCACATCAAACAGCACGGGGGTGCGCACATCGCTCTTCTTGATCACCGCGCAGCAGCCGGCTTTCAGGCTGCGGGGAATGTTCTCGTAAAAGCCGCCGCCGGTAATGTGGGAAACGCCCTTGACGGTAACTTCCTTCATCACGGCCAGCACAGGCTTGACATAAATCTTGGTGGGGGCCAGCAGGGCTTCGCCCAGGGTCTTGTCCATGCCGTCAAAGGTCTTTTTCAGCACATCGGGGTTGTTCTCCAGGTCAAAGATCTTGCGCACCAGGGAGAACCCGTTGGAGTGTACGCCGGTGGAAGGCAGAGCGATGATCACATCGCCGGGCTGCATGGTGGAGTTGTCCAGGATCTTGCTCTTGTCCACAGCGCCAACGGTAAAGCCGGCCAGGTCGTACTCGTCCTCCGGGTAAAAACCGGGCATCTCGGCGGTCTCACCGCCAACCAGGGCACAGCCAGCCTGCACGCAGCCTTCGGCTACACCGGCAACCAGCTCGGCAATGCGCTCCGGCACGTTTTTGCCGCAGGCGATGTAATCCAGGAACACCAGCGGCTTGGCACCGGCGCAGATAACATCGTTCACGCACATGGCAACGCAATCAATGCCAACGGTGTCATGTTTGTTCATGTACTGGGCAATGCGCAGCTTGGTACCAACGCCGTCCGTGCCGGAAATCAGCACGGGGTGGGGCATATCGGTGCAGTCCAGCTCAAACAGGCCGCCAAAGCCGCCCAGGCCGCCAATGCAGTGCTCGTTCATGGTGCGGGCAACGTGCTGCTTCATCAGGTCAACTGCCTTGTAACCGGCGGTAATATCCACGCCAGCGGCAGCGTAGCTTGCAGAATAGCTTTTTTCCATTATGTTTCTCTCCTTATCAGCTTACAGGCGTTTTTTGGTCTGGGACTGGCTCAGGGGTTTATCGTATACAATGTCCATCGTCTCGTTGGGGGCGGGCACCGGGTAATGGCCGGTAAAGCAGCCGGTGCAGAACCCGCACTTGCTGTGGACGGCCAGCTGGGTCACATGTTCAATGCTCAGGTAGCCCAGGGAATCGGCCCCCACGATCTGGCGGATCTCCTCCACCGTATGGCCGGTGGCAATCAGGTCTTTTTCGTCCGGGATGTCGGTGCCGAAATAGCAGGGGTGGGCAAACGGCGGGGCCGAAATGCGGTAGTGTACTTCCTTGGCACCAGCGTCGCGCAGCAGCTTGATGGTGCGGGCGCTGGTGGTGCCGCGCACGATGGAGTCATCCACAAGCACAACACGCTTGCCCGCAACGGTGGAGGAAATTGCGTTCAATTTGATGCGCACACTGCTTTCACGCTGGGCCTGGGAACCCTGGATGAAGGTGCGGCCCACATATTTGTTTTTAATAAAGCCCACGCCATAGGGAATACCGCTTTCCTGCGCATAGCCAAGGGCGGCATCCAGGCCGGAATCCGGCGCACCGATGACGACATCGGCTTCCACCGGATGCTCCTGCGCCAGAAAGCGCCCGGCCTGTAGGCGGGCGTCATGCACGCAGGTGCCCTCGATGATGGAATCGGGGCGGGCAAAATAAATGTACTCAAACACGCACATCGTGTGCGGCGCGGTGCCGCAGTGGGTGCGGATGGTGCGCAGGCCGGTATAGTCTGCCACCACGATCTCGCCGGGCAGTACATCGCGCACAAAGCGGGCGCCTACAGCATCCAGCGCACAGGATTCCGAAGCAAAAGCCCAGCCGGAGCCATCCGGCAGCTGGCCAATGCAGAGAGGGCGGAAGCCATTAGGATCGCGCGCGGCGATCAGTTTGGTGTGGGTCATAATGACCAGGCTGTAAGCACCCACGATCTGCTCCATCGTGCGGCAGACAGCTGTTTCAATATCCGGGCTGACCAGGCGGTTCTGGGTCAGCAGATAGCCGATGACCTCGGTGTCCGAAGTGCCGTGGAAGATCGAACCGTTCATTTCCAGCTTGTGGCGCAGCTGGGGGGCATTGGTCAGGTTGCCGTTGTGGCAGATGGCCATAGTGCCCTTGCAGTGGTGCAGAACCATGGGCTGGGCGTTGGCGCGGGTGCGCTGGCCGCTGGTGGCATAGCGCACATGGCCGGTGGCCATCTTGGCATTCTGCGGCAGGTCAGCCAGCACGCGCGGGGTAAATACCTCGCTGACCAGGCCAAGATCGCGGTAGCCGGTCAGCACACCGTCCACGTTCAGGGCAATGCCGCAGCTTTCCTGGCCGCGGTGCTGCAGGGCATACAACGCGCTGTACACGGCGCTGACCATGTTGGTTTTGCCGGTGGAATCATAGATACCGAACACGCCGCATTCTTCATGCAGTGCTTCGGCGGGACAAAGCTCCTTCATTCAGTTCTCCGTTTCCTGTTTCAAACGATGGCAGGGTGCACCGGAAGAGCGAACGGCGGTTCCAGTACACCCTGAACATTGGCTGGACTAAGCTTGGTTCAATCAGCCCAGCAGGCGCTTCATAACTTCCTGGTAGGCATCGGCCTCACCGCCAAGGCTGCGGCGGAACAGGTCTTTATCCAGGTGGGCACCGGTGGTGGCATCCCAGAAGCGGCAGGTATCCGGGCTGATCTCGTCAGCCAGAATGATGGTGCCGTCAGACAGGCGGCCAAACTCCAGTTTGAAGTCGATCAGGCGGATGTTGGCATCCAGCATGATCTTCTTCAGCACTTCGTTGACCTTGAAGGCGTACTTGGCAATGGTGTCCAGCTCTTCCTGGGTGGCAAGGTCAAGGGCCAAGGCGTAATAATGGTTGATGAACGGGTCATGCAGGTCGTCGTTCTTGTAGCTGTACTCCAGGATGGGGGTCTTGAACACCTTGCCCTCGGGCACGCCCATGCGCAGGCTGAAGTGGCCGGCGGCAACATTGCGGATGATGACTTCCAGAGGAACGATCTGAACCTTCTTGACCAGGGTATCGCGGTCGTTCAGCTCCTCAACATAATGGGTGGGGATGCCTTCTTTTTCCAGCTTCTGCATCAGAGCGTTGGACAGCTTGTTGTTGACAATGCCCTTATCGCGGATGGTGCCCTTCTTTTCGCCGTCGCCGGCGGTGGCATCGTCCTTGTAATGAACCATAACGATTTCGGGGTCAGAAGTTGCGAATACCTGCTTAGCTTTGCCTTCGTACATCTGTTCTTTAATTTCAACGTTCATTGTAATGCGCTCCTTTATATTCTTTCATGAATTGATTTATGGAATCCTTTTTATAAAAAGGGATAAAACAACAGCAAATAAACCGGGATTTGAAGTTACATAGCTGCGGCTTCGGCAGCGATGGCGGCGTCCTTTTTGGCAATGGCGGCGGCGGTGTCGGCACGGAACTGATCCAACTTAGCGGCAAGCTCATCGTCGGCAACAGCCAGGATGGCAACGGCCAGGTAAGCGGCATTCTTGGCACCGTTCAGGGCAACCGTGGCAACCGGGAAGCCGGAAGGCATCTGCACGGTAGCAAGCAGAGCATCCAGACCGTCCATGGCACCGCCCTTCATCGGGATGCCGACCACCGGCAAAGTGGTGTTGGCGGCAAAGGCACCTGCCAAGTGGGCCGCCATACCGGCAGCGCACAGGATAACACCGTAACCATTGGCGCGGGCAGATTTGGCAAAGGCAGCGGCGGCTTCCGGCGTACGGTGGGCGGAAAGAATGTGCGCCTCAAACGGTACATCGAAATCTTTCAGCACCCCGCAGGCACTTTTTACAACCGGCCAGTCACTGTCAGAACCCATGATGATGGCAACCTTTTTACGGTTCGGCATGTTACAGATCCTCCTTCAAAAAATAAGAGCGCGGTGTACACGGGTACACTGCGCTTATACAAGGCTATTATGCTTATAATACACCGCATGAAGAACACAGCTGCGCAAACCGACCGGGAATGGTCCGAAAAGATTCGTGTAATGCACAAAGTCGCCCTCCATCCTTTAATGTATGGCTGGATCCCCCGGCGGGCTGTGTACAGAATAACACACAAAACACCCGTACGGAAAATCTCTGTAATTAAAGTGTAAAGCGTGCAGCGCAAAAAAGCAAGAGCCAAAACTTTTTTTGGCGCACTTCCTATTGTGTTTAAAATAAGATAGGGCTTTTTGTCAAAGTTGATGGAGAAAAACGGGGTGAAGTATGACTTTTTTGATAAGGATTTTTGTGCTATAATAACCATACCAGAAAATACTGCCATAAGGCAGGATGGGAAAGGGGTATCGCAATGAAATTGTTCCACACAGCCCTTGTGCTTGGCAAGGGGGGCTTTGGCACACAGCTGGGAGAAATGCTGGCGGAAGCCGGCGGTTATTCCCGTATTTTGTACCTGGATGACCAGGCACCGGACGCTGCGGGCAAACTGGCAGATTACCTGGATCCCACCATCAGGGAACGCTGTACCGCGGCTTTTGTGGGCCTTGGCAACAATGAGCTGCGGCTGCAATGGCTGCAAAAGCTGGTGGCTGCGGGCTACCAGACACCGGTGTTTGAACACCCGGCAGCAGAAGTATGCAGCAGCGCAGCCCTGGGGGCAGGGACCGTGGTGCTGCCATTTGCCTTTGTGGGCGCAGGAACCAAAGTGGGGGCAGGGTGCATCATCAATGCCGGTGCCATTGTGGACCATAACGCCGTGCTGGAAGACGGTGTGCATGCAGCCCCCCGTGCAACCATCAAAGCCGGGGCAACCGTGGAGCGCTGCATGAAAGTGGACAGCGGCGAAATTATCCGCAGCCCATGGGAAAAATAATGCAGCTGCGCGGAACCGCCAGCCAAACAATGCAGGCAGAATTTTGAAAAAAGCGGCCCCGCAATTTGGGTATATTGCGGTGTTGCCCTTAATAATAAACGAACGTAAAAACCAGCCGCCTGCCGTGCAAATGCACAAAGCAGGCGGCTGGTTTTATAAGGCAATACCGCACAATTCTAAGTGCCGATACGGCGA
>ENA-ORNR01003668-ORNR01003668.1-human-gut-metagenome-genome-assembly--contig:-NODE-3668-length-11239-cov-7.484084_pt1 | contig 11239 bp, 10 predicted proteins | sample MGYA00242114_ERZ509020 | MGnify/ENA primary metagenome ERZ509020 (study PRJEB26280, sample SAMEA2338758) | human gut metagenome | biome: human gut; feature: human-associated habitat; material: faeces...
AATTAACCATATCAGCACAGTCACAGAACATGCGACCAGCAGGTACAGCGCCGATACCCCCATATCAAAGTTCAGACCTCCGATATTAATTAATTCGTTAACTGCATCAATTGTACTGCTATGTATCTTAATGAACAGATGGCAGACCGGATTCAGCCACAGCAAAAATGCATATTTTTTAAAATATTCATAACAGTCTGCATTCGTTGCTTCACCAACTGCACAATAAAAAGCTATGCATGCCATACATACAGTCTCCACAAGTGCAAAGCCTGCGCCGCTTGATATATATACAGCAATGAGGTTGATCAGCAGTGTTGTTGTCAGTGCAAACATTGTAAAGCAGAAAAGATAGAAAATAATAAAGAATATATCAGCCGCCGTTGCCGCTTCAAGCTTGCCGGATAGCAGATTAAGTATAATAATCACAGCCAGATTAATACCAAGATAGACTACAATATCAAGCGCCAGCTTTGCAAATTCATGCAGAATCCACTTGCGTCTGTCGCCCATGCGTGCAAAATAATACACGGAGGCTTCACAAAAATGTCTGTAGATTTTTGTTCCGTACAGGACATGGATGAACGCAATGTTCATATAACAGAACATCAAATAGCTGCTGTTCGAAAATAAAGCCTCACCATTTCCAAATGACATTCTGAATATCGTATCGGCAATGCTTACATTATCTGTCGCCAAAAAGTATACTATAAAAGTAAACACTCCCCATACTGCCGGAATAACATATCCCTGTTTTCTCACAGTATCCATCCCCCCGTTTTTTATATAGAATTCTATGTTCAGATAAGCTCGTCCTTTTTTATGTGTGCAGTCATAATACCCACGGAAAAGCAGATAAGCACTACAAGTGTCATTGCATACGCCATGTAATTTTTACCACTTATGAACAGACGTAATATCAGAAAGTAATTCGTTAAATACTCCAGCGAGAATACTGACTGGAAGGTCGAGCAGATATTTAACAATATATATACCGAAATCATGGTGAATATCGCATACTTTATTTTACTGCTGGAACTCACCGCCACATTGAATACGGCCAGTACCCCCGACACCATGCCAAACAATACTACTGCGAGCAGGAGCCATAGGAACCTGTTATTTATAAAGAGTTCTGAGAACGGGTAATCATATATTTCTACCGCTGTTTTGTATAATTCAGAATTTGTCGGGTCTCCGTGTGCTGATGCCGGAAGACATATAAATGAGATTATAAGCTCTGCCACGAATGGAACTGTAAATATGATAAAGGTGCTGAAAAAGACTGCTGCAAACTTAGAAAAATAATAAGCGGACTTTCCCGACCTTGCCTCGATATATATCCGCATCCGGCTTCCGGTATCATTAAAAAATGACGTAGCTGTCGGAAGTACCACTAAGACCGGATAGAATGTCATCAGAAAGAATCCGCTTTTTGACCACCTAGACAGCGTGGTAATATAGGCAATATCATACATCTGCGAAATGAAGTGACGGTCAGCAGCCGTATTGACGTTGTTAATAAAATTCCACAGTACAAAAAAACACATTGCCAGCCATGTAATAACCGCACAAGGCCGCCTCAGCATTAACGACATTTCATTCCCGATGTTTCTTAATATGTTTCTCATAGTCGATCTCCTTCACAATTCATGTCCTACCGTGGAATAATATAATACTCTGACCATGCCCCCTCACCCTTGTCTGACTTGGTGTTAAATGACTCAATCAGAATCCTGCCATCATATTGACCATCTTCTCCTACATATAATTTCATTTCAATGTTACCATTAACCGGCTGATTATCCTCACTGTTACGTTCATCACTCAGATAATAAAGGTAGCGTTGTTGTGTATATTCAGAATATACCGGTGATAAATCTTTCTCATTCGCGATATCATATATGAATATCACTGCCGTATTGTCGGCAGAATCATATACATGTAAAACAAAATCCTTATTACCGTCACCGTTTACATCCATAAGGTCACTATCGCTTCTCCAATGCAAGGTAGCTCCCCACGGAACACTCACTCTTTTATCACCATATTCCATATACAGCTGGCCTGTTGAATTAATCTCCCACACAAGCCTTATTCCCTCCTCAGAAAAAACGAAATCCCATGTCTGTGAGTTCTCATTGTATACATAATCCTGAAAGGTGTCCTCATTTTTATAGCTCATATTCATTGATTTCTCAGGTTTCGGGGTGGCTGTCTTGGCGCGCTTAATTCTCTTGGCCTCGGTCGTTACCGCCATGTCCGAAAAGACATATTTTCCCTCATCAACGGAATAGTGGTATGAGAATTCAACCTCCAGCTTCGCCTCACCCGAGTTCTCATTGTAATTTATTTTTAATATATTTTCCTCATCGATAGTTGAACTCAGATAAGCCCCTGCGTCAGCGGAGAAGAAAGACAGGGGCAGATTATCAGAAGATACATTATCAGTATGAACATAATCATCTCCATATCCGTCCCTTTGTGCTGCAAAATTAATACTCTGAATTACAGCGTCAGCATTCAGCTCCAGCACAACATTGTCATCTTCAATATGGTACGGAGAAATAACCGCACAGTTCGTCCAATCAAAAATATACTCGACACTATATTTTTCATTGGACACACAATAGAGCAGTTCCTTATGTCCATCACCTGTAACATCCCTCATTGCAAACATATTTGAACCTGCAATTAATATGATTGTAATAAAAAATAAAAATAATTTTCTCATTTATGTGCTCCTCCTCAAAAAAATGTATGATAACAGGTAAAACAGTTTTCGTCTGTTTTACCTGTTATCAAGATAGTTATTTGATAAAAATTAAGAATTTTTAGAATGATTTGTTGCAGAACACATTATATCCACCATCCCTATATGGATTTAAATCAGTCTTATATGTTGTAGTATTAATATTGCCTAATGGAACCATCCAACAATCATAATAGCTTACTCCGTTGCCAATTATTTTGTTTCCATCTGCATATGTATTTTCTAGTATACTTTTTACACTTGAAAAATAAAGTTTATTAACTACTCCATAGTACAATCCCGTTGGTAAAGTACGATTGGCGTCTAATAAAATTGCAGCTAATTCATTTGCATATACCCACTGTGGCTTAGAAGCATATGAACTAAAATTATTATACTTAACGCTTTCATAAGTAGAAAATTGCTTTTCACCTCCTGTAGTTTGGCTTACAACACTTACAGCATCGTTTACAGTACAAAAATCACTATTTTGAGAATCTATCCTATTTTGTATTATCCATGCAACACACTCTTGATCTTGGCTATATGTAGGAGACTCTAGCATGATAACTCTAACCACTATGGTTTGATCAGAAAGCCCCACCGCCCTTGTCTTGGTATTAAATATATTTCTGCCCTCTGTGTATATTTTGGATGTAACCTCCCATTCAGGGTATTCATCATAGAATAATTGTGCTGTTTCAGCACTAATACCATCTACAAAACGTCCGAGTTCTGGTATGTAATATCTTCCGTCAAAAAACCAGCCTGTCTCGTTTTCATATAAATTACCAGCATACCTAAATGAATTAACATTTCCAATAAAGCTTAAATCGTTGCTTTTATCAACCCTATTACCATGATTATCTACGGAATATACTTTATTTATAATATCATTAAAATATTCATATTCCACAACTCTTTCATTATCATATTGGATGCCTTCTATTATCATTCCATCATATACATATTCATACTTTTTTCCTGAATACTCAAATCCATCCAACATTACTGTACCATTTTTACTAGAATATATATATTTTACGACATCACCATCTTTATTTTCTGATACCAGCCGCCCATCTTCATAGCAATACTGTGTTAATACACCATTAACACTTTTAGATACCCTATTGCACTCTGAGTCATATGAATATTTTATATCATACTCATCATTTTTTGCTTCAAGTAAAGTGTCAAAAAAATATCCCGTATCCCATTTAAGTGTCCAACCATCTACATACTCTTCGGACCATACTTCTCCGCACCCCTTTGTTTCTTTTTTCTCTCCTCCCAATTCCTCTGCACATACATTTTCAATAAAGAGATGAGAAAAAGCAACCAACAATACCATGCACATTGAACAAATCTTGAATAAATAATTCTTCATAAAACAATCCTCTCTTTCTCTGTGAATTAAATGTGACAGCTGTTACAATTTTGCCATGTTGCGCATCATGGCACCACCATTAATGGTTACGAATATTCTACCCCCTTCTTTTTGATTGCACCATGACATATCATGATACAAATTAATTTCATCATATGTCATGGCTAATAAATTTCTGCCATATATACTTAATCTTATCAAAAGAAAACAGGAGGATTTACCACTATGAAACTTAATAAAATAATATTTGTCCTAATCACTTCACTTGTTCTGTTATCTGATTTGCTCCCACCCGCACATAATATGTATGCGAAAGCAAATGGAAATGCTAAACCTGTCATCACTAAACTTTCTGATGATGACAATGTCATTATTACACAGAAATAGTCATATATTTACTCTTGTTTTTTATCATGGCTTTTTATCCATTTTGCATAAAAAGCCATTCTATTTGTATTTCCCTTGTAGCGTGCCATGATATATGCCATCCTGCAAAAGTCCAAATCCATTTTAGAAACTTTGCCACGCTGCTCGTTATTCCACGCTATACAATAGAGTAATGTAGATAAAGGGTGCATCCTTTCACACTCAATTTCTACCTTAATTCCCTCATTTGCATATCTGTCTGACATATCATAATTGCCGGCATTACCTAAATAATTAGAATAATGCATGATAGCGCTCTCATACATTGACGCATTCAATTTATTTGACAAGTCATCACCGATATATTTATTCATGAACTTATCAAATGCCGGCTGTTCGTCATACAAATGAAGCTTATCAAGACAGTAATAATAGTGAAGAATAATAATCTCTTCTATTTTAGTTAATATCCTGTATTTTCCCGCTGCTTCTATCGGAAACGGTAACAGTTCCTTGAGCAGTCCGGCAGCCTTTGAGAAGTCAATGTCTCCCTCAACCATATCGAGCTTTATTCTCATGAATGACATAGTCATTTTATTAATTTCCAATGCAGCATTTAGATTTTTACACATCTGTGTGTAGATATCCTCAGCCTTTTCATAATCTCTTAATACAAAGCACTCGCCAAATTCATCTCACAGCTTATATGCCCTGATATTATCCGCCACAATCACATCACTTCTAAGTGCACCCTTGAGTCCGAGCTTGTCAAGAAGCATTCTGGATGTCCTGAAGCTTGGGGAGACCTGCTTCATTATTATTCTCTGGAGATTTCTTGCACTGCAGTCCGTTCCTGCAAGCTCCTCTATTGTCATGCCATGCATGATTCTGCGCTCATTAATAAGGTCGTTGACAAGACAGAAGCCGCAGTCGATGTAGTATGGATACCACTCGAACAGTTCATAGTCATGTCCCTGCATTTTGAAGAAACATTCACAGCCTTCAAGTAATTCCTCATATTCCTCAAGCCTGCCCTTGTCATTATCCTGTGCAAGCACAAGCATATATCTTAACAATGGTCTTATATAATGCAGCCTTGAGGTCTCCTTAAGCACTGACAAGGCCGCCAAAGCATGCTGATACATTCTGCTGTATTCATCCCGGTGTGCCCTGCCTGAAGCTATGATATCCAGCATTCCGCACACCGCCTTCGGATATATGCATGCCATATTCCAGCTCTCAGCATTGCTGCTGTGGCAATAATCCAGCAAAATGGCATATATCTCCTCCGCCTTAGCTATATGCCCCCGCTTATATTCCAGTCCTGCTATATTAAGCATCATAAATGCCTCATACACCGAGATGCATTTGACAACCTTTATATTATCATAGTCAGGCATGGTAGCCTTAAGAGCACGATTATACAGTAGTATTGCGCTCTCATCATCACCCTCAAGCTGTGCAAGTCTTGCTCTCATATATGTACAAAATTGTGCTGAAAAACAATTATTACCATATTGTACTTCATATATCTCCAGCAGCTTCTTAGCTGCACATACATCTCCTGAATGCAGTCCTTCAAGTATATTCTGCCTGTCCGACAGCTCGCGAAACTCATCGAGCTTCAGATATATCCCGCATCTGTCAGCATTGATACCCACCCTTTGAAAAAGAGTCCTGATAAGATGCGTACTGCCTGAAGTGCCTCCGTTCTCCAACTTATTATATATTCCCTTGCTGCATATTCCTTCACATATATCATTAACAGACAGGCTGCGTCTTTCACGTTCATACTTTAGCAGCCAGACGAAATACCCCTTATCCGAATCGCACATTCGATATATTTCTCCCATCTACACAAGCCTGTATATTATCACGAACTTATATTCATTTCGCACATTAGAACTATATAGTAGCATCTATATGTTTAAATATCAATCGATTTTTATAATTCAGCCCGAATTATTTATTAACTTACCCACCACATAGCCTCAGACGAAAGCCGTGTAACGGCGACATACACGAGCCTGCAAGTGGATGGTCTGTGGCTTGCTATGTGGTGGCTGTGAATAATTCAACAAAAAAAGAGAGCAACATCACATCTCTGTGCTATATACTCTCTTCTTGTGACTTATCCCGGTTATTCTATATTACTCTTACCTTGACAACTCCATCCATCGCGTTCATCTTATCAATAAGCTCCTGTGAAGGAGTATCTGATACATCGAACATGGTGTATGCGTAATCACCCTTGCTCTTATTGAGCATGTTGTCGATGTTGATGCCCGCCTCACCTACTATGGTCGTAAAGCTGCTTATCATCGCAGGAATATTTTTGTGATTTATAAGTATTCTTGCTGTGCTTCTGCATACGCCCATGTCACATGCAGGATAGTTGACGGAATTCTTGATATTTCCGTTCTCAATATAGTCCATGAGTTCACGGACCGCCATCGCAGCACAGTTGTCCTCGGACTCCTCCGTTGACGCTCCAAGATGAGGGAATGCAACCACCTTCGGCTGTCCTGCAAGCTTGGCTGTCGGGAAGTCTGTCACATAGCGGGCAATCTTGCCTGAGGCGATACCTGACAGAATAGCGTCATCATTTACAAGCAGGTCACGCGCGAAGTTCAGGATGACAACTCCGTCCTTCATCTTCTCGACCGTGAGGCTGTTAATCATGCCCTTCGTATCATCAAGAAGAGGAACATGCACTGTTATGTAGTCGCACTGCTCGAATATCTCATCCCTCGTCTTTACAAGCTTAACCTCACCGGAAAGGTTGAGCGCATGCTCAACTGAGAGGAATGGGTCACAGCCGTACACCTCCATGCCAAGGGCGATTGCAGCATCAGCCACAAGGACACCGATAGCACCAAGACCGATTACTCCAAGCTTCCTGCCCTTAATCTCATTTCCGGCGAAGGCTGATTTAGCCTTCTCCATTGTCTTTCCTATATTCTCATCCGTCTTATTATCCTCGACCCACTTCATTCCGCCTGCGAGGTCACGCGAAGCCATGAAGAGTCCGGCAAGTACAAGTTCCTTAACACCATTTGCATTAGCTCCCGGTGTGTTAAAGACAACCACACCCTTGGCTGCACATTTGTCAAGAGGAATATTGTTAGTTCCTGCTCCGGCTCTTGCTATTGCAAGAAGCCCCTCAGGAAGCTCCATGTCATGCATAGCAGCACTTCTTACAAGTGCTGCATCCGCCTGTGCAAAGTCATCAACTATCTCATACTTATCTGAAAAAAGCTTCATTCCCGCCTTGGAAATCTTGTTAAGACAATTAACCTTTACCATTATGCATTCTCCTCCTCGAATTTTTTCATGAACTCGACAAGCTTTTCAACACCCTCAATCGGCATTGCGTTGTAGATGCTTGCTCTCATGCCGCCGACAGTTCTGTGTCCCTTGAGGTTTACAAAGCCCGCTGCCGCTGCCTCCTTGACGAACTTGGCATCAAGCTCCTCATTTCCTGTAACAAAAGGTACATTCATAAGAGAACGATCCTTTGGAACTACTGTTCCCTTAAAGAGCTTGCTCTGATCAAGGAAATCATAGAGAATCTTAGCCTTCTTCTCATTGCGCTCCTTCATTGCAGCTAAGCCGCCCTGCTTTTTTAACCACTTGAATACCTTTCCGCAGATATAGATTCCGTAAGCAGGAGGTGTGTTGTAGAGCGAACCATTGTCTGCATGTATCTTATATCTCAACATTGTAGGTGTACCCGGAAGCACATCCTCTGTTATAAGGTCCTCTCTTATAATGACAATCACTACTCCGGCAGGTCCGATATTCTTCTGAACTCCGCCGTAGATAACGCCGTACTTTGTGACATCCACAGGCTCCGATAAGAAGCATGAGGATACATCGGCTACAAGTGTGTGTCCCTTGGTATTAGGAAGCTCCTTGAACTTGGTTCCATAGATTGTGTTGTTCTCACAGATATATACATAGTCGGCATCCTCAGGAATATCAAGGTCTGAGCAGTCCGGTATGTAGGAGAAGGTCTTATCTGCAGATGAAGCCACCTCTACAGCCTCGCCGTAGAGCTTCGCCTCCTGATATGCCTTCTTAGCCCACTGTCCTGTCACAATGTAAGCTGCCTTCTTGTTTTTCATAAGATTCATAGGAATCATGGCGAACTGCTGTGAGGCTCCGCCCTGTAAAAATAGTACCTTATAGTTGTCAGGAATATTCATAAGCTCCCTGATATCTGCTTCTGCTTCCTTAATAATAGTCTCGTAAGCCTTAGATCGGTGACTCATCTCCATAACGGACATTCCCGTTCCCTTGTAGTCAAGCATCTCATCAGCGGCTTCTCTCAAGACCTCTTCCGGTAATACGGCAGGGCCGGCAGAAAAATTATAAACTCTTCCCATATCATTGCCTCCTAATAGTCACCTTATATGGCGCATTGTATTTTTACACCCTGTTTATATGACACTCATCACCCCGGTTATAATATACCGGTTATGAAATCTGTATGTTTAACATTAAAACAATATGTCAGCTTATTTCCTTGAATCAAATATTCAACCGCTGAATTGTCACAACACTTCGTGGAACATAATGTATAATGATAAAATATTCACAAGATGTTAAAGTGAATTCTAACTCATTCATATCAATAAGTCAATACTTTAATGTGGTAAAAAGCAAGCGTGTAAAACTAATTTACTATTTTTTATGGCTTTCTCCACAACTGGCATGGTCTTTTTTTTTAAAACTGGCAGTTTCAAGAAACCACTTACAATGCTATTGTATATTGAAGCGCTGAAGTACCACGATACACAAGCAATATATTTTAATTTGTATCGAAAATAAACAATAAGGAATTCATCATGGTGAACAATTTATCCGGTATTAACCGTGGCAGCCAGAAGAAGCTCGCACTCATAAATGATTTCTGCGGCTTCGGAAGATGCTCGCTTACGGTATCCCTACCAATCGTATCCGCAATGGGCGTTCAGGCATGCCCTGTACCCACTGCCGTTTTTTCAAATCATACAGCTTATGAAAGCTTCTACAAGCACGACATGACAGCGGCTCTTGGCAGCTATCTGAACGAATGGAGCAAACTCAACCTCAGGTTCGACGCTATATTGTCGGGCTACTTATCATCACCTGAGCAGATTGGCATTACCTCTGAATTTGCAGGGAATTTTCTTGCAGAGGATGGTCTCTTCATTCTCGACCCGGTGATGGGAGACAACGGCAGGCTCTACTCTGCCTACAGCCCGGATATGCTGGGGCTTATGAAGAAGCTTCTAAAAAGCAGTGATGTCATCACACCTAACCTGACTGAGTGCTGTTTTCTCACAGACACGCCTTATGCGACTGTGAAAAAGCTCAGAGGTGCGGCACTTAATGAATGTCTCATATCCATGGCACAAAGCCTGTCATCCGGAATGAAAAACGGACATGGCGGTGTTGTCATATCGGGCATTGAGTCGGAGCATTATATAGGAAATTTTGTTTATGACCCCTCCTCTGCAAATGATATCGGCAATAACGCCTCTGCGAAGCATAAGCTGATAAAAATGAAGAAGAGCGGTGTGTCCCGATGCGGAACCGGAGATATATTTTCAGCAATTATAAGTGCCTCTCTTGTGCGCGGCGTCAGCCTTGGGGATTCGGTATCCCTCGCAGCACATTTTATCCAAAAATGTATAACTGTAAGCGATAATTACAATATTCCGCTCACCGACGGGGTTGCATTTGAGGATGTACTGTGGATGCTCACACCACACAGTTCAGGCACAGCAGCTGCACAACATAATCTTTAAAAGGAGCTTACATTATGAAAAAGAATATTAAATTAGTTCGTATCATCATCGCCGCGGTGATTTTCATCGCAGGTCTTGTACTCGGAATCAACGGATATTCAAAGAGAATGTCCGACAGCTATGCAGATGCAAAAAGCGTCATAAAGGCTTATAAGGAAAATGCCGACAGTGTAAGTGCCGGTGCATTAAAAACAGCTGAAGCAACAATAAATTCCACCGATATGCTCTACGCAATAGGTCTTGTGCTTGTCGTAATCGGCATTGTAATTTTCATCGCCGCCCTCACAGCATCTAAGGACACTAAGAACGTTCCAATCATTGTTCTCGCTGAGGCTGCCCTTCTCGCAGCACTGTGCTACGTCGGGGCAGGCTACTTAAAGATTGACATTCCTGTAGGAACCGAAAAGACAATGTTCCACCTCGGAAACGTGTTCTGCGTGCTCGCAGCACTCTTACTCGGCGGTATGTGGGGTGGTCTTGCTGGAGCAGTCGGAATGACACTCTCAGACCTTATGACAGGCTATGTTACAAGTGCACCTAAGACCTTCCTTCTCAAGCTGTGCATTGGCCTTATCGTCGGTCTTGTCGCACACAAGGTATTCAAGATTGCTAAGGAAGGCTTCCCTGCTAAGAGACTTCCTGTAGCGGTTGTTGTTTCATGTATCGCAGGTATGGCATTCAATGTTGTTGCAGACCCGATTGTAGGCTATTTTTACAAGACGTATCTCCTCGGTACACCTCAGGAGCTGGCAAAGGCACTCGCAAAGATTAACTCAATAACAACTCTTGTTAACGCAATCATCGCTGTTATCGTGGCTTCCGTTGTGTACCTTGCACTCCGCCCGGCACTCAAAAAAGCCGGACTTTTCCGCGAAATATAAAATTTGGGACAGGGGTCAGACCCCGTGTCCCAACTATGTGGGACACGGGGTCTGA
>ENA-ORNR01003681-ORNR01003681.1-human-gut-metagenome-genome-assembly--contig:-NODE-3681-length-11204-cov-2.934254_pt1 | contig 11204 bp, 9 predicted proteins | sample MGYA00242114_ERZ509020 | MGnify/ENA primary metagenome ERZ509020 (study PRJEB26280, sample SAMEA2338758) | human gut metagenome | biome: human gut; feature: human-associated habitat; material: faeces...
ACGGAGAACACGATTGTGATAGATACGACTCTGATTGGACCGCAGACATCAGAACAGGCAGCACAGGTGGCATCTTATCCCTATGTGGTAATAAAAACAGAGGGGATTGCCGACAAGACCGTAGAATTTAGATAATACGTATGCTATACTTGGTTTGTAATCAAGGTGTAAGCCTGTAATGCTGAAATTCAGACAGCGTATTTTGGTATTTACAGGATGAAATGCTGAATTGAGAGGTAAAATAACATATGATATTAATTAAAAACGGAACGATAATAGATCCTTCCTGTAAGAGAGAAGAGAAGGGGGATCTTCTGATTGCAGATGGCAAGATAGCCAGAATTGCACCATGTGGTGAGATTCAGGAAGAGGGGTGCGAGGTAATTGATGCCACGGGTATGGTGGTTGCACCGGGGCTTGTAGATGTGCATGTTCATTTCAGAGATCCGGGATTTACCTATAAGGAAGATATTGATACAGGAGCACAGGCGGCTTTGCAGGGGGGATTTACCAGCGTGGTATTGATGGCAAATACAAAACCTGTTGTAGATAATGAAGAGACACTTGATTATGTATTGGAGAAGGGAAAGAATACTCCGATTCATGTATACAGCTGTGCCAGCATCTCGAAGGGATTACAGGGCAAAGAACTGGTAGATATGGCTCTCTTGTATAGCAAGGGCGCAGCTGGGTTTACAGATGATGGTATACCGCTGCTGGATGTCGATATTTTGGAGCAGGCTTTTGTGAAAGCAGCCAGTATTGGTGTGCCGGTCAGTCTTCATGAAGAGAATCCGGCGCTGATCAGTAATAATGGTGTAAATAGCGATATCGCACAGAAGAAGTTCGGTATTGGCGGTTCACCAAGAGAAGCAGAGATAGATTTAATAGCCCGTGACCTTGATATAGCATTAAAAACAGGTGTTATTCTTGACGTACAGCATATCAGTACGAAAGAGGGCGTAGAGCTGGTGCGTCAGGCAAGACAGAAAAGTACTAAGATTCATGCGGAAGCAACGCCACACCATTTCAGCCTGACACAGGAAGCGGTGGTAGAGCATGGAACACTTGCCAAGATGAATCCGCCTCTTAGACTGGAAGAAGACAGACAGGCGATTATTGCAGGTATTCAGGATGGAACAATAGATATTATTGCAACAGACCATGCACCTCACAGCGTAGAGGAGAAGAGTAAGCCGCTGACAGAAGCTCCCAGTGGAATTATTGGGTTAGAGACAGCACTTTCTCTTGGCATTACCAATCTGGTCGATACAGGAAAAGTAAGCATGATGCAACTTTTAGCTTGCATGTCGTGCAATCCTGCCAAAATGTATGGATTAAATGCAGGAAATCTTGCAATTGATTCTACAGCAGATGTAGTTATTTTTGATCCGAAAGCACAATGGACGGTAGAAAAATTTGCATCCAAATCTTCTAATTCTCCTTTTGCTGGGAATAAACTAACAGGCGTTATCAAATATACCATTGTAAATGGTAATGTTTACCCAGTGAGATAAAAAATGGGCATTCATCAGATTTGAGTTTGATGAATGCCTATTTTTATTTGTCAGCTTTGTTTTCACGCATGCTGCTTGGGGTAACACCATAGATTTTCTTGAAAGCACGTCGGAAGGTGTTGGCATTGTTGTAGCCTACAGAGATATACAATTCGTTCAGACTGATATCTGTTTCTTTGATCATACGGGCTGCTTCGCTCATACGGATATTCTCCAGATACGTGGAGAAGTTCACGCCGGTCTTTTCCTTGAACATATGCGAGAAATAACTTTCTGATATCTGGAATTCATCAGATATCTTATTCAGACCCATGGATGGGTCCATAAAGTTCTTTTCAATATATTTCTCAATTGCAGTCACCAGATTGGTATCTTCTGATTCTACGGCAAAGAGCTTACACAGAGTCAGAGCAATATCTTCACACAGCTTGAATGTAGCGTGTTCATTGAACTGTTCGTCTAACTGGGCAGTGACTTCTGCGGAAATTCCACTGGGCAGAGCAAATCTGGCTTTTAACAGAGTATTTCGAATATCAGAGAGCAGGAACTTCAACAGATTGATTGGCAGGGAACGTTCTTCGATATTTTCCTGATGAATCAGATTGAATAATTCCAGTACCTGAGAAGTATTGCCGGTCGTAATGAAGTGAATCAGCTTCGTTGACAATTCAGGTGGATAATAGAAGGCATTGGAATCCTTCTTAATAAATTCATACGGAAAGAAGAAATAATTCTTACTGGTATAACTGATAGATTCTACAGCCTGCTGATAAGATTCCCACACATTCGTCAGGCTGTCCGTATTTCTGCCAATACCTGCAAATAACCAGATTCCATAGGTATCCAGCAGATAATTATGAAGCTGGACAATCGTTTCGTTTGTTTTGATGATCAGGTTGGCTTCATCTTCTTTGGTGCATGCCAGAAGCAGTGCATAGGTTCTGTCTGCCGGATTAAAATAATACAGAGGGGAACCCAGATAATTCTGCAGTGCGTTCGTGATAACATGATTGAAGTCATCAGAAGAACGGATCTGCTGCGCATTTTCACTGGAATCACCGGCATTGTTATATGCTACAATGTAGAGACAGTTATAATATAGAGGTTCTCCGACCAGATTCAGATATTCCTTAATATATAAGAAAGCTTCTTCTTCAGAAGCAATCAAGCCGGTCAGTAATTGCCTTACATAACTGTTACAGATAATGGGACGCTGACTGTCTACCACTTCCTGCAAATGATTCTGTGCTTCCACGGCTTCGTTCAATTCCTGACCAAGCTCTATGATAGGTGCTACATTTCTTCTTGAAAACCGTATAATCAAAGAGATTCCAAGGAGAAAAGCAATTACAAAACATGTGATATATAACACCTGTTTTGTAATCGTGCTCGAAGTAGAACTAAAAGCAGGAAAACTGTAGTAGTATGTGTAGCCCGTAAGCTGTGACGTATACTTTCCTATTGTGAGTGAACCATGATTATGCGAAAAATTGTTAGTATAATGCAGATTCATAATTTTATCTACGGAGAAATCCGGATTGGATAACAGACTCATAAAAGGAACATTATCCTCATTTACTGCAACAATAAAGTCCGTATCGAAATTGTCGGAAGAGAGCGTGGTAAATAGGGAAGCCAGCTCTTCTTTCTCCAGGACAAAGCATACTACAGCGTTGGCATCCATATAGTACAGATCATCCATGTTTACCATATACATATAGTAGTTTTTGCTGAAATTCGGTGCGACATTATCCATAGGAAGAAACTGGTAATAATTGGATTCTTCTGAAAGTGCTTTCAGCCAGTTGGTATATTCGGGATTTGCATATCTTTTCATCCAGCTGTAATATCTTTCAGCGGATATGAAATAATTGGGTGACAATACGTAGCCGGTATTTGGCAGATAGCAGTATACCTCTTCAATAGGAAGCAGCGCCTCAGGGTACACATCCGTGGAAAGCGTGGTCGCAAGGGCATTTCCCATATCCATGAAATCTTCATTATCGGAATCATGAAAGGCGATCAGCTTGCGGAAGGAAGTATTCTGGAGGAGCTGTCTGCAATAGACATCCATGATCCTTAAATCTTTTTCAAAAAGCTCTACATTACTGACCATAGTGGATTCCTGCTGAAAATCATACTGCTGCTGTACGTTACGGAAAGTAGACTGATACAGATACAGGAACAGGATGAGGATGACCAGCAGGAAGATACTGTAAGAGGTTACCATACGCAGCATGAGGGACTGTTTGTCCGTTGTGGAATTTGTATTATTTTTCGTTTCTTTTCTATCACTTTTTGAACAAAAGTACCTGAACCTGCTGTGGAATCTATAACTCTTACATGCTCCTTATCGAATCATCAAGGTTTTCTCCATGATATTATAAATTATCAGTTTGTATAGTAGTATTGTACCAGTTTTAAATAAAAAAAACAACATGTAAGTACTTACATGAAACCCTTGAAAAATGGGGATTTTTTGGAAACGCAGTCAAATAATGTACGTGACAGCAAAAATTGTAACTTGTTTTAAAAGAGGGGAAATGATATGTTGATTCCAGAGCAAGGGCACAGCCCCAAGGTTCGGAACAGTTAATTTTATATTAGGGAGGAAAGTAAGAAATGAAGAAGAAAGCATTATCTTTACTTTTATCATCAGCTATGGTTGTATCCTTAGCTGCATGTGGTAGCTCTTCTGACAGCGCAAGCACAGCTACAGATTCAAACGCTACTTCATCTACAGAAGCTGCAAACGCAGAAGCTTCTACAACAGCATCTACAGGGGAAACATCCTCTTATGATCTGACAGAACTTAACATTGTAGTAAACGGTACATTAACAGCAACAGTTGATAATGGACAGCAGGCATTCGTTGAGCAGTGGGAAAAGGCTGTAAGCGAAGAACTTGGTCATGATGTTAAGCTTAACATCCAGCAGTTAGACCATTCAGGTTATACAGATGCAGTTGGACGTTTATTCGCAGGTGGCGATTATCCTGATGCAATGATCATGTCAGCAGATATGTTCAAGCAGTATGCACCTACAGGTCTTCTCTGGGATATGGCTGATGCATATAAGAACGCTGATTTCCAGTCACGTATGGATTTACCTAAGATTAATGAGAGCCTGATGGACAGTGAAGGTCATTTATACGGCTTCGCTAACTCATATGGTAACGGATGTGTTACATATGTTAAGAAGGCTTGGTTAGATGCAGTTGGAATCAACGCTGAAGATGTTAAGACATATGATGATTATTACAATATGTTACTTGCTTTCCACAACGGCGATCCTGATGGAAACGGCGTAGATGGCGATACATATGGTGTAGTTGCAGCAGGTTTCGTTGGAAACGAAGCTCCTTACATCAACTACTTACCTGAATTCTGGCAGGATGCATATCCAGCAATCGTTCAGGGCGAAGATGGTACATGGTATGATGGATTCCAGTCCGAAGAGACTAAGGCTGCATTATTAAGATTACAGCAGGCATATACTGATGGCGCTATCGATCCTGAAACACTTACAGCATCTACAAAGATTGCCCGTGAAAAGTGGTTCTCCAATGATCAGACTGGTTCCTCAGGTGTATTCACATACTGGGCAGGTTCCTGGTATCAGACACTTACAGATAACCTTGTAAAGAATGATGTTGATTCTGAATTAGTTCAGTTAACTCCTATCGCTGAGATTAAGGATACTGTTGGTGGCTACCTTAACAGAGAAGCTCCTGTATGGGTTATCATTGATGACGGTGACGGAGATAATTCCCGTGAGCAGGCTATCTTCGATACATTAATCGAGACAATGATGGATGGTGACAAGATTCAGACACTTTGGACATATGGTGCTGAAGGCGTTCACTGGTCTACAGAAGCTGAAACATTCACAATTAACGCTGGTACAGATAAGGAAAAGACATACGAGTATGCTGATGGTGAGTTCCACTTAAAGCAGTCTCCTAACGATCCTAACTCTGTATGGAAGAAGAATGCAATTGACCCTGCATTGGTTGTATGCCATTTAACAAATGGTTATGCTGACCAGTCCGAGCTTGCAGCAGCAGGTAATGAATTCTTCACAAGCAACTGTGTAGATGCTCCTGCTTCACCTGTATCTGAGACATTTACAAACGAGTCCGGTACAATCTATGACGCTAAGCTTGCATGCATTACAACAGTTGTAGTTGACGGCGGCGATGTTGAAGCAGCTATGCAGACATACGTTGATACAGTTGGTTCTATCGTTGATCAGTGCTTAACTGAGTTAAATCAGTAAGATATAATTAAGTAAGATAAAGCCGAGTAATCGGAAAAGTTACATATGAGACTGTCCTGTTCCTGTCCGGAGCAGGACAGTTATTCATGAGAGAGTAAAGGCCGTTCTATCCGGCCAAGTAGGAAAAGTGGTATGAGGAAGTAGGAAAGGAAGAAGAACGGTATGAGTAAGAAAACAGTTATGACTTCTACAGGTGTCGAAGTTCGAGAGAAACCGCTGAAGCTTCGTATCTGGAATAACAGGGGCTATTATGTAATGTTCCTGCCGGTTTTGATATTTCTGTTTATTTTTAATTATTGGCCAATGATTGGTATCAAATGGTCTTTCTACGATTATAAGCCCGTAGGATCACCAAGTTTTGTAGGCTTTGCACATTTCCAGAAGATGTTTGCTACAGCAGCATTCTGGACGGCATTCAAGAACACACTTTGGTTGAGTATTATTAAGTTGATCATTACAAACGTATCTGCGGTTGTAGTGTCTATCTTCTTAAATGAAATGGGAAATCTCTTTGCAAAGAAAACTTTGCAGACTATTATATATCTGCCACACTTTATGTCATGGGCAGTAGTTGCATCTATCTTCAGTTTGTTGTTATCTCCATCCAGTACAGGTCTTGTAAATGGTTGGTTGAGAGATTTGGGAGTCCTGACAGACGCTGATAAGAACATCTACTTCCTTGCAAGTACAACATGGTGGCGTCCAATCTTCTACATTATTAATATCTGGAAGGAAACAGGTTGGGGAACGATTATCTTCCTGGCTACTTTGTCAGGTATTAATCCTGAATTATACGAAGCAGCAGATATTGATGGTGCTACCCGTATGCAGAAGATCCGTTTTGTAACAGTACCGGCTCTTGGCAATACAATTATCACTGTATTGATCCTGAACCTGGCTAAGGTTATGAACATGTTCGAATCTGTATTCGTATTATATAACAATGCAGTATATGATGTATCTGATGTTATTTCTACATATATTTATCGTCAGACATTCGCAATTGCACTGCCTAACTATGGTTATTCCACAGCGGTTGGTCTCTTCAAGGGCTTAGTAGGATGCTTCCTTGTTCTTGTATGTAACTGGGCAAGTAAGAAGACTCGTGGCCGCGGTATTGTATAGGAGGTACGAAAATGGCAAAAGAACAACCTAGTCGTAAACAAAGATTACACGCTTTTGACGTTGTAAACTACATCGTATTTATTTTAATCGGTTTACTGGTTCTGGTTCCTATCTGGAAAGTTTTGGTAGACTCCTTCAATGCGGTTGGTGTATATCAGTTCCAGTTATGGCCAAGCCATCCTACTGTTGATGGTTATAAGACCATTATTCAGACATCTGCACTCTACAGACCATTCATTAACTCCGTAGTAACAACAATTCTCGGAACTTTACTTGGTCTGGTATTATCTACACTTGGTGGTTATGTACTTGTACAGTTCAACATGCCTGGACGTAACTTCCTTGCATACATGCTTTTGTTTACAATGATTTTCTCCGGTGGTATGATTCCTGAATACCTCGTTATGAAGAAGATCGGTCTTGTAAACAATATGTGGATCCTTGTATTCAAGCATGGTATGAACGTTTACAACCTTGTACTTATGAGAAACTTCTTTGAAGGTATTCCTGATTCCTTATATGAAGCAGCAGAACTCGATGGATGTTCTCCTATGGGAATCTTCTTCAAGATCGTTCTTCCTCTGTCTAAGGCAGCACTTGCTTCTATCGGTTTGATGTTTGCCGTAACAGTATGGAATGATTACACAACAGTTAAGATTTACATTACAGACCCTGATCAGGTTAACTTCCAGTATAAGTTAAGAAACATGATTATGGACGGTGATACGCCTACAACGGCTTACAATGTATCACAGAATACACTGTTCAATGCAGGTATCATTGCAGCAATCCTGCCATTCATGATATTGTATCCTTTCTTACAGAAATACTTTGTAACCGGTGTTAATATCGGAGCTGTAAAAGAGTAATATCCAGGGGGGCGTTAAGTCCCCCCTTTCTTATTGAAATAAAGGAGAGGGAGAATAAATGAGGAAAATTTTTTGGGCATCAGATTCAACAGTTCAGACTAATAAGTTTATGACCTACCCACAGACTGGCATAGGACAGGTATTTTCCTTGTATACAAAAGACGATGTAACGGTAGTAAATTATGCCAAAAATGGAAGAAGTACCAAGAGCTTTATTGACGAAGGCAGACTTCAGAGGATTGATGAAGAAATCGGTGCAGGAGATTTCCTGTTTATCCAGTTCGGACATAATGATGAGAAGAGTCAGGACCCTGCTAGATATACAGAGCCTTTTTCCACATTTATGGAGAATCTGGAGATTTTTATCAACGTGGCAAGGAAGCATGGTGCTTACCCTGTATTGATTACACCTTTGGAACGCAGATGTTTTGTGGATGATAAGCACCTTGGCATAGGTGCCCATTCTGACTATGTAGCAGCTATGAAGCAGACAGCAGAGAAATGTAATGTTCCGCTGGCAGACCTCTACAGCATGAGCCGTACGGAGTTAAAGAAGGCTGGTGAAATGGGCAGCCGTAAGTGGTTTATGTATTTCTCCAAGGGAGAGTACAAGAACTATCCTGATGGCAAGACCGATAATACACATCTTCGTTATGATGGGGCAGTATTGTTTGCCGGACTGATTGCAAAAGGCTTGCAGGAAGCTGGCGGTGTCTATGCAGATCTTCTCGTAGAAGAAGAGACATTGAATGAAAAAGAAATAGGTTATCGTACAGAGAAGGGATGATGTGCTTGCACATCATCCCTTCTTATTTTATACTGTAGTTATCAGGTACAGATGCCTTCTCCCGAACGGCCTTTATCTTCCTGATATTACTATGTGAAAGCAATTATTTAACTGGAGGAATTTTTATGATCCAAACGGAAATTGCAACGGACATTTATGATATGTGGATAGCAACGGATTTAAGTCTGCAGGCGAAGCCGGGGCAGTTTATCAGTGTATATACACAGGATAAATCAACGTTATTGCCACGCCCCATCAGTATCTGTGAGGTAGATAGGGAGAATCGCAGAATTCGGATTGTATACAGAGTAGCAGGTAAGGGCACCGCAGAATTCTCAGGATATCATGCAGGAGCACCGATTGATATTTTAGGTACACTGGGCAATGGCTTTCCTCTTGAAGCTGCCAAAAGCAAAAAAGCTTTCTTAATGGGAGGTGGTATTGGAATCCCTCCTATGCTTGAATTGGCTAAGGAGCTGGATTGTGAGAAGGATATTATTGCAGGTTATCGTAATTCTGAATTATTCCTGGCAGACGAATTGAAGCAATATGGTAATCTGTATGTGGCAACGGAAGATGGCAGTGAGGGAACTAAGGGCAATGTCATGAATGCAATTGCAGAGAATAATTTAAAAGCAGATGTTATTTTTGCATGTGGACCTATGCCAATGCTTCGTGCAATTAAGAAATATGCACAGGAGCAGAATATTCCAGCCTATATTTCCCTGGAAGAGAGAATGGCATGTGGTGTAGGCGCCTGTCTTGGCTGCGTAGTGAAGACCAAAAACGTAGACGCACATTCCCATGTGAAGAATGCAAGAATCTGTACGGATGGCCCCGTATATCTGGCAAGTGAGGTGGATATCTGATGAAAAATACAAAAGTTACGATTGCAGGTGTAGAATTTAAGAATCCTGTTATGACAGCATCAGGAACATTTGGTTCCGGGATGGAATACTCTGAATTTGTAGATCTGAATTGTCTGGGCGCAGTTGTGACCAAGGGCGTTGCCAATGTTCCCTGGGAAGGTAATCCTACTCCACGAGTGATGGAGACATATGGCGGTATGCTCAATGCAATAGGATTACAGAATCCGGGAATTGATGTCTTTATTGAAAGAGACATTCCATTCTTAAAACAGTTCGATACCAGAATTATTGTAAATGTATGTGGACGAACAGTAGAAGATTATATAGAGGTTGTGGAAAAGCTGGGGGATCAGCCGGTTGATATGCTGGAGATCAACGTGTCCTGTCCTAATGTAAGTCATGGCGGCATTGCCTTTGGACAGAATCCTGATTGTCTCTATGATATTACGAAGCAGATCAAAGCCAAGGCAAAACAGCCCATTATTATGAAGCTTTCGCCTAATGTAACAGACATTACAGAGATGGCAAAAGCAGCGGAAGCAGGCGGAGCAGATGCAATCTCTTTGATCAATACGTTGACCGGGATGAAGATTGATATTAATCGTCGAACCTTTGCACTTGCCAATAAGACAGGAGGAATGTCCGGTCCGGCAGTGAAGCCGGTTGCGGTTCGCATGGTCTATCAGGCAGCACATGCTGTGAATATTCCGGTACTTGGAATGGGAGGGATCCGAACAGCAGAAGATGCGTTAGAGTTTATTATGGCGGGAGCTACAATGGTGGCAGTCGGTACCGCCAATTTCAATGAACCGGCGACAACTGTGCAGGTGATAGAAGGAATAGAACAGTTTATGCAGCAAAACGGCGTGAAAGACATTAATGAGCTGATAGGATGCGTAAAGTAGTATAAAGAAGCTGATTTTGGTGTTCAAATGGTGTAGAATCTAAAAACAGTTATACAGCAATATGGCGAAACGCCTATGAAAAGGAGGATTATCGTTAAGATGGAAGCATACAAGAAAGAATTTATCGAATTTATGGTAGAGAGTGATGTTCTGAAATTCGGAGATTTCACACTGAAAAGCGGAAGAAAATCTCCGTTCTTTATGAATGCAGGAGCATATGTGACAGGTTCTCAGTTAAAGAGACTGGGTGAATATTATGCAAAGGCGATCCATGATACATATGGGGATGATTTTGACGTATTATTCGGACCAGCTTATAAAGGAATTCCGCTTGGAGTAGTAACAGCAATCGCTTACAGTGAATTATACGGAAAAGAAGTCCGTTACTGTTCAGACCGGAAAGAGGAAAAAGATCATGGAGCGGATAAGGGAAGTTTCCTTGGCAGCAAATTAAAAGACGGCGACAGAGTCATCATGATCGAAGATGTTACAACATCCGGTAAGTCCATGGAAGAAACTGTTCCAAAGGTAAAAGGTGCGGCTGATGTAACGATCGTAGGACTGATGGTTTCACTGAACCGTATGGAAGTCGGTAAAGGCGGCGAAAAGTGTGCATTGGATGAAATAAAAGAACTTTACGGATTTGATACAGCGGCGATCGTTACAATGGAAGAGGTCGTAGAGTGTCTGTATAATAAAGAGTGCAACGGCAAAGTTGTCATTGATGATACATTAAAAGCGGCGATCGACGCATATTATGAAAAGTATGGAGTAAAATAAGGAGGCACATTTTATGGAAAAGGCATATCGTACAATGAAGAACAGTGGTGCAGGCAGTATTGTAATTGGAATTA
>ENA-ORNR01003688-ORNR01003688.1-human-gut-metagenome-genome-assembly--contig:-NODE-3688-length-11197-cov-5.169987_pt1 | contig 11197 bp, 9 predicted proteins | sample MGYA00242114_ERZ509020 | MGnify/ENA primary metagenome ERZ509020 (study PRJEB26280, sample SAMEA2338758) | human gut metagenome | biome: human gut; feature: human-associated habitat; material: faeces...
CTTGCATGTGTTAAGCACGCCGCCAGCGTTCGTCCTGAGCCAGGATCAAACTCTCAATAAAATGGTATCAACACAGACCTAAGTCTGAGCTAATCTTTATCGAGCTATTTGTCATAGCTTAAAACTTTTTATCCTTACGATTCAGACGTAATTGACTTAACCGTCCTCCTCGCAAGCCACTGTACATATTGCACAGTTTTTCATCTGGTGCTTGTCAAAGTTTCGTTGTTTAATTTACAAGGTGCACGCTCCATTCGCGGAACAGGTGTTATCTTAGCACCTACCGCCCCTTTTGTCAACACCTTTTTCAAACTTTTTGATTTTTCCACAATTTGTTTGTTAGACTGTGCAAAATAGACAGGCGGAGAGGGCGCAAAGCACCCTCCCCACCGTGCATTTGCACTGCTATCAGTTGAAGCAGCCGCTAAACAGCTGGCACAGCATCGTAAAGAGCGTGCCACAATCAAAATTGCCGCAGTTAAACATGGCGTCAAGTCCTCCTCGATTCTGGAATGCGCCTCGATCAAGACAGGCGGTATTCTACCGTTTTTGCCGCCGGATTGCAAATGCAATGATTGCCAGCGTGCTCAGTCCGCGCTGAGCTTGGCGTCATAACCGCCCGGAAACATATCGGCGTGCAGCGGATCGTCCCACACCTCGCGCAGGCCCTTTTCCAATTCCACCGCCTGTTCGGGTGCAAGACTGGCAAGCGCCTCGCGCAGCTCGGCGCTCGGGCGGTTATAGATCATATTGGGAAGCCGCCACTCGTGCGACTCGCCCGCCGACAGAAGCCAGCACTCCACAAGCTGCGATGTCGTCGCGGTCTGCTGCCCAGAATCCCAGTCACGCCCGATGTAGGGCAGTCGAACGCCTCCGCCGCCTGTCCAGGTCCCTTCGATGTACCAGTCGCCCTCTTCATTTTTACAGGCATCCGCTCCTACGACCCATCTGTAATAATCGCCATATTCGCCCTCGCCGGACGGTTCGATCATGCCGCTGCCGGCCTCCCAGCCGTAGCGGCGCGAGGACTCCGGTTCGTCAAAGCGCAGCATCGCGCCAAATTCAAAGCAGAAATTCGGGTCCTCTTCGCCGTAATACGCATCAAACACACGCGAAGAGAGCTCCTGTACCGCGGCGTCATCCGGTTTTCTGTAGTACCAGCACGGTGTGGCGTTCAGGTTGGCGGCGAACTGCGCGCAGAACTCGTTCGCAACAGCTTCATCATCCATTTCCGCGCTGTCCACTTGCAAATCATAGATTTTTGCTTCCACCGCCTCCTGCATGCAGGCGGAAAGCCGCTCAGCGAGCCAGCCGCTGTCATTTTTCACGTAGACCGTCTCTGTGCCGTCTGTCAGGCGCAGCGTATCGCCGCAGGGAAACTCATAATGCCAGTTCTCACCCTCGGCGGGGGAACGGTCTCCCGAGCGCGGCACAACGCTGATCGTCTTATCCCCATAAGAAAACTCTGCGGCAAGGCCGTTCTGGCAGGCTTCCCAGTCCTTTTCCGTCGCCGCGGCAAAGGTCTCTTCCTCCGATATCCCGTCGGTCAGCGAGAACGCTTCTCCCCACTTGTTCACGCCGCGCGGGCAGTCGTATTCATCCACGCGCCCGCCGTCTCGCTCATCCGTCACGCGGATGTGATAGGTGCCTGTTTCCTCCGTGCTGCCGAAGATCGTCTCGCAGCATTGCAGGATCGCCTCCCGTGCCTGCGGGTCGCTTTGCTTGGTATTCTCCTCTTTTTCCTGCGCGCAGCCGCTAAGAGAGAGCAGCGCCAGCACCGTCAGCGCGGAGAGCAGAATACGGCTCGTTGTCTTTTTCATTGCACTTTCCTCCAAAATCAATGTGGTTCAGAAGGGTCGCTCTATCTTCTCAGACGTTCGTCGCGGCGATTTTGTTCCCGTTTTTTATATTTTATTTTATATAGTATACAGCCGGCAAAAAAGAGGACGACTTAGCCTCGCCGTCCTCTTCTCCCGATTTTCACTTGTCAGTTTTTTTTTGCGGTGCTATACTATATGTTATATGATCAAAAACCATATAGCATGCTGCGATCAATGTCCGCGAGCGAGTGCGCGCCGCACATGCGCATCGTGTCGGCAAGCTCTGCTTTGAGCTTCTGGACGTAGAGCTGCACGCCCTCCTCCCCGCCGCCATAGACGGTGGTAACAAACGGGCGGCCGATGAGCACCGCGTCCGCGCCGAGCGCCAGCGCCTTGAACATGTCCATGCCTCTGCGGATCGCGCCGTCGACAAAAATCGTCATCTTGCCGCCGACGGCATCGACGATGTCCGGAAGCACCTCCGCCGTCGCGGGGCAATGGTCGAGCACACGGCCGCCGTGGTTCGAGACCACAATGCCGCTCGCGCCCGCCTCCAGCGCCTTTTCCGCGCCGCGGGCGGTCATAATGCCCTTTAAAATGAACGGACGCTGCGCCCAGGAGACGATCTGCTTTAACTCCTCAACGCTTTTGCTGCCCGCCGGCGGCGTCAAGCCCTGCAAAAACGGCAGACCCGCCGCGTCGATGTCCATCGCGATGGCGAAGGGCTCGGATTCCTGCACGAGCGCGAATTTTTCGCGGATCGTGTCCATATCCCACGGCTTGATGGTCGGCACGCCGCAGCCGCCGTTCGCCTTGAGCGCCTCAGCCGCGCCCTCGACCACCTTCTGGTCGGTGCCGTCGCCGGTGAAAGCGAGAATGCCCGCGTTCGCGCACGCGCGCACAAGGATATCATTGTATGTAAGATCGTCGTACTTGTCCCCGTAGTGAAGACGCATCGCGCCCACCGGCGCGGCGAACGCCGGAATCTCAAACGTCCGGCCAAAGAGCGTGAATGAGGTGTCCACCTGTGAATTTTCGCAGATGGTGTCCATGTTGACGCAGATCTCACGCCACTTTTCTGCGTTGCGGATAAAGCCCGTGCCCTCGCCCTTGGCGCCGGGGCCGGGCATCGTGTTGCGGCAGACCTTGCCGTTGCAGTCATTGCACGCCTTGCAGTAAGGGCCGATGCAGGTCCTTGCGTTTTCCAGCACTTGCTGATAAGTCATGTTGGTTCCCCCTTCGGAAATGAGTTTGCTTGCCAATATCGTGTCGATCCGACGCGATATCGCCTATATTTTATCCCGTCCTGCCGAAAAAGCAAGACCCAAAGGAGCTATTTATGAATACCGTTCACACACTGAGAGAATATGTCGACGCACTGCACGAGGCAGGCATTTTAGTTGAAAGCACCGTGAGCGACGAGCTCGCCGCGCGTGAGATCCACTGCCTCACCTACGATACGCGCGCACTGAGCGAGGACGCGCTTTTCATCTGCAAGGGCGCACACTTCAAGGAAGAGTACCTGTGCGACGCACTCTCGCGCGGCGCGATCGCCTACGTCGCCGAGAAAAAGCACAATGTGGACGCGCCCTGTCTTCTTGTCAACGACATTCGCTATTCCCTCGTCGTGCTCGGTCAGCTCTTTTATAACCATGTGACGGACAAGCTCACAAGCGTCGGCATCACGGGCACAAAGGGCAAGAGCACCACAGCCTACTACGTGCGCTACATCTTAAATGACTGGCTGCGCGCGCAGTCGATGCCCAAGTGCGCCATTCTCTCCTCTATCGACAACTACGACGGCAAGAGCACCGAGGAGTCCCACATCACCACGCCCGAGGTGCTTGAGCTCTACCAGCACTTTGAAAACGCCTATGAAAGCGGCATTTCGCATCTTGTGATGGAGGCCTCGTCCCAGGCGCTCAAATACGGCCGCGTGCGCGGTATCACGTACGACGTCGCTGCATTTTTGAACATCGGCAGCGACCACATCAGCCCCATCGAGCACCCGGACTTCGAGGATTACTTCAACTCCAAGCTCAAAATTTTCGACTCCTGCCGCTTCGGCTGCGTCAATACCGACGCCAAGTACTCGGATCGCGTCATCGAATACGCCAAGGACCGCTGCAACCTCATCACGTTCGGCTCGCATGAGAGCGACACCGTCTCCTGCCAGCATGTGGAAAAGCGCAGCGACGGGCTCTACTTCACGGTTTCCTCGCTCAAGTACAACGGTGAATTTTCCATCACGATGCCCGGCCTTTTCAACATCTCCAACGCCCTCGCTGCCATGGCCATCTGTATGGTGCTTGACGTGCCGGAGGAGTATGTGCGCTCGGGCCTTCGCAAGGCGCGCGCCGCGGGCCGCATGCAGATCTACGAGAGCCGCGACAAGAACGTCACCGTCATCGTCGACTACGCGCACAACCGCATGAGCTTTGACGCACTCTACCGCTCGACGAAGATCGAATACCCCGGCCGCCAGATGATCTCCGTCTTCGGCTGCCCCGGCTCCCACGCGCTCCAGCGCAGAAAAGACCTCGGCGAGCTGAGCGGGCAGAACTGCGACTTCGTCTTCATCACCGAGGAGGACTCTGGCGAAGAGCCGTTCGCGCAGATCGCCGCCGACATTGAAAAGCACGTTGCCTGCCCGCACCTTGTGCTCGAGGACCGCGCCGAGTGCATCCGCCGCGCAATTCTGGACGGCAAGGACGCGCGCGTCATTCTGCTGACCGGCAAGGGAGAAGAGACAACGATGAAGCGCGGCAGCGTCTTCGTCCCCTACCCGAGCGACGTCGAGCTCGCACTCAAATACCTCGCCGAATACGACAAGGTCCATCCCGCCGCGCCGGCGAGCAGCGCCAAAAAGGCAAAAAAGGACTTTTTGCCCATCATCCTCGGCAGCGACGAAAACGCCTACGGCACGGCGCGTCTCTTCCAGGAGGCCTATCACGTCACACCGCTGCTGCTGTGCACGCAGCAGCTCGTGCCCACGCGCCACTCGCACCTGTTTCTCTGCCGCATCATCCCGGATTTTGAACGCGAGGAGGTCTTCCCAGACGCGCTGCTCGGCGTGCTGAAGCAGTGCACACAGGACTATGAAAAGCTGCTCGTCATCCCCTGCTCGGACTATTACACGGGTCTTCTCTGCCGCCACTACGACCATTTCGAGGGGCTCATCGCCAACCGCTTCATCTCGGATGAGCTGCTTGAAACGTTCGACACGAAAGACAAGTTCTACGCCCTCTGCGAGCAGTACGGCATGGACTATCCCAAGACCGTCGTCGCCTCTCCCGAGGAGCGCGAGAGCGTCGTCGACCGCCTTCCGTTCGACTTTCCCATCGTCGTCAAGCCCGAGAATTCCAATGCACTCGACTATCTCCGCTGCCATTTTGAGGGGCAGAAAAAGGTCTTCTTCTTCGACACGCGCGAGCAGTACCTCACGATGGTCCACAGCATGAACCAGTCGGACTACCGCGGCAAGCTCATTTTGCAGGAGTTTATCCCCGGCGGCGACGACGCGATGCGCGTGCTCAACAGCTATTCGGACCTTGACGGCCATGTGCGCGCGATGTGCCTCGGCCAGCCGGTGCTCGAATACTACGACCCCAAGTCTGTCGGCAACTATGCCGCCATCATCTCGCGCGGCGATCAGGCGTTGTATGACAAAATGCAGGAGTTTCTCGAAAAGCTCGGCTACGTCGGTTTTTCGAACATCGACATGAAGTACGATTCCCGCACGGGCCGCTACGTGCTCTTCGAGATCAACCCGCGCCTTGGCCGCAGCAGCTATTTCTGCCGTGCCGCGGGGCTGAACATGATGAAGCTCCTGACGAACGATGTCGTCTACGGCAAGCGCGAGGACTGCGTCTACAACCACACCGTCGCCCTCTGGCAGAACGTGCCGACCGGCATTCTGCGCCGCTATGTCAAGGATCAGGAGCTCTCCGACGAGCTCAAGCAGTTCAAGGGCACGCACACGCTCTTCTGCAAGGGCGATCTGCCGCTCTCTCGACTCTATCGCCTGCTGCGCTACTACGCCGCGCAATACCACAACTTCCGCGACTACTACTTCGATAAAAAGTGACCCCTGTCAAAAGAAAAAGGAACGGCTCGTGCCGTTCCTTTTTCTTACCAGAATTTTTTCTTTTTGCACACCCACAGGCTCAGCACCACCACGGCGACACTCACAAGAATGATCGCGGGGTAGCCGTATTTCCAGTGCAGCTCCGGCATGCCGGAAAAGTTCATGCCGTACCAGCCGACAAGCAGTGTCAGCGGCAGAAAGATCGTCGTCACGATGGTCAGGATCTGCATGATGCGGTTCTGACGGATGTCGATCTCCGACTGGAACAGCGACTGGATCTGCGTGCAGTATTCGCGCAGCAGCTGCGATTCCTCGCGCAGGCGGATGACGCGCTCTTCAAATAATCGGAACAGTCTGCACTCCTCATCCGAAAAGTAGCCGTTCTCATTTTCCCGCAGCTCACACGCCACGTCGTCGAGCTGGGAGTAGTAGCGGTACCAGGCCATCGTCTCCTTGCGCAGCTCGCTCATCGGGGTGCTGAATTCCTCCAGCTCGCCCGCGAGCACGCGTTCTTCCAGCGCCGACGCGCGGTCGAGGCGTTACGATTCATCGCATTGACTGCCCCAACGTCAAGAACCTTGTAGCCAACGATCAGGAACGCATGATTGAAGTGGGCTGGGGCAACCAGGCCGAAGCGGTCTACCCGGTCGATATCTACATCGTGGCGCGAGACCGTCAAGGGTTGCTCAAAGATGTGAGCGAAGTGTTTATGCGGGAAAAGCAGAACATCACGGGTCTGAACACGGTCAATGTGAAGGGGGACGCGCATATGCGCATCTCGATCGAGATTCGCTCGTCGGAAGATCTTCGCCGTTCGCTCTCGCAATTGCGTGAACTCAAAGGCGTGATGAGCGTACGCCGCGCCTGATGTTTCCGAGAGCCGTCGGGATTCGTCTTGGCGGCTTTTTTTTCACTACGAAGCAGCGAAAAAGAGAAACGAGCGTCAACTGTTGAAGATGCCGATTTTTCGCATTTTCAGAAAATTTGTCTGAAAAATTGTTTTACAGTAAAATCAGTAACTTATGCGTAAACACGCAAAAAAGTTGAGAAAAATTCGAAAAAAGACTTGCATTCCTGAAAAAGCACGGGTATAGTTCGCATCTCTCAGGCACATAGCTCAGTTGGTTAGAGCATCACCTTGACATGGTGGGGGTCGTTGGTTCGAGTCCAATTGTGCCTACCAGAATTTTTTGGAGACACCTAGCAAATGTGCGCGTCTAAGATCGTACGAACGACGAAGACCTGCAAACAGTAAGTCTGCGGGCGCGCGAGGGTGTTGAATAGGAAAAGAGTGCGGCTCACAGAGTCAGCACTCTTTTTTTTTATTTCGGCCGCGCGTGAAGCCATTTGCGCAACGCTAAAAACGAAAGGGAATAGAAATGCTTTCCATCACTTTGCCCGACGGTTCTGTTCGTCAATACGAAGGGCCGCTCTCTGTGGGCGACATTGCAGCATCTATCGGTGCCGGCCTTGCCAAAGCGGCTCTCGCCGGCAAGGTTGACGACAAGCTCGTCGATCTGTCTCACGTCGTTGAAACGGATGCCAAGGTTGCCATCATTACGGCAAAGGACCCCGAAGCTCTCGAGTTGATCCGCCACTCGACTTCGCACCTGATGGCTCAGGCCGTTAAAGAGCTGTATCCGACGGCGGAGGTGACGATCGGACCGGCCATCGAAAACGGCTTCTACTACGACTTCAAGTTCGAACGCGCTTTTACGCCCGAAGATCTCGAAAAGATCGAAGCGCGCATGAAGGAACTCGTGAAGAAGGACATCCCGCTTGAGCGCTACACGCTGCCGCGCGACGAAGCCATTGATTACTTTAAGAGCATCGGCGAACACTACAAGGCTGAAATCATCAGCGAAATTCCCGCGGGCGAAATCATTTCGCTCTATCGCCAGGGTGACTTCACGGACTTGTGCCGCGGTCCTCACGTGCCGAGCACGGGCAAGCTCAAGGTCTTCAAGCTCATGAAGGTGGCCGGTGCATACTGGCGCGGCGACAGCAAGAACGAAATGCTGCAACGCATCTACGGAACGGCCTGGGCGAAGAAGGAGGATCAGGAAGCCTATCTCACGATGCTTGCCGAAGCTGAAAAGCGCGACCATCGCCGTTTGGGCAAGGAGCTCGATCTCTTCCATCTGCAGGAAGAAGCTCCGGGCCTCATCTTCTGGCATGCCAAGGGCTGGACGTTGTGGCAGGTCGTCGAACAGTTCATGCGCCGCATCTATCGCGAAAATGGCTATCAGGAAGTGAAGGCGCCGCAGCTGCTCGATCGTTCACTCTGGGAACGTTCAGGTCACTGGGCCAAGTATCGCAGCAACATGTTCACGACCGAATCGGAAAACCGCTACTACGCGTTGAAGCCGATGAACTGCCCGGGGCACATCCAGCTCTTTAACGCCGGTTTGCGCAGCTACCGCGATCTGCCGCTTCGCTACGGCGAATTCGGTCAGTGCCATCGCAATGAACCTTCGGGCGCTTTGCACGGTCTGATGCGCGTGCGCGGCTTTACCCAAGACGACGGTCACATTTTCTGCACGGAAGATCAGATCCTGAAGGAATGCATGGACTTCACTCGCATCGTGCGCGACGTCTATCACACCTTCGGCTTTGAGGACATTCTCTATAAGGTGGCGACCCGTCCGGAAATGCGTATCGGCGAAGATGCCGTTTGGGACAAGGCCGAAGCCGCTCTGATCGAGTCGCTCGACGCCTGCGGTCTGCCTTATGAAATCCTGCCGGGCGAAGGCGCCTTCTACGGCCCGAAGATCGAGTACCACCTCAAGGATTGTCTTGGCCGTACGTGGCAGTGCGGTACGATCCAGGTGGACTTCCAAATGCCGGGTCGCCTCGGAGCCGAATACGTTGCCGAAGACAACTCGCGTAAAGTGCCGGTGATGCTGCACCGCGCCATTCTCGGCTCGCTCGAACGCTGGATCGGCATGTTGATCGAACACTACGCCGGCGCAATGCCTGTGTGGCTCTCGCCGGTGCAGGTCGCCGTGGCCTCCATTACCGATGCACAGTCCGAATTTGCGGCCGATGTTGCACGAAAGATGCGCGAAGCCGGAATTCGTGTCATTGAAGATTTGCGCAGTCAAAAGATCAACTATAAAATCCGCGAACTGACTTTGCAGAAACTGCCTTACATCGCCGTTGTCGGCGACAAGGAAGCGCAGTCCGGCACGGTCAGCGTGCGTGCGCGCGGAGGCAAAAACCTCGGCGTCATGCCTATCGAGGAATTTATTGCCCGTGTGGTGAGCGAAGATCAGTCACGCAAGAACACGGACGATTGATCGACAATTGATCAGAACGCGCCTTAGCGAAGGCGCGTCGGTAAAAAAACTATTTTGGGAGACGTGCCATAGCACAAGATCGCAATCACCGAATCAATCGTGAGATTCGGGTACCTGAGGTTCGACTGACGGGCGTTGACGGCGCTCAGATCGGTATTGTTTCGACTGCCGAAGCGCTTCGGATGGCTGAAGACTACGACGTGGATCTCGTTGAGGTCGCGCCGAACGCCCAGCCGCCGGTTTGCCGCCTGATGGATTACGGCAAGTTCCGCTATCAGGAGCAGAAGAAAGCTCAGGAAATGAAGGCTCGTCAGAAGGTGATTCAGGTTAAGGAAGTTAAGTTCCGCCCCGCCACTGACGAAAATGATTACCAGACCAAGCTGCGCGCTCTGCGTCGCTTCTTGGCCGATGGCGACAAGGCCAAGGTCACGCTGCGTTATCGCGGCCGTGAAATGGCCCATCAGGACTTGGGGGCTCAGATCATGCATCGCATCCGCGACGAGCTCGCTGAAGAGGCCCAGATCGAACTGCAGCCTAAGCTTGAAGGGCGCCAAATGATTATGGTGCTTGCTCCCAAGCGCAAAAAATAAAAATGCGTGTATAATCACACGCTCTTAACGCCCTGAAGTGCAAGAAAATTGCACTTCAGGCTTTTTAAAAGTCGGGGCGGGCAAAAGAAGTCGGGAACGAAGTTTTCCGCGCCTGGAGTTCCGACAAATCATAAGGAAATACGGCAAATGCCGAAGATGAAAACTAAGAAGGCTGCGAGCAAGCGCTTCAAGGTCCGCGCTGGCGGTTCCATCAAGCGTGCCCACGCCACCAAGCGTCATATCCTGACCCATCGTTCGACGAAGAACAAGCGTCACCTCCGCGGTATGGTCACCATCCACGAGTCTGACAGCAAGTCGATTCACCGCATGATGCCTTACGCTTAATAAGAGGAGAGGATAGAGATGCCCCGAGTAAAACGTGGCGTGACGGCTCGTGCCCGTCACAAGAAGATTCTTGCCCTCGCTAAGGGCTTCCGTCTGCGTCGCAACAACGTTTTCCGCGTTGCTAAGCAGGCTGTTATGCGCGCTGGTCAGTACGCTTATCGTGACCGCCGCGACAAGAAGCACGTGTTCCGCCGTCTGTGGATTGCTCGTATCAACGCTGCAACCCGTTCCAACGGTATGACCTACAGCCGCTTCATGAACGGTCTCAAGAAGGCTGGCGTGATGCTCGACCGCAAGGTTTTGGCTGATATGGCTGTGTTTGACAAGGCCGGTTTCGCCAGCCTCGTTGCTCAGGCCAAGGCTGCTCTGGCTTAATCCGAGCAGGGAGCATGTGTAGAACCGTTCGCTGACAGTATTGCTGAGGGCGGCGGTTCGATCCAAAAAAAGGGGTTCGGTGCTGAAAAGTGACCGGGCCTCTTTTTTTTTCCGAAAATCCGCCAAAATTGCGTATCGTGTTCCTACGAACATGTGACGGTTGAAACGGGCTTGTGTGCAGTCGAGCAGATTTACGCAGGACCGTATCGAAAAGACAATTGATTGAAATCCACCGGGTGTGTAGAAATGGATGATTTAGTGCAAATCGTGGAATCGGCACGCACCGATTTTGCGGCCGCTCAACAGAATGCCGCGCTCGAAGACGCCAAAGCAAAGTACATCGGCAAGAACGGAGCCATCACTGCGCTGATGCGTGGTCTGGCCGGCCTCACGCCGGAACAGAAGCGAGAACGCGGTCCGGCTATCAATAAGGCAAAGGCTCAGGTCGAGGCGCTTTTGACCGCCCGTCGCGAAGAACTCGCCGACGTTGCCATGCAGGCCAAGCTCGCTGCCGAAGCGGTTGACGTCACGCTTCCGGGCCGACGCATTGCACGCGGCGGCATCCATCCCGTGATCCGCACCTGGATGCGCATTGAAGAGATTTTTGCTTCCATCGGCTTTGATGTTGCCGACGGTCCTGAAATCGAAAGCGATTGGTACAGTTTTACCGCGCTCAACAAC
>ENA-ORNR01003737-ORNR01003737.1-human-gut-metagenome-genome-assembly--contig:-NODE-3737-length-11094-cov-4.121931_pt1 | contig 11094 bp, 10 predicted proteins | sample MGYA00242114_ERZ509020 | MGnify/ENA primary metagenome ERZ509020 (study PRJEB26280, sample SAMEA2338758) | human gut metagenome | biome: human gut; feature: human-associated habitat; material: faeces...
CATTTTATAAAAAGGCGGATTACCGATTATGTAGTCATATTTTTCCGAAAAATCGTACAGCAAAAAGTCTGCATTGATAAAATTGATAGTGCAGTTATCTGGAATGTTGTAATTATTCAAAATCAGCTTTGCAAGGTCTAAACTATGCTTATCAATGTCTACTACATCAAGAATAATGTTTTTGCCCTCGAATTTTTTAATGATAAGCGGTATGAAGTTACCGACTCCGACAGACGGTTCAAGAATTCTGACTGTTTCTTTGTCAGTATCAGGCAGGGCTTTCATCATTTCAGTAATCAATGTTTTGCTTGTGAAAAAAGCCGCATTATCTGTTCTGTTGGTATTGGCTAATTCTGCAATATGTCCTAATGTTGCAGATGATAGATTCATAGGATTAGCAGAAATAAAATTTTTTAAAGCATCAATATCACTTAATTCATTAGATGATACTAATTTGTTAATCAATGCTGTTTTAAGAGGCGTATGCTTTAACGCCTCTTTTATTTTTCTTGCTATTGATTGAAAAATTACAGTAGGTACAGCTTCGCCTAATGATTGTCTGATTTTAATTTCTTCTTTCTTTAAAAATGCTCGCTTTTTCTCAAACGAAAGAGCATTTAAATCCGAGAAATCTGTTTCAACCCATTTGAAAGAGCGTGGGACTGTCATCATAAGCATAAGTTCTCTTATGCTGAACACTCTGTCATCGCTTGGATGAACAGTATTCTGACTTGCCATTTGGTCATTCCTTGTGTGTATGCAAGGACCGACTTTGTCCCAAAACTGTCTTTTGTATTTATCACCGTTTTTTTGCTGATTGATTACAATTTTGCCCTCAACAACTCTATGAGGCTTTTTGCTATCGTCAGCATTGTCAAACGCAGATTCGCCTTCTTTTATATCAGAAATCCACGCTCTCATATGTTCGGGATATGTTCTAAATGAATGATAAATATCATCTTTGTCAATTTCGCCGAATTCTTTTAATGGCTTTAAATCGCCTATAACTTCTCTAAGCGTGCGTTCTTTAACAAGGTCAGGATATAATTCCAAAGGAGATACCTCGTCAGCATAATCCTTAGAAACGCCGATAACAACGGTTCTTTGTCTGCTGGAGCAAGCTCCATAATTCTTGAAGTTTATAACACGAGAAGCGTAGGAGTAGTCTTGCCCTAAATTACTTTCAATCGCAGCTGCAATGGTTTTATTTTCTCCGTTTATATCAGTGCATATTGTTTTCATAAAGGCGGCAACATTTTCAAAAATGAAAAATCGAGGGTTAACCTGCTTTATGATTTTTATTGATTCAATTACTAAAGAATTTCGCACAATTTCATTTGTGCTTTTTTTATGGTTGGCAACGGACATTCCCTGACAAGGAGGGGTTGCAACTATAACATCAATTCTTGATACATTTTCTTTTTTCTTCCATAAATCAATTTGCGAATATAAAATATCCTTAGTGGAATTGTCGGTAATATCTCCGCAGATATATCCGCTTTCATATTTGCATTTGTGATTATACCGCTGAATATCTAATCTTCTTGTAATTAGTTCGTTTGTTGCAACACAATCAAAATCTTCTAATTTAAATCCGTAACAACCTACACCTGCACTACTAAACAAGCTGATATAAGTCGGTTTGTTCGTTTTCATCGTTATTTACCTTAACCTTTCACAACTTGTTCTGAATCGGGAATTAACTCTACAATATCATCTATTTGGCAATCAAGAGCAGTACAGATTCTTACCAAAACTTCAACTGTAACATTTTCATTTTTACCAAGTTTTGCAATGAGGGAATTGCTTATACCTGCGGCTTCTCCGAGTTCTTTCTTTTTCATATTTTTATCAATTAGAAGTTTCCATAACTTATTGTAACTAACAGCCATATTATAACCTCATAAAATACAAAGAAATAAATTTTTATACTCATTTAGTATATCACTTTTACATAAGAAAAACAAGAACTAATTACACGAAAATGGAATTAAGTGCAGATAACATCACTTAGTTATTAGTAAGCAAAGCAAAAGAAAAAACGCCGAGCACAACTCATTTTCAGGGCCACACTCGGCGTGATTTTTATGCGTAGATTAAATTTGCAGTTACAACTTCCGTTGCACGATTGCGGATACTGTTCATCTTCTGCACCCACAACATTTGATTTTCAGCTTTGAGGTTTTCCGTTACATTTTCTTTTTCCGCCAGTTGTTTTACCAACCGGGAAAACATATCTTCTGCCTGTTCGTCAACATCGGCAAGATAACTGTTTAGCTTGCAAGAGGACAGCAAATTAGCGTAAAAGACACGCTTATGCTGCTTAATATATCGCAGGTGGCGCTGTCCCCAAATGCCGATTGGGTTCTGTTTTTCTTCGGAAAGTGAAAGGCAAGGGATAAAATAATCACCTTGTTTTTCATACCAAAGACCGTTCTTTTCATCATAAATTCTGTTTTTCATTGTGTGTTCCTACCTTTCGTTTTTATCATTTCTAAAGCGTTCGCCACGCTGTTTAGACCGCTTTTCCGACCTTGCTCTTTCAAGTAAATCGTCAATTTGCTTATTTCCGAACACCTTGCGGAGCAGCTTGTAATCTTTGACTTCTGAACGCAAATTTTCGTTTTCGCTTTTCAGCTTGCTGTTTATTTTCGATAACATTTCGTTCTCACGATAGAGGTTGCCGTTTGTAATGTTTAGCCTATGGTAGCTGTCTACAGCCTTGAAATATCGTGCAAATAAGGTGCTGATTAGCGACTTTAATCGAGCTATAAGCGGCTCTACAAACTTTGCCTTATAAGTTCTCGCCGACATCATTGCAGGCGGTTCAGTCAGTTGATATTCAGGCTCTTTCATTATACTTTTATCAAGGTTTTGCAATGATTTTTCCCCGTTATCAAAGTTTTCAATACGGTCTGACATAATGCGAAACTCATCTTTTTTCTCGGCAAGTTTATCGTCTAAAATTTCAATCTCTTTTTGTCGTTCCTGCTTTTTGTAATCAAGAACAGAGAGATGCTTTTCGTGTGAGCCTTTATGTTCCCACTCAATTCCGTGCCGTTCCATAACGAAAGCAAGGGCAGATTTTTCTGCGCTTACCCATTGATTCCACTCGGTATCTCCACGAGTTCCGCCCTTGAAACCTTGTGCGGCGAGAGCCTGTTTCAGTGACACACGGGTATCAAGTCCTCGCTTACTGCCCGTTGTAAACGGTACAAAATCAATGTGCAGATGGGGTGTTGCTTCGTCCATATGAAGATGAGCAGAGAACACCTTTAACTGCGGATTTCGTTCCTGAAACCCCCGATAATATTCATCCAAAATCTGCCGTGCAAGCTGTCCGTTTTCGCTGTCAGCGCTCATATTTTCCTTATCACCAATCTGCAAAATCAGTTCGTGAAATGGCTTTTCCTGTTTTGAATTACGGATTTTTTCATAATAGTTTTCTATTCTGCGGTCGGCTCTTGTCTGTTTGGCGTTGTATCTTTTGAGTGCTTCGTCAAACAATTCGTGATAGGTTTTCTTTATCGGCTTGTTACAGTAATCAATGTTCAAATGCGTTCTGCTACCGTCAACATTTTCCGCCTTGAACTTTCGGCTGTTGTGATTTACTGAGCCTTTACCCACCATTGCACTTATCGTTCTTTGCATTTATATACCTCCAATCTCATAAACTTGCTCGTCCTCGGTTCTGTTACTCTTGTCAAGAGTAACGCAAAAGCACTTTTGACAGGCAAGCCCATCAAAAATGCAACCTGCAAGCAGGTTTTGCGCTCTTCGAGGAGCAAAGAGTAGCCTTTGAAAAGGCGCTCTCTGCACACTCTGCTAAACTTTATCCGTGACGGTCCGTGTCGATGGTGACGGTGTTTTTGACACCGCACCCACTTCCTAAAACATCGACACGACCGTCACGCATCGTCACGCTTGCTCAAGATAGAGCCTAACTTTTCGCCCATCGTGACAGCGTTTGTTTTCGTAGCGGATACCGTACTCGTTATACAAACGCCCTGCGTTGATATTCAGCTTCATAGTTAAAGCATTTGCTTTCATATCAACCGAGAGAAAGTCACAGAGTTCTGTGGGTGTTCCTTGCCACTCCGAAAAATCTGCTGTTATTTTTTCAGCGATAAGTTCAAGCAACGGTTCGGGCGGCTCTTTCCAAAGCTCCGTTTCTGTTCGCTCCAAATCCCAAGCGAGTGTGCTTTCGTTTCGTTTGAGATGAAGTCTTTGGTCTTGCTGATCTCTGCCCGAAACTTCAAGCGTTGCTGTGTTGCCTGTGCGCTTTTCCTTTTGAAGCAGAAACGCTCCGTCGGCTGCACCGAGCAATCCGTTTGTTCCCGAAATCATATCAAAGGTATCGTCTGCTTTTTGCTTTCGGGTGTGATGAACGAGTAAGAGCGTAATCCCGTAGCTGTCTGCAAATTTTTTGAGCCTTGTGATAATCTCATAATCATTTGCATAGCTGTAATTGTCGCCGCCGACCTCACGCACCTTTTGAAGTGTGTCTATAATAATCAGTTTTGTGTCGGGGTGTTCCTGCATAAAGCGAGTGAGCTGTTCATCAAGTCCGTTTCCTAATTGACCTGCCGAAACAGAAAAGAATAGATTTTCTGCTCCGTCTGTTCCGAACATTCGATACAATCTTTCCTGCAATCTGCGATAATCATCTTCAAGAGCAAGATACAGTACCGTTCCTTTTCGGACGGTATAATTCCACAGCTGCGTACCTGTGCTGATGTGATAAGCAAGCTGTGCCATAAGGAAACTCTTGCCGAGCTTCGGTGCGCCGACAAAAAGGTATGTGCCGGGATAAAGCAAACCGTCGATTAACGGCGGTCTGCTCTGAAATACGGTATCGTACAACTCGGTCATCGACATTGTTTTGAGGTAAGAGGGGTCTAACATTTTTCGCAGTTCTCTCTGCATTTCTTCTAAACTATTGATATTTTCAGCATTTTCGGTTATAATATCGTTACTACATTTTTGAAACGACTGCTCCGTATCTGCGCCAATAGATACATAAGGGGCAGTCATTTCTTTTTTATTCGTCATTTGCAACATCTCCTTTCATTCCGTCCATTGTGACGGCTATCAGTTCGATGATATTCAATAAATCATCGCTGACATTGTTTCCTGCTTCAATGCGTTGCAATTCTGCAAGCATATCTGCCATTTGATTTTTGAGAGCCTTATACACTCTAGGATTTCCTTGCACAACTACATCACGCTCCATACAACGACGGTAGCAATACTCTTGCTTTGACAGCCCCGAAAGAGCAACGGCACGATTTAACTCTGCTTGTTCTTCGGGTGATACTCGAAACCCTACCGTGATGTTCCTGAAACGGTTGTGCCTATCTACATTTTTTGCTGACATTTTAATTCCCTCTTTCTAAATCTAATTTATCCGCCATTTCCGTCTGCTTTGACGGGAAAAGATGAGCGTAGTTATAGGTTATATCAATGCTCTCGTGTCCTACTCGGTCTGCGATTGCTGTCGCTGAAAAACCTAAGTCAATAAGGTGGCTGACGTGGCTGTGACGAATATCGTGTATTCTAATACGCTTTACGCCCGCTTCCTTTGAACCTCGATTCATCTCATTGTGAAGATAACTTTTTGTTATGATAAACATTCTGTCATTTTCACCCACATCATAGAGCATTTTCAAATAATCCTGCATTTCTTCAGCGAGAAATTTAGGGATAGTAATTGTCCTATTGCTCTTTTCTGTTTTCGGCGTGGTAATTACATCTCTGCCGTTTAAGCGCTGATATGATTTATTAATAGTTACTGTCCTTTTTTCAAAATCAAAATCAGCAGGCGTAAGCGCCAACAACTCTCCCTCACGAATACCTGTCCAATAGAGCATTTCAAAAGCGTAAAAGGAAACTGGTTTGTCCATCATTTCAAAAGAGAATTTCTTGTATTCCTCTTTTGTCCAAAACAGCATTTCACGATTTTTCTTTTTTCCCATACTGCCTGCCTTTTTACACGGATTTTCACGCAGATTGTAATACTTAGCAGCGTGGTTAAAAATGGCGCTGAGCTGATTATGAATTGTTTTAAGGTAAACGGGAGAGTAGGGCTTTCCGTTTTCGTCCTTATAATTGATAAGCTCGTTTTGCCAAGTGATAATCTGCTGTGCGGTAATATTGCACATTTTCAGCTTTCCGAAATATGGGGTTAGCTTTGTGCGAATAATATGCTCTTTCGTTTCCCAAGTGTTTTCCTTGATACGAACCTGCATATCTTCCTTATAATGCTCTACAAAGCTCTTAAAGGTCATATCGAGGTCAGCGCTTATTTTATTAAGTTGCTCTCGCTCCCAAGCCTGCGCTTCACGCTTTGTCTTAAATCCACGCTTTTGGGATTGCTTTCGTTCACCCGTCCAATCGGTATAGCGGTAAATTACTCGCCAAGTATTTGTTTTTTCTTCTCTATAAACAGCCATTTATATCACATCCTTTCTTTTATCGGCTGTACCGTAACAAACTCTTTCTAAAAAATACTGTTTGTTTACTCGACCTGAAATCGTTATAAATCCTTGTGCTTTCAGCTCGTCATTAAGCTTTTGGACTATTTTATAAGCGTAAGACTTGGAAACGCCCAACTCGTCCGCTACATCCTGCACTTTCATAAAAGTTGTACTCATTGCAATCCCTCCTTTCAATTTGATTTTTTGAAATATTTTGTTTATTTAGTGTCGGAGAACTTTCTGACCGCATTCCGATTTGCCCGAGCGGACACACCTTTACTGTGATGTGTGACAGTTATTTAATTTCACTAAACATATTTGTTTTGGCTCGTTTTCTATTATACTAAGCATTTTTGATTAAGTCAAGTACTTTTTGACAAAATATTAATCAAATTTGTTTTTGGTATCTTGACATATCTTAAACTAATATGTATAATTTAATTTATCATACATAGTATAGGAGGAACTACTATGGCAATTGGCGAAAGAATTCGTTTCTTTAGAAACTTAAAAGGAATGACTCAAAAATATCTTGGTATGCAAATTGGCTTTTCCGAAAAGACTGCCGATATTCGTATGGCTCAATACGAAAGCGGTACTCGAACACCAAAAGCTGAAGCAACAAATGACCTTGCAAAAGTATTAGATGTATCTCCACAGGCTTTAACAGTGCCGGATATAGACAGTTATAATGGACTAATGCATACTTTATTTGCATTAGAGGATTTATATGGCTTTAGAATCGATACACTCTCTGATGAAGTCTGCATTCGTCTTGATAAGGGAATGGGTACAAATTACATTACTATGTTAGAAATGTTCACTGCTTGGCAGGAACAATCTGAAAAGTTCAAAAACGGTGAGATTACCAAAGAAGAATATGATCAATGGAGATATAACTATCCAAAGTTCAACGCTTTTAATTCCAATAAATAAGGAGCTACTATAATGACAATTAAGGAGTTTATGAATTTATTTGATTTAAAAAATGAAAGCACTGTAATTAAATGGATAAAAGATGGATATATTCAAGGAGCTTATAGAGATGAAAAAGCGAATGAATATTTTATTCCCAATCTTGCACGTCCACCATATACAAAAGCAAGAGCTAAAACTACAGATGCCATTTACAAAAGTATGGTTAAAGCTTGTATAAAACGAAAAGGTGTTTGTGCAAAGCTTTATAAATTAGATGACATTGAATTTCAAGCTTATATTCAAGACTTAGCAGAAGCTGGCTACATACGTATTGAAGTGCAAAACAATATCGAATACTACTTCGCAACAAGTAAAAGCCAAGAGTTTATTAAATGTGCTAAACCTCAAGATTTACTTAAAAGCTATATTGGTGTCGTTACAGAGTGTGCAGCTAAAGGTATCACCAGCGCTTATCTTGAAAAAGCAATGGCTTGATAAAAACAAAAAGAGCTATCAGACTTCAAAAATCTGATAGCTCTTTGCTTATTCTTATGATAATTCAAATAATGTTGCCATTTTGTTGCCACAAGGGACATTCAAACGGCTAAAACCGCTTAACTACAGGGTTTCTTCGACCTCGAAAATTATTCCCACTCCACCGTACCGGGCGGTTTGGAAGTGATGTCGTAGACCACGCGGTTGACGTGCTCCACCTCGTTGGTGATGCGGTTGCTGACAGTGGCCAGAATATCGTAGGGGATGCGCGCCCAATCGGCAGTCATAAAGTCATCCGTGGTAACGGCACGAATGGCCACCAGGTGATCGTAGGTGCGATGATCGCCCATCACACCCACCGTCTTGACGCAGGGCAGCACGCAGAAGAACTGGGCCATCTCTTTCTCGTACCCATTCTTGGCCATCTCATCCCGCAGGACCCAATCCGCCTCTTGCAGCACCTTGATCTTATCTGCGGTGATCTCGCCCAAGATTCGCACGCCCAGACCGGGGCCGGGGAACGGCTGGCGCCACACCAGCTCCTTGGGAATGCCCAGCATGGTACCCACCTTGCGCACCTCGTCCTTAAACAGGTCGCACAGCGGCTCTACCAAGCCCAGAAACTGCACATCCTCCGGCATCTTTACCTTATTATGATGGGTTTTGATGGTATCCGCATCCCCCTTGCCGGACTCAATGCAGTCCGGATAAATGGTGCCCTGGGCAAAGTAGCCCAGCTCATCCTGGTGGCGGATCTCGTCCCAAAACACATTAAAGAACTCGGTGCCGATGATCTTGCGCTTTTGCTCCGGGTCGGTGACGCCCTTCAGTGCCTGCAAAAAGCGCTCCTGGCAGTTGACCCGCACAAAATTCATATCAAACAAGGAAGTAAAGGTCTTTTCTACAAAATCGCCCTCGTCCTTGCGCATTAAGCCCTGGTCCACAAACACGCAGGTAAGCTGCTTGCCCACCGCGCGAGACAGCAGGCCCGCTGCCACGGAGGAGTCTACACCGCCGGACAGGCCCAGAATCACCTTTTTGTCACCAATCTGCGCACGCAGCGCAGCTACGGTCTTTTCGATAAAATTATCCATCTGCCAGTCGCCGGAGCAACCGCAAACATCAAACAGGAAATGATGAAGCATTTCCTTGCCATAAGTGGTATGGGTCACCTCCGGGTGGAACTGCACTGCATACAGGCCACGCTCCGGGTTCTCCATTGCCGCACAGGGGCAGTCCGCCGTCTTACCGGTGACGGTAAAGCCCGCCGGGGGCTGGGCGATATAGTCCGTATGGCTCATCCAAACGGTGGAGTCCTGGGGCACATCCCGCAGCACACTGCCGCCCAGCACGGTCAACTTGATCTTGCCGTACTCGGACACCGGCGCCGTCTCTACCTTGCCGCCCAGCATCCATGCCATCAGCTGGCAACCGTAGCAAATGCCCAGCACCGGCACGCCCAGCTCCAGCACCTCCGGGGTGTAATGGGGTGAGGCCGGGTCATACACGGAATTGGGACCGCCGGTAAAGATAATGCCCTTATAATTTCCTTGCCGAATGGTATCCAGCGAGGTGGTATAAGGCAGAATTTCGGCAAACACGCCGTGATCACGCACACGGCGGGCGATCAGCTGATTGTACTGACCGCCGAAATCCAAAACAAGAATTTTTTCCATACTATTCCTCCAAAGCGCAACGCGCGTTCATACGGGTCTATTATAGCGAAAAGCCCGCCGCTTTGCAAGGAAAATAGCGAAAAAGCGCCCCTTGGGTCTAAACATGCCCTATCCGGCAAAATACCGGGGCAGCACCGGCGGCTGCTCCACCGGTCGCCCGGCCTGCTCCCGGGCGGTACACAGCCGCAAAAGCAGCATAGACAGGGTAGCGCACTGGCACACAGGTGCCAGTAAAGGCAGGCTGTCCGGAAACAAAAATCCCTGCCGTGCGCCGGAAAGCTGCCCTGCCAGGCTCTCTACCGTGCAAGCCACCGTACCCGCGCCCCGAATGGCCGCCAGTTGCAGGGCAGCGCAGGTTTTTTCCGTCAGTTCCCGACTGCTGATCAACGCCACCAGCGCCGTGTGACTGTCCACCGTAGGCAGTAAGGTGTGGCGCAGCTCCGCCGCAGGCACCGTCTCCACCGGCACGCCCAGAGTACGGCTCCACACGCCGGCCATCGCGCCCGCTGCCGCCAGGTCAATGTTTTGACCCACAAACAGCAGCCGATCATAGCCGGTTAGGTACGCCGCCAAAGCGTCCAGTTCGCTGCCACTTTTTAAGATCAGCCGCAACTTGTCCGGCAGGGTGGCGCACAGCTTTACCGCCATGCGGCCGAATAAGGGGGTAATGGTCTTTTGGCGCAGCCCCCAGTCCACCGCCACCAGCGCCAGCAGCACATAGCCCAGCACAATGTCGTTGTCTTCCAGAATGCCCACCACACCGCGCATGTCAAGGTCGGTGGTAAGCGGCAAACCGTCGGCGGCATGATCCGCCGCGGCGTTCTTGACGCTAGTAAATTCCAGACGAAACACCGAACCCCGACCCAGTCGGCTGCCGACGGTAATCGGAATACCCAGGCGCTTGGCTAGCCCGCTCACAATCGAGAGTCCAAGGCCATAACCGGTTTCGGAGTGTTTACCGGCCTCACCGCGATAGAAGGCCTCGAAAATGCGATGTCGGTCTTCTTCCGAAATACCCGGCCCCTGGTCGTACACGCCGATCGTAATGCGGCCGTTTCGCAGACGGCGCGCCGCCAGCACAATCTTGGAGCCGGGCTTCCTGCTGTAGCGAATGGCATTGGTAATAAGGTTCGTCAGAATGCGCTTGACGAACAAGGGGTCCGTATGGACGGTAAGCGGCAGCGGACGAGTCAGGAAGAAAAATCCTTTGGAGGCGGCAACCGGAGCAAATTCGGCGGCAAGCTCGGCAAAAAGCTCCGCAACGCTCACATTTTCCATCTTGACGTCCAGGTGTCCGGTCTCAATGCGGCTGACTTCCAAAAGCTGCTCAACCAACGTCGAAATGTTTTGCGCGGTTGCACCAAGCTGCGCGATGACATCCTTGGTTTCGGGCGTTGATTGCATCTGCAGGATCTGCAGATAGATTCCCATGGCCTGCAAAGGCTGACGCAAATCGTGATTGGCGCCAGCAAAGAACTTCGCGCGTCGTTCGCTAGCCGCCGCAACAGCCCGCCGTTCGCTTTCGGCTC
>ENA-ORNR01003745-ORNR01003745.1-human-gut-metagenome-genome-assembly--contig:-NODE-3745-length-11084-cov-4.439387_pt1 | contig 11084 bp, 10 predicted proteins | sample MGYA00242114_ERZ509020 | MGnify/ENA primary metagenome ERZ509020 (study PRJEB26280, sample SAMEA2338758) | human gut metagenome | biome: human gut; feature: human-associated habitat; material: faeces...
GGATTGTACAAACTTATTTCGCAAGGAAAAAATATGTTGATTGTTGAATCAATCAGTGCAGATAAAAAACGTTTCCCCGCTTATGGTAATGAAAAAATTATCTCTCTGGCAGATATCGCAATGTACACAGATGATGCGGAAGTTCCTTTGTATGATGTGTTGGAAGCGATGAAAAAGAAAGAAAATTCGGCAATTGCTTCTCTTGATCCGAAGAAGGCTAGTCCGGAACAACTCCGTGAATACTTGGCTGAAGTGTTGCCTAATTTCGATCGTGATCGTGTGCATGTAGGAGATATCAAGAAATTGATTTCCTGGTATAATACGTTGATATCTAATGGACTTACTGAATTTAAACCAGAAGCGGAAGTTGGGGAAGAAGAGGCAGTGGCAGAATAATAATTAATGTCATTTGTCTAAATGAGACTAAAGAACATGATAATCGCATTTAATGTGGTTATCATGTTTTTTTATAGAGATGTTTGTAAATTCAGAAAAAAATTAGTATAATTTGGGTAATCTTTTATTAAAATAAATATCTACTACTTATATTGTAAACAATGGTGCTTTTTATGTATCTTTGTCGCTGTTCTCTATTTTTCACGATGTCTATGGCAGTTAAAATGAAAATGGACAACAAAAGCGTTTAAAGATATTATTCGATGCTTGAGTTATCCAGTGACCTCAAGTATGATAAATTGTGTAGTTCTCACGCTTTTTTATAATTAATCACCTTCCAGGGAACAGGAGGCTTTATATAGGGAATGGAGACAATAACGAATAAAGGAGTGAATATCTGTTTGGATAATGAATCAGGGGAGTTATGCTTGACTAATTTGTTATCAGGTACAATGGTGTTTTTATATGATTCTCAAGGAGAATTAAGGGAAAAACACCAATTTGCTTTACCTTTGCTTACCATAACAATTTCTAAACAGGGTACTTATGTTTTAGTGATGAGTCATCCGAACTGTCAGCCTGAAGTTCGGAGGATTATCTATACAGGGATATAAAAAGAAGTCGGTAAGTTTGCCAAGAAACTTACCGACTTCTTATTTTTTGTATTGTGTTTAATTTCTGAATACTAATCCGTCTCCGCCAGCATCGACAATGATCGCTTTACTTCGATCTACTTCCTGAGCTAGCAGTTTCTTAGACAGGTCGTTCAGCAAATAGCGTTGAATAGCTCTTTTCACCGGACGCGCTCCGAATTCAGGATCATAACCTACTTGTGACAAGAAGTTTAATGCAGCATCTGTCATTTCCAATTCCACACCGTTTTCAGCAAGCATTTTCTGTACGCTCTTGATTTGTAAGAGGACAATTTGCCTGATTTCATTTTCTGTCAGCGGCAAGAACATAATTGTTTCGTCAATACGATTTAGAAATTCCGGACGAATCGTTTTCTTCAACATATTCATCACTTCCTTCTTCGTTTCTTCGATTACCTCTTCCTTATTAGAACCGTTCAGTTTCTCCATTTGACTTTGTATATAGGAACTTCCCATATTTGAAGTCATGATAATGATCGTATTCTTGAAGTTAACTACCCTTCCTTTATTGTCTGTCAATCTTCCGTCGTCCAATACTTGCAACAGAATATTAAAAACATCCGGATGCGCTTTCTCTATTTCATCAAACAACACAACAGAGTAAGGTTTCCGCCGAATAGCTTCTGTCAACTGACCACCTTCGTCATATCCTACATATCCCGGAGGTGCTCCGACCAGACGTGAAACACTATGCTTTTCCTGATACTCACTCATGTCTATACGGGTCATCATCGTTTCATCATCAAATAGGAATTCTGCCAGTGCTTTCGCCAATTCTGTCTTACCCACCCCCGTTGTTCCGAGGAAGATAAACGAACCAATCGGACGTTTGGGATCTTGTAGTCCTGCCCGGCTACGACGCACTGCATCGGCAACTGCCTCAATTGCTTCATCTTGACCGATTACACGTTGGTGAAGTTCTTCTTCCAAATGCAACAATTTATCTTTCTCGCTTTGCAGCATTTTGCTAACCGGAATACCTGTCCAACGAGAAACAACATCAGCAATATCTTCGGCATCTACTTCCTCTTTTATCATTGCCTTGTCTCCCTGCATATCGCGCAGTTTCTTTTGAGTATCCTCAATTTCTTTATCCAATGCCTGAAGTTTTCCGTAACGGATTTCGGCTACTTTGCCATAATCTCCTTCGCGTTCAGCTTTCTCGGCTTCGAATTTCAGATTCTCTATCTCGACTTTGTTCTGTTGAATCTTATCCATTAACGTCTTTTCGCTTTGCCATTTAGCTTTGAAAGATTTTTCCAATTCTTTCAATTCAGCGAGTTCTTTACCGATAATCTCCAGTTTCGGTTTGTCGTTTTCACGTTTGATAGCTTCGCGCTCAATCTCCAGTTGCTTGATTTTACGGGAGATCTCGTCCAGTTCTTCCGGTACGGAATCTACTTCCATTCGTAATTTGGCGGCAGCTTCGTCCATAAGATCAATAGCCTTATCCGGCAAGAAACGGTCGGTGATATAGCGGCTACTTAGCTCCACGGCTGCAATAATTGCGTCGTCTTTGATACGCACATGATGGTGATTTTCGTAACGTTCTTTCAGTCCGCGGAGGATAGAAATCGTGCTCAGATTATCCGGTTCGTCTACTTGTACGATTTGGAAACGGCGTTCCAATGCTTTATCCTTTTCGAAGTATTTCTGATATTCGTCAAGGGTGGTTGCACCGATAGAGCGCAGTTCGCCACGGGCCAGAGCCGGTTTTAGAATATTTGCGGCGTCCATGGCACCTTCGCCTTTCCCAGCACCTACCAATGTATGGATTTCATCAATAAATAAGATAATATCACCTTCCGACTTCTTCACTTCATTGACTACCGATTTCAGACGTTCCTCAAACTCACCTTTGTACTTTGCACCGGCAACGAGTGCACCCATATCCAACGAATAAACCTGTTTGTTCTTCAGGTTCTCGGGTACGTCTCCCCGTAGGATACGATGCGCTAATCCTTCGACAATAGCTGTTTTACCCGTACCCGGTTCACCAATCAGAATCGGATTGTTCTTAGTTCTCCGGCTTAATATCTGAAGTACCCGTCGAATTTCTTCGTCACGTCCGATTACCGGATCGAGTTTACCGCTACGAGCAGCTTCATTCAGGTTAATGGCATATTTTTCCAATGATTGATAAGTGTCCTCACTGGATTGTGACGTTACTTTTTCTCCTTTCCTTAATTCGCTGATAGCGTTACGCAACTCCTTTTCCGTCATTCCGGCATCTTTCAGAATGGTGGATACAGTGCTTTTTACAGTGAGCAACGCTAACAGTATATGTTCCAAAGAAACAAACTCGTCGCCCATTTCCTTTGAATACTGGGTTGCTTTCTGCAATACATCATTTGCTTCACGGCTCAGATACGGCTCACCACCGGAAACTTTAGGCAGCGAATCAATCTGTTTGTCAACGACAACCGCTACTTGCTGTCCATTCATACCTAACTTTTGGAAGATGAAGTTCGTAACGTTTTCGCCTACCTTCATCACCCCCTGCATGATGTGAACGGGTTCTATGGCTTGTTGCCCCCGGCTTTTCACCAGATTTACAGCCTCCTGTATCGCTTCTTGGGATTTGATTGTAAAATTGTTAAAGTTCATATCGTTGTTCTCCTTTCTTTTTCATGTTTCTAATAACACTTAAAAGGGCGCAAAAGATTTGCCAAGTAGAAAAATGTGACAAAATAGCATGATTATAAGGAGCTTACAGGACAAAATGGCTTCTTTTTCCAGTGTATGACTGACGAATTTGCTGCGAAATGAGGAGGATAAATAAAAGTATTGTAGTATCTTTATCGGCTGTAATGTTATTGTAAATAAGATATGAACGATAAACCTCAAATAAAACTGTCTGAAACAGTAGTGCTGATTGATGCAGCTTTTCTGAACTTTGTAATTACAGATATGAAAGGATACTTTGAAGATACTTTGCAACGTTCTTTACAAGAGATAGACCTTTCGATACTGACTACCTATCTTACTTTGGACGCCGGGATTACGGAAGGGAAAAATGAAGTCCAATTTCTTTTTGTTTACGATAAGGAGTCTGGGCGGCTTGTACATTGCCGACCTTCCGATCTGGAGAAAGAACTGAACGGGGTTGCTTTTCAAAGCCCTTATGGAGAATATTCATTTGCCAGTGTCCCTTCGGAGGGAATGGTGACAAGGGAAGATTTATTCTTGGATTTGCTGTCTATTGTTGCCGATTCGGCTGATGTGAAAAGAATGATTGTGATTTCCTTTAATGAAGAATACGGGAAGAAAGTGGCTGATGCGCTGAATGAAATAAAAGATAAGGAAGTGATTCAGTTCCGCATGAACGAACCGGATGCTCCGGTGAAGTATAAATGGGAAATGTTGGCTTTTCCTGTGATGCAGGCATTGGGGATCAAAGCTGACGAACTGCAATAATATCAGTTCCTATATTTGCTGACTATACCTATATATTTAATACTTAAAATTTAGCCCTGTGTCTGATTTTCGTTTAAAAGTATTCCAAAGTGTAGCGAAGAACCTGAGTTTTACGAAAGCTTCGCAAGAACTGTTTGTAAGCCAGCCTGCTATCACTAAGCATATCCAGGAGTTAGAGACTTATTATCAGGCTCGTTTGTTCGAGCGTCAGGGAAGTAAAATTTCGCTGACCGATGCGGGGGAATTGCTGTTGAAGCATAGTGAGAAGATTCTGGATGATTACAAGCAACTGGAATATGAAATGCATTTGTTGCATAACGAGTATATTGGTGAATTGAGACTGGGTGCCAGTACAACGATTGCCCAATATGTCCTTCCTCCTTTATTGGGAAATTTCATAGCTAAGTTTCCGCAGGTCAATCTTTCTCTAATCAATGGAAATTCCCGGGGAGTGGAAACAGCCTTACAGGAACATCGGATAGATTTAGGTTTGGTGGAAGGAATCTTTCGTCTGCCTAACTTAAAGTATACTTCATTCTTGCAGGACGAACTTGTAGCAGTGGTGCACGCGCATACCAAGCTGGATATTCAGGATGAGATTACTCCGGAAGACTTGCCGAATATTCCATTAGTTCTGCGTGAAAGAGGTTCCGGGACGCTGGATGTCTTCGAACGTGCTTTGTCGCAGCATAATCTGAAACTGTCTTCTTTAAATGTAATGATGTATCTCGGCAGTACGGAAAGCATTAAACTTTTCCTCGAACATACTGATTGTATGGGGATTGTCTCTATCCGTTCCGTACATAAAGAACTCGTTGCAGGTAATCTGCGTGTAATTGAGATAAAGGGAATGCCTATGCAGCGTGAATTTAACTTTGTGCAACTGCAAGGGCAGGAGGGGGGATTATCCCAAGTCTTTATGCGGTTTGCGGGACATCATAGTAAAAGTCTGTAATCGGCTTTTCCGTTACTTTTACATACAGAGTAACTTCCCAGCATTTCAATGCGTTACGATGCAACAAAATGGCGGGAAGTTGGTCTTGTTTTTTAGTAATGTGTGGCACCAGAAAAGATTTCTCAATTTCATTTCTCATATTCTCATATAAAAAGTTATCCTTCTGATTACTAATCATATAAATTATGAGAATTAAAATGTTTACATGTATTTCTCATAATTTATTCAAGAAAACACGCTTAAAATACCGCATTTCTCATACTATCATTGGTATTTCTCATACTATTGCAAACGTTATTCTCATCATCCAATCATCAACACTTAATAAGCTGTAGCAAAACTATTGTTCATCTTCGTTATAACTAGCTGACAATCAAAGAATATCCTACTGAAATCAATAGATTTTTAATAAGAAATTCCTATCGTTGCACTCCAGTAAACAGGCTTGTGCACTAGAGTGAATAGGGCTATCTACCCGAGTGCACCGATCTGTTTACTAGAGTGCAACAATGCGGATGAAGGAAAGAAAATACAATGATGCCGGTTGCGAAAGATATGTCATCTACCGATTTAACATATAAACTACGGTTATATTGCCTCCTACATATTAGTCCCTTTATTTCCATCAAGCAGGGGTGCTTTGCATTTTCCCTTTTTCTCCGTTGGCTTCGTTTGGCATCATAAACGCTTTATTCATAAGCCATTCAATGCCATTTCTCCCATTTTATTCGTTTATTCCAGAGATTCTGGGTAAGTTTGCTCATACTCTGTATAAAATCTCATATTTCTTTTTTATCTTTGTTCTTATATCATCAAATACAAGAACTTAATGGATAAGATCACCATATATCTTCTGGAAGAAAAGCAAGCTAAACGAAAGGGGGGCTTATATCTGGAAATGGTAGAGTAGGACGATTGATCATGTTCCGTGAGTGTCTTTGCCATGACGTAGTTCCGTTTATTATAGACGAGCGGCATAAGCAGTTTTATTATAGGGGACTTAGAGAGTTTGCGTCTACTCCCGGATATTTGCTTGATACTTGCCTTTTGGCGCAAGATATTTATGTAGCATGGGTGAAATATTTCTATTCTGGATTATTTGACTGATACTCATAGAAAATTTAAAGAATTAAAAATCAATGGATAATGGATATAGAAAATTATAAATTACAATGATTTCTTGATGTCCGGCAAGGCAATTATAAACGTGCTTTTACTTATTAGAATGAGACGGACGAGATGACTAAAAGGAATTTATATATATAATTAAATATTACTATTATGGGCTGTTTTATGAATCTTTTGTGGCTGTTGCTTGGTGGAATTTTTACGGCGGTAGAATATCTTATCTCAAGTTTATTAATGATGATTACTATCATCAGTATTCCTTTTGGGATGCAAACATTAAAATTGGCAGGACTTGCTTTATGGCCTTTTGGCAAGGAAGTTAGAAGCGGAAGTCGTTCCGGCGGTTGTCTTTATATACTGATGAATGTAATATGGATATTTGTAGGGGGGATTTGGATTTGTTTGTCACATTTGCTTTTTGGGGCGGTGTTGTGCATAACTATTATTGGTATTCCTTTTGGTTTACAGCACTTTAAGTTGGCGGCATTAGCTTTATCACCTTTCGGAAAAGATATTATAACTGTGTAAGGATAGTTCTGAACAGATTATCTATAACTAAAAGTTATAATATATAATTAGAAACTATTAGTGTGTCTTGATTGTTTCCTGTACCTTTGCCCCCCGAAAACAATTAAAGATAAAATATATGATTTCAACAGCTACAAAAACGTTGCAGGGAAACAACAAAATCATTTATGTTGCACTACTTTCTACTTTGACTTTCTTTCTGTTTTTAGACTATATTCCGGGGTTGGAGGTATGGTCGGCATGGGTGACTCCTCCGGTTGCTTTGTTTCTTGGACTTATTTTTGCGTTGACTTGCGGACAGGCACATCCGAAATTTAATAAGAAAACATCTAAATATTTATTGCAATATTCTGTTGTCGGACTGGGATTCGGAATGAATCTACATTCGGCTCTAGCCTCCGGTAAAGAAGGTATGGAGTTTACAGTTATTTCCGTAATCAGTACTTTAGTGATCGGTTGGTTCATCGGACGTAAGTTGTTTAAGATAGACCGGAACACTGCCTATCTTATTAGTTCAGGAACTGCTATTTGCGGTGGGAGTGCCATTGCAGCCGTAGGACCGGTGTTGAGGGCGAAAGATAGTGAAATGTCTGTTGCACTGGGTACTATTTTTATTTTGAATGCGATTGCACTTTTTATCTTCCCGATGATTGGTCATGCTTTGAGTATGGATCAGCAACAGTTCGGAACTTGGGCGGCAATTGCTATTCATGATACGAGTTCGGTTGTTGGTGCAGGCGCCGCTTATGGAGAGGAGGCCTTGAAAGTGGCCACTACTATCAAACTGACTCGCGCTCTCTGGATAATTCCTATGGCCTTTGCCACTTCATTTATCTTTAAAAGTAAAGGACAGAAGATCAGTATTCCCTGGTTTATCTTCTTCTTTGTGTTGGCAATGGTGGTAAATACTTATTTACTTGACGGAGTGCCGCAGTTGGGAGCTGCGATCAACGGAATTGCCCGTAAAACATTGACAATTACCATGTTCTTTATCGGCGCTTCTCTTTCTCTTGATGTGCTAAAAGCAGTCGGAATTAAGCCATTGTTACAGGGAGTTTTGCTTTGGGTAGTGATTAGCTTGAGCACGTTGGCATATATCTATTTTGTATAAGGAAAACACACAAATGATATATAGAAAAGTGGGAGAATATTCGTACCATACGATATTTTCCCACTTTATTTTGATGCAGTTCCGTCTTAAAAAGACGGAGGAGATCCGCTTATTCTTTTTTCTTCAATGCTTCAAAAATCAAGCCCTCCAGTTCTTCTGCAAGCTCCGGATTGTCAGCAATACATTGTTTTGCGGCATCGCGTCCCTGACCTAGCTTTGTATCATTGTAGCTATACCATGAACCGCTTTTCTTGATAATTCCCAGATCGGCGCCCAAGTCGATGATTTCTCCGGAGTGGGAGATACCTTCACCGAACATTATGTCGAATTCTGCTCTGCGGAAAGGAGGTGCTACCTTGTTCTTCACCACTTTCACTTTAGTCAGCTTTCCGAGTACCTCTTCGCCGTCTTTAATCGCTTGGCTACCGCGAATATCCAAACGAACGGAAGCATAGAACTTCAGTGCATTACCACCAGTTGTTGTTTCTGGGTTGCCGAACATAACACCGATTTTCTCGCGGAGCTGATTGATAAAGATACAAGTAGTACGTGTCTTGCTAACGGCTGCTGTCAGTTTACGTAATGCCTGCGACATCAAACGTGCCTGAAGACCTACTTTGTTGTCACCCATATCGCCTTCGATTTCAGCTTTAGGGGTCAATGCGGCTACGGAGTCGATAACAATGATATCGATAGCGGAGGAGCGGATCAGTTGTTCGGCGATTTCCAATGCCTGCTCTCCGTTATCCGGTTGGGAAATATACAAATCGTCAATGTTAACTCCCAGTTTGGCTGCATAGAAACGGTCGAAAGCGTGTTCGGCATCAATAAAAGCAGCGATACCACCGGCTTTTTGTGCTTCGGCAATGGCGTGGATAGCCAATGTTGTTTTACCGGAAGATTCCGGGCCATAGATTTCGATGATTCTACCTCTGGGGTAACCTCCTACACCTAGTGCCACGTTCAAGGCGATAGAGCCTGTCGGGATCACTTCCACTTGTTCAACACTGTCGTCACCCATTTTCATGATAGAACCTTTACCGAAGCTCTTTTCTATCTTTTCCATGGCTGCCTGTAAGGCTTTTAGTTTTTCGCTTGATGCCATTTTATTATCTGTTTCAAAATTAAGTTCGTCTTTCTTTGCCATACCTTATAATTAATGGAATTATTGATTTAAAATCTGTGAGGCATGCTCTTTAGTCTTTACTTCTTTCGGAGTGATAATCCGTTCCACAATTCCTTCTTCGTTAATAAGGAAAGTGGTGCGGAAAGTACCCATATAAGCACGTCCGTACAGTTTCTTTTCTCCCCATACGCCGAATTCTTCCACTAACTTTTTGTCAGTGTCGGCTATCAGCGTAAAAGGAAGATTGTTCTTTTCGATAAACTTCTGGTGCGACTTTTCATTGTCCACGCTGACACCGATTACTTCGTAACCGGCTTTACGCAATTCTGAATAGTTGTCGCGCAGATTACATGCTTGTGCCGTACAACCGGATGTGCTGTCTTTCGGATAGAAATACAACACAATCTTTTTTCCCTTGTAAGCACTCAGACGGATTTCTTCACCTTTCTCATTGATGCCTAATACTTCCGGTGCTTTATCTCCTACGTTAATCATAACTTTCTTTTTAATATACGACTGATCTCCTACAACTCCAGATCTTTATCGAACACTTCGTGCCAAGGCAAACCTTGCTTGTTCAGTTGTTCCATGAACGGATCCGGATTAAATTCTTCTACATTGTTTACGCCCGGACGTTTCCATTCTCCTTTGAAGAACATCATGGCGCCAATCATGGCCGGAACTCCGGTAGTGTAGCTTACTCCTTGCATACCTGTTTCTTTATAGGCTTCCTGATGGCTGCAATTATTGTAAACATAATACGTACGTTCTTTTCCATCTTTCAGACCACGGATGCGACAACCGATAGAGGTTTCTCCTTCGTAGTTCTCGCCCAAATCCTGTGGATTAGGCAGAACGGCTTTCAAGAATTGCAGAGGTACGATCTTCACTCCGTTGTAATCTACTTCGTCAATACGAGCCATACCGATGTTCTGGATAACACGCAGGTGGGTCAGATATTCCTGTCCGAAGGTCATCCAGAAACGAGCCCGTTTGATGGTCGGAAAATTCTTGACCAGAGATTCCAGTTCCTCATGGTACAACAGATAAGACTCTCTTTCCCCGATATTCGGATAAGTCAAGGTCTTATGAATTTCGAGCGGTCCTGTCTTGACCCATTGTCCGTTTTCATAAAAACGTCCGTTTTGGGTGATCTCCCGAATATTGATTTCCGGATTGAAGTTGGTAGCAAAAGCCATTCCGTGATTTCCGGCATTACAATCTACGATATCCAGATATTGAATTTCATCGAAGTGATGTTTGGCAGCATAAGCGGTAAAGATCGCCGATACGCCCGGATCGAATCCACATCCCAGAATAGCGGTCAATCCTTTTTCTTTAAAGCGTTCATGGTATGCCCATTGCCAGCTATATTCGAAATGTGCTTCATCTTTAGGCTCGTAATTAGCCGTATCCAAATAGTTCACTCCGGCTTGCAGACAGGCTTCCATAATCGTCAGGTCCTGATAAGGAAGAGCAACATTAATCACAATATCCGGCCTGAATGAACGCATAAGTCCGGTCAATTCCTCAACATGGTCTGCATCCACCTGAGCGGTCTGAATACGATTACCCCCTACGGCTGCAGCAATCTCGTCGCATTTCGATTTGGTGCGGCTGGCCAGCATAATATCGGTAAAAACCTTATTCTTTGCAACTTTATGCGCAACAACGGTACCAACGCCTCCGGCACCGATAATTAAAACTCGACACATGGACAATTTTTTTTAAGTTATTACTAGTTGAGCAAAGATACAATATTTTTTGATC
>ENA-ORNR01003778-ORNR01003778.1-human-gut-metagenome-genome-assembly--contig:-NODE-3778-length-11016-cov-2.348326_pt1 | contig 11016 bp, 9 predicted proteins | sample MGYA00242114_ERZ509020 | MGnify/ENA primary metagenome ERZ509020 (study PRJEB26280, sample SAMEA2338758) | human gut metagenome | biome: human gut; feature: human-associated habitat; material: faeces...
GCAACGGATCTTTCCCATCCATAAGCATAAGCATACGGTCAAACTCTACAATGAACTTACACTGCATTTCTGCTGCAATTTCCTCATCAATCTGATTTTCCAGAGCAGCCGGTACAAATACATCACAGGCACAGGTCAGCAATTCCCGATTGGAAATATGCTGGATACCAGCACCGTTATAATCTTTCAGCAGACCGCCGTTTCCGGTATAAGCTGCAATCGCATCCGCATCCAGTCCATCTGCACAATAAATACCGCCGGAAACATCGCTCAATGCAACAATTTTTGCATTCCGATGATAAAAAATCTTTGCTGCATTGCTGCCAACATTGCCCATGCCCTGAATGGCAACCGCCGTTCCAGCCAATTCTTTTCCATGCTTTCCTAAAATCAGTTTGGTACTGATGACAACCCCTCTGCCCGTTGCAGACGGTCTGCCCTTTGAGCCACCCAGTTCCACTGGTTTTCCGGTTACAACGCCCGGACACGGCTTTCCTTTCAGCATACTGTAGGTATCCAGCACCCATGCCATCGTTTGTGCATTGGTGTTGACATCCGGTGCTGGGATGTCCTTATCCTGTCCAATCAGCGGTTCAATGGCGTAAGTATACCGCCGTGTCAGTCGGCATAATTCTCGTTTCGATAGCGTATGCGGGTCAACCCGTACACCGCCCTTTGCACCGCCATACGGAATATTTGCAACGGCACACTTCAAGGACATCCATGTTGCCAGTGCCTTGACTTCATCCAGATTGACATCCTGATGAAAACGGATTCCGCCCTTAAATGGTCCACGGATGTTGGAATGCTGTACCCGCCAGCCCTCGAACACGTGAATGCTGCCGTCATCCATTTCCACCGGCAAATACACTTTCGTTTCTCGCTGCGGATTTCGGATAATTTCAAACATTGTCCGGTCAATTCCGCCCACTTCCATGGCTTCTTCCATGACAGTTTGTACATTCTCAAACGGATTATATGGCTTTTCCATTCAGTACCTCCACATTGTAAACAGATTTGTTTTTGTTTCTGCATGTCTGCCGTTCGGCAGGAATTTGTTTTTCGCTTCCTTTCGCAAACAGAACACAATTCTGTGATTTTAAAAGTCTGTCGCTATCCTGTAGAAACATTAAAAAGCAATGTCGAACTGTCTGAATTTCTGTATGAGTATCATTATACACTTTTTAAATCATTTTGCAAGGGCTATCTAGAAAAAGAAAAGAAAAAAATCATTCCATCCTATCCAAATAATAAAAAATCAGTTTGATTGAAAAAAACCATCTTTTTCAAAGAATTCTGTTCGTGCAATTTGTTTTTGAAAGCAAAAACGTGTTTTTACAGGAAATTCAATTGTTTCTCCATCGCGGACAGCAATGCAAATTTTTCTTTTTTCAAATAAAAAAGAAGGGCATCTGTTTCCAGATACCCTTGTTTTCTGTATGAATAAATTTGCTTATTCCGGATTTGCTTCGGAATCTTCTTCTGCTGGTGCAGCAGCATCCAATGTTGTAGCTACGGTTGTCGTTGCTCCTCTGGCAGCACCTGCTCCCGAATTTTTCTGCATTGCATTTGCCAGCAGGCAATCTTTCCAGAGTGGCAGCGAGCTGCCGCCCAAGTGAATGCCATCTGAAGTATAGTCCGAATTTAAGTAGCCACTGCTGTCCACCAAAGAAGGATTCAGGTCAATATAAAAGACCTGCTTGTTATCGGCAATCTGGGACAGCAACGCATTTTTTTCGTTGATATTTGCATTGCTGATGACATCGGTTTCCGCCGACGCTGCAACATTGATGATACTTTGTACATAGACAATCGCATCCGGCTGCATCTGACAAATCTGCTGTACCACAGACTGATAATATTCTACGAACGACTCAGACGTACCCGTGCCCAGTTCGTTGATGCCAAACATGATATAAATCTTTCCGTACTGCTTGGCAGTCAGCAAGCCCGTCAGCGTATTGCTTGAACCGCTTTCTGGCGGAACATCAATATTTGCATCCATCACATCATAGATCGTCATACCAACATCGGCAAAGAAATCCGTACTTTCCGGCATATCGCCAAAGAGATACATGCCTACAGTTCGAGAGTTTCCGATAAACAGAGCATCTTCAAAATAGCTTTCATCAGCATTTGCAAGCGGAACATATTCCCCAGCCGCTTCTGTTGTAACCGTTGTTGTCGTCAAATCACTGCCGGAAACAGCGGTTTCGCTGCCGTCCGGTGTTGCTCCATCATTGGCAGGCGGTGCAGTGGTTGCTGCCTCTGTCGCAACGGTTGTAATTTTTGCGACCGTTGTCGGAGCAGCCTTTTGACTGTCATCCTCTTTTTTCAGCAGTTCCCACGGAATCAGCAGAGAGGTCAGCAGTACACAAATCAACAGGGGGCATTGCTTTAAAAAATCCATGAAATCTCCTCTCCTTAGAACTGATAATACAGGAATGGGTTGCTGGTCTGGGTCTGCATCTTATAAACAGACATCAGGTAAATCAAAACCAGTCCCAAAATCACCAGTTTGCTGTTTTTATGTTTTTCATACCATCTGGACGGGAACGGCAGACAGAACACAACGCTGGCGATTAACAAATACCAATAGTCGTGCAGTGCCCGTATAACATCCTTGGTATTGACAAAGCTTGCGGTATTGTCTGCAAAGAACGGGAACAGACGGGAGAAATATGTTGCAATATCCTGCATATTCGGCAGAGCAAACACGACCCATGTCAGCGGAATCAGGAAAATCACATAAATATGTTTCAGTACCTTTGTTTTTGCCAGCAGTTTTCCCAGCCCCAGCCGTTCAATCGTCAGGAGCACGAAGAAAATCAATCCCCACAATACAAAGTTCCAGCTTGCACCGTGCCAAAGTCCGGTAAATGCCCAGACCACAAACGTATTCCGAATGGTCTTTGCAAAGCTGCACCGACTTCCGCCCAGCGGAAAATATAAGTACTTCTTGAACCAGCGTCCCAAGGTCATATGCCATCTCCGCCAGAATTCCGCCATCGAACCGGAAATATAAGGATGGTCAAAGTTTCTCGGCACATACAAGCCCAGCATCTGCCCCAGACCCATCGCCATCAGGGAATAACCGGCGAAGTCAAAATACAGCTGGAAACTATATCCGAATGCCCCCAGCCATGCATATGGGCAGGACAGTGTTTCATAGCCATAACGGGACATCCCAGCCCAGAGCGTTCCCATCGGATTTGCAAGCAGCATCTTTGCACCCATACCGATGATAAAGGTCTTTAGCCCCGATTCCAGATTCAGCACAGAGCAGTGCCGGCGGAGCAAAGTCGGTTCTAGTTCGCTGTAAAGTCCGATTGGCCCAGAGGTAACTTGCGGGAACATCGCAATATATACGCCCAAATTAATGATATTCTTAACCGGACGCTGTTCACCTCGATAGACATCCACTAAGTAAGAAACCACTTGAAATGTATAGAAGCTGATGCCCAACGGCATGACCACGGAAATGGTTGGAATCTGAATGTGGGTCGCCGTGAGCAGGGCATTGATGTTTTCGATAAAGAAGTTGGTATATTTGAAAAATACCAGCAGCCCGAAGTTATAAATCAAGCCAAGTATGAGTAAGGGCTTCCTTTGTGCCCGCCTCTCTCCAATCAACCTACCAAATGTATAGTTGACGACAATCGACAGCATCAGCAACAGCAAATAGAAATGCTGTCCCCACGCATAAAATACAAAGCTGCCAATCAACAAGATCATGTTTTTATATCGTGTCGGCACGACATAATAAACGATCAGGAAGATGGGCAAGAATCGAAACATGAATTCAATCGTTGTGAATGACATAAATCCTCCCTAATTCCCTATTTTTTATTTCTGAATGCATCTGGAAAACACGATTCTTATTATAGACGTTTTTTTGCAATCTGTCAAGTAGGCATGCAAATTTCGAATATTGATTTTTTAATTTTTATATTTCGGGTTTGACTTTGGTTATTCTCATTCTATGCAGCCATCCCTGCAACCTTTCCGCCTGATCTTCATGCAGAGAAAAAGCGTGCACACAATCGCATGCACGCTTTCTTGTCAATCAGGAAATCCTTATAATCTCGTCAGGAACTGTGCGAGCAGCACAACCAGAATCAATGCAATCGGATAAGTTGCAGCATAAGCAGAAGCTACATTCGGGGTATTGGCTGTTTTAATCAGCGTGCCCAATGCCGGCGTACTGGTCATACCACCGCAAATCGAACCTAAGTTGTTGAACAGGCTCAGCTTCAAAACATACTTTGCAAACAGGAATCCAACAATCATCGGAATCAAAGTCATCAATGCTCCCCACAGGAACAGCAATGCCCCGTATTCCTTCAAGACAGCAACAAATTCTGCACCGCCGTCCATACCAGCACCAATTAAGAACAGAATCAAGCCCAATTCCTGAAACAGGCTCAAAACGTGCTGGTCAACTTTCAGGCTCAGCTTGCCGATTCTGCCGAAGTGTCCGAAAATCAAACCTATAATCAATGGGCCACCCGTTGTTCCCAGATTGAATGAACCTTTTCCCAACGGAATATGAAACGAACCCAGTATCAACCCTAGCATCACTGCTAAGAAAAATGCTGCGATGCCGAACTTATCCATTTCAAACAGCTTTTTCTGCTTGCCGCCAACTGCATCATTCGACTGAATCGAAACCAGCTTTGCTCGTTCTTCATCCATGTTTGCATGCAGGATTTTCGGGATAATCTGAACGAACAATACAACGCCGATAACCCCGAACGGGTACGCAATCGCATAGCCAACGGCAACATTGCCATAGAGCGGATTTGCTTCGCCAACGGCTTCCTGTGCTGCTGCAAATGCCGGCGTACTGGTCAACGCACCGGCAAACAGTCCAACGCTCATGGACGAATTGATGTTTGGAACAAGCAGCGTAATGGCTGCACAAACCAGACATCCGGTAATAATGATAATACCGCCCAGTGCAACATAAGACTTTGCATTCTTTTTCAGGTTCTTAAAGAAGCTCGGCCCTGCAATCAATCCAACAGAGGTTACAAACAAAACCAACCCCAGGTTCTGCACCAGTGATCGACTGCCGGCAGGCTCTCCTGCCAAGAGGCAATGTCTTGAAACGCAACGCCCTTGAAATGTCCGGCAACCAGTGCAACCAAAAAGATTGCAGCAGAGCCTAACGATACGCCCTTGATGGAAATTTTTCCGACCAGGTAACCGACAACAATAATTGCAAAGATGAAAAACAAGACCAGCGTCATTGCTTTCATGCTGAAAATATGCGTTCCGGCAACCTCCAGAAGTTCAAACTTCATGCATGTGTTCTCCTTTTTTGTTTTTCATGAATGGCGAAATGCTACACCTGCGTTTATTTTTTTGCTGGGCGAATGGGAAAAATGACCAGACCGCACGTTTCCGATGCGTCCCGCAAGACCTGATTGACAAAAAATAAGATACGCCGTTTCTCTTGATTTCTGCAATTCGTGCTCCAAAGATGGGACTTCCTCAGAGCAGTACAAAAAAGAAAAGAAAGAGCGTAGACAAGTGCCGATTTCTGCATTCATTCTTTTTATTATAGCATGATTTTTCTTTCACTGTCAAGATAAAAATCGAAAAAGCGACATAACTTCCACGATTTTCTTGAAAAGCCCGCTTTTTTTGAAAAAAACTTTTTCTTTTTCGGAAAACCGCCGAGATTCCCTGCAAAAAAATAAAAAAAACCGAAAAAAGACTTTCCTTTTTCAATCTGGTGTGGTATAATAAAGAAAAGCGGTTTTCTGTGTGCAAGGGGTGCATACAAACCAAAAGGAGGCAATTTTTACATGCAGGAAAAAAAGAGAAAGAAAAAGAAATCAACTGCTGAACAGGAGGAACAGACGAAAAAAATACAGTCTGTTGCCGAAACCGCTTCGGAACAACCGACAGCAAAAGAACTGCCGAAAGAATCGGTAGAATTACCATCCAAATCGAATCCAACTGCTTCCGGCTCAGCCAATACAAAAGAAAACCGACGGACAGGCTGGATTTTGGCAGAAGTTGCAATCTCTGCTGCCCTGTTGGTTGCCATGCGGCTGACGCTGCTGCATCCATTTTTGGACAACTGGACAGAAGTCAACACAATGTCCGGCAGCACCTGGCTGGAGGATAACGCCCAGCAAGTTCCACTCACCACAACCACACCGGATTCTACAGACCCAACAGGAACAACGGATTCCAACAAAAACGGCAATCAGAGCGACCTGTATAAGAGCGTTTCCATGGACAATCAGGAAATTCACAACGGGGATTTGATTCTGGTGAATAACTCCACCGCCTATGAGAGCACAGACGAAAACGAATTGGAAGCGGTTTATGAGAAGAAAACGGATTCCTATTCTGTCAGCGGCTCAGAACTGATGCTGCGGGGCGATGTCATCGAAAACCTGAACAATATGCTGGACGACTTCCAGACGGAAACCGGTCACGATGATATTATTATCATCAGCGGCTATCGTACTACCGAACAGCAGCAGGAATTATATGATGCTGATTTAGAGGACACGGGCGAAGATACGTCTACGCTGGTTGCAAAGCCCGGATACAGCGAACATGAAACCGGCTATGCTATGGACTTTTCGCTGTTTGAAGACGGTATTTCCGCCGACTATGACGGCACGGGAGAATATGACTGGATCAACCAGAACTGTGCCCACTATGGATTCATTCTGCGGTATCCGGAAAATAAAACTGACCTGACGGAAATCCGGTATGAATCATGGCACTATCGCTATGTGGGGCAGCCTCATGCTTATTATATGCAGCAAAACGACCTTTGTTTAGAGGAATATACAGAAACACTGAAGGATTATTCTGTTGACAACTCGTTGGAAATCACCAACTGGGACGGAAAGGTTTATCAGGTCTATTATGTACCGGCAGAAGCTGGCGACAGCACTTATGTCATGGTACCGCCGGATCAGGAATACACCGTTTCCGGAAACAATGTCGATGGATTCATCATTACTGTTGATACTGGGGTAACCAATCTGGATGAAGCCGAGACGAAAACAACAACGACAACGGCAACCAGTGACGGCGAGGATACAGAAACAACCGAAACGGAAACCGAAACCGATGCACTGGCAGAATCCGATTGGAATACAGAAGATTGGGAATACTAACGAAAATCGCATTTTTACAAAAAGACGATGCCAACGGTAACAAGTTGGCATCGTCTTTTCTGTTTTGAATCCTATTTATTCCTCTGCACTGCGGTTTCATCATTCATGAACCCCCTTCCTCCTGCATAAACTGAACCAAACCCATAAACAGGAGGGGCTTCATGCAACGAAAAAGTATTCTCAAAGATACCATTCAATTGACCGTGGTACAGTTTTTTCTGGAATGGGTAAGCTTATTGCTAAACGTCTGGCTCACGCACCGCATCGGTTCTGCAACTGTCGGAATTGTTGCACTAACTGGCTCTTTTTTTCAGCTGGCTGCGGTCGCTGCGAATGGCAACGGCTTTCTCTGCACCAGCCGCTTTGTATCGGAGGAGTTGGGAAAGCCCAACGGCAATCCTAACCGTGTTTTAGGCTATGCCATTGGTTTTTGTTTACTGTTAGGGATTCCGGTTTCTGCCCTGATTTTTTGCAGTGCCGAACCACTGAGCCTGCGATTCCTGAAAAGTGCAAACCTCGCTGCTGCTGTCCGCATTTTCACATTGATTTTACCGCTTGGCGGTGTTTGTTCCTGTTTAAAAGGCTATCTGAATGCCGTCTGTCGGGTGGCAGACCCTGCCATCTGTGATATTGTCGAATGTCTGAGCCGCTGCGGTGTGCTCATGCTGTTGTTGCAGCTGCAATCTGTTCATACGAATGCCTCTGTCTGCATGGCAATGGCATATAGCACCGGATGCAGTACGATTTTAGGCTTTTTCTGCCTGCTCTGGTTCTGCTGGAGAAGCCGCCTTCCCCGTACGGGAACATGTTCGCTCTCTTTTGGCAGATACATTCATGCAGCGATACCCGTTTTATTCGGCGGATGCTTAACAGCTGCTCTGAGCAGCACCAATGATGCTTTGATTCCGGTCACGCTCCGACAAGCTGGAAACTCCACGGAATTGGCACTGAGTCAGTTCGGCACATTTGAAGCAATTGTAATTCCGGTGCTATTTTTTCCATCTACCATTCTCTGTGCTCTCTCCGGTATCTTAATCACAGAAGCTGCCCGTGCAACGGCTGCCAACAACCAAGCCCACTTGCAGCGGCTGACAAAAGCAGTCATTCAGAAAACCTTGCAGCTCTCTATTTTTATCGCTGCCGGATTGCTGTTATATGGCAATCTCATTGGTACATTGTTAGATGGCGGAGCATTAGCAGGCCATTTGATTCGTCTGTTAGCTCCTGTTGTGCCCTTCATCTATCTGGAAATCGTCTTGGAAGCCCTTTTAAAGGGCATGGGGCAGCAGTCGTTCTCCTCCCTCAACTACTTAGCAGAATATATGATTCGGATTGCAATTGTTTTAGTTTGCATTCCAAAATTCGGCTTTTACGGAATCGTGCTCTCCTACTACGCTAGCAATGTTTGCGGAAACTGTTTCCGCCTCTGGAAAACCTGTAAAACTGCCCGTATTCGCTTTTCGTTCTGGAGTGATGTCGGATTTACGCTGTTTGCAGCAGCACTGGCATTTCAAGTGCCACTCTGTGGATTACGATTACTGCATGGCATGCAGTTCGCATGGATTTGCCTGCTGCCTGCTATCCTCATTGACTACGCCCTGCTCAAAAGTTACGGGAGAATCACTGCGATTCCGCTGCTCTCCAAAAAGCAGCACGTTTGCTCTTCCGCCTAATTACTCAATAATATCTGCAAAAGTGCAGCCCGTCACTTTCTGAATATCCAACGGGGAAACTTCCAGCTGATGCCCGATTTTCCCAGCACTGCACAAAATCGTATCAAATTGCAGAGCACTTTCATGAATGACGGTTGGAAACAGCTTTTTCATGCCAATGGGAGAACAACCGCCGTGTACATAGCCAGTCAACGGCAGCAATTCTTTCTCCTTAATCATAGAAACTGCTTTTTCCCCGACGGCAGCCGCTGCTTTTTTCAGATGCAGCGTTTCTGCAACAGGCAGCATAAAAACATAATGATTCCCAGATTTTCCAACCGTAACCAGCGTTTTAAATACCTGTTCCGGTGGCTGTCCGAGTGCCTGTGCCAGTTCCACACCCGTATTCTCTTTTGTCGCTGCTGACCAGCTGCGGTGCTGATAGGAAACCTTTTCCCGTTCTAAAATCCGAATTGCATTGGTTTTCTCTAATTTTTCCTTTGCCATGGTTCATCGTTCCTTTCCATTTGAAACAGAAAAAACGGACACTGATCAAGATGTCCGTTTTTTCTCTTTGATACCCTCAATTAAAAAGCAGAAATTGCGTGTTTGGATGGAGAGAAATAATCCTCCAGAATTGCAATGTAAGACCGGAAACAAACCTGATCGTTTACATACATAACATCATTGTTCTGCGGAACGCCTAGCCGCTCTAAATCCTGATCGGTCAGGTTTCGCAGATAAATGGTAGTGTTTTCATCATAGCCCAACGCTTTCCGGTCGCTTGCTGGTAACTGCAACGTGACATCTTCGGAAATGGTGAGCAATTCTTCGGTAATCTGCTGACGGGTCTGGGTTTCCCAGCGAACAACTGTTTCTTCCTGCATGGGTCGTTCCAGCGAAACCGTCCGTTCATAGCCCTCTGCCCGAAATTCGAGAACGCCCAGGTTTACATCATAATTATTCGGTTCAACCGTCACGGCAGTGCTGCCGTTGGAGCTATCCTCGGTGTTGATGACTTCATACCGATACTTGCGAGAAGGTGAAATCCCACTATCTACAACGGTCGATGCCATAGAGGTAGAGAACAGCGAACTTCCCAAAAAATACGCCAGCGAACCGAGCACATACAACAGCAGGAAAATCGTTCCAAAGACGGTTTTAATCGTTTCGGTACAGCCACATAGGAAAAATGCCAGCAGAGCCGTCACGACCAAGGGGACGAGTACTTCCCACTCTCCAAAACAGAGCAGCACAGATGGCAATAAAAATGGCAACAGCAACACGCTGCATATTTTCGTCAGCACCTGTTTTCTCGAATACAGCATGGCTGCCAGTGCACCGCCGGAAATGGCAATCAAAACCACGCAGCAAGCTGCCTTTTGCGGAACTTCTACCGTATAAAAAAAGCTGAGCACCGCCAATGCTACAATCAGCAAAAAATATAACAAGCTAATGACGGACATCGCACGTTTTCGTCCAAGATTTTGCGTTTGTTCCATAATGCGTTTTTTCCAGTCCGGCAGATTACCGAACGGGAACTCCTTTCTATCCGACTGAAAAAGATCAAGACATACTTCCCTGTTATTATAACATTTTTTTCTGGTTGTGACAAGTCCTATTCTAAAAAAATCATACGAATTGCAGTTTCTTTTTCTGTTTCCTCTGGAAAATCCGACCATTTTTCGCTTGTTCGTCAGAATTTGTAAAAAAATCCCTTACAAATTCGTTCCACAGCTCTTTACTTTTTGCCGGGATTTGTGTATAATAGGAGCATCATTGAGAAAGAAGGTTTTGTTGATGCAGACACAAAAATTTTATCAGCGTTCCGGTTTCTGGTTCTGCTGTACGCTTTTATGGTGTGTTGTGATTTTCTGCTTCTCCGCACAAGATGCAACACAATCGAACGCAGTTAGCAATGGCGTTTTACATAAAATTGCAGAAATTTGCAGAAAAACTCATTGGGGGGAAAAACTATTCTTTTTTGCAAAAAAAAGGACTGAGTTTGAAAGAGATAGAGGAATATCCACTGATTTGTCTTGGAAAGGGTACAATGACACATCAGTTTTATCAGGAGATATTTGGAAGATACGGTTTGAAGTTAAATCCGGATGTTGAGGTGGCGACTACGGATCAGATTTTGTCATTGGTACAGTATGGCCTTGGCATTGCATTTATCCCGGAACCTATGGCAGAAGAGGCGGTTATGCGTC
>ENA-ORNR01003779-ORNR01003779.1-human-gut-metagenome-genome-assembly--contig:-NODE-3779-length-11014-cov-2.232959_pt1 | contig 11014 bp, 10 predicted proteins | sample MGYA00242114_ERZ509020 | MGnify/ENA primary metagenome ERZ509020 (study PRJEB26280, sample SAMEA2338758) | human gut metagenome | biome: human gut; feature: human-associated habitat; material: faeces...
CATCTGAACAATATCCCAATTTTTTTGCCATTTTAACCTCAGCCATAAGACCTATAGCCAATGCTTGTCCATGTAAGAGTCTATATCCACTTACCGTCTCGATTGCTCTTCCTACTGTATGTCCAAGATTAAGTATTTCTCTCATACCACTTTCCCGCTCGTCTTGCATCACAACTTCACACTTAATTTTACAATTCATTTCTGCTATATGTTCGCATACTGTTTCATCCACAGCCAAAATCGCATCCATATTATCAGAAATATAATGGAAGAATTCTCTATCTGCAATACATGCATGCTTAATAGTTTCTGCCAATCCACTGGAAATCTGCGCCTTAGGGAGCGTTTTCCATGTAGCAATGTCCAGATATACCTTCTCCGGCTGGTTAAATATACCAATCAAGTTGGTAGCAAGTGGAGTATCTACTGCTGTTTTTCCTCCCACTGAAGCATCTGCCGCTGCCAGTAATGTTGTAACATAATTAATAAATGGTACTCCTCTTCCAAATGTACCGGCTACAAAACCTGCCAAATCAGTTACCACTCCACCTCCAACTGCAATAATACAGCAATCTCTTCTGTAGCCTAATTCCAACATAGTATCTTCAACGTATTCTTTTGTTGCACGCGTCTTGCTCTTTTCTCCGGCGGGAAATGAAATTATATTTGCAGCGTATCCATTATCCTGTAATAATGAGTTCAATTTTTGTGCATATAAATCTTTAACCGTATCATCTGTTATCACCGCAAACTTACGTATATCTCCGACCAGACCATTTTGTAAATCTTCAATTAATTTATCAAATAACTCATACCCTATTTCAATATCGTAACTATCATCTATTATCTTCTTTAAATTAACTCGAAATGAGCCCATATAATTCTCCTTTGTATTATTTTGACTTATTTATAACAGATCACGCTTCCATCTTCATCAAACTGATGCTGTTTTCCTATTCCTCCAAACCATTTATATGGTTTGTCACTCTCCGTCTTTCCTTCTGCAATTTCCTTTGCACCCTGCAGCATTTTATTCATAAGCGAAATATCATCTGTACCTCTGGCATGACCATGGAGAATAACATCTGCCTTATCCGTCAGATACATAACTTTCTCAAGATTATTAACTAACTCAGTCATGGAAGAGCTTTCTTCCAACTGCATCCAGAGATGATGATTAATACTGTCACCAGTAAACAAAATCCTGTCTTCCTTTAACAGCAGCAGAATACCACCCGGAGTATGACCAGGCAGTTCAATTACTTCCAAATGAAGCCCTCCCAGGTCAATTACATCTCCACCCCTGATTGCCTCAAAGGGTGGCATTTTTAGTCCTCTCTTATTACATTCCTCGACAAACTCTGGGAACTTCATGTGTTCCTTGGCAATTGGCAAATCTGCAGGATGCAGATAAGCCCGGTCAAAATACACGTTTCCGTAGATATGATCACAATGTCCATGGGTATTTACAACCAGAACCGGTAAATCCGTAACTGATTTTACAACAGCATGCACATCTTCATACCCCATCATTGTATCAATGACAAGAGCTTTCTCATTACCAATTACAATATAACCTGTTGCCTCATGATTATCATCCATCAGGTAAACGTGCGGATTGATCTGTGTTAGAATAATTCTTTCAAACATATAAGCTTCCCCCTCAAATAGCTTCTTAAATTATTTACTTTTCGCCGGAATCTGTACCAGTATGATTGCTGCAAATGCCAGCGCGCATCCTAATAATTCACGGTTCGATAATCTCTGTCCCAGTATCAGCCAGCCGGCAATCAGGGACACGACAGATTCCAGACTCAGGATCAGCGATGCCACAGTAGGGTCCATACCTTTTTGTCCAATAATCTGCAAAGTATATGCCACACCACAGGAAAGGACACCAGCATACAGAATCGGCATCCACGCCGTCAGAATTGCGCTGATGCTCGGTTCTTCCCATATCAGCATACATACTGCTGACAGAATGGCACAGGTGAAGAACTGAATACAGGATAGCTTCACACCATCGACTTTTGGTGAGAAATAATCAATCGTTAAAATATGAAAAGAAAAGCAGACTGCACAGCCAATCAGCAGCCAGTCGCCCTTCTGTAAGGCTGCATTTTTACCAAGTCCACACAACAGATACATACCAACGACTGCAATACCTACTCCAATCCAGATACGCATGCCTATCTTTTTATGCATGAAAACACCCAGTAAAGGGACAATTACTATGTACATTGCCGTAATGAAGCCAGCTTTGCCGGTTGTTGTATACATGATGCCGAACTGCTGCAGATTGCATGCAATGCACAATAAGATACCGCAACAGACCCCACCTATAAGCAGTGTCCTCTTGTCTTCCTTATCTTCCTGATGTGTTTCTTTGCCATTCAGTTTATTCAGAAGTCCGATACAAGGCAGCAGCACAAGACCACCTATCACATTTCTTACTGCACTAAAAGTAAACGGTCCAACGTAATCCATTCCTACGCTCTGTGCCACAAAAGCAACACCCCAAATAACTGCTGTCAAAAACAAAATCAGCGACTGCCGTAATACAAGCTTGTTCATAATCATACCCCTCTGTTGTATTTTATTGTATTATAGCACACTTTTCAGGAATTGTCTTGCTTCAGGAGTCTTAGGATTGGTAAAGATTTCTTCCGGGGTTCCTTCTTCCAGGATCATGCCTTTTGCCATGAATACTACTTTGTCTGCTACTTCTCTGGCAAATCCCATCTCATGCGTGACGCATATCATCGTCATTCCCTGATTGGCAAGGTCTTTCATAACATTCAGCACTTCGCCAACCAGTTCCGGGTCAAGTGCCGAGGTCGGCTCATCAAAAAGCATCATCTTCGGCTCCATGGCAAGAGCTCTGGCTATCGCCACACGCTGTTGCTGCCCCCCTGATAGTCTTGCCGGATACTCATCCAGCTTATCTGCCAACCCTACCTTGGCAATCAAATCCTTAGCTGTCTTCTCTGCCTTTTCCCTGCTTACTTTTTTCACATGCATCGGCGCCAGCATGACATTTTCCAATACGGTTTTATGTGGGAACAGATTGAAACGCTGAAATACCATTCCCATTTCCAGCAATAAGTCCTTATGCTGTTTCGCTTCCATTTTGTCCACTGTTCTGTCATTTTCCCTGTGATAAAAAAGCTTATCTTCTATAAAAATCTTACCACTGGTAATCTTTTCCAGATTATTTAAGGAACGCAAAAAGGTAGATTTACCGGCTCCTGACGGACCGATAATAACTACTACCTCTCCAGATTCCACGGTAAGATTGATATCTTTTAATACAACCAGCTCGCCAAAACTCTTGGCAAGATGTTCAGTTCTAATCATTGACATAGTCTTTCCCTCTTCCCTTTATTTACTCATATCTTGAGAATTTCGTTTCCATGCGCCGGAAGATAAATTCAAAGAATGCGGTCATAACCAGATAAATAATCATTGCAGGAATATAGACCATAGCCGTGCCTGTGGAGGATGAAACCGCTCTGGTTACTTTGGTCAGGTCTGCAAGCGCAATAATGGACACCAGTGACGCATCCTTGAGCACCATAATGAATTCATTTGCAACGGATGGCACCAGACGTCTGATAGACTGTGGGAAAATGACTAGCTGCATAGTCTGTGCTTTGGACAATCCCAACGCCTTGGAAGCTTCGAACTGTCCTCTGTCAATAGACTGGATTGCCGCTCTGATAAACTCTGAACAATATGCAGCACTGTTTAATGAAAAAGCCAGAAAAGCAGCAAAGAAGCGGCTGTTGATCGTAAGCGCCATATTAATTTGTGGCAGTCCAAAGTAAATAAAATACAACTGCATCAACAGTGGTGTTCCACGGAAGAAAAATATGTAGACACTGCATATCCCGCTCAATATTTTGTTTTTGGACATTTTACCAAGAGCCAGAAAAATACTCAGTAACAATCCCATGGATACTGCACACAAAGTAAGCAGTATCGTAATCTTTGCGCCGTTTAGAAGCTGCGGCAGCCAGCTTATCATTTGCTGTATCATACGCAATCCAGTCCCTTCTGTTGTATTTATCTAAGACCTGCTGTCAGGTCTGTGCCAAAATACTTTTCTGCGATTGTACCCAGTGTACCGTCTGCTGACAGTGCATCCAATGCATCATCAATTGCCTGGGTCAGACCATCATTCCCCTTCTTTAAGCAGATGCCAATTGGCTCTAATTCATCATTTTCCCATACAGTCTTATAGTTAGATGCCTCGTCCCCAAGGTAGTAGGCTGCAACTACACTGTCAGTGAATACAGAATCTGTACGGCCTGCTTTCAGGTCATCGAAGCAGTTGATGACTTTATCATACTGGAACAGCTCTGCCCCAAGCTCTGCGCTGTGTTCCTTCATATAATCATCTGCTGTTGTCTCTGCCTGTACTGCGGTAGAATGTCCGCTCAAAGCTTCCATGGAGTCAATTTCCGAGTCATTCGGCACAATCAGCACAGTGTGGTTTGATACATAAGGTTTGGTCAGATTGAACTGCTCTTTTCTTTCATCTGTGATGCTGACACAGGAAATGATACAGTCATATTTGCCAGTGTCTACCCCTGCAAAAATACCATCCCAGGAAGTATCTACCAACTCCAGCTCCAGTCCCAGATAATCTGCCAGTGCATTGGCAACCTCTACGTCAAATCCGATTGGAGTAGCTCCATCTGTATCAAAATATTCCATTGGGGGATAACCAATCTCTACACCTACCATGAGAGTTCCGTCCTTGATTGTTGTGGAAGCTGCGGTATCAGCTACCGCTTCTGTAGAGGAAGCAGTTGCTTCTGCCGTAGAAGCTGCCTGGGTTGTTGCCGCCGGTTCTTCTGTATCAACAGATGCTGCTGCCGGTTGTGTACTGCTGCCACATGCCATAAGTGACATAGCCATACTAAGTGATAACATGATTCCTACTGTTTTCTTTTTCATAATGATTCCTCCTCTTATTTTCATACATTGATTTTATCCGTAAATAGCAAAAGACGAAGTAGTCCTGTTTAGGACAACTTCGTCTTTTTACTTAATTTATCACATTATGAATGAATATGCAAGAGTTTTTTATAAAAATGCAATTTTGCAAATGTGGTCCTGAATAGTTACACGCACCGGATATTGACATTTTTCCAGAAACTTTCACCTGGCATTTTCTCCGTCAGGATTACGGAACCTTCGAATCCTGAGAAGGTAACTGCATATATCTTGTCAAATTTATCTGATGTGGTCAGTACATAGCGGTGATCTGCCTGCGTATTGCGCATAGCGACCTGCTTCACCAGCGCTTCATTGATATCCGGCGTAGTAAAAGCCATCTTCTGATCTATGCCATTGGTTCCAAAGAAACCTTTACTAAAATGATATTTCTGTATGTTCAGTACTGCCTCTGCTCCAACAATAGCTTCTGTTGAGCCTTTTAATTCTCCGCCGATCAGAATGACATGGAAGCCTTTCTCTGAGAGGCGCTTCGCGTGGGAAAAAGCATTTGTAATATAAGTAGCTCTGGGTTCTCTGATATATTCCAGCATCCAGCCTGTCGTCGTTCCTGCATCCAGATATACACAGTCATCCGGCTCGATCAGAGAAGCTGCATACTGTGCAATCGCCTGTTTCTCTGTTGTCTGTAATTCCTGTTTCTGTACCACAGACAACTCCTGATTCACAATCTGCGCCGTGCGAAGGGCAATCGCCCCTCCAAACACCTTGGTCAGACGCCCCTCTTTATCCAAAGAAGTAATGTCTCTCCGAATGGTGGATTCCGAAGTCTGCAGAATGTCTTTTAACTCTGCTACGGTAATGCTCTCTCTTTCCTGGACCAATCGTACGATTTCTTCCTGCCTTTTCTCTGTCAACATATCACAACCATGCCTTTCCGTACATATCCTTATGCGTTCTGCAAATTGGATTCCCTGATAATCTTTCTGATTGGTAATACACGCCCCGGTGAAACTGACAGTTCATCTACACCCATGCGCAGGAATTGTTCTGTCAGAGTTGTATCTGCGCCAAGTTCACCACAGATGCCACACCAGATACCAGCCTTGTGTGCATTCTCAACCGTCATCCGAATCATACGCAGTACAGCGGGATGATGTGCATCATAAAAGGCATCCAGCTTAGGATTCTGCCTGTCTATTGCAAGTGTGTACTGGGTCAGATCATTCGTACCAATACTGAAGAAATCTACTTCTTTCGCCAGTTCCTCACTGATCATGACTGCTGCCGGAGTCTCGATCATAACACCCTGCATCACATCACCATATGCAATCTGCTGACTGTCAAGTTCCTGCTTGACCTCTTCCATAATCTCCTTGATGCGATGAACCTCACCTACAGATGTGATCATAGGGTACATTACAGCGATATTGCCATATACGCTGGCACGAAGGATTGCACGAAGCTGTGTCTTGAATATCTCAGGCTGTGACAGGCAGATGCGGATTGCACGATATCCCATTGCAGGATTCTCTTCCTGATCCAGATTGAAATAATCAACCTTCTTATCTGCTCCAATGTCCAGTGTTCTGATAATGACACGCTTCCCCGCCATTGTCTCTGCTACTGATTTATAAATCTGGAACTGTTCATTTTCTGTTGGGAAATTCTCACTGCCAAGATAAATAAATTCACTACGAAACAGACCGATACCACTGGCATCATTCTTTAATACCATAGCCAGGTCGCCCGTATTACCGATATTAGCATACAGCATAATCTTGTGTCCGTCTAGTGTAATATCTTCCTTACCCTTCAGATCCAGAAGCAGCTTCTTCTTCTCATCTTCTTCTGCCTTTTTCTTCTCCAAAGCAGCTCTGGTCTGCTCATCCGGTTCAATATAAATGACACCCTCAAAACCATCCACGATAGCTTCTTTGCCATTGAGTTCTTCGCCAAGAGTAAGCTCCTGTGTGCTGACAAGTGCAGGAATACTCATGGTTCTGGCAAGTATCGCCGTGTGAGAATTTACGGAACCATGCACTGTAACGAAAGAAAGAATCTTATCCTTATCGAGCTGTACTGTCTCTGAGGGAGCCAAGTCTTCTGCAATAACAATGACCGGTTCGTCTGTGTTCAGTTCTCCACTTCCACTGCCCTTTAAGATAGAAACGAGGCGTTCTGAAATATCTCTTACATCTGCTGCTCTGGCTTTCATATACTCATCATCCATTGCAGCGAACATATTGGCAAAATTATCAGCGGTAACACCAACTGCATATTCTGCATTAACCTGCTGTGAAGTAATGATATTGTGAACAGAATCTGTATAGTCCTCATCATCCAGCATCATCTGATGAATCTCAAAAATAGCTGCATTGGCTTCACCGACTTCTTTGCATGCCTTATCATACAATCTCTGCAGTTGTTTCACTGCTTCTTCTTTTGCCTTCTCAAAACGTGCAAGTTCCTCTTCGGGATTCTGCACTTTAACTCTTACGATCTGATGCTCTTTCTTGGCAAATACCCAAAGCTTACCTATCGCAATACCGCCAAAAACGCTCTTTCCATGACATACTTGCATATTCATTCCTCTTTTCTATATAAAGGTGGGACGCGAAACGCATCGTGGGTGGAGGGGAATTGCCGCGCGTTTCGCTAGTTATACTGTTTTACGTTGGAATCATTACAGGTTTGCGCTCATGAAGTCACTGATTGCAGTGTATGCCTGTTCTTCGTCATCACCGGAGAAAGTAAATTCTACTGTATCACCCTTCTTAGCACCAAGTCCCATGATACCGAAGATCTTCTTGGCATCTACCATGTTGCCGCCCTTACCAATCTTAATCTCACACGTATATCCCTTTGCAGCCTTAACCAATTCTCCTGCCGGTCTTGCATGAATCCCCTGCTCATCCTTAATTGTATATGATAATGTCTTCATAATAATCACCTTTCCTTTTTTAATATAAATTCGTGCCTTTCTCCACTCCCGTTTCGCAACCTCTCCTATGCTACCTTCTTCTTAAAGAGTCCAAGTAAAAATGTGGAAACCACTGTTCCGATTACAAGTGCAAGCAGATATAGTAATGCATTGCCAACTACAGGGAATACGAAGATTCCACCATGAGGCGCCATCAGTGTACATCCAAATACCTGTGATAATGCGCCTGCAATACCTGCGCCGATGATACATGCCGGAAGTACATGTAACGGATCGGATGCTGCATAAGGAATTGCACCTTCTGTAATAAATGCAAGTCCCATGATGAAGTTGGTTGGTCCTGACTGTCTCTCTTCCTTTGTGAACTTGTCCTTGAAAAGCAAGGTTGCAAGTGCGATTGCACAAGGTGGAACCATACCGCCGATCATAACGGAAGCCATGATTTCATAGTTGCCTGCTGCAATAGATGCTGTACCGAATACATAAGCTGCTTTGTTGAATGGGCCACCCATATCAATAGACATCATTGCACCAAGGATGAATCCAAGCAAAACCTTGCTGGTCCCGCCCATGCTTGCAAGCCCTGAGTTCAATGCTGTATTGATTGCGCCCATAACAGGCTCTACAACAAAGTTCATGCCAATACCCATAAGCAATATACCAAATACCGGGTAAAAAAGCACCGGTGCAAGTTTCTCCAGACTCTCAGGCAGCTTGTCACATACCTTCTTTAATAAAAGGATCACATATCCTGCAAGGAAACCGGCTGCCAAAGCCCCAAGGAAACCGGACTTGCCATTTGCCGCAATCATACCACCTACAAAGCCAAGTGCAAGACCAGGTCTGTCAGCAATGGCTTCCGCAATAAATCCTGCCAATACCGGAAGCATCAGTCCAAATGCAACACCACCGATTCCTTTGAAAAAGGCTGCTGCCTGTGTGATCGTACCGAAGTTGCTGCGCTCCTCTGCTGTCAAAGCATTGATATCAACGCACTGACCATCAATCAGGAATGCAATTGCGATTAGAATACCACCACCAACAACGAAAGGAAGCATATGAGATACACCGTTCATCAACTGCATATAGATACGATGTGCTACACTGTCTGAATTACCTTTGCGCTGTGTATTTTCTACCTTGGTATCTGCCTTATAGACAGGGGCATCCTTCTTTAAGGCTCTTGCAATCAGCTCATCTGCCTTGCTGATACCATCGGAAACCTGACATTCAATCACATGCTTGCCATCGAATCTTTCCATAGGAACCTTGGCATCTGCTGCTACGATAATGCAGTCTGCTTCCTGGATCTCCTGATCCGTAAGTACATTTTTTGCTCCGCCGGAGCCTCTTGTCTCTATTTTAATGAAACAGTCTTTCGCCTTCGCTGCTTTTTCCAGTCCTTCTGCTGCCATGTAGGTGTGGGCAATACCTGTGGGGCATGAAGTAACTGCCAGCAGTTTGGCTCTGGCTCCTTCGGAACTTCCTGTATCTGCCAGTCTCTCGTCGATATCTTTTTTCTCATCATCTGCCTTGTCGATGATCTCCATAAATTCATCTACAGATTTCGCGTTACGTAAGGACTCTGTAAAATTATCATCCATCAGCATCACGGAAAGTTTGCTGAGTACATCCAGATGAATGTTGTCTTCTGTATTCGGTGCCGCGATCAGGAAAAGAAGGGTGACCGGTTCATCGTCCAGTGCCTCAAATTCCACGCCGTTTTTTACTACCATGGCAGCAAGTCCCGGTTTCTTTACCGCATCACATTTTCCATGAGGAATGGCGATTCCCTCACCGATTCCTGTTGTACTTTCTTCCTCTCTTAAATACACCTGTTTCCGATAAGCTTCCCGGTCGCTGATCTTTTCACTTTTTACCATAAGATCTACGGCCATATCCAGCGCTTCGGATTTGGTCTTCGGTGCTGCATCCAGCGATATGCTTCGTTTGTCAAGCAGATCTGTGATTCTCATCTTCCCTTCTCCTTTCTTATTTACCCCTCTGTTACCTGTTTATATACCGCCTGAATCTCTTCCCTCGTGGCAAGATTTTCAGAAAATGCACTTGCGCTTCCTGCGGAAATCCCCATGTGGAAAGCGTATTCGTAATCCTGTTTTTCCATCCAGCCTGCCATAAAGCCTGCTACCATGGAATCTCCGGCTCCCACACCGTTTACCAGTGTTCCCTTCGGTGCCGGTTTCTCAAATACCTGTCCGTCTTCTGCTACCAGGACAGCTCCTTCACCGGCCATGGAAATCAGTACATTTCTGGCACCTTTTTCCTGGAGTTTCTTTCCGTAAGGGATCACATCCTGACGGGTCTTAAGCTCGACTCCGAAGATTTCTCCCAGTTCATGGTTGTTGGGTTTCACAAGGAACGGATGATATTTCAAAACGTTTACAAGAAGATCTCTTGTTGCATCCACAACGATCATCACGCCTTTTCCGTCCAGTCTCGCCATGATCTTCTCGTACATGTCATCCGGCATGGATGATGGAATGCTTCCTGCCAGGAAAAGCACATCTCCTTCTTTCAGTGTGTCAAGTTTCTCCATCAGCTCCTGAACTTTTTCTGCGCTGATTTTAGGTCCCATTCCGTTGATCTCGGTTCCGTCAATGGATTTCAGCTTCAGGTTGATCCTTGAAACGCCTTCCGGGATCCTGATAAAATCAGATCTCACTCCCATCTCCTCAAGCTTTCTTACAATCTCATCTCCTACGAATCCTGCCATGAAACCAAGTGCTGTATTCTCAATTCCAAGGTTCATCAGCACGGTGGAAACGTTGATTCCTTTTCCACCCGGAAGCATCAGCTCAGAACTGGTACGGTTGGTAAGTCCAAGCTTGAAGTCCTCTACGGAAACGATATAGTCCAGAGATGGATTAAAAGTAACTGTGCAGATCATTTCTTTCTCCTCCCCATATCTTTTATTCTGCGGGTTTCTGACCGCTTTTTGTTGTTCCTCATTTGTTGAACTTAGTATACTTCCAATTTCGTTCAAAGTCAATCAAACTACTTCACAAAATTCATGACTGTTTTTGGTTGATTTTGCACGATTTTGGTTTTTATCCTTTAAAACAAGAACTCCGCCAGCACACAATTGCT
>ENA-ORNR01003784-ORNR01003784.1-human-gut-metagenome-genome-assembly--contig:-NODE-3784-length-11002-cov-3.912031_pt1 | contig 11002 bp, 3 predicted proteins | sample MGYA00242114_ERZ509020 | MGnify/ENA primary metagenome ERZ509020 (study PRJEB26280, sample SAMEA2338758) | human gut metagenome | biome: human gut; feature: human-associated habitat; material: faeces...
CCGGATCCGCCGGGACCGGACAATCCTGACAACCCGGATAATCCCGACAACCCTGACAACCCGGATAATCCCGATGGGCCTGATCCGGAAGACCCTACGATCGTGGGGTACGCCTGCTTCAAGATACAGGTGAAAGACTGGGTGATCCGTATCAACGATGGTATATTGTAAACTGAGATTTATTAAATAGCGCGAATGATGAGACGTTATACCCTATATAACCAATTGATGGCGGTCGCCGCCGGTCTTTGCCTCTGCTGGCTCTGCGTAGCCTGCGGCGAAGACCGGGGGGGCGATCTCCCCGACGACGACCCGAACAGTTGTGTCGTGACCATCACCCTGCGGACTTCCCGCTCGGCACGACCGCCGCAAACGAAAGCCGGCGAGATGATGACGAAGGCGGATTTTTGGGAAGAGGAAGAGGATCAATACGAGCGAGACATCACGGACTGGCTGGTGGTGGCGTATGATGATGAGAACGCTGAATTGGCCGGATATACATCTAGCAATGGTACGTGGACGCCGGGTATCAATAATCCTGATTCTCGTACGGAGGTAGAGATGAAGTTGCCTCTCGGCAAATACTCTTTTTATGCGTTCGCCAATTTGCAGTCGCTGGAAGATGGTACATCGTTGTATCAAAAAATTACCGGGGCACATTCCTTGGCGGAACTGTCGGAGGTGAAGATATTGGACTCGGGAACGAGTATCGATACAAGGAATGAGGAGAAAAAGGGTAAATTCGGAGGCGAGGAAGCGTCTCGAAAGCGCATCCCTATGAGCAGTTACGCCCAAAAGCATACGGTATTGTCCGTTCCGGCAGAGAACAAATTCGAGATTCCCTTGATCCGCATGATCGGCAAGGTACAAGTGAAGATAACTAACAACTTAGACAAACCTATAACCGTAAAACAATTGGACATCATGAACCTCCGCAAGGGAAGCCTGCCGATCTGGCTCTTGCCTTGGGGAAATAACAAGTATTTGGAGACTGCCGGAGAAGGTGGTGCGGAGCGACTGGCCCCGAATCTTCCGACTGGAGAGACGGTAGAGGAAACGGATTTATTTAAAGAGGAGATCATCCCTTCCGAAGCGAATCAAGAGGTACCTGCGAAGATCAAGGACGGTGCGGAAGGCCACAACATAAAGACTTATACCCGCTACATCCCCGAAGGCAATGCGGGGGCGAGAGAGATCCTGCTGGGTGTCGATATCGAAGGCCGTCCTCGCACGGAGCATACCACGAGCTTCGGTTTCGTGCGCCGCAACGACCTGCTGATTATCCCGGTCTTGATAACCAACATCACGACAAAATTGGAAGTAGCCGAGCAACGCCTCCCCATCGGAGTCTACCCGACCGCCTTGGTCTATGGTGAGAAGACGGGCGTGCAGATCCTGACACCTGTAGAACACACCCTGCAAGCCGCCGGCGACTTGTCGATCCGTTTCGAGATATCCGGCATAGATGGCGTGACAGGAGGTTTCTCCATCAAGGGCTATGAGGAAAAGGAGGGGGGAAATGTCGCGACAGAGAAGTACAGTTCCGTCAGCTGGAAGAATGCCAGTGCGAATAAACCGCTAATCACGGCCATAAACGTAGACGGAACGAGCTTTGAGACGGATGCGAAATTGGATATTCCCGAAACCGCGCTTACGCCGGGTACGGGACAAGGCGGTCTGAAGAAAGCCGGCTCTTTCACGGTCCGTACCCAAGAACTGGGCGGAGAAGCGGATGCCACGGTCATCCTCACACTTGTGATAAAATACGGCGATAACATGGAGCAAGAGATGCAAATCCCTTACACCATTCAAATAAGAAACTACGAAAAACAACAACAACCATAATATAACAACAACAAACTAAGAAAGGAGGACCTGACGGATGAAACCATCAATCAACCTACGATATAAATCCCTGTTATTAACTTGCTTGCTGATCCTGTCCGCCGGTGCGGTTGCGTCGGCGTGGGGGCAGAAGACGTACACAATCAATTATAAGAATGGTTCACCCCAAACCGGTATTACAGAACGTGTGGATACGGTGTATGTGGCGGACGGGGTGCCGAGGGAGTTGTTTATTCCGGAGTTGAGAAGTGTTCATTTATCAAATTATCATTGGTATCTCCGTTGGTATCGATTGAATGGTGAAACCCTGACAAAGGATAATATAAAAGGTAAAGGTGTAAATCCTACGGATGATGGTTCTTTTGTGCTGGGAGGTTCCTTGGATCCTAGGACGTATGATGCTTGTTTACAGGATGCGGGAACTTCTCTTTTTTGGTATAGAGGTTTTAACAAAAACAAGGATGTACCGGGAGCGTCTACGGTTGAATATAAAGTACAGAAGGTGGAAGACGATTCTGTTTTTTGTGATGTGAGCCAAAATATAGATTATGTTGATAGAGAAATAAATTCTTCCAATAAATTTACAGAACCAACCCTTTCCGTACGCTATAAGTTCGTTATTCGTCCGGCTAAGGAGATCGCTGAGCGAATAAAAGCTTCCGGAGCGAATGATACGATTCCTTTTATTAAAGAGGATATATACGTTCCTGAAAACAGCGAGACGATCAATATACAATTGGGCCAAATTGCCAATAACTATGCGTGGTACGATGAGAATAGCACAACTATTGTGCAGGGAGATTATTACCAATATCGCAGAGATGGAGAGAAATGGACAAATATTGAATCGGGCGATAAACTTCATTGGAAGCAGATGATAAGTTCGATAGAGGTAGGTAGGAAGCCTGTGACGTATGATGTGCGGGCGGTAAATGGAGACAAGTATAGTCCTGTGCTGGCTCAATACAAGCTTATCCCCGGTGATTATGGTTTTATGTTGCAGTCGGGGCAAGAAACATCCGATGATACAAGACGTAACCCGGATAAATATCCGGATCTTTATGAGAGAATCGGGTATATAAATTTCGACCGGGGGGATACAATACTTATAGGAAAATTAACCCCGGAAAACAATATAGCGGATATTGGTTTTCCTAAAGATAAGGGAAAATGGTTGGATTTGGGAATTACGGAGTATGCCCCGTATGATTATAAAAATCACATCGAAACAACTCGGCTTAGACCCCTGCAAAATCAATACGGTTTGTTTCGAACAGCGAATGTAGATAAGGTATCAACGCCAGGCGTAAAGATTGGTGGCAGAGAGTATTTTTGGATTATGAACGTTACAACTGGAGTTAAAGAACAAATTTACGACCGGACTTATTATAATACTAAAGGAGATTCATTAGGTTATTTCTTTTATGTAGATGCTGCGAATTTGCCGGGACGCTTGGTGAAAATGGAATTGGATGGTGATATATGCCAGCATACCGGTATTTTGGTTAATTTTTGGGTGAATGATATGACTACTACCTTCTACGGCAACGAATACAATGCTTATCCTCTTCCTCCTAATATTAATATGAATTTTATCGGAGTGAAGAAGGGGGAGGATGGTAAAGAGGTTGAAGTCGTTTTACACCGTTTTTCTTCGGGAAATGCAAAGACTAGTTATACCGGTGATCTTATTAATGGCAAGCCAATTAATGTAAACATCGGCAAATGGCAACAATTAATGTACACCTTTTCTGTGCCCGAATCGCTTGTTGGTTATGACAAATATTATCTAGAAGTACAAAACAACACCCTTCACTCTAACGGTGCGGACTACGCCATCGATGGTCTGCGTATCTACCGCACCAAGCCCAAGATCGACGTGAAACGAGTAGATGTATGTTCCTCTGCCAACTTGACTGTTTCTACGGAATATGAGCTTTTGCTTAATAATATGGGGTGGAGCATTCAACCGAATGCGTTGGCTGTCATTGAAGATAAAATGAAAGACGGTGTTACGGAAGACTCAAAGCATATATGGAAATACCGCTATGGTTTGATGGGGGGTGATCCAAGTCAAAGGGAAAATAATCTCAATAAAACGATCGGAAACGTTTATATCGGAGCTACCGATAAAAGGGAAACCGGGAAGATAGACAAGCCTGAAGATTGGATTACATTGAATACGGATTTGAAGGACTATGCGAATGAGAACTATAACAATCTAAGCAAAGTGTATCGTATCATCGTTCCGACAGAGAAAGGGTTAAATCATGATGGATTTCAAGGTCTGACAAGTTATGAGACCGCAATGCATCGGCAGATTGTTGTCAACCTACGTATGATCAATGATTTCTTATACGATGCCAAGAGCAACGTTTGGAATGCGGATATAGACACACTCGTTACAAAAAAATATGGTGGACTATACGAGGATAAGGCAGCCTATATCAACTATTTGACAGAGGGTTTGAAAACACTTTGTCAAAAACAAAATTGGGACTATATCGTACCGGATCCGCAAAATATTAATATAGATGCGGTCATGAACGGCTATGAGATATATGAACAATTGATACGAGCCGTATGTTCGGTGATGGGTATCTCTCGTCCTCGTGTGCCTTGGTGGGATGCGGAAAATACAAATATCATCCAGTTGGGTGCCATTGATGTGAATAAGACGGAGCTGAAATATAAAGGTGAGAAACCATACGGAAGCGGGACGCAGGTAGAGCCTGCTTCCGGCAAGTATGATGTGGTGATATTTAGTGCGGCCGCAACAGTGACTAGTGATGAAGTGGTGAATTTCCCGAATGCCTATGCGGGATATGGCTTCGACGATCCTTGCCTTCTGACGGTTCCTTTCACCGTACTCCCATCCGTTATGATCGTGGCAAATACCAAGACCCAGTTCCCGGAGGGCGCGATCGCTTGCGAGGGACGGATCAGCGTGATTGAAAAGGCTACCGTGTTGGTGGAAGAAGTAGATGAAGATAATAATTCACTTGGGGTAACAGATGAGTTTGAAAAAGTTTTCCCTGATGTGCCATATACATTCGATTGGTTCTTGGGAGATTCGTTGACTTTCGAGGACTTTAACACAAATGTGTTGCCTTTAACGGATATATTGAGCTCTTATAGAAAACAACTTGGTAATACCGACGCTTCTGCGAATGGTTTGATTCAGTATTGCGAAGAGAATTACAAGGAGGTAATCCAACAATTGAAGGAATTGCTTTTAGGTGATGTAGACAACGAGCCACGATTAGTGATTGGTGGTGAGTATGGAAAAGCAGAGTTTCGCTGGACAGAAAAGGTGGTGGCGATTCCTTATTTGCCTGCTGATCATAAAGATGACATGGGACGTGTATGGCTCTTTTGTAATGAGCCTCACGAATTAACAATGGAAGCCGTTCCCGCTCCGACACTACTTGCCGGTTTCCCGGACGTGAAGTACCCGGAAGGAATGGAACATTATCCCCATGTACCTCTGCGTATCGGCTTGCCGAATATCATGGAGGGAAGTATAACGGATATTCCCATTCAAGGAGAAGGCTTGGCAATGGGTATGAAAGGATCTAACCAATTGGGTAAGCCCAACGGTGACGCTACGACTATATTCTTGCGGCAAGGGCAGATTTATACAGAGGTAGGTGATTTGACGGCTTTGTTTGCGAAAGCTAAAAGTGAAAAAGATTATGGCGGCGGATTATTCTCGATGACCTTTAATAAGGATGCTTATAAAGAATTCGCCGAAGGCCAAATCTATTCACTCTATATTCCATTCGGTGAATATAAGAACGGAACTTTCGTAGAAGGCTCTTGCGAGGGATACGCTACCTTACTTATCAAGATCGTACCGGAATACTTGACTTGGACGGGCAAGAACACCGGTGAGGATGCTGAGGCATGGTATAATGATGCGAACTGGCAGCAGTCTATGGAAGGGGATTTGTATATAGATCAAATGGGAGAAAGCGAAAAGGATGCCAACGGTAATGATCTTGTGACTGCCGCCTTCGCCCCGCTTCATTTCACCCGTATCACGATCCCGGGAGGGCAGACGCTGGAATTGGAAGACTTGAAAGAGGATAAGAATTTACTGCAAGGAATTGATACGACATCTAAAACAAAGGCTACCCAATATATCCAATATGATATGGCGGTAAATAAGAATGATAAAGGACTTATCGTAGCTCCGTACTATATAAATAAGGTAAAGGCCATCTATTTCAAACCCGAGGCGCAGTTACGCCGTCAGCAACTCTTGACGTATGACACCGCCCGTGTGGAATTCGAAATGACACCTAACGCGAAATATTGGATGGCATCGCCCCTGCAAAGCGTATTCGCCGGTGATATGTACACCGTGAAGAACACGGGCCGTCAGAACACCTATGCTTTCTCCGATATCACCTACAGCACGGCTGATAACGATCGTCAGGCCCCTGCCTTCTACCAGAAAGCCTGGGACAAGGCGATCACGATGTACGTGCCGAAGGACGGAGCAGATCAAACAGTTTCTTTTCCGGATAGTGATTTGGATACAACTCATTACGAGGTAGTCCAATCCAATTGGAGCCGTGAATACAACGATGTGAACGTCCCTTATGCGTTAGGAAAGGGATTCTATGCCAGCGTGGAAAAGAAGAATGCGGATGCTTTGAATGGAAATGTCTTGGTACGCCTGCCGAAAGCGGATGACTCTTACGACTATGAACCGTGGAAACCGGAGACGAAAAACGCTACATTGAGAGCCGCCATGACCAAAGCCCCGACTTTAGCGGAACGGATCAATGCCGGCAAGCTGGCGGATGACAAGCCGATCGAGGTGGTATTGACAGATGCGAATGGAACGGAAGAATGGTGGAATACGGATAATGGAACCGTCCGTGTCATTGCTGATGGCGACGGTAAGCACTTCCTGTTGGGTAATCCGTATATGTATCCGTTGGATATCGCTCGTTTCTTGAAAGGGAATGAGACTATCTTAGCGCAAAAATATTGGACATTGGATACGAAGATTGGAGAGGGTCTTGTTGTCGGTACGCCTGATGTGGCATGGGAAAATGGAGATACTGATGCTGTTTCCGGAGCCGTTATCGCCCCCATGCAGGCCTTCTTTGTAGAGCTGAAAGATGCGGCTCAAACGAAAGCGGAAGGTACGGCAACCGGTGCCGATCTGAAGGTCGTTCGTTTCGATCCCTCCATGATGCAAGGAGAGCCGGAGAAGGTCTCTTCTTCCTTGCGTACCGCTACGGCCAAGAACCCGGTATTGAGGCTGACGGCGGAGCGGGATGCATATCGTAGCACGGCCTTGCTGACGCAGCAGGATGATGCTACGAACAGCTATGAGGCAGATAAGGATGCCGTAATCTTGCTGGATACGGAACTGGAGGAGATCCCGCAGGTGTACACTATCGCCGGGACTCGTGCCGTGGGTGTGAACGTAGTACGACGGATCGACCAAGTGCCCCTTGGCGTATATGCCGGCGAGGGTAAGGGCGAGGTTACACTGACGATAGAGGGTATCGGCGATTGGGCGGAGACGCTTTACCTGTACGATGCCGTGACCCGCAAGAGTACGGAGTTGTCGGACGATACGTATACCTTGCGTTTGGACGGCAGCAGCCATGGACGTTACTTCCTAAGCGCGGGCTCGCCTACCGGTAATGAGGGGGTAGACAACGCGGAATCTATCTCTGTCTATTCCGCCGTATCGGGTAGGGTAGTGGCCAGCGCGAGCGAGGCGTTGAAGCGGATACAAGTGTTTACACCGATGGGTCGTTTGGTACGTACCTTATATCCCGCTCGTCCGACTTATACGTTCGCTCTCCCGGCAGGCATCTACATCATCCGTGCGGAGATCGCCCACGACCAGAAGACGGTGAAGCTGCGGGTTCAATAAGCAGCTTCTACCACTCCATCTCTAATATGGATTACACGGTCTGTATTTGTAGCCAGTTGTTCGTCATGTGTCACGATGACGAACGTCTGGTTCATCTGGTCTCTTAACTCGAAAAAGAGGGCGTGCAATTCTTCCTTGTTCTTGGTATCGAGGCTTCCCGAAGGTTCGTCGGCGAGGATAACCGCCGGGTTATTGATAAGCGCACGGGCTACCGCTACCCGTTGCTTTTCTCCACCGGATAGCTCGGCGGGCTTGTGTGCCATACGATCGGAGAGTTTCAGGAAGTCCAGCATCTCTTTCGCTCGCTTCTCGGCCACGGCCGATTTCTCCTTGGCGATCAGTGCCGGGATCATCACGTTTTCCAAGGCCGTGAACTCCGGCAATAATTGATGGAACTGGAAGACGAAGCCGATATTCCGGTTGCGGAAAGCCGCCAGTTCCTTATCGCCCAATCGTCTTGTCTCCGTGCCATTGATAACCAGTCGCCCGCTATCCGGTGCGTCGAGCGTGCCGATGATTTGCAACAGGGTTGTCTTACCCGCCCCACTGGGGCCTACGATGGCGACAACCTCGCCCTTGTTTATCGTGAGGTCGATACCTTTCAGCACTTGTAAGGCACCGAAACTTTTCGTTATTCCTTCGGTTTGTATCATATCAAGTTTCTTAGGACGTGCGAGGCAAGGAAACAGCCGAACGTTGCCGGCATATAAGAGACCGTTCCCGTGGTCGTACGTTTACATGTTTCGTTTTCAACTTCGATCACGGCGTCTGGATCGGCGAACTCGGTGGAAAATACGACGGGAATCCCCTTGCTTACGCCTAGAGGACGCAACCGTTTCCGCACCGCTTTTGCGAGGGCGCAATTGATTGTCTTGGAGATATCCGCTATCCGTACCAAGGACGGGTCTACCTTAGCGCCCGCCCCCATGGAGGACACGATGGGTATCTTATGGATATAAGCCTGGTACATGAGGAATACTTTGGGACTTAGGGAATCGATGGCATCTACCACGAAATCGAGAGGGGCCGATAAGAGTACCTCCTCCGTCCGCTCGTCTCGCAGGAATTCATTCAGGACGGTTAGTTGCAACTGGGGATTGATATCGAGCAAACGCTTGGCTACGACCTCGGCTTTCGGCATCCCTAGGGTGGAATGAAGGGCGGGCAATTGGCGGTTGATATTACTTTCGTTTACCGTATCGGCGTCTATGATTGTCATCTTTCCTACTCCGGCCCGGCAAATCTGCTCGGCGGCATAAGCTCCCACACCTCCTAGGCCAACTACCAATACATGGCTACGGGATAAGCGTTCCATACGCTTCGCTCCGAACAAAAGTTCCGTCCGTGTATTCCAATTGTGATTCATTTATATACTTTTGAGGACAAAAGTAATCAATTGTTCCGGTTCCTCCAATACTTGCTTTTATCCGAAAGCTTTGTGTCTTGTTACTGCACGGGCGTTGCAGCGTTACTGCATGGGCGTTGCAGCGTTACTGCATGGGCGTTGCAGTATTACTGCATCAGCCTTGCAGTACTACTGCAACCCGGGTTGCAGTGGATGAGTTACGTCAGATGGGTTGAATATGAAAGACTGATCCTCCGTCGGAGGCCAGCGGAAGGGTGATTTTATCCCTGTAGGTGATCTCCTCAACCTCTTTTACGAGTTTGTTCGAGTCTATATTCGTATCTTCAGCATCTTTATAGATCGTTATCTTATATTTCTTGTCCTTATCCAAGAACTTGAGGTCTACATCGATACTGCGTGCTTGGCTGTTATTGATCGTACCGACAAACCAATCCTCTCCCTTTTTGCGGGCGATCGTTACGTATTCATTGACGGAAGCGTTCGGAACGACTGTTTGGTCCCAAGTTGTAGGCACGGCTTTTAGGAACTCGAATCCCGGTTGTCCCTCGTAAGCCTCCGGCGTATCGCAAATCATGCCGAGATAGCTCTCTAATACCACGTACATCGCTAACATATGGCAACGGGTACTCATTACGTAAGGGTTACGTTCTTGGTTCTTGAACTTATCCCTTTGCAAAGAGCGGAAACCTCCTAAATGATAATCTGTCGCTCCCGCTAATAAACGGGTAAAAGGCATATGGATGTCATGATCCGCATCGGTATCCTTATCCCATTTGCAATGCTCGTAATTAAGCGTACCCTCGCGGGTGAACTCATTGGGATAGGTACGGTTTAATCCAGACGGCTTGCAAGCTCCATGGAATTGCACGAATAGATGATGCTTGGCCGCCTTCGCCAAGAACTCTTCTTGGATGCGGATCATCTCTTGATCGTCTCGATCCATGAAATCGATCATCGTGCCGGCGATTCCCCATTTCTCGAATTGGGCGAAAGCCTCGTCTATCTTCGCGTACAGAGGTTTCCAGTTGGTCCATAAATGGATACGTACGCCTTGGCTCTTGGCGTAATCGCAAATCTCCTGCATATTGAGGCTCGGAACGACTTTCAAGATGTCCGCTTTCGGGCCCGGAGAACCGAATCCGGCTCCATCCTCGTCATACCAAGCTTGCTCGGCGTTCCCGTAGATCGAGTGATAATCCAATCCGTTACGGGCTACGAAATCAATGTAATATTTATTCGTGGGGAAATTGTTTCCGCCAAGGAAAGTCGTATCCGGAACGACATTTCCGTTCCACCACGTAAAAGTAGTCTTACCCGGCTTAATCCAAGACGTATCCTCTATCTTACAAGGCTCATTGAGATTCGTAAGGATATTGGACGCTATCAAGGAACCGATTTGATCGCTGATCATCAAGACCCGCCAAGGGGATTGATGGGGTAGGGATGCCTCTACCTTGATACGCTCTTGTCCCAGTTTAGGTGATAGTTTCCCGAGAAGAGCCCCGTTTTCTTTCCATAGGTACATACCGGCGTAATCACGAACCGCCGCCTCGGTAATCGCCATATAAACATGGTTCGGGAAAGAGAATAGGGCGGGCATATCCATCAATCGTTTATTATCCATGTCGGCATAATCTGTGACCGTATATTTACCTTCGTGGGAACTTTGGTAGTTGGGGAGGAATAAAGTGGTTACGTTCGGGTTACTTTGTAGGTTGAAGGTGGTTCCCTCGTCATACATGATATACGAATCCCATCCTTTTTGCTTCGGAAACTCATAGCGGAAGGCGATACCGTCATCGAAAGCCCTTACGACCAGATTAATCTTGCGAAAAGGCTGAACGGTTTCCTCTAGCGGGATGATTACCTCTTTGGAAAGGCTATGT
>ENA-ORNR01003792-ORNR01003792.1-human-gut-metagenome-genome-assembly--contig:-NODE-3792-length-10992-cov-2.239371_pt1 | contig 10992 bp, 8 predicted proteins | sample MGYA00242114_ERZ509020 | MGnify/ENA primary metagenome ERZ509020 (study PRJEB26280, sample SAMEA2338758) | human gut metagenome | biome: human gut; feature: human-associated habitat; material: faeces...
TAGTTGCGGAGAAAGCACCCGAAACAACGGAAAAAACAACTCCGGCACAGCAACATATATACAAAATATCAATATGACCGTAAGTATTTTTTTCATATCTGCAAAAAATCCCCTCTTAATCAAGAATTCATCAAGCCGGAATAATCCAACATAGAATCATAGAAATAATCCGGCATAGAATCATATGATATAAAAGCATATGCAGCTAAAATAAAAAATATGCCCCGCACCGTCAAAACGGTAAACGAGGCATACTCATTATAAATTTTTATAAAATTATTTCGCATCCGGAACGTGAACTTTTTCAAGCTTCCAGATATCATGAACATATTCTTCAATAGTTCTGTCTGATGAGAACTTACCGGCACTGGCAATATTTAACATCATTGACTTTGCCCATGCCTTTTCATCAGAATATCTTTCGTTAATAATCTTCTGTGCATCCGCATATGAACGGAAATCTTTGAGTATGAAGTATGTGTCCGCTCTTCTGCCGCCCTGATTATTAAGGAGTGAATTGTAAATATCTCTGAATCTTTCTGTATCATCAGGAGAATATTTGCCATTGATAAGTTCCATCAATACCTCACGGATATCCTGATCATTGTTAAATATCTCCATTGGGTCATAACCGCCCTCATTTTCATAGCGGATAACTTCATCAGATGAAAGTCCGAATATTACAGCATTTTCAATTCCGACTTCCTGAACAATCTCAACATTAGCACCATCCATTGTACCAAGTGTCATGGCTCCGTTGAGCATGAACTTCATATTACCTGTACCTGATGCTTCCTTTGATGCTGTAGAAATCTGTTCGCTTACATCTGCTGCCGCAAATATGATTTCGCCGTTCGAAACTCTGTAATTTTCAATAAATACTACCTTAATCTTGCCATTAATTGAAGCATCGTTATTAATTACATCTGCAACGCTGTTGATAAGTTTGATTGTCTGCTTTGCAATCTTATAACCTGCGGCTGCTTTTGCACCAAAAATAAACGTTCTTGGCTTAATATCCATATCAGGATTCTTCTTTACTTCATTGTAAAGATACATTACATGAAGAATATTAAGAAGCTGTCTCTTATATTCATGAAGTCTCTTAACCTGGACATCAAAAATAGAATTCGGGTCAACATCAATTCCATTATGCTCTTTTATATATTTTGCAAGGCGAACCTTATTTTTATACTTAATCTGCATAAGCTCCTGCTGGCATTTTGGATCATCAACATATACTTTAAGCTTTTTAAGCTGTGTTAAATCTGTAATCCATCCATCGCCTATTTTGTCTGTAATCCATGCTGCAAGAAGCGGATTTGCATGAAGAAGGAATCTTCTCTGTGTGATACCATTAGTCTTATTATTGAACTTCTCCGGCATCATTTCATAGAAATCTTTAAGTTCCTGCTTTTCAAGAATCTCCGTATGAAGTTTTGCAACACCATTTACAGAATATCCTGCACATATTGCAAGATTAGCCATCTTAACCTGACCATCATAAATAATTGCCATCTTGCGGATTTTATCCTGATTGCCCGGATACTTAGCCTTTATTTCTTCTACAAAACGACGATTAATCTCCTCCACAATCTGATAAATTCTAGGAAGAAGTCTTGAGAAAAGCTCAATTGGCCATTTTTCAAGTGCTTCTGCCATAATTGTATGATTTGTATATGCAACAGTCTTAGTTGTTACATCCCATGCTTCATCCCATTCAAGACCTTCTTCGTCCATGAGAATTCTCATAAGTTCCGCTACAGCTACTGTAGGATGTGTATCATTAAGCTGGAAAGTTACCTTTTCATAAAGCTTTCTTACATCATCATGTCTTTCCTTATACTGTGCAATCGCACGCTGTACGCTGGCTGATACAAAGAAATACTGCTGTTTTAAACGAAGCTCTTTTCCTTCGTAGTGATTATCGTTTGGATATAATACTTCTACGATGTTCTTTGCAAGGTTCTTCTGTTCTACTGCTTTGTCATATTCACCTTTATCAAAAGAATCCAGCTGGAAGTCAGTGATCGCTTCTGCATCCCAGATCCTTAATGTATTAACGATATGATTTCCATATCCTACGATCGGATAGTCAAATGGGACTGCCATAACTGACTGATAGTTCTCCTGAATGAAGTTGGTTCTTCCAGTTGCTTCATCATATTCTGTACGGATATTTCCACCGAAACGTACTTCTTTGGCATATTCCGGACGTTTTAATTCAAATGGATTTCCATTCTTTAACCATTCATCTGGTACTTCTATCTGATATCCGTCTTTGATCTTCTGTTTGAACATTCCGTATTGATAGCGGATTCCACATCCATAGGCTGCATATCCAAGTGTTGCCAATGAATCAAGGAAACATGCTGCTAATCTTCCAAGACCACCATTACCAAGTGCTGGGTCTGGTTCCTGGTCTTCAACGGCATTCAGATCTACGCCTAATTCATCGAGTGCTTCTTTCACTTCTCCATACATACTCATATTAATGAGGTTATTTCCAAGTGCTCTTCCCATCAGGAATTCCATGGACATATAATATAAAATCTTTGGGTCTTTCTCTTCGTAGGTCTTCTGAGTATCCATCCAGTCCTCAATGATCCACTCTTTTAGGGCATAAGCCACAGCCTGATAAATCTGCTGCTGGGATGCATTATTAAGCTCAACTCTGAACTGAGTCTTTAGATTATTGAGTACTTCCTGTTTAAACAGTTTCTTATCAAATCTTTCTGTTTTCATGATTGTCTCTTCCCCTTTCGTATTCCCAGTGTGTTATTAATTTTATCATATAAATTGGAAATATGATACAAAAATTACAAATATCATTTGTATTTTTTTTCGTAAGTTCTTCTATTTATACAAACTAGCTGCCACGCATAATTTTCCATATCCAATTTCATTGTTTGGATAGTCCAAAAATCCATTCATTTTCCTTGCACCTTTATGAAAATAAGCTTTGATCCGCTCTCCATACAAATAAGGATCATTTTTTCTTATGATCCCCCATTCCATCAAAAGAGCTGCCGCTCCTGTGACAAATGGCGTTGCCATTGACGTCCCGGACAAACTGTTTTCACCGCCTCCCGGTGCTGCTGCCAAAATTCCAACTCCAGGTGCCACAAGATCTGGTTTCTTTACACCATATCTTTGATCACCCCGCCCCGAAAAATCTGCATAGGACTGATATCTGACATCATACGCACCTGCTGAGATCACATTTTCTGCAGTTGATGGGATTGTTAAAGTAAACTCTTTATCTGGCTCTAAAAATCTAGTTTCCTGATTACTTCCTAAGGATACCGGAAGCCACATCTGATATTCCCCATTTCTGATATTTCGTGGAATCAATGTAAGATTCCATTGTCCACTCTCTATATGATTCCCTTCCTGCACAATAAAACTAAGGAATATTTCCTGCCTTACATTGTACGGTGTTGGATAACCATTGTATACAAACACGATCGTATTTCCATATGAATATTGTGACTTTCCCTGTTGATCTGTGATCTCATAAGATATTCCCGATGGAGATTCCAGCTGTATTCTTAACTCATCCACGAAATCTTTCCATATCTGGAGATTTAGATTCTGCTCAAATGGTGCAATATCCAATAAGATTTTTTGTTCTTCATTAATCAGCTTTCCTTGTTTATGCTTTCCACTATTTCCCTCATTTCCTGTTCCAATGCAGATCGTACATTTCCATTGCTGTGCGATCTGTGATATAAATCTTTCTAACAAGGAATTTCCTCTGTGATCTCCATAATTATGTCCATAACTGATATTGACCGCAACCGGCCGTCCTGCCTGTGATGCTTCATTGATCACATATTGTAATGCTGTCATCAATTGTGTCGTCCTTGGGAAACCTTGTTCTCTCGTATCTCCCAATTTCACAACGATCAGTTCTGCCTCTGGTGCAACCCCGTTTATCCCGGCACAGATTGAAGCTACATGTGTTCCATGCCCAGATCGATCTCTGCTCCGAAAATCGTATCTTTCACTTTCTGAGTGCAATACTTTATTGATTTCTTCTTTTGTATAGAGATTTCCGTTAAGAAATGGTTTAGGCGGACTTCCTTTGACCGTTTGATCCCATAGTGCATAAATCTTAGTATCTCCATTTTCATCTATAAAATCTGGGTGAAAAATATCAATCCCTGTATCGATCACAGCGACAAAAACACCTCTTCCAGTCAATGAAAGAGGTGGATTCTTGACCGACAACATACAAGATGCGGCTATCGATGGCTGTCGGCTTAATAATAGATTTTTCGGTTTTTCTATAAAAATAACTTGCTCGTTTCTTGAAAATGTATCTAATTCATTTTCTTTGATATACGCGATCGCATAACCCATACTCAACGGTTCGATCCTCGTTGTGTCTGACCATCTGATCGTATCAAGTGTGCCTGCGTAGCGAAATATAATCTCCCACTGATCCGTTTCTTTATCGTATCCTGCATCTAAATCCTTGGATCTCTCCCGTTCTTCTTCGCTAAGATCCAGAGCTAGATTTAATTGATTTTCAAACTTTTCATCCTGTTCCATACGCTATCTGTACACTTTCGTTTTTCTTATCTTATGCAAAATCTGTGGGTTTTATTCTCAGATTGCTCATATCTCTTTTTTGCAGTACTTCCATACGGATGCACAAATTCCATAAACAGAAGATGCTGTCATGATCCCTGCCGCAACCGCCACTGCGATCAGCAATGTTTTTTGCCCATATAAGTAAAATAAATGCCACTGTTTTGCTAATACATAATTCATCGTATAGTATAAATTTCCACCTGGTACTAATGGAATGATTCCCGTGATCAAAAATACTGTCACAGGAGTCTTTAAGATCCTTGCCATTGTTTCTGCATAGATCGTCGCAACTGCGGCCGCTGCCAGGTTCGCCACAAATGTACTTGGCATCTCATTCCACACGATAAGGTAGGCGATCCATGATACCATCCCAGAAATCCCAGCCATACAAAGTTTCTTCCCTCGAAGGTTATAAAGTACTGCAAATCCAAAACTTCCAACAAAACTTGCCAGTACCTGTATGATCTCTGCTTTCATTTATAATACACCTCCTAAGAACATCAATGCCATGAAAGAACCTGCTGCAAGGAATACAGCTAACAGTATCGATTCACAGACTCTTAAGATTCCTGACATCATGTCTCCACCGATCATATCCCGAAGTGCATTAACAAATGCAACTCCAGGAACCAACAGCATGATATTACCGATGATGATCTTTCCATAATCCTCCGTCAGTCCGAATTTTGCACTGATATATGCAAATGCTGCAACAAAAAATGATAATAGAAAGTTTAATACCATTTCGTTGGGTGCTAAGATCTTAATATATCTTGCAAGAACCGCGACAAATGCCCCTGCGATCATTGCTATGATCCCTTCTGTAACACCACCTCCATAAAATGAAGTCCATGCTGCTGCAATGACCGCTGATGTAAGAACTTCCTCTGTAAAAACGACGAATTTTCCCTTTTTAATCTCTGCGATCTTTCGTTTTACTTCCTCTTCTTCCGGAAGTTCTTTGCACATATATCTTGATAACTGATTTAACTCATCCAGTTTGGTAAAGTCTGTCTTATATGACCTGATACGCTTTGTCTGCGTTAAGATTTCTCCTTTTTCATCTTCGATCGTTGTTACAATACTTGATGTGATAGAAAATACATTGGCTTCTTTTGCTCCATACGCCTTGCAGATTCTTGAAATCGTATCTTCTACCCTTGAAACACCTGCTCCTGACACTAGCATGCATTCTCCAATCTCCATTGCGTATTTTAATACTTTTTTCATTTCCATAACATCTATCTCCTGCTATCTATTGTATCGAAATTGACTGTATTGTAACACAAAAGAAACCCTTGTGCTATGATCACACAAGGATTTCATGTAAAATTCATGTTTTGTTTACATTTCTTCGAGATGAAAAGAAGATTAATGCTATTAATCATCAATCTTATGTGTCCAAGCAACCGCCAATGCACCTGCACCGATATGACATGCAACACTTAAAGATAATGGATCTTGCTGGAATTCCATTCCTGGAAATTCTGCCATCAGTTCTTCTTTCCATTTAAGAGCTGCTTCTTCATCTTTTGTATATGCAGACTGAAGATATGCGTGTTTACCAAAATCTCCATCTGGGAAACGCTCTTCTAACTCTTTTCTTACTGCTGCGATCATCTTTTTCTTTGCCTGTTTGACACCTCTTGTCTTCGCAAATGCATCCAGCTTCTCGCCATGGATCTGTAAAACTGGTTTGATTCCAAGCACTGTACCGATGGCTGCTCCTGCTGCTGTAACACGTCCGCCTTTCTTCAGATACTTTAACGTATCTACCATAATATAGATTCCAGAATCTAATTTGTCTGCTTCTAGGATGTCTTTGATCTCTTTGGCTGACTTTCCTTCTTCCGCTAATTTGGCCGCATCTAAGACAGACTGTCTCTGTGTGACAGAAATCCTCTGGTTATCTACAACCCGAACTTTTCCATCGTAATCATCTGCTAACATTGCCGCTGTCGCACAGGAACTGCTTAATCCACTAGACATCGCGATATGCACGATCTCATCATGGTCTTCTAATAACTTCTCCCACAGATCCAACACATCTCCAGGTGCAGGCTGAGATGTTTTGATATCTTCATCTTCGTTTAACTTCTGATAAAATTCATCCTGTGTTAATGTAATATCTTCAAAATATAATTCTTCGTTAATATAAAATGGCATTGGAATCACTGAGATTCCTAATTCTTTACCTTCTTTTTGAGTAATTCCGCTGTTACTATCTGTTACGATCGCAATCTTGCCCATTCTTCTAATCCCTTTCTTTAAATTTCCTATCAATATATCTATTTTTTGCCTTTACCTCACATCATAACAGAGATTCATAGATATCGTCAAAGGTTTTCCCCTCATATTTTGAAAAAATACATAACTATTTTGTGATTTCCTGCAAAAATCTTGCAATTGGAAATCCTACAACATTGTAGTAATCTCCTTCGATCCCTTTGATAAAGACAGCTGCTTTTCCTTGAATCCCATAAGATCCAGCCTTATCCATAGGTTCTCCAGTCTTGATATAACGATCGATCTGCTCATCACTGATCTCATAAAATGTAACTTTTGTTTCTTCATAAAATGTTTTTGTTTTTCCATCTTCGATGACGCAAACTCCTGTATACACTTCATGTGTCTGTCCGCTTAACATCGTAAGCATTCTTTTTGCGTCCGCTTCGTCTGCTGGTTTTCCAAGAATCTGCCCCTGATAGGCTACAACAGTATCTGCTCCCACGACCATACTTTGTTTCTCTGATTTCTTATATATGTCTTTCGCTTTGATCGATGCTAATTCCATAACTACTTCATTTGGTGCTGTTTTTGTTGTGATCTCTTGTGCATCACTTGGCATAACATCAAATTTCAGATCGGCAAGTTCCAGGATTTCTTTTCTTCTTGGGGAAGCAGATGCTAATATAATATGTTTCATTTGTTTTATACCTCTTATTTTACTTAAGTTATCAAATTCTCCTGTGAATTACCCCTCCCATGCGGTACAGTAGTTCCTATGGAAGTGGCTTCTAACAGTCGTGACAGTTACCCATTTCTGACCAAAAGATTGGCTGTCCGTACCAATCAAGGCATATTCACTTATGCCGCTATCCCTTTGACGGGAATACCTTTCGGATTCAGTTTGTGGAATCCATACACATCAGGAGCAGAAAGAAACGTATAATCTCTGGTATCTTTCCAGATATCAGGGATCGCTTTCCGCATGATATTTGCTGCTGCGTGACAATCCGCATTTAAGATCATTCCGTTAGAGCAACGGTATAAACCACGTTTGATCCTCTTTCCAGAAAACGAAGCATCCTTATCATCGACACCATAGGTTGGGATCCTGTCATTTGCGATCAGATCCGCTTTGGAAGTATAACTTTCTTCCTGCTCTATGATTCTGATACCGGCATTCAGAGCTTTATATGTGATCATTGTCCGCAGGAGAGTGATCGGCATGGAGACAAAATTCTGGTTGTTGATCTTATTCATATTGGATCTCTGCTTCCAGAGCAGATTCACACCAAGGATCAGTGTTCCACACTGGTGTTCCATACAGAAGTCAATGATACTACGACTGATCTTGTGGCACTGGTCTTTCACAAAATTGGCATAATGGAAAGAAAGGTCTCTTAACCGCTTGGAAACAGCGTGTTTCTTTTCATGACCTTTTGTGATGATGGAGACATACTTTGCTCTCTGTTTATGGAACCATTGGATCTTGGATAAGACAGCTCCGCCTTTGTATATTGCGGATGAGTGATCATCACATACGATCGCTGCGAAGTTATCTGTTCCAAGATCAATGGCACATACATGAGATCCGGAAGGATCAAATGCAACATCTGGTTCTTCCAGTGTCAGACAGAGTAAAAAACGACCATAATACGGTTTGATCTTGACTTCTTTTAATACAGGATCCGAAAAAAGATTTGAAAAGTACAAGCGTTGCTTTTGCAAAGGCAGTTTTAAGGACATCCCGATATCGTCCCGATACAAGACAGCATCCTGGTTTGTGATGATCACAGTCGTCAGGTCACTTTTCTTATAGCGAGGCATCTTAGGCTTACCCAGATACTTTTCTGGATGCTTTTTATATTCTCTTAAAGAAGCAAGCCAGTTTTTGAAATCTGTGACTGTCTGTTTGACCATCTGCTGTGCTGTCTGTCTTGGAAGTCCGGAAAAGAAATCTGCATTCTCTGTGACACGCATCATCTTTTCAAGGTGTGTATAAGAGATCACTCTGCGGACGTGCATGTTTGGATAAGATCGTTGTAATAACGCAACTTCTTGAAAGACTTCGACTTCGTTCTCTGTCCGATGTTCTTTGTCATAACCGGTAAAGATATTCCGCACACGAAAAAGAGCTGCATTGTACAACAGCTTGGACTTTCTGCACAGATCGTCAAAATATGGATATAACAGATCATCCGAAGAAATGATTCTTTGTGTCACACGGTATGCCATATGGTTGTCTCCTTTCTGATATGTTGAAAATATCGTACTTTTATAGTACAATTATACCAAACGTATGTTTAGCTGTAAAGGAGATACGTCATGCGAAAGAAAGATAATACAGATTATTATATAAACCGGCATAGTTGCTTTTTATTGCAATACCATATCGTGTTTGTTACAAAATACAGACATCCAGTCTTAACAGGCAAAGTAAAAGATGTTGTTTATGAACGTATCCACTATGTAGCAGATCAAAGAGGGTTTCACATCCTAGAGATCAATGGCGAATCGGATCATGTCCATATCCTGATGGAAGCTGATACAACAACTTCACCGGCGGAACTTGCAAATGTTTTAAAAACACAAACAGCACGAAAAGCACGAAAGTTGTATGGCGAAACCATTTTAAAAAAATATTACTGGAAACCTTATTTTTGGTCGGATAGTTATTTTATTTCATCTGTTAGTGAAAACAGTCTGCACACAATAAAACAGTATATTCAGAATCAGGGGAAACGATGATGTGTCCGTCAGGACGCATTCACCCACGCCCATATTAAAATATGGACGTGGTACTCTGCTTAGATTTTATAGAACAAAAAAGCAGCTTTTCATACACTTTCGCATACAAAAAGCTGTTTTGTCATTCTTAATTAATCTTCAATCTTTTCTTCTAATTTCAGATTGATTCTTCCCATCTTGTCGATCTCTAATACTTTGACAGCTACTTTGTCTCCGATATTCACGACATCTTCTACTTTCTCAACTCTTTCATTAGAAAGTTTTGAAATGTGGATCATTCCGTCTTTGTTTGGAGAAAGCTGTACAAATGCACCGAAGTTCATGATCCTTACAACTTCACCTTCGTAAATATCTCCAACATTCAATGGTTCTACGATGGATTTGATGATGCTGATTGCTTTATCGATCATTGCCTGATCTTCGCTTAAGATATCAATACGTCCACTTTCGTCAATATCGATCTTAACACCTGTTTCATCAATGATTCCATTGATCGTTTTACCCTGTTTACCGATAACTTCTGAAATCTTCTCAGGATCGATCGTATACTGAGAGATCTTTGGAGCAAATTCTCCGACGTGGTCTCTTGCAGCTGGGATCACTGGATTCATAACATCATGAAGGATATGTGTTCTTGCTTCTTTTGTTCTTGCAATCGCTTCGCGGATGATCTGTTCTGTCAATCCATGAATCTTCTCTGGTACAGAAACGAATGGTCTTTCAGGAATCTGCTGTTTTATCTTTGCCTGCTTGATCTGCTTAATGATCGTTCTTAGATCAAACGGCTTTAAAATAAAATAAGATGCTCCTAATTCCATAGCCTCTTCGCAGACATTTTCCTGCCCCATTGCGGAGACCATAATAATGATCGGTCTTTTACTTAGATCTTCTGTTTGCAAACGTTCTAATACACCAATTCCATCGAGTTTCGGCATAATGATATCCAGTAATACAACATCCGGTTGTTTTTCCTTGATGATACGCAATGCTTCTTCTCCATCATCCGCACTTGCGATTACTTCAATATCACTTTCCTGCTCTAACAGTTCTGTCATCATCTCAACAGTTCTCTGGTTGTCATCTGCAATAGCCACATTAATCTTGTTCATCTTCAGTCCTCCCATTCTGTTTTTCTCTACAAATTAATTATATATTTGATTTAAGTTTACAAACAACCCATATTTCTTCGCAAGTTTTGGTTGATTTCCAAAGGATTCGACATAATTCGACAAAATTAATTCTATTTTTTAAAATCTATGTCATATTTCGCTGCGTAAATTGTTAAATATACAATTTCTCACTTCGATGATTCCATATGACATCCAGTAACTCTGTTGTTGTCACAACAATCTGATCTGCTTCGGCATGCATCAGCTCCTCTCTGTTCTCAAATCTGTACAATGTTCTAATGTTTGACAG
>ENA-ORNR01003796-ORNR01003796.1-human-gut-metagenome-genome-assembly--contig:-NODE-3796-length-10989-cov-3.049113_pt1 | contig 10989 bp, 8 predicted proteins | sample MGYA00242114_ERZ509020 | MGnify/ENA primary metagenome ERZ509020 (study PRJEB26280, sample SAMEA2338758) | human gut metagenome | biome: human gut; feature: human-associated habitat; material: faeces...
ACAGAAGCACTAAAAAAAGCAACAAAAGCAACAAAAAATGAAAGCTTACAACCGGAAGCTTGTAAGGAAATAGCAGATGCTTTATTAGGAGAAAATAAAGTTGATTTAGCATCATTCTCTTTTGATGGAGAAAATGCAAAAGAAATTATTATAAATTCAAAATGTATCGTCCGATTTTCGCAAAAACAGTTTCCGATCGGACGAAATGTCAGCGAAGGATGCCAACTTGTCCGAATGGCAGCGCCCTCGCTGACAGCATAGACGCAAAATCGCCCTGTCGGACCGCTTGGCATAAAGATTGAAGAATCCGAGAGCAAAACAAAATCAGAACGATAAACTGAGTAATAACAGAAATAAACAGATAACGATTATGGGAAAGATTATTGGAATTGACCTCGGTACCACGAACTCCTGCGTCGCCGTCATGGAAGGCAGCGAGCCGGTGGTAATACCCAACAGCGAAGGACGGCGCACGACGCCCTCGATCGTCGCTTTCGTAGACAACAACGAGCGCAAGGTAGGCGACCCGGCCAAGCGTCAGGCCATCACCAACCCCAAGCGGACGATCACGTCGATCAAGCGCTTCATGGGCGAGACCTACGACAAAGTGGGCAAGGACATCGAGCGAGCATCCTATGCGGTAGTACGAGGCGACAACAATACCCCCCGCATCGACATCGACGGCCGCGAGTACACCCCGCAGGAAATCTCGGCAATGATTCTGCAGAAGATGAAGAAGACCGCCGAGGACTACCTGGGTCAGACCGTGACCGAGGCCGTCATCACCGTGCCCGCATACTTCAACGACTCGCAGCGCCAGGCCACCAAGGAAGCAGGCGAGATCGCCGGCCTCACCGTGCGCCGTATCGTCAACGAGCCCACCGCGGCCGCACTGGCCTACGGCCTGGACAAGACCAACAAGGACCAGAAAATCGCCGTGTTTGACCTCGGTGGCGGTACATTCGATATCTCCATCCTGGAGCTCGGCGACGGTGTGTTTGAGGTGAAATCGACCAACGGCGACACCCACCTCGGCGGCGACGACTTTGACCACGTCATCATCGACTGGCTGGCCGACGAGTTCCTCAAGGAGCACAACGTAGACCTCCGCCAGGACCCCATGGCCCTGCAGCGCCTCAAGGAGGCCGCCGAGAAAGCCAAGATAGAGCTCTCGTCGACAACCTCGACAGAAATCAACCTCCCCTACATCATGCCCGTCAACGGCATACCCCAGCACCTGGTCAAGACTCTGACCCGCGCCAAATTCGAGCAGCTCGCCGACGCCCTCATCAACCGCACCCTCAAGCCCTGTGAGGACGCTCTGCGCGACGCTGGCCTCAAGGCAAGCGACATCGACGAGGTAATCCTCGTGGGCGGCTCGACCCGTATCCCCGCCATCCAGCAGGTTGTCGAGAAATTCTTCGGCAAGGCTCCCTCCAAGGGCGTCAACCCCGACGAGGTAGTGGCCGTCGGCGCAGCCATCCAGGGCGGCGTGCTCAGCGGCGACGTCAAGGACGTGCTCCTGCTCGACGTAGTGCCCCTGTCGGTAGGTATCGAGACCCTCGGCGGCGTCATGACCAAGCTCATCGAGGCCAACACCACCATCCCGACCCGCAAGAGCGAGACATTCTCCACCGCCGCCGACAACCAGCCCAGCGTGGAGATCAACGTGCTCCAGGGCGAGCGCCCCATGGCCAAGGACGACAAGCTCCTGGGCAAGTTCCACCTCGACGGCATCGCACCCGCACCCCGCGGCATACCTCAGATCGAGGTGACATTTGAGATCGACGCCAACGGCATCCTCAACGTCAGCGCCAAGGACAAGGCCACCGGCAAGGAGCAGAGCATCCGCATCGAGGCATCGAGCGGTCTGACCGACGCCGAGATCAAGCGCATGAAGGACGAGGCCGAGGCCAACGCAGCAGCCGACGCCAAGGAGAAGGAGCGCGTCGATACCCTCAACAAGGCCGACGCCGTAATCTTCCAGACCGAGAAGCAGCTCGCCGAGCTCGGCGACAAGCTCCCCGCCGACCGCAAGGCCACCATCGAGACCGGCGTGCAGAAGCTCAAGGACGCCCACAAGGCCCAGGACATCGCCGGCATCGAGGCAGCCATCAAGGAAATCGAGGCAGCCTTCGGCGCAGCCCAGCAGGACATCCTCAACGCCCAGGCACAGGCCCAGCAAGCCCAGCAGCAGGCAGGCCCCCAGGCCGGCCCGACAGGCACCAACCCCGACGACCACGTCACCGACGTCGACTTCGAGGAAGTGAAATAAGTCCGCGGTTTAGAAATACATAAATCCATATAAATGGAGTATAACTCAAGAAGTTATGCTCCATTTTTTCTTTTTTGTGAATATTCTTTGAGATAGGCCCGAATTGATTTATTTTTCGCTATATTTGTACCATCTTTGATATTGAGCTTATTATACGGCAATGTGAGTCCAATATGGACTTACGTTGTCTGATAACAAAAATTATAACTTATGAAAGGAGAAGATAAGAGACTCGTCCGCTTTTTTGAGGGTAGTGACAAACGTTTTATTATTCCCTTATACCAACGTAATTATGATTGGGAGATAAAACACTGTCGCCACCTTTTTACAGATTTGGTCAAACTTCATGAAGAAAAACGCCACTCACATTTCTTCGGCAGCATAGTGACCTGTCGCGCCAACGATGTCAACGATGACTACCTCGTCATTGACGGTCAGCAACGAATCACCACCATATCGCTGCTTATGATTGCAATGGTAAATGCAGCCAAAGGCGGCGACCTTGAATATTACGATGAACGCAAGATTGCGATGATTTACCGCACGTATATCGTAGATGAATATCAGGACGATGAACGCAAGGTGAAACTCAAGCCTATCAAAAATGACATGAAGTCATTTGATGCCTTGATATATGATGAGCCTGAGAAATATGTGCGCGATTCAAACGTGACCCGCAACTATGAATTTTTCTACAACGAGCTTAAATCGTGCACACTAAAACTTGAGGACATTTTCGAATCAATCAAAAAACTTGTAGTCATAGACATACGTCTTGAACGCGACGACGATGCGCAGCTGATTTTTGAGAGCCTGAACTCAACCGGACTTGACCTTAGCGAGGCTGACAAAATTCGCAATTTCCTTCTTATGTCTATGACCGACGAGGAACAGGAGCGCTGCTACGAAAAGTACTGGAACAAAATCGAGACATATACTGATTATGATCCTACGATGTTTGTCCGCGACTATCTAACGGTCTATACCAAAGCCATCCCGAATATAGATAATCTCTACTTCGATTTCAAATCGTTTGTGGAACGGACCGGGGCAACACGTGAAGATGTGATGGCCGACATGACCGAATACGCCCGGTACTGGGATATCTTTACATCCCAAAAGTCAAATGACAGTAACCTCAATGTAAAGTTCAGACAAATCAATACCATCGAATCAACGGTAGGGAAGGCTTTCTACATAGCCTTCCTCAAATATGCCTACGACAATCAATTTACACCCGGTGAAATATTTGAGGTTTTTGACCTGATTGAAGGCTATTGGGCGCGACGCATAATGTGCAATTATCCGGCTAACGCTATGAACAAGGCATTTGCGACAATGCACCACGATGTGCTGCGTCTGCGCCTTGAGCAGGAAACCAGAGGGGGTGTTCCGTCAAAATATATTGATGTACTGAAATATGTGTTGCTGAAACGTCAGGGCACAGGAGCGTTTCCCACAGATGCCGAAGTCACAGAGGAATTCAAGAAACGTCAAATCTACCGCATTCCGCAGGCTTATCGCAATTTCCTGTTTGAACGCATGGAAAATTGCAATAATGTTGAGGGCAAGTGGGAGAACATCGTTCCACACATCAAAGATGGTTCATACACCATTGAGCATATCATGCCGCAAACGCTCACAGCAACATGGCGTCGGCAGTTGGGCGAAGACGCTGAGCGCATCCATCAGGAATATCTTCATACCTTTGCCAACCTTACACTTACCGGCTACAACAGCAGTTACAGCAACCGACCGTTTGAGGAGAAGAAAAGAGGATACGAGTATAATGGAAAACACATATATGGATTTGACGAAAGCCATTTCTCTTTAAGCAATTATCTCAAGACTGTAAGCCAGTGGACGGAAAACGAGTTGCTTGAACGTCAAGCACTGCTGCTCAATCGTTTCCTCGGCTTATGGCCTATGCCTACGACAGATTTTAAGCCTGTGGAAAAAGACGCTGACCATATTCCATTTGATGATGAGGACATTATCTTGACCGGACGAAAGATTACGGCATTCTCATACAAGGGAGAACATGTCAAAGTCACCTCCTGGAAAGAGATGGTTGTAGCCGTGTGCCAACTACTCTACAAGGACTCTCCCTCATCAATGCACGTACTTTGCAACGCAGATATATGGCTCCACCGCGCCCCATCTGACGGTTGTTCCATATTTGCCGAAGGCTGCTATGTCTATACATCATGTAGCACTTCCACAAAAATATCTATCCTCAGATATATCTTCAATAAGCTCGCCATCTTGCCATCAGAACTGGAATTTGAACTGATGCCAATTGTCGATGCGGCCGACACAGAGTCCGCAATCGACAGTGATGATTAATCCGAACCCGACAATGATTAGCTATGTCTACAAAAAACGAGATGAATAGTTATCGGCTCACGTCGATGGAGGAGCCGGGCGACGAGCGCTCTGATTATAAACGCTATGTTAAGGAACTTCCCGACTGGGACTGGGCTTCAACCATCTTTCCGGAGGGGAAAGCTACAAAATAACAAAAATGAAAGATTTAGTATCTGAAATACGCTCGATTATTGAAACTTCTCGGTCTAATGCTGTCCGCTCAGTTGACTTTTGTCGCGTACAGATGTATTGGCAAATAGGACGACGCATTGTCGAGGAAGAACAGGGCGGGAGTGCGCGTGCTGAGTATGGAAAGAGCCTAATTAAAATTCTTGCGAAAGAACTTGAACCGGAGTTTGGCAGTGGATTTGGTAAACGTCAGTTGGATTATAGTAAGAAATTTTATCTGGAGTTTCCGATTGTGCATACACTGTATGCACAATTGAACTGGTCACAATATAAGTGGCTTTTAGACATAGCCGACAAGGATAAAAGAGAATATTACATACTTGAAACTATCAACAACTGTTGGACGGCACGTCAAATGAAGCGTCAGATTAATTCAATGCTATATGAACGCTTGCTTCTTAGCAATGATAAAGAATCTGTACTCGCAATGGCGCGGAAAGAGAGAGCACCCGAAGCACCGCAGGAAATAGTTAAGGATCCAATGGTGTTGGAATTTCTGGGTTTGGAAAAGAAAGCACATTACTACGAAAGTGACCTTGAAACAGAATTAATCAATCACCTTCAGGAATTTATACTTGAACTTGGAAATGGGTTCACTTTCGTAGCGCGTCAAAAACGAATCATTCTTGAAGATGACGAGTTTTTCATAGACTTAGTCTTTTACAACCGTCTTGCTCGCCGGTTCGTGATTTTTGAGTTAAAGACAGGTGAGGTAACTCATCAGGATCTGGGACAATTGCAGATGTACGTCAATTACTACGACCGTACAGAGAAACTACCGGAGGAGAATCCCACAATCGGCATATTACTATGCACTGCCAAAAACGACACATTGGTTAAGATGACCCTTCCCTCGGACAATAACACAATTGTTGCATCTAAATATCAACTCTATCTTCCCACAGAGCAGCAGTTGATAGCGGAAGTCGAGCGAGTTAAAAAGAAATGGGAAGAAACAAGATGAGACTTAAAACGACAAGGTAACCGATGTCATTCCTATGAACTTTAAATCCCATATTTGTATCATGTAATACTAAAATATTGATAATCAAATATGGTTAGATTCGAGGAAGTGAAGTAAGATTCCTATATAAACGATAATAAAAATGGAGTGCAACCAAGCGGGTTACACTCTATTTTATTTTATTAAACCGATAGATTAACGAGAGTAGATGATGTAGCGGGGAGTGACGACGGCTCGGTCAAGGCGCTCGTCAAGCATCTGTTGCATAGGATTCGATGCACCATCATCGGGCAGGAAATACAGCACGGTGTGATGCCCGTCGCCCGCGATTTCTTGCCTTACCCAATCGATATACTCGCGTGATGCGACGCACCCGGCGGCGTCGAACCGGTGCCGCAAGTACTCATTTCGACTGTTGAACATGTATTCATATACATAATCGACATTGGCACGCAGAATCATCAGCTTGGTGTCTCCCCGCATATAGGGTGCCATGTCGGTCTGCACGGCAGTCAGGACAGCTTTGTTCTCGGGCGATGTACTCATACCCCTGAAGATTCCTTCCGTGAATACCTCTGTCGACTCGGATACTCCGTCAAGGATTCCATATCCGTGCTTGAGATGAGAAGGAAGGAACAGAAACATCGCGCAGGCGCAGCTTACCGCGGTATAGCCAATTGACGACATTCTTATCATACGGAGATAGGCCAATGCGATGGGCAATAAAGGAAACACGATCATTTTATTCAGCCCCGTATTGCTACCTACGCACGGCACCAGCGACAGACAAAACAACAAACCTATTTCCAGGGCAACGTCTTTTATGCCCATCTTGATACCATAATAGCAGACCGCTCCGGCAAACATCATCATGAAGCCGGTCATAAACATATATACCGAAATCGCGCGACCGAAAAGAGCATAAAACAGTATGAGTATCATGCCTCCGATTCCGACTACCAGCTGCCATTTATTATGAAACCTGATTGCGAGCACGGCATTGGCCCCAAAGAAGGACAGCGAGGCAAAAGCCACACTGATGCCACCGAGAATAAATGTAAGCAGAATTGTGAATTTCGAATGGCTGTCAATCGCATTTGCCGCTAAGGCCGAGACATAGGCGCTGAAGGAGCCATACAGCAACAGCAGTATCACGACAGACAGAATGACGGTTGCCGCGATGTAAATTATGACGCGCTTAAGCCTTAAGCGATATTCTCCGTGAGTGAAAAAGAGTGCCACTGCCACAATCGGAACGGCGACAATATCGGGGACACGTACCCACACTGAGAGGGCACTTAAAACAGACAGAATCACTATTTTGCTCCATGTGGGCTTCTCGAGGGCACTCAACATGGCGACCATCAACAGTGTCGTGAACAGCAACGCGAAATTGTCCCATCCAAACACGATCAGGTGTGTGCGCATAGTGGTCGCCAGCACCAGACATGCGGCGCCGACAAGAAGCGTCGGCACAAAGGCCCGGGTCTTGTGCCACATCCATACGCATCCGGCGAGAATTGAAACCGCGGTGCAGCCTATGGCAAGGTATCGGAAATGCAACCACTCCCAGCCAAAGGCATTACCGATTACTCCGCCCAGCCATCCCGTCAGAGGTGCAAGGGGAGAATTCAGATAATCCCGACAGTTAAGAATCTGGTACGGCTCATCGAAGAAAAACATCCCCACACCCGCATAGCGATACGCCGGCAACAGGCATATGAGAATTACCACAATCGCGATAAATAACCGTAAGATTGCATCAAACGTGCCGGAACATAATGCCGGGCGATGCTTGCTCGAAACGTTTGTCATGAAATAAAGCGTACATAAAACAAGCGCATTGCCGCACAAAATCCGATATACGGATTTCATGCGGCAATGCGCTTAAAAATTCAGATAAATCGACTACTCGACTAAGTAGCTCGCAGTCAGATATATACGATACGGGGGGGGGGTACTAAGGCCTTGATAGCGCAGGACGCTATCATACAGTCATGGAAGCCAGTCACCCGTTTCATGGCGCAAAATTATATTTTTCTGCCAATATACACAATATTAGATATTAGGAGGAGCAGTGATTCGGAACGGCGCGGGTGACTTACCGGCGCGATTTGCTTTATTTGGATTTTCAGACTAATTTTGTATCCACAGTATTGATGTCGATAGTGCTCAACTATATGAAAGAGAAAAACAAGATAATCCTGCGCGAATATGAATCGCCGTGCGGGGCACTTATGCTCGGTGCGTACGGCGCGCGGCTATGTTTGTGCGACTGGATGATTGGGCCTCGCGGCGAGCATGTACGCAGCCGGCTGCACAGGCTGCTTGACGCAGAGTCGGTGGCCGGACAGTCGGATGTGACAGACATGGCTGCCGCTCAGCTCGACGAGTATTTTGCCGGAGAACGGCGGCAATTTGATGTGCCGCTGTTGTTGGTCGGCACTGTTTTTCAGAAAATGGTATGGCGCGCATTGCTCACCATCCCCTGGGGCTTCACCGCCTCATACGGCGATGTGGCCCGACAGATCGGTATGCCTCATGCCGTTAGAGCCGTCGCGGGGGCCAATGGCGCCAACTCCATATCCATATTCGTGCCTTGTCACCGCGTGATCGGCAGCGACCATAAGCTCACGGGGTACGCGGGAGGACTCGCGGCAAAAGAATATCTGCTGAAACTTGAAAAAGCGCAATTGGGGTTGTAACATGGCGACATCTATCACCACCGGCCGCGAGCGCACTCTGTATTCCATACTGTTCGCCATCAGCTTTGCCCATCTGCTCAACGATCTGATGCAATCCATCATACCGTCGATTTATCCTGTCATCAAGGACAGCTATGGATTCACGTTCGGGCAGATAGGTATGATCACACTTGTGTTTCAGATGACATCATCGCTACTGCAACCGCTGGTTGGACGTGTAGCCGACCGTCATCCTATGCCCTACACATTGTCGGGCGGCATGGTGTTCACACTTATCGGCATCATTCTGCTGTCGGTCGCCAACCGCTACGCGCTCATAATGGTCGCGGTCGGCGTAATCGGCCTGGGCTCATCGGTATTTCATCCCGAAGCGTCGCGCATCGCCCAGATGGCCGGAGGCAGAAACAGAGGCCTGGCGCAATCCATCTTCCAGGTCGGCGGCAACGGCGGCAGCGCCATCGGCCCGCTGCTGGCCGCGCTGATCGTCATCCCCTACGGGCAGCACTCGATAATATGGTTTGCCATCGCAGCTTTTGTCGCCGGCGTCACCCTGCTGCCGGTCGGGAAATGGTACAAGGGTATGCTGCACAGTGTCACGTCAAGGCAAGCCGGCGTCAATCCGGCCATAAATGTCCTGTCGCGCAGCCGCATAAACTGGGCCATAGCCATATTGTGCCTGCTCACATTCTCCAAGTACTTCTATATGGCCAGCATGACGAGCTACTTCACGTTTTTCCTTATCGACAAATTCGGCGTAGACATCAAGGTATCGCAGCTATGTCTTTTCGCATTCATGGCCGCTGTGGCGGTCGGTACGGTCCTCGGAGGCAGCATCGGCGACAGATACGGCCGCAAATACGTGATCTGGGGCTCCATCTTAGGCGCGGCGCCATTTACGCTGGCCCTGCCGTATGTCAGCTTTACCCTCACTATCATCCTTGCCGTAATCATCGGCCTGGTAATATCATCGGCCTTCTCGGCGATACTCGTCTACGCCACCGAATTGAAACCCGACAAGGTAGGCATGATGGCCGGATTGTTCTTCGGACTCAACTTCGGCCTCGGAGGCATCGGCTCGGCCTTTTTCGGATGGCTCGCCGACAAGACCAGCATAGAATTTATATTTCAGGTGAGCACGCTTCTGCCATTGCTGGGAATAGTGACGGTCTTCCTGCCAAACATCGACGGCCGGCACGCATTGAAATAATCATGACATGAAACTGCACGAAGACAACGATACCGCACGACAGACAGATGTCGATTTGCAGCACCCCGATTTTGCCATATTGCGCTCGGGCGAGTGGATGAACGGCTTTACGGACACGCTGTCCGCCGCCCTCATCCGTTGCGAGGACCTATGCTACCGACTCAACAGCACCCTCCCCTCGCGGCGCGCCGAGCGCGAGGCTATCGTCCGTGAAATACTGGGGACGGTCGGCTCGCGATTCACGCTGCACAGTCCGTTTCACTGCGACATGGGATTCAACATCCACATCGGCGAGAACTTTGTGGGCAATTTCAACCTGACTATTCTCGACGAGGCCGAGGTGAGGATAGGCGACAATGTGTTCATCGGCCCCGGCACGACAATATGCACCGTCATACACTCGTCCGATGTGCCGCAGCGCAATGCAGGCATCATGCGCGCACTGCCGGTGGTGATTCACGACAATGTATGGCTGGCGGCCAATGTGACCGTACTGCCGGGAGTGACTATCGGCGAGGGAGCCATAGTCGGTGCGAGCAGCGTGGTCACCCGCGACGTCGCCGCACATACGGTCGTCGCCGGCAATCCGGCCCGCTTTATCAGGCGTACCGACTCCGAACATCCGGCGCCCGCGGCGGCTCAGTAAGTCTTGTGCAGCCGGTAGACATGCACGGCGCCCGCGGCGTCGGTGTAGGTCCATGTGACCCGGCGCCCCGAGCGGTCGCTCACGCGCATCTCCATCGGGGCCGTATTGGTCCACCCGAGTGCCGGGGGAGCCTGTGTGGGGCCGTTGTCGTTGACATGGTCAAAATCGATAATCATCAGATCGCCCTGCTCGGTCCAGCTCCCGAAGAAACTCGAATACGTACCATACTCGTCGTGTATTGTCTCGACCATGATGATATTGCTCTGAAAGCTCAGGGTCGTGACGGCCCAGTCGGTGTCGGCCGTCACACCGTCGACAGTATAGCTGTCGATCCGCCAGGTGCCGTAGAGGTATCCGATGTGACCGTCGTTCTGACACGCGCCGAGCAGCAATGCCAGCAGCAGCGCGGTGAATGCAGTATAGATATATCTGTTCATTGTTTGCTGAATGTGAGGTTGCCGCTATACGAGACCGTGGCGAGAACGCCGAAATTGTTGCCGCGCAGACTGCCGGCGTCAAAAGCCAGCTGGGCCTGCATCGACAGCCCGGGGGCCCAGCGCGCAGCGTCGTAGCCGACCTCGGCCAGTGCCGAGCTTGACACCCGGCAATGCGTCGTGTGCACGCGCCCGGTGCCCC
>ENA-ORNR01003799-ORNR01003799.1-human-gut-metagenome-genome-assembly--contig:-NODE-3799-length-10985-cov-5.627081_pt1 | contig 10985 bp, 9 predicted proteins | sample MGYA00242114_ERZ509020 | MGnify/ENA primary metagenome ERZ509020 (study PRJEB26280, sample SAMEA2338758) | human gut metagenome | biome: human gut; feature: human-associated habitat; material: faeces...
GTATTGAGCATCATAAACAAAGTGTTTCCATATGTGAAATAATAATCTCCACCCACAACTCCGTTAGAACCCAGGTCGCTGCTGTTTGGTGTATTAAAATGATATGTGTAGTTTGCATTATCTGCGTCATGGTTTCCAACAGTTGTTGCAACAGGAAGGGATTTCAGCACATCTGGGCTTAAATATCCGGTATACTCAATCTCGCTGGTCATTTCACTTTTTCCCGGAGATTTCTTCTTTGTTGTCTGGATCTGGTCACCTGCTGATACCACGAAGCTTGCATTTCCGCCTGTTTTATCCATAGCTTCATTTAATGTGGTGTTCCAGTTAAAGGAATCATTTCTGACCGCATCGGACTGTGCCTGATAAAATTCTGCTGTATCAGAGCCTTTCAGTTCATTGGAAGATCCAATCTGCGGATCACCTACGAAAATAAAGCTGTAATTATTTGTTGATTTTGTAGCATATTCTGCAGGTTCTGTGTAGGTTCCATCCTCTTTTTCATAGCTGTAATAGTACACAGTATTTGCACTCAGACCTGTGGCAGTTACTTTATTGGAAACATATGCCTCATTTGTCTTTGTATTTGTAGTTGCATCTGTCTGCTCTGCAACATACACTTTTGCATTTTTCATATTTCTGCCTTCACCGATGATCAGTTTCGGCGCAGCTGTATCAGCCTGTGCTCCAAGGATATCCGCTACCATTGCAGCAATTGCACGACTTTCATCACCTTCTGTATCAAAATCAGGAAGGTTCTCATCTGAGTTTGCTTCTGCTGCGAATTCCTCTGCGTCATTCTCAGAAGTACTAAATGCTGCTACGTTTTCTCCTTCTTCCGCATTAAATGCTGCTATGCTTTCTTCTGATGCTATATCCTCTTCAGCTATTGCAGTTTTCTCTGCTATATTTACTTCTGTTGCTGCATTTGATTCTGTCTCTTCAGCCTGTGCTGCTTCCACTGTTTCACCTGCTGCTGAAGTATCGGCTTCTGTTCCTGCAAAGACAGATTCACTGCTGTCACTGAAAGCATCACCTGACTGAGCGGAGAACTCCTGTGCAGCCTGTTCTTCTTTCTTTTCTGCTGTGTCAGAGTTGTCTTTTTTAGAATACCATGCGAAATTTAACTGGCTAAAGTCAGAGCCCGGAGTAAGTGAAACCTGAGTCCAGTCATTCTTAACAGCTTCCCACTCTGCTTTCCAGGATTCCCAGTTCCGGGAAATTCCCATTCCGCCTGCAAGAGAAGCAGCATCTGTTTTTCCGTCCGGTGCGCCTTGAGCGCTTCGCCGAGCGAGCGGCAGACGGACTTCTTCTCCTCGCGCACGTCTTTGGACTTGATGTACTTTCGCAGCGCCTTGACGAGCAGCACGAAGAGGTAGATGATCGCGCCGTAGATCGCAAGCGCGATTGGGAATAAGATTAGAGTGAGCTGCATAGTTGTTCTCCTTTTCGTTTGATGCGCTCATCATAGCGAAAAGCAGCGGTTTCCTCCACCAACTATCGCGCAACTTCGCGTTGCGATGGGCAGATTTTCACTTCACCACAACGTTTTCCTTGCCGAAGCGCTCTTCCAAGTCGCACACAAGCGAGGTGTGCAGGTCGCAGGTCGTGCCGATGAGCTTGCCGGTATCAAGCACGCGGATGCGGACGTTGTTCTCTTTTCCCTCGAACATATAGAGGATTTTGCGGAGGATCGCCATCTCCGGCCCGTCAACCGACGGCAGGCGCAGATAGAGCGTCTGCCCCGTCCGCTGCTGCGGCGCCTGCGCAGGCGCTGCCGTTCCCGTCGAAAAATTGGCGTTCAGCGGGCGGGCGAAGTCGCACATGAGCTGCGGCGCCTTTTCGTCGCGCACAGAGAGCGTACCCGTGACGTAAATGACCTGCCCCTCCTGCAAATAGCTGCCGTACTGTTCAAGCGCGCGCGTGAAGCAGAGCATTTCGATGGCTCCCGTGCCATCTTCGAGTGTCACGTAGGCCATGAGGGTATTTTTCTTTGTCATCTTCGTCTTGCTCGCGGTCACGACGCCCGCGAGCGAAATTTTTTGCCCGTCGGAGAATGTCGTCGGCCCTGCCTCCTGCGCAAAGTCCTCCATCACGCGGCCAATGGCGGCCGCACCGGACGAGCGGACGAGCGAGCGGTAGGCGTCCATCGGATGGCCGGTGAGGTAAAGCCCTGTCGTGGCCTTTTCCATCGCCATGAGCTCCTGCGGCGTGAACTCGGGAATGTCGGGCAGGACGAGCGCGGCCTGCTGCGCGGTCTCCGCGCCCATGCCGAAAAAGTCGATCTGCCCCTCCACGTTCGTGCGGTTGCCCTCGGCGATGCCGCCCATCACCTTTTCGTAGACAGCGATGAGCTGCGAGCGCTTCGCGCCCGTCGAATCGAACGCGCCTGCGCGGATCAGGTTCTCGACCGCACGCTTATTGATCTCCATGCCGTCCATGCGGCGGCAGAAATCCTGAAAGTCGACGAACGGGCCGTTGAGCTCACGCTCCTGCATCATGCGCAAAATGAGCCCGCGGCCGATGTTCTTGATGGCGACGAGGCCGAAGCGGATGCCCTCGGGCTCGACCGTGAAGCGGTCGGCGGAGTGGTTGACGTCCGGCGGCAGGAGCTTGATGCCGCACTCGCGGCACTCGTTGAAGTACTCGCCCACCTTGTCGGACGAGTCGAGCACGCTGGACAGAAGCGCCGCCATGTATTCTTTCGCATAGTGGCACTTGAAGTATGCCGTCTGATACGCGACGACCGCATAGGCCGCGGCGTGCGCCTTGTTGAACGCGTAGTTCGCGAAGGCGTAAATTTCCTCGTAAATTTCCTGCGCGGCCTTCTCGTCGATGCCGTTTGCCACGCAGCCGGAGATATTGCGCGCGGGATCGCCGTGCAGAAACGCCTCGCGCTCGCGCTCGATGTCCTTGACCTTCTTCTTGCTCATCGCGCGGCGCAGCATGTCTGCCTGGCCGAGCGAGTAGCCCGCGAGCTGCTGGAAGATCTGGATGACCTGCTCCTGATACACGATGCAGCCATAGGTGATCGACAGGATCGGCTCAAGCTGCGGAATGAGGTATGTGACCTTTTTCGGGTCGTGTTTGCAGGCAATGAATTTCGGAATGGACTCCATCGGCCCCGGACGGTAGAGCGCGATCAAAGCCGTGATGTCTTCGATGTTCTGCGGCTTCAGGCTGACGCACACGCCCGTCATGCCGCTCGATTCGAGCTGGAAGACGCCCGACGTCCGCCCCGCGGCCAGCATTTCGTAGGTCGCGGCGTCATTTTCAGGAATACCGGCAAGAGTAAAGTTTTTATCCTTTTCACGGATCGTCTTGACTGCGTCATCCAGAATCGTGAGGTTGCGCAGGCCAAGGAAGTCCATTTTGAGCAAGCCGAGCTCTTCGAGCGTCGTCATCACGTACTGGCAGACGATCGTGTCGTCGTTGCGCGCGAGCGGGACATAGTCGACGACAGGTCGCTTCGTGATAACCACGCCGGCGGCGTGCGTCGAGGCGTGGCGCGGCATGCCTTCAAGGGCGCGTGCCGTGTCGATGAGCTTTTTCACCTGCTCGTCGCCCTCGTACTTTTCGCGCAGCTCGCGCGAGATGCGCAGCGCGTCGTCGAGCGTGACGTGCGGCCCTGCGGGGACGAGCTTGGCGATGACGTCGCAGTCGGCATAGCTCATATTGAGTGCGCGTCCCACATCGCGAATGACGCCGCGCGCGGCCATCGTGCCGAAGGTCACGATCTGCGCCACGTGATCGTCGCCGTACTTGCGGCGCACATACTCCACGACCTCGCCGCGGCGCGTATCGCCGAAGTCCATGTCGATATCAGGCATGGACACGCGCTCGGGATTCAGAAAGCGCTCGAAAAAGAGGCCGTATTTCATCGGCTCGATGTCTGTGATCGACAGGCAGTACGAAACGATACTGCCCGCCGCGCTGCCGCGGCCCGGACCGACGGGGATACCGACGCTCTTGGCGTAGCGCACAAAGTCGGAGACGATCAAAAAGTAGTCGACAAAGCCCATGCGCTCGATCATGTTCTGCTCGTATTCGAGCTGCGCGCGCTGCTTGTCCGTCCCTTCGCCATAGCGCTGGGCGAAGCCGTCGGCGCAGAGCTTTTTGAAGTATGTGAGCGAGGTGTAGCCCTCCGGCACCTTGAATTCCGGCAGATGGTACTTGCCGAACGTAAACTCCAAATTGCAGCGCTCGGCGATCTTGCCGGTGTTCTCGATCGCCTCGGGATAGTCGGGAAACAGCGCCGCCATCTCCTCGGTCGAACGAAGATAGAAGCGCTGCGGCTCATAGCGCATGCGGTTTTCGTCGTCCACGGTCTTGCCCGTCTGGATGCAGAGCAAAACATCGTGCGCGTAGGCATCTTCTTTTCGAAGATAGTGCGCGTCATTTGTCACGACGAGCGGGAGACCCGTCTCCTCGTGCAGGCGCAGGATGCCCTTGTTGACGATGGCCTGATCGCGGATGCCGTGGTCCTGCAATTCGAGGTAGAAGTGCTCTGGGCCAAAGATTTCAGATAGTGTTAAGGCATATTCCTTGGCACCGTTGTAGTCGCCATTGCGGAGCCTTCTCGGGATCTCACCGGCGAGACACGCCGAGAGCGCGATGAGGCCCTTGGAGTGCTCGCGCAGAAGATCCAGGTCGATGCGCGGCTTGATGTAAAAGCCCTCAACGTGCGCCATTGAGACGAGGTAGGAAAGATTCCGATAGCCCTCCTCATTCTCGCACAGCAGCACGAGATGGCGGGCCTCGCTGTCGAATTCGTGCTGCTTGTCAAAGCGTGTGCGCGGGGCGACGTACACCTCGCAGCCGATGATGGGCTTGACGCCCTCCGCCTTGCACGCGCGGTAAAAATCGATCGCGCCGTACATCACGCCGTGGTCGGTGATGGCGCAGGCGGTCTGCCCCATCGACTTGACGAGCTTGGGGAGGTCGCGGATACGGCACGCGCCGTCGAGCAGGCTGTATTCGGTATGGACATGTAAATGGGCAAACGACATGGCGCGCTCCCTCCTATTCGTTCTCTTCTTTTTTTGCGATCTCCATGAGCTTTCGGATGCGGTGATTCAAACACGACTTCGTCAGCGGCGGGTCAAATGTCGCCGCCAATTCTGAAAGCGTCAGCTCTGGCTGAAGTAACCGCGCGACAGCGACCTCCTGCAATTTGACGGGCAGGTCGTTGATCGCACCGGACTCGGTCAAGCGTGTAAAGGCTTCCACCTGTTCACGTGATGCCAGCACTGCTTTGTCAAGGTTGGCCGCGTCGCAGTTTACGCGCCGGTTCACGGTGTTTCGCATTTCCTTTTCGATTTTGGCCGACATGATCTCAAGCGCGCGCCCCGGCGCGCCGATGAGCGTCAGCAGGTCTTCGATATGGGTACTGCTCTTAAAATATGTAATGAGGTTATTCTGCCGCATGACATTTTTCGGCTCAAATCCCATGTCGCGCAGCAGCGCCTCGACCTCGCGCCCCGCCTGCACGTGCGAGGTCGCAAGCTCTAAGTGATACCGCTTTTGCGGGTCGGTCACGCTGCCGCCGGACAAAAACGCCCCGCGCAGGAACGACGCCCGACAGCACTCTTCTTCAAGCAGCGCAAAGTTCAGGTGCAGCGCAAAATGCGCCCGGCGATCGTAGCCGAGCGCGCGCCAGATCGTGTCGAGCTTGTCCTCCTGCGTGATGCGGAAGACGAGCTTGCCGCCGTCCTTCGACTTGTCAGGGAGTTCGTCAAAGCGCAGGGAAAATGCCTTTTGGAAGAGCTTTGGGAGACGCGCGGCGAATTCGTCATTTTCCGTGACGATGCGCACCTCGTTTGCGGTGAATGCGCTGGCGTACAGCAGCACGCCGCAGCCCTCGGCCACGGCGCAGCAGCTCCGGTTGATCGGAACCTTGCAGAGCTCCGCTTTTACGTCATAGGCGAACGACATGCCGCCACCTTCTTTCGTTTCAAAAACTTGCTTCAGCCGCGCGTGATGTCGCGGTGATTTTCAAACGCGGGATAGCCCAGGGCCGTGAGGTAGGACGCGATGCAGCGCGCGACGGACACGCTGCGGTGGTGCCCGCCCGTGCAGCCGACGGCGATGACGAGCGTGCTCTTCCCTTCCTCTGCGTAGAGCGGAAGCAGAAATGAGAGCATTCCCTCGAGTTTGTCGATAAACGTCTTCGTCTGCGGGAACGAGAACACGTAGTCATAGACCTCACTGTCCATGCCAGTCTTGTGCTTGAGCTCCGGCACGTAAAAGGGATTGGGCAGGAAGCGCACGTCGAATACCAGGTCGGCTTCCAGCGGGATGCCGTATTTGAAGCCGAATGAGACGACGTTCACGCTCAGCTTGCCGCGCGCGCTCTTGTCGCCAAAGAGACCGTATAGCTCATTTCTGAGCTTGGCTGCGGGCATGAGCGTCGTGTCGATGACAAAGTCGGCGTGCTCGCGCAGCGGGCGCAGCAGCTCCTGCTCGCGGTGCATCGCCTGCTCGATGGTCATGCCGTCAGACATCAGCGGATGGCGGCGGCGCGTCTCCTTGTAGCGCTTGATGATGGTCTCAAGGTCCGCCGTGACGAACAGCAGCCGGCAGATATCGCCGCCCTGCTTGAGCCGCTCCATTGCGTCTAAAATCCCCTGAAAGTTGCCGTTGCCCGAGCGGATGTCGCTCACGAGCGCGACGCGGTCATAGCGGCCGTCGCTCTGCGCGCAGAATTCGGCAAATTTCAAAATGATGTCCGCCGGTACGTTGTCCACCGTATAGTAGCCCATGTCCTCCAGATAGGTGGCGGCGCTGGACTTGCCCGCGCCGGACAGACCGGATATGATCAGAATTTCCATCGTTGTCTCTCTTTCTATTTACCGGATGATCTTGACCTCCGGCTCCAGCATCACGCCGTGCGCGTCGTAAACGGTCTTCTGTACCTTTTCGATGAGGGCGAGCACATCGGCGCAGGTCGCGCCGCCGACATTCACGACGAAGCCCGCGTGCTTGCTTGATACCTCTGCCCCGCCGACGCGGCAGCCTTTGAGGCCGCAGCCCTCGATCAGCGGGCCCGCGTAGTAGCCGGTCGGGCGCTTGAACGTGCTGCCCGCGCTCGGCAGCTCGAGCGGCTGGCTTGCCTTGCGCCGCGCCATCAGATCGTCCATCTTTGCCTTGATGGCGTCCGGATCACCCGATTCGAGCTTGACCTTCGCGCCGAGGACGATGCCCTCGCCCGCGGAAAACACGCTGTGGCGATAAGAAAAATCCAGCTCCGCAGGTGTTAAAACCTTCACGCCGTCGGGATACAGCGCCGTCACTTCGGTGACAACGTCCTTGAGCTCGCCGCCGTAGGCGCCTGCGTTCATCACGACGCCGCCGCCGAGCGTGCCGGGGATGCCGTGGGCAAATTCCAGCCCCGTCAGGCCGTTTTTCCATGCGAACAGCGCGAGCTTCGCGAGCGACACGCCTGCGTCCGCCGCGATCTCGCCCTCGTCCGTCAGCTCAATATGAGAAAGCTCGGCGGACGTGTCGATGACCACAGTGTCAAGGCCCTTGTCGGCGACGAGCAGGTTCGTGCCGTTGCCGATCAGCAGCGGCTTGACGCCCGCGTCCTGCAAAAAGCCCATCAGCACAACGAGCTGCTCGCGCGTTTTCGGAAAGGCCATGCGTTTGGCCGGCCCCCCGATGCGGAACGACGTATGCTTTGCCATCGGCTCATCTGCGGCCCATTTGAGGTCGGGCAGATAGTCATGGATCTGGCGGTCGAGTGCGGTTTCCCAAGACATAGATGCTCCTCCGTTCACGGATTCTGGTTTTTCAGCTCATTTTCGCGGGTCACGCGGTCAATGTGGCCGTCGATCTGCGCGGCGAATTCGCGCGCGGAGTTAAAGCCGTGCTTCTTCTGGCGGTTGTTCATCGCTGCCAGCTCCACGATCGCGGCGAGGTTACGGCCCGCACTGACGGGAATGGTGATCTGCGGCACGGGCACATCAAGGATGGTCGTGTCGTTTTCGTCGAGACCCAGACGGTCATAGAATTTGTCATCCTCCCACTTTTCAAACTGGATGACAAGGTCGATCTGCGTCGAATCCTGCACTGCACCCACGCCGAAGAGCTTTTCCACGTCGATGACGCCAACGCCGCGCACCTCAAGGTAGTTGCGGATGAGCTCAGGCGCCGTGCCCGAGAGCGTTGAGCCGATGCGCGTGATCTCGACCGCGTCGTCGGCGACGAGGCGGTGGCCGCGCTTGATGAGCTCGATGGCCGTCTCACTCTTGCCGATGCCGCTGTCGCCGAGGATCAGCACGCCCTCGCCGTACACGTCGACGAGCACGCCGTGGCGTGTGATGACGGGCGCGAGCGCGTGATTCAGGTAGTCGATGGTCATGGCGGTGAACTCGACGGACGTGTACTTCGTGCGAAGCAGCGTGCGGCCGTGCTTTTGCGCCATCTCGAGGCACTCAGGGAAAACATCTAAATTGCGCGAGATGACCAGTGCCGGGATCTCATAGCAGAACAGGTCCTCGAAGCGCTTGCGCCGCTCCTCGGCCGAGTAGCCGCGCAGGAACGTCACCTCGCTCTTGCCGATGATCTGCAATCTTCTCGGATCAAAATAATCGAAAAAGCCGATGAACTGGAGGCCGGGGCGGTTGACGTCCGTGATGGTCAAGATCTCGGTGTCGTAATCCGTGCCCTTGTTGATGACCTCCATCTGAAATTTTTCTACGATGTCCTTTACGCGGACGGAGCGATTGGTATTCATAGTTCCCTCCATGCGGGCCTTGGCCCGCGTGATAAAATACACTTTAATTATAATCGCTGCCCCCCTTTTTTACAAGCGAAAACGCCCTGCCGCGCCATGCTTTTTTCGCTTTTGCGCCGCGAGCGGAAAAATTACAGATTTTTTCATCTTTTTTGAAAATAGTACTTGCATTTTGTGATGCAATCTGTTATAGTATCAACTGCTTGTGAATGACCAAGCCTTGATTTGATTACAGCAAGGAGGTGCAACGGATGGCAAAGTGCGAGTTTTGCGACAAGGGTGTTGCGTTCGGTATCAGAGTTTCCCACTCTCACCGTCGTTCCAATCGTCCCTGGAAGCCCAACGTCAAGCGCGTGAAGGCTATCGTCAATGGTACGCCCCGCCATGTCTATGTTTGTACCCGCTGTCTGCGTTCCGGTAAGGTTACCCGCGCGATCTAAGCGACCAAACAGATTAGAAGCACTGCGAAAGCAGTGCTTCTTTTTTTGCCCAGATAACCGCTAAAATACTTGTGTTCCTATCTCTCTTTCAATATAATGAATCATATGGTAGGGATTCACCGAACCGGAAGCTATGGGGGGTGTTATTTTGATAAAAATATTTGTCCAATACCTGCTCACGCCAATTCCCTTTCTCCTAACTTTTGTTACACCAATTCTATTCTTCCTCATCAGCCGCAAATATGTCTGGCTCAGCATCCCATTGACCGTGCTTGTCGAATTGCTCGTCAATTGGAGAAATTTTACCTATTATGAATCGCGCGGCCTGATGATCTTGGTAACTCTGTTTCAGCTCGCTATAATGGCGGTCGTCATCATCCTGTTGAGATCAGCTTTTACGAAAAAGAAAACATAGCCTTTTGTAAAAAGCCTCACAGCGTTTTTATCTGTAATGGATGCGCGGCAACTGTAAAGTAGCAAAGCTGTTAACGGCTGCCCAATCGTGTCGTAGCAGTACAAAGTCGAATTGTCCACTATTAGCGAACAACCAGAGTACAGAACGCAGAGAATCCTTTTCGAAAAAAGCCGCCCTGGGGCGGCTTTTCCTTTTATTTCTTTTCCGCGTGAAACTGCCGCATCTTCTCGTTGAGTTTATTGTAGATATGCTCGCGAAACCATTTTTCGCTGCTGGCTTCCACCGCGCCCTCGGGCGTGAACCATTTCACGCCGCTGTTCTCGTCGGGCTTGACCGTGAGCGCGTCCGTATCGTCCGCGATGAGAAGATACGTGACGTTCAGATGCAGGTGCGAGGAGACGTACTTCCCGCGCTTCATGTGGCCGTCGACAGTCAGCACCTCAAGCGAGAAAATGTCCTCGCTTGCCGGACGGACGTTTTTGACGCCGCTCTCCTCGCGGACTTCCCTGAGCGCGACGGCGAGCAGGTCCTCTTCCCCGTCGGCGTGTCCGCCGAGCCACGACCACGAATCGTAGATGTTGTGATACGCCATCAGCACGCGGTCGAAGCGCTCGTTCACCACCCAGGCCGACGCCGTCATGTGCGCCAGTGCATTTTCCCGCGTAAACACATCCTCAAACGCGCGCAGACAGTCGAGGATCAATCCCTTATCCCGCTCCTCCTGCTCATTGTAAGGCTGGTAATTCTCAATTTGCGTCAAAATATCCATCGTTACCCTCAATATATTTTTTCGCGCCCGCAGGCGCAAAAAGCCTCGCAAAGTTTGCGCCGCGCACGGCGCAAATAAATTTAAATCATTTTTCTGACGACATGCGCGTCAGAAAAATTCTTTGCACGTAGTGAGTGTCGAGTTGTCCGCTTACGCGGACAGCTCGGCACAGAACGAAGTGAAACTTTTTCAAAAGCGAGGGGCTTTGCCCCTCGCTTTTGAGTCATAACCAGCTGCAATCGCTTTCCTTCTTCGGCGTGCGGCTCATCAGAACGCCGATGAGAGGCGCGGCGCTCTTGCCCTCGTAGAGGACCTCGTACACTGCCGTCGAGATCGGCATCTCTACGCCATAGCGCTGCGCGAGCTCATGCGCGCTGCGCGCGGCATAATAGCCCATGCGACGACCGCGCCGACCTCATCCATGGCCTCCTGTGCGCTCTTGCCCTGACCGATCAGGATGCCCGCGCGATGGTTGCGTGAGTGCATCGACGTACACGTGACGATGAGATCGCCCATGCCGGCAAGACCGGCGAGCGTCTCCTTGCGCCCGCCCATGCACTCGGCCAGGCGCGAGATCTCACTCAGCGCGCGGGTGATGAGCAGCGCACGGGTGTTGTCGCCCAT
>ENA-ORNR01003809-ORNR01003809.1-human-gut-metagenome-genome-assembly--contig:-NODE-3809-length-10961-cov-2.756189_pt1 | contig 10961 bp, 10 predicted proteins | sample MGYA00242114_ERZ509020 | MGnify/ENA primary metagenome ERZ509020 (study PRJEB26280, sample SAMEA2338758) | human gut metagenome | biome: human gut; feature: human-associated habitat; material: faeces...
ACCTGTGACCCTCTGCTTGTAAGGCAGATGCTCTCCCAGCTGAGCTAAGCTCCCATCATTCTGTCTTCTCCGGAACTTTTGTTTTTCAACCGCTCTTTTCAACCGCTCCGTGACGACATGTATTATTATACACCATCTCATTCGATTTGTCAACCCCTTTTTTCAATTTTTTCAAAAAAATTTTTTTGGTAGAAAAACAGCGAAATTTCGGTACTTTTTCTATTTTTCAGTGACTTTTTCAAAAAAACTGCAAAAAAATTTTTTTGCGTTGCATCTGAAAAATCAGCAAGAAACACTGGAAATCATTTCAACTTTGCAGAAAAGCAGCGGCAAGATTTACAGAAAATTAACAAATTGAATGGTTCATTTCTGCCTGATGAAACGCACAGAGCAGCTGTGCCAATTGCTTTTGAATTTGAATGGGTTTCTCCGCCACCTGATAATATTGCTGCATGACCGTGCGAACGCCTTGTGCAACTCGCAGCATGCCCGTATAGGCTTTCATATTGTTTTGCAGCAGGGCAGCCGTCAGCTGCATTTGTACCATTTGTGCTTGCAGGGTATGTTCTGGATAGCAGTCTTGCAGGGAACAGGTGTCACATTCCGGAAACTGTTCGCCGAACAAGCTGCCCTGTAAAATATAAGCCTGCTTTCGCTCCGGCAGGAGCAGTTGCACGGGCAATTCTAATTGCAGGGGATGGGTGCAGAGAATGGCATGATAGCCCTTTTGGATGGCTTCCATGGAAAGCTGTTCCAAGAAACTGCTTCCGGCAGTATACCAAGGGTCTAACAGAACAGTCGTGTTCCAGTCTGCGGGCAGGGGCTGCATGAGAACGCCTTCCGGTGTGCAGCCTTGCAGCTGCCGTAGTTCCAGCGTGCCGTGTTCGACAGCATGACGGGGAAGGGGATGTTTGGGGAGCTGTTCCGGTGACACTGCCGATTCTGTCAGGGAACAGAAATGAGAGAACGCCTGTTCTGCTGCCGATTGCAGGAGCAGAGCGTGTTCTTCGTTCTCCTGTAATTCTGCATAGCTGTAGCGAATGGCTTCTGCATGGTTTTGCAGAATCTGACTGGAATAGCAGTCGTGCAGCGAAATAGAATAAGTATCCAGTTCGGGACAGCCCAGACGGGGCAGTACGGTAAATCGGTCTGCATCGAAAAACACGAGATGAAGATTGGGAAAGAACAGACCGCAGAGTGCATTTGCATGGTAGAATTGTTGCTGAACTTGTTGCATTCCAGCTTTGGAAACGGCTTGCAGCAGGCGTTCTTTCAGGGCAGCCGTTCCGCCGGATAACAGAAGAAATTGTGGATGTTGTTCAGAAAGGCGGAGTGGAATGGTGTCGTCAAAGAAAAAAGAAAGCGGCTGCATGAAATAACTCCCCTCATCGTGTGATGTTGTTATTCTATGCAAAGCCGCTTCAAAAAGTGTTTGTCTGAATGAAAAATCAGATGGAATTTTTACAGGACTGCTGCAATTTCTAAAACCAAGTCTGCAACTCGTTTTGCAGCAATTTTTTCAAACTGGTCGAATGACATTGCCCCTTCATCGTCGGCATTGTCGGAAATGCAGCGAATGCTAACGAACGGCATTTCGTTCAGATAGCAGCAGTGTCCAACCGCAGCACTTTCCATATCGACTGCCATTGGATGCAGGCGTTCCTGAATCTCCTGCTTGACAGCGTTGTCGGAAATAAAAGCTTCGCCGGAAACAATGCTTCCGAAATGATGCTGCATGTTCAGCTGGTCGCAGGTTTTTGCAGCGACTTCCATCAGGTGTTTGTCTGCGGAGAAAATGCCGCAGTACGGCGGATAGTCTTTCAGGAAATGCAAATCCAAATCGTGCGGCAAAACAGCGTCTGAAATGACAATGTCACACACCTTGACATCTCTGTGCATACCGCCAGCAATTCCGGCATTGATAATAGCGTCCGGCTGGAAGTTGTCGATGAGGGCTTGTGTGCAGACAGCGGCGTTGACTTTTGCGATACCGCTGCAAACGTGAATGACTTCTGTTCCGTTTTCCAGCTGGTTGACATAGTAATCAAAGCCGGATTTCCGGATGATGTTGGAGTTTGGGAGTGCAGCTCGAATGTCCACCAATTCCGATGGCATTGCACCAATGATACCGATTCTTTTGCTCATGTTGATTTCTTCCTTTCTGTGAAGTACGGTTTTAGTATACCATATTTGAAAACGTGTTGCAAGTAGAAATTAAAATCACGAGCAAACAAAAAACCGCCTTGCCCGAAGACAAAACGGTTTCTTTGGAAAAGCAGGGTTATTTTTTTGCGGGATACGGCTGCTTTTCGTTGGTCATTCCAACCAGATAATCCAGACTGACATGATAAAAGCGTGCTAATTGGATTGCAAGATGTAGCGGCAGTTCTCGTTCCATGCGTTCGTATTTGGAATAGAGAGATTGGTCGCACATCAAATAGGCAGCAATCTGTTTTTGTGTCAGGTCGTGGTCTTCCCGCAAATCACGAATTCGCAGTTGCATAACAATCACCCTTTTTTATGATAGGGGGGTGAAAATCGTGCAATTATTCTACGACTGCAATCACTTCTACTTCTACGAGAACGCCCTTCGGCAGTTCTGCAACACCAACACAGCTTCTTGCAGGCTTGTTATCGCCCATTGCTTCTGCATAGATGGCATTGAATGCAGCAAAGTCCTTTGCAACGTCCTTCAAAAAGCAGGTTGTCTTGACAACATTGTCAAAGCTTGCACCAGCTGCTTTCAGAACTTCTGCAAGGTTCTGCATGACCTGACGGGACTGACCCTCGATATCTGTTGCTTCTACCTTTCCGGTTGCCGGATTGATGGCAATCTGACCAGAGGAATAGAGGGTGTTGCCAATCTTAACAGCCTGAGAATACGGGCCGATGGCATCCGGTGCAGTTTTGGTGTAAATCGTTTCCATAAAAAACATCCTTTCGCTTGTTTCAATCCACAGTCGGTAATTTCACAGAGGGCTGACTGTGTTTTACCTCGTGTCAGTGGGGGAGCGATTTCTCTCCGTCCGCCACTGATGGTTACTTCTTATTTGCAATTTCTCTCACTACCTGTAGCGGTGGGAGAATCCTTGCTGTTATTCGTTGAAAAATCAGAATGGGAACAGCCGGCAGATCAGTCTACCAACTTTAAACCAGCCTTTGTAAGGGCATCACGGATTTGCTGAATGTGGTTGAAATCTCTCGTTTCCATGGTGATTCGCAGGAAGCAGCCGTTGACATCGCTACCCTCACTAGCACGTTCATGGTGAATGGAGATGACATTGCCGCCCATGTCTGCAATGATTTCCGAAACCAGTTTCAGCTGCCCCGGCTTGTCGAGCAGTTCAATGTTCAGCATGCTGGTTCTGCCGGACATCAGCAAGCCACGCTTGATGACACGGGACAGAATTGTTACATCAATATTACCGCCGGATACCAGACAAACGGTCTTTTTGCCCTGAATCGGCACTTTGTTGAACATGGCAGCAGCAACAGAAGCAGCCCCAGCCCCTTCCGCAATCAACTTCTGGCGTTCAATCAGAGCCAGAATTGCAGCAGAGATTTCGTCATCTGTAACCGTTACGATTTCATCCACATACTGGCTGACATACTGGAAGGTATGTTCGCCCGGTTCTTTCACGGCAATGCCGTCTGCAATGGTGGAAACGTGGTCGAGGCATTCAATCTTGCCGTCCCGAATGGAATTCCGCATACTCGGTGCACCGCTTGCCTGAACCCCATAAACCTTGATGTTCGGGTTGAGGTTCTTGATGGCGAATGCAACGCCGGAAATCAGACCGCCGCCGCCGATTGGAACAATGACAGCTTCCACATCTGGCATTTGTTCTAAAATTTCCAGACCAATTGTACCCTGTCCGGCAATGACATCTTCATTATCGAACGGGTGTACAAATGTATAATTCTTTTCTTCTTTCAGTTCCAGAGCCTTCTGGTAGGCATCATCATAAACGCCATTGACCATGCAGACTTCTGCACCATAGCTCTTGGTTGCTTCCACCTTGGAAATCGGAGCACCGTCCGGCAGGCAAATCAAGGACTTGATATGATTCTTTGCAGCAGCCAGTGCAACGCCCTGTGCATGGTTGCCGGCAGAGCAGGCGATAACCCCTCTTGCCTTTTCTTCTTCCGTCAGCTGCGACATCATGTAATATGCCCCACGCACTTTGAAAGAACCCGTAATTTGCAGGTTTTCGGTTTTCAGATAGATTTCGCTGTCCGGATTGACCAGCGGTGCATGAATCAAGTCTGTTTTACGGATAACGCTCCGCAGCACATGACTTGCCTTATAAATTTTATCCAGTGTCAGCATGATGACTCTGCTCCTTCCGTCACTGTTGGCTCTTTGGTCAGCAGCGTATCAATAAATTGTCTTGCAGCACGGGCACTTCTTCCGCATTTTCCGAGTGCGAATTGTTCGGCTTCCATGTCCAGCTGCGATGCATCCATGTGCAAGCCAGCCTGTTCCGCCAAGCTGTGGACGATTTCCAGATACAGTTCTTTCTGCGGTCTGGTATAAGTAACGGTAATGCCGAACCGTTCCGAGAGGGAAATCCGTTCCTGAACGGTATCGTTCTGGTGCTTGTCCGAACCATCGTCAAAGGTTTCCTTGACCAGATGACGGCGGTTACTGGTGGCATAGATTACCGTATTTTTCATACGAGCAGCAATGCTGCCCTCTAATGTTGCTTTGAGCGTGCCGAAGTTCGGGTCATTTTCCGAGAATGTCAGGTCATCAATAAAGAGGATGAATTTCAGCGGATTCCGGCAGAGATGTTCCATAATGCGAGGAATAAACCGCAACTGGTCTTTGGTCAGTTCAATCAGACGCAGACCTTCTTCCCGATAGGCATTGGCAATTGCCTTGACGGTTGCAGATTTTCCCGTACCAGCGTCGCCGGCAAGCAATACATTTGCAGCATATTTGCCGTTCAGCAGGGCTTTGGTGTTGTCGATGACAATATTCCGTTCCTGTTCGTAGCCGACCATGTGGTCTAAGTCAATCGGGTCTGGGTAACAGATTGGAATGATGTCGCCGGTTTCGTCCAGTGTAAACATGTGATACTGGGCATATACGCCATAGCCATGCTTACCGATGTCTGCAACACGTTTGTGGTAAGCGGCAGCCAAGTCGATTTTCCGGTTGTTCCAAGTCGGCAGGTCTGGGAAATACGGCATTTCTGCCTGCAACTGGGAGGAAGTCAGCATAGCGATTTTCTGGAGCAGATGCAGTTCTGTTTCCAGACACTTTTTCATGGCATCGGAAACTGCTTCGCCCGCACCGATTCGCTGGACATAAACGGTTTCTTCTTCCAGTACGATTTTTTCCATGTAATCCGTGAGATTATCGGTTGCCGGATACAGAGCAGCCACAATGGAACTGTATGTCCGAATCTGGTTTGCCAGGTCGCTGGAATCTGCGTGACAAAATTCCATCAGGGCGTGAATGACTGGATTTTGCTGTAACCCCCGAAATAATACAAGGGCATCCAGTCCATATCCTAATTCTTCTTTTAAGGTCATAAAGGTTCATCCTCTTTTCGTTATTGCGAATGATGTCGAACAATCGACAGGGAAAACATTACAGCAGTTCGATGATTTTTGCGGTGCATTCCGTGCAGGACAGCGGTGTAACGCCTTCCTTTGCGAGGTCAGCAGTCCGGTAGCCAGCTTCTAAGTACTTGTCAACCGCATCTTCAATTGCCTTTGCTTCATCCATCAGACCGAACGAATACCGCAGCATCATTGCAGCAGAAAGAATGGTGGCAATTGGGTTTGCCTTGTTCTGTCCGGCAATGTCCGGAGCAGAGCCGTGAATCGGTTCATACAGACCACGCTTGGTGCTGCCCAGAGAAGCAGACGGCAGCATGCCGATTGAACCGGTAATCTGAGAAGCTTCATCCGACAGAATGTCGCCGAACATATTAGAAGTAACAACAACGTCAAACTGTCTTGGGTTCTTGACCAGCTGCATTGCTGCATTGTCTACGAGCATATCGGTGCAAGTTACATCCGGATAATCCTTTGCAACTTCGTGTACCACTTCTCTCCACAGACGGGAGCTTTCCAGTACGTTTGCCTTGTCGATGGAGATGACATTCTTGTTCCGCTTCTGAGCGGTTTCAAAGGCAACCTTTGCAATCCGTTCAATTTCCATGCGGCTATAGCATTCGGTATCATAGGCTTCTTCGCCATACTTGCCAGTTCTTCTGCCCCGTTCGCCGAAGTAGATACCGCCAGTCAATTCCCGAACCATCATGATATCAAAGCCCTTGGCAACAATATCTTCCCGCAGTGGGCAGTCGCTCTTCAGAGCAGGATAGAGTTTCGCCGGACGCAGGTTGGTAAACAGTCCCAGAGCCTCCCGAATGCCGAGCAGAGCCTTTTCCGGACGCAGATGCGGCGGCATGGCATCCCACTTGGAATGACCAACTGCACCACCAACCGCACCGAGCAGCACGCTGTCGCTTGCCAGACAGCCGTCTACGGTTTCCTTTGGCAGCGGAACGCCCGTTGCATCAATTGCACAGCCGCCAATCAAATACGGGGTGCAAGTAAAGGTATGGTGAAACTTTTCACCGATTTTCTGCAAAACAGCAACGGCACTATCGACGATTTCCGGGCCAATGCCATCGCCCTTGAGTAACGCAATGTTATAATTCATGGGAAGGACTCCTTTTGATTGAAATTTTCAGAGAGAACCGGTGATTTGCCGGCAAATTCTCCAGATACTTTTTTATTATACATCATATTGGTGGGAATTACAAGGTTTTTGCAAAAATTCTGTCGTTTCTACAAAAAAGCCGATGCAGATTTCTGTTTTCTGCATCGGTTTTTTGAAATCGCAATTCAACATGGAAAAAGATTCATTCCGCTTGGAGATTTGAGCCAAAAACAGACTCAAATGCAAATAGAATTTGTTTCAGCGGTTCGTCCAGATAGGTAACTGCCGTGTCATATAAATCCTTTGGAACGCCGTAATATGCTTCTGCAATGCTGCCCGTAATGGCAGCAAGGGTATCGCTGTCCCCACCAACAGAAATCGCTGTGCGAATGGCATCTTCAAAGGATTCAGATTCTAAAAAGGCTTCGATTGCCTGCGGAACAGTGTCCTGACAGGTTTCGTTAAAACCATAATCCGGACGAATGGCATCTATGGTGAAAGAAAGCGGATAATAGTTCTCTACAATATGGCTGCGGATGGCATCCTTGGAAGCACCGCTTTTTGCCAGAAAGATGGCAGCTGTTGTTGCATTTGCACCCTTTATGCCCTCTGGATGATTGTGCGTCACAGCGGTCACAGCCGTGCTCATCTGCAACGCTGCTTCCAGTGTCTTGGCAGATAGCCCACAGGCACTGACTCGCATGGCTGCCCCGTTGCCGAAACTGTTGTAGGGCTTGGGGTCGTCACTGTAAATCCAGTGATAAAAGTTTCCGCCGAATCCGCAATGGGGGTAAGGTCTGCCGACTTTCTGCATCCAGCATACCGCTGCTTTTGATAAATCAACCGCTTCGGTCTGATGTTGCAGCACTGCTCCAGCAATCGCAAGGGACATGATACTGTCATCCGTTGCAAAACAATCCTCTGTGAACAGGGTGAAATCTTTCTTTCGGTAGTTGTTCCATTCAAACCGAGAACCGACAATATCGCCAATGATTGCTCCAATCATAATTCGTCATCCTTTCCGAATGTTCCGATTGCAACTACTTACTTGACAGCACCCTTCTTGATGGATGCAATCAGTCCGCCGTTGGTGATGATGGTCTGAATGAATGGTGGGAATGGGGCAGTGTGGAACGATTTTCCGGTAGTCTGATCCAACAGAATGCCGTTGTCCAGATCTGCTTCTACTGTATGTCCTTCTTCAATGGCTTCTGCTGCTTCCGGACATTCCACAATCGCAAGACCAATATTGATGGAGTTGCGGTAGAAAATCCGGGCAAAGCTCTTTGCAATGACCAGAGAGATGCCGCTTTCCTTGATGGCAATCGGAGCGTGTTCTCTGGAAGAACCGCAGCCGAAGTTTTCGCCGGCAACCATAATATCACCCGGCTTTACCCGCTGGGTAAAGGTGGTGTCAAGGTCTTCCATGCAGTGGGAAGCGAGTTCCTTTTTGTCGATGGTGTTCAGGTATCTTGCCGGAATGATGACATCGGTGTCAACATTGTCGCCGTACTTGATGACAGTTCCTTTGAATTTCATTTTGCCAAAACCTCCTTCGGGTCTGTGATTCTGCCGGTGATGGCACTGGCAGCTGCAACAGCTGGGCTTGCCAGATAAACTTCAGAAGTTGGGTGTCCCATTCTGCCGACAAAGTTCCGGTTTGTGGTGGAAACTGCCCGTTCGCCTGCTGCAAGGATGCCCATATGACCGCCGAGGCAAGGGCCGCAGGTTGGTGTAGAAACAACGCAGCCAGCTTCAATAAAGGTTTTCAGCAAGCCGTTTTCCATTGCCTTGAGGTAGATGGACTGGGTTGCCGGAATGATGATGGCACGTACATTCTTGGCAACTTTTTTACCCTTGAGAATGGAAGCCGCTTCTTCCATATCCCGATAGAAGCCGTTGGTGCAAGAGCCAATGACAACCTGGTCAATCTTCACATCGCCCACTTCATCAATGGTTCTGGTGTTGCCTGGCAGATGCGGGAATGCAACAGTAGACTTGATTTCGGACAGGTCGATGACATACTTTTCTTCATAGACAGCGTCTTCATCAGCGGTATAGACAACCGGTTTCCGGTCGCTGTGTTCCGCAACATAAGCCAAGGTCTGGTCATCCACTGCAAAGATACCATTCTTTGCACCAGCTTCAATTGCCATGTTGGTCATGGTCAGTCGGTCGCTCATGGACAGGCTGGCAACGCCTTCGCCGACAAATTCCATAGACTTGTACAGAGCACCATCCACGCCAATCATACCGATGATGTGCAGGATGACATCCTTACCGGAGATATACGGGTTCAGCTTGCCCTTCAATTCAAACTGGATGGCAGACGGTACTTTAAACCAAGCCTTACCGATTGCCATACCACATGCCATGTCGGTCGAACCAACACCAGTGGAAAATGCACCCAATGCACCATAGGTACAGGTGTGAGAGTCTGCACCGATGACAACGTCACCGGAAACGACCAGTCCTTTTTCCGGCAGCAGAGCGTGTTCAATGCCCATCTGACCAACGTCATAGAAGTGGGTAACTTCCTTTTCGTTGCAGAAATCCCGGCACATTTTGCACTGAGTTGCAGCCTTAATATCTTTATTTGGGGCAAAGTGATCCATTACCATGGTAACTTTGTCCTTGTCGAAAACGTGATCCGTACCGAGTTTGTTAAATTCCCGGATGGCAACCGGAGAGGTAATGTCGTTACCGAGTACCCGATCCAAGTTGACCAGAATCAGTTGACCAGCTTCTACATGATCCAAGCCAGCGTGAGCAGCAAGGATTTTTTGTGTCATGGTCATACCCATAGGGAAAACTCCTCCTTTATTTTTTAAAATAGAGAACCTTGTGTTCTCAGGTGATTAGTTGTTGTTGGTTGAATCCCATTCGCAGAGAAAACCAAATGAATCTAGCGGAACATCATCGTCCGCATCGCCAGCTCTGTTTGCAATATCATTCCAGCATCCAGCATGTTCGACCCAAGTTTCATAGGTTTGATCGGACTTTCCAAAACGAATATACCATTCATTTCCGGTGTGGTTGTCCGGCTGGCTGAATTCTGTTTCGCCATTGTCCCAAGAATCCCAGTTTGTATAGGTGAATGGCGTTCCATCGACCCATTTCCAGATGTCCCGATTTCGGTCGTAGTAACCGCCAAGCCAGAAATTTGTGCGTTCAGAGCAAGTTTGTGAAAGCTGTTCGACAAATGTCTGTTCTTGTGCATCGGAAATAGTTGCCAGATGTCCGCCAAGAGATTCGCAAGCTGTTTTTGCATCGATCCAGCTTACAGAATCGGTATAGGCAAAATAGGAATGTCCATTTTGCGGATTGACGAGAGCCGAATCCGGAATGTCGGAACGAACCGTCGTCTGACTGGGTTCACGGACTGCATCGTCGGTTGTATTTGTATGATGCAGCCAGAAAAGAGCCGTCAGACTTCCGGCGACCAGCAACAGACAAATGACAATGATGACGACGGCAATGAGCAAGGGCTTTTTGGATGATGGCTTCTGTGAGGACTGTATGGAATCGATTTGTTCTAAATTTTTAGAGAAAACAGGCTCATCGGATTTTTTGAAAAGGTTCATCGGTTGATGATTGCACCCTTATCAGCAGAAGAAACCAGCTTTGCATACCGTTTCAGATAGCCAGTCAGATGGTCTTTCTTCAGAATCGGCATGGTCTGCTTCCGCTTTTCGAGTTCTTCGTCCGAAACTTCCAGCGTGATGGTATAGTTCGGGATGTCGATGGAAATCATATCGCCGTCCTGTACATAAGCGATGTTACCGCCGCTGACGGCTTCCGGAGAAACGTGACCGATAGCAGCCCCACGGGTTGCACCGGAGAATCTGCCGTCTGTGATGAGGGCAACGTCCTTATCCAGTCCCATACCGGCAATGGCAGAAGTCGGAGAGAGCATTTCCCGCATGCCAGGGCCGCCAGCAGGGCCTTCATACCGGATAACCACAACATCGCCCTTCTGGATACCGCCGCTGCGGATGACAGCAATAGCTTCTTCTTCGCTGTTGAATACCTTTGCAGGGCCTCTGTGCTGCATCATTTCTGCTGCAACTGCACTCCGCTTTACAACGCAACGGTCTGGAGCAAGGTTGCCCTTGAGGACAGCAATACCGCCAGTCGGGCTATACGGGTTGTCAATCGGACGGATGATGTCCGGATTCTTGTTGATGCAGCCCTGAATATTTTCGCCCAGTGTCTTACCAGTAACGGTCATGGTGTCGGTGTGGATGAGGTTCTTCTTTGCCAGTTCGTTCAGAACGGC
>ENA-ORNR01003816-ORNR01003816.1-human-gut-metagenome-genome-assembly--contig:-NODE-3816-length-10947-cov-7.967315_pt1 | contig 10947 bp, 7 predicted proteins | sample MGYA00242114_ERZ509020 | MGnify/ENA primary metagenome ERZ509020 (study PRJEB26280, sample SAMEA2338758) | human gut metagenome | biome: human gut; feature: human-associated habitat; material: faeces...
TCTCCGGCGCTGACTGGGCGCTCCATGTTGCGCAGACCGCGCAGCAGCTCGGCGTTCTGGACAACGTGGCGAAGACCACCGACCTGAACGCTCCCGCTTCCCGTGAGCTGGTCGCTGAGCTCCTGTTCCAGGGCATCCAGAAGGCTCAGGTCACCTACACCCCGGCCTTCGGCTATGTGACCGATAAGGTCATCAGCACCAAGACCAACAGCCTCGGCGAGAAGAACTTCAAGCTCGCTTCCGCTGTTGCTGCCGACAAGTGGGGCCGTCCCGCCACCAAGTGGACCTACAACACCGGCGACAAGGCCACCACCTTTGTTTCCAAGGCTGACGTGTCCTACACCAAGGCTGTTACTGAGTGCGATGTCGCTCACGACCTCGGCCTGAGCGCTGATACCGCTTACACGCTGATCGTCAACGGCCAGCCCCAGACCACGAACTACCTCGTCAACCTGACCGACACCAAGACCACGATGGGTGCTCAGGGCCGCCTGTTCGAGGTCTACAAGGATGCCAAGACCATCGTGATGATCGACACCTTCCTTGCCAAGGTCACCTATGTTGCTGACATCACCTATGATGCTCAGGGTCACGTCAAGACTCCTGCCACCATCACCCTCGAAGTCTATGATGGCACCAATGGCACTGGCGCTCAGAAGGCGGCTACTTACACCACTCTGACGCTCAAGGACTACGACAACAACTATGGCTATGCCAAGGATGAGTATGTCCTCGTCAACGCTTTCACCGATGTCACCAACTCCGCCACTGTCAGCGGCAAGGTGCTCAACAACACCAAGCAGTATGCCGAGATCGTCGGCAAGGCCACTTCCATCGAGGGCGCTCAGAGCGTGATCTATTGGAACGCCCAGCAGCACAACGTTGAGGGCACCGTTTATGACGATGCTGTCAAGTTCTACCTCGACGAGGCCGCTCAGAAGGACGCCAAGTACACCTGGTACTTCGATTCCTACAACAACCTGATCGGTGCGGTTGCGATCGCTGCTGCCAACAGCTACGGCGTCATCAACTCCATCTGGTGGGCGGGCAACGCCACTGACGGTTCCGGCGTGGCGAAGGCCAACGTCACCTATGTGGACGGCACCACCGCTCAGGTCGACATCAGCGAGATGACCTACAAGGTTGTTGAGAAGGGTAGCCTCGTTCTGAAAACTGGTACTGTCTCTCACAGCACCGGTAACCAGAATCAGGTTATGACTGCTGATGGCACCTACTTCTATGTTGATTCCTACATCAACACCAACACCAGTGCGGATGCCGCCAACAAGCTGCTGAACGGTCACCTGTTCCGCTTCACCACCAAGTCCAACGGCACGCTCAAGGCTGTCGAAGTGGACAACTATGTTGCCGCAGATAATGTTGCTGATTCCGGCAAGCTCAACAGCGCTGCCAATCTCGCAGTGTACAAGAACACTCAGGTCTATACCAGCAGCACCAACACTCTGGTTGTCAACGCCAACACCACGTTCCTGGTTCGCTCCGGCGCTGGCACCACTGCTAACCCCTATACCTTCAAGTCCATCACCGGCTTCACCAACATTGATAACTACAATGCGGATGAGGTCGACTGGGTTGACCTGAACAAAGACGGTGTTGCTGATTACGTTTACGTCATCGGCGCTACCACGAGCTCCAAGGTCACGAGCCTGTTCTACTTCGACGGTCAGCAGGGCGCTTACACCCTCGCCGACGGTACGTGGGTCGTTAAGGGCTATGTCGACGGCGTTGCCGGCGAAGTCAAGTTCGCTAACTATGCTGCTCTGCAGAGCACCCTGACGGTGAACGGCGTTGCGGGTGAGCCCAAGACCAACACGCTCTACGTCGTTGCTCTCGAGGACGGCGTTGTGAAGCAGGGTCATGCTGTGACTTCTGGCGAGACTCTGAATGCTGAGGTCGTTTCCACCACTGTTAACGGCACGACCACTACGGAAACCTACGCACGTTCCTCCGCCTACGAGTCTGGCAAGACCTACACGGTTGATAAGATCTCCGGCACGATCGGCGACAACTTCAGCGACTCCCTCTACTATGACGCTGACGGCCGCCAGTATTACAGCGTGGTCGCTGACCTGACCAAGGTTGTCGGCACGATGGGCAATCCTGTTGATCAGGACTACTACTTCGTGTACATCAACAACGCGACCGGCCAGAGCAACCGTCTCTGCGCGCAGGCCTACGCTTACGACAAGAACAGCACTGCTGACAGCACCGTGATCACCGGCATCAACGTCACCAACCTGACGGTTTCGGCTAGCGCGGCTCCTGCAAGCACCGCTGTTGTCGAGAAGGTCTATGCCACCGTCAATGGTGTTGCTACCTTGCTCGACCCGAGCAAGGTCACTGCTACCGTGTCTTGGGAAAAGGGTAACGCCAACGACAAGTACGAGCCTTGGAATGGTGATTATTTCACCGCCGGTAGCTACTATCGTGCCACCATTACCCTCTCCACCGTGGACAACTATCAGCTGCCTTCCAACACGGTTGTTTCCGTGATGGGTTACAATGGTACTGCATACACCAACTTCACCGCGTCCACGCTCGTTCTTACCTATCATATCTAATTTTTAGATATCGACTGTAAGAAACAAATGAACAGCCCCGAGGCTTTTGCCTCGGGGCTGTTTTTTGCCTTGATTCAGTTCCCTTGCTCTCCGTCGTTGCTGTAGCCCAGCACCAGATAGTAATAGGTCGTGTCGATTGCGTTCATCTGGTTGCCCGACGGGGGGTAATACTGGTCGTCCTGCGGGTAGTACCAGCTCACGCCGGTATCGCCCCACGTCATTTCGTTTTCGCGGTTGTTGTTGTAGTAGAACTTGTCGAACCCGCGCACCGCCCAGTAGTGGCTGCTGCTCGAGCTGCTCACCATCACCAGCAGCGGGTAGAACCCGCACTCGATGCTGACCGCGTTCGCCGCGCCGTAGGTGCCGTTGCCGGTATACGAGCCGTATTTTATGCGGCAGATTTTACCGTTTGCGATCGTCTGCGCCAATGCCGTGATGCGCTCCGCCGCCGTGCCGTCGGCCTCGCTGCGCGCGTCGCCCTCAGCCTTGAGCGCCGCGTCGATGCTCGCAAACGCGGCATTGAAGTCCTGCATTTTGATCGGGTCCGCCTTGACCCACTGCGGCAGGTCGAAATTTGTCGTCTTGTCCATGCGCTTTCCCCCAAAATATAATGTTGGAAAAGGCAGCCCACACCCCCCTGCAAACGCGGGAACACTGATGCATGATTTGCCTTTTCATGATACGCCGTATCATGAAGAAACGTTGCACACAACGCGGCAAAAAGCTGTACCGCCCCCAATATTAGAATTCACGATACCACAAATTGCCGCGTTGTGTGCAGCGATCCCCGTTGTGCGTGGGAACTTTTTCGGCTATCATACGTCTATAGAAGTATCCGAAAGAAACGAGGACTGACCAATGAAAAACCTCCTTTCCCTTCTGCTCCCCCTCGCGCTTCTGCTCTCCCTCGCCGCCTGCGGCGAAAAAAGCGCAGACGAGGCCGCGCGCCAAACCCCGCCGACACTGACGGTGACAAGTGCAAACGCTTGCAGCGTCACCCTCAAAAGCAGCAGCTACGACTGGACCTACACCCAGGGCCTACAGAGCATGACCGCCATTGCCTGCGGCGCGCACCCGCTGGACGAAACCTCCCGTGACATCACGCCTGTACTGGAAATGCCCTTTGCAGTATCAGCCGCCTATTTCTATACCGTAACGCTCGATTTCGGCGATAATTCGCCCGATTCCGTCAGTCTCCGCTGCTGGCCGTCCGACGCCTGGGGCAGCACCGTCATGCCGTCCGGGACCGTGACCGCCCAGCGGCAGGATAACGGCACATTCCGCGCAGAACTGCCGCAAAGCGACGGCATTTTCGCCGTCGACGCGCTCTGGGACGGCAGCAGTGCGACCTACACCTTCTGCACGCAGGCGGAGGGGAGCGAAGAGCTCCACCCGGGCGCGGTGCTCAGCATCGGCGAGAGCGAAGACATCCGCAAGATCGACATCTCGTGGCGCAGCGGCGGCGTGAACATCTATACCGCCGAGCAGAGCGCGCAGATCAGCGTGAAGGAGGAATCCGCCGCGCCGCTCGCCGAGAGCGAGAAGATGGTCTGCGCGATCGACGGCGACACGCTGCGCATCCGCTTCCTCGGCGACGCTTACCGCGGCAGCTACAACGGGGAAAAGTACCTCGACGTGGGACTTCCGAGGGAACTGGTCAGCGCCGGTCACTTTGAGGAGATAAAAGTCGAAACAACGGACGCCTACGCCTACGTGAGCGCCGATGCGCAGAAGATCGAGCTTTCGACGCTCAGCGGCGACGCGCGCGTGATGTGCGCGAACTGCCCGGAGGTGGAGATCGAGACCACGAGCGGCAATGCCGGCGTGGTGGACGGCACGTGGGCAAGGGTCGATATTTCGACGCTCTCCGGCGCGATCGAGCTTGCAGGCGAAGCGGAAAATGCCGAGATCGAAACCGCGAGCGGCAAGGTGGATATCGCCGGCGCGCTCGGCGCGCTGAACTTCGAAAGCGTCAGCGGCAACCTGATTTTGGCTACCGAGCGTGCGCTGCGCCTTGATGCCGAAACGGAGAGCGGCAGCATCTATCTGACCCTTCCCGCGCAGGACGGCTTTACTCTCGACTATGAAACGAAAAGCGGCGCGTTCCGCTCCGCGCTCACCGAGCGCGAAGGAACGCTCATCGTCTGCGGCGACCACGAAGCGTACTACACCGTGCCCGCGCTCGAGGGCGGTGAGATGAGCGAGCTGGAAATTTCGACGGTCAGCGGCACGTTGACGATCAATGCCTCCTCCGGCAGCAACTAAAGCGCAAAAAAAGAGAGCGGCAGCGCCGCTCTCTTTTTTCGTTATTTCTCGTCGATTGCAAGCCACGTCTGGTCGAAGCCGTAGGGGAGCAGCTCCTTGATGTGCAGGTGCTTTTCTTCGTTGTCCTTGTTCAGGCACACGACCTCCATGTCGGGCCCGAACTCGTAGAGCACCTGACGGCACGCACCGCAGGGGTAGCAGTAGTCGTCGCTGCGCCCAGCGATGACGATGCGCTTGAAGCGCCGGTGCCCCTCGCTCACGGCCTTGAACGCCGCGGTGCGCTCGGCACAGTTCGTCAGGCCGTAGCTCGAATTTTCGATGTTGCAGCCGGTGAAGACCGCGCCGTCCTCACATTCGAGTGCCGCGCCCACGGGGAAGTGGGAATACGGCACATACGCCATGTCCAGCATGGCGACGGCCTTCGCCTTGAGTTCTTCTAACGTTGCCATAATAACGCCTCCTCACCAGTCTACGCCGAGATCAGGACGGACTTGCGTATCCATGATGTCCTCGGCATTATAGAATTGCAGATAGCGGCTGCGCGAGTGGCGCAGCGTGGTGCCGTCCGGATGCAGACGGTCGCAGATGACGGCGGAAATGTCGGGCTTCACATAGCTGAACGAACTCGTGCCGACGCTCGCGAAGATGCGGAAGCCCTGGCTTTGCAGGTACTTGAAGCGCTCGCCGGTCTGGTGCCAGTCGTCACCGTCGGGACGGCCGCCGTGGGGGTAGAACAGAATTTGCGTCGGACCGACGAGCGAGCCGACCTCGTCCGCCCAGCGCTCGGTGTCGTTGATGACGGTCTGGAGCGGTTTGGTGTCGAGGCGGATGTGGCCCCAGGTGTGGCTGCCGAACGTCCAACCGGTCTCCTTCAAACGCGCTATGACGGGCTTGACCGCTTCGATCTCGCTCGCGCGGTAGGCATCGAACGCGGGGCGGTCGGGCGAATCTGCCGCGATGTCGCGGTCATCCTGCGTGCGATAGCCGAGTATCCCCTGATAGCCCGTCAGCGAGAAGATGGCCTTCGCGCCGTTCAGCGAAAAGTCGGGGTGCTCGTAGACAAACTGGTCGAGAATGGGCGTCGCGTCGAGTTCCTTGGTCAAAAAGGTCTCATTTGTGTACGGATCGGTGCACTGCGCCCAGATCTCGCCGTCCTCGCCGACGACGAGCTTGCTCGTGAAGCCCTCGTCGAGCATATAGGGGTAGTAGTTCACGTCGTCAAAGCTGATGACGAGCGGCTTTTTACCCTCTGGCAGCATCAGGGTGTTTCGCACCATATGCGTGCCGGTCTCGTCCGTCACCTCGCTCCAGACGTCTTCCATCGCGACTAAAATGTAGCCCTTGTCGTACACGGACTGCAAAATTTTGTTGTATTCGTCGACCGTCACCATCCAGTCGTCGAGGCCGTAGCGCTGGTCCTGACTGGCATTGCAGTCGTGGAAGGCCCACTGCGGATAGGCGATGATCGGGTGGAAAAAGAGGTGCTCCACCACCTGATCCGGCCCCCAGGCCTGCGTGAGCTGGTCCTCGGACCAGTAGCTGCGCACGGCGTCGTAGGGGTCAGTTGTATCGTCAGTATTGTTGTCGGTGTCGCTGCCATTCTCGTCCGTGACGGTCTGATCGTCGCCGTCGGACGGCGTCGTCTTGTCGCCGCAGGCAGTCAGCAGCGACAGCACCATCAGCACGCTGAGCAGCAGTGCAAAAAAGTGTTTCATGTCAAAATCTCCTCTCTCAAAACTGCGCGGTCATTATAGCAGACTTCACTTCTTTTGACTATGCCTTTCGCGCTTTTGTTCCCATTTGTAACTATTTACCACAAAATAATTCTCCGTCGCCAACGCGCTGCAAACTACTTTCGCGTCCGCAGACGCGAAATGATTTCGAATCGTTTTTTTGCGCGACATGCGCGTGCCAAAAAACTCTTCTCGCTCCGCGCGTGTCGAAGCCGCCCTTTGGGCGGCAAGGCACGAAGCGGAGTGCAATTCTTCAAAAAACAAGGGACACGGTTTCCGTGTCCCTTGTTTTTTGAAGAATTAAAAGTCTGCGTTGCCCACGGTTCTCGGATGCAGCTCCACGTCGCGGATGTTGCCGATGCCCGTTAAATACATCACCATGCGCTCGAAGCCAAGGCCGAAGCCCGCGTGACGGCAGGAACCGTAGCGGCGCAGGTCGCAGTACCACCAGTAGTCCTCGGGATTCATGCCGAGCTCGCGGATGCGCTTTTCGAGCAGCTCGATGCGCTCCTCGCGCTGGCTGCCGCCGATGATCTCGCCGATGCCCGGAACGAGGCAGTCCGCTGCGGCGACGGTCTTGCCGTCGTCGTTGAGGCGCATATAGAACGCCTTGATCTCCTGCGGATAGTCCGTGACGAACACGGGGCGCTTGAAGATCTGCTCGGTGAGGTAACGCTCATGCTCAGTCTGCAGGTCGATGCCCCACTCGACGGGGTAGTCGAACTTCTGGCCGCTCTCCTTTAAGAGCTTGACGGCCTCGGTATACGTCACGCGGCCAAAGTCGGAACTCTCGACGTGCTGGAGACGCTCCAGCAAACCCTTGTCGACAAAGCTGTTGAAAAACGCGAGATCATCCGGGCAGCGCTCCATCACGCGGCGGATGATATGCTTGACCATCGCCTCCATGACCTCAAGGTCGCCGTCGAGGTCGCAGAACGCCATCTCCGGCTCGATCATCCAGAACTCGGCGGCGTGGCGCGCGGTGTTGGAATTCTCGGCGCGGAACGTGGGGCCGAAGGTGTAAACGTCGCCGAACGCCATGGCGAAGTTTTCGGCGTTGAGCTGGCCGGAGACGGTCAGGCTCGTCTTCTTGCCGAAAAAGTCCTTGCTGTAATCGACCTTGCCGTCGGGCGTTCTCGGCGGGTTTTCAAGATCCAGCGTCGTGACCTGGAACATCTCGCCCGCGCCCTCGCAGTCAGAGCCGGTGATGATGGGGGTGTTGACATAGACGAAGCCGCGGCTCTGGAAGAACTCGTGCACGGCGTAGGCTGCCGCGCTTCTCACGCGGAACGCCGCGGAGAAGAGGTTCGTGCGCGGGCGCAGATGCTGAATGGTGCGCAGATATTCGACGCTGTGGCGCTTTTTCTGCAGGGGATAGTCGGGGGAGGACACGCCCTCGACCTTGATCTCTGTTGCCTTGACTTCGAGCGGCTGCTTGGCCTCGGGCGTCAGCACGACGGTGCCGCGCACGATGAGCGCGGCGCCCACGTTCTGCGCGGCGATCTCCTTATAATTAGAAAGAGAATTCGCATCCATCACGACCTGCAAATTGCGGAAGCACGAGCCGTCGTTCAGCTCGATGAATCCGAAGGTCTTCATATCGCGGATGGTCTTCGCCCAGCCGCATACGGTGACGCTTGCGCCGCCGTACTGCTCTTTGTCGGCGAAGAGCGCGGCAATTCTCACTCGTTCCATAATAATTTTCCTTCCTTTTGTGGGTTTTCACGGGATAATAGAGGTATTATATGCCACTTCCCGTGCAAATTCAAGCCCCGCTTTGTATTGACTTTTGACAAGTTGTATGTTATGATGCAATCTTACCTCAAAAGGTAAACGTGAAACTTTCACCTATTACTTTACAGGAGGATTTTAACGATGAACAAGTATCTGGATATCGCCCCCGAGGTTGCCGAGGCCCTTGCCGCCGGTAAGCCCGTCGTGGCGCTCGAATCCACCATCATTTCCCACGGCATGCCCTACCCGCAGAACGTTGAGACCGCGCTCAAGGTCGAGAGCATCATCCGTGAGGCCGGCGCCGTCCCCGCGACCATCGCCATCATCGGCGGCCGCCTGAAGGCTGGTCTGACCCCCCAGGAGATCGACTATCTGGGCAAGAGCGGCCACGCCGTCACCAAGGCCAGCCGCCGGGATCTGCCCATTCTGGTGGCTGAGGGCCGCGATGGCGCCACCACCGTTACCACCACCATGATGATCGCCCACATGGCCGGTATCCGCATCTTCGCCACCGGCGGCATCGGCGGCGTGCACCGGGGCGCCGAGACCACCATGGACATCTCCGCCGACCTGGAGGAGCTGGCCCAGACGCCTGTGATGGTGGTCTGCGCCGGCGCCAAGTCCATCCTGGACCTGGGCCTGACCCTGGAGTACCTGGAGACCAAGGGCGTGCCCGTTATCGGCTACGGCACCAAGGAGCTGCCCGCCTTCTATACCCGCAAGTCCGGCTTCGCCGTGGACTATGAGATCGACACCCCCGAGGATCTGGCCAAGGCCTTCCATGTGGCCCGCCAGCTGGAGATGAAGGGCGGCATGCTGGTCACCAACCCCATCCCCGAGGAGTATTCCATGGACCACAAGGTCATCGACGCCGCCATCGAGCAGGCTCTGGCCGACGCCAAGGCCCAGGGCATCCACGGCAAGGAGACCACCCCCTTCCTGCTGGCCCGGGTCAAGGACCTCACTGGCGGCAACAGCCTGGACAGCAACATCCAGCTGGTGTATAACAACGCCCGCCTGGCTGCCAAGACCGCCTGCGCCCTCCAGACCCTGGAGCAGGCGTAACAAATGCCGCAGCTGCTGACCCGTCCGGCCTTCTGGCTGGCGGCGTACCTGGTGTTGATGAACCTGGTCACCTTCTGGGTATACGGCGCGGATAAGCGCCGGGCCCGGCGGGGCAGGTGGCGCGTGCCGGAAAAGACGCTGTTTCTGCTGCCCCTGCTGGGCGGCAGCATCGGGGCACTGGCCGGTATGCGGGTATTTCACCACAAAACCCGGCACTGGTACTTCCGCTGGGGCATTCCCACCATTTTCCTTCTCCAACTGGCTGCCTGCGGCGCCGTATGGTACCTGAGCAGGTGATTTACCCTCCCTTTTCTCCCGCAGGGCGCTGCGTCCTCCCATTCGCAGCGCCCTGCAAATTTTTCCCTATTGACAAAGCGTATCACTTCTGCTAATATTAGGTATTGCAGAGTGACCCCCTACAAGTTCATACCTTATCAAGAGTGGTTGAGGGATCGGCCCGATGAAACCACGGCAACCTGCAAGGCAAGGTGCCAAATCCGACGTATGCTGAGTGCGGAAGTGATAGTCCCGCGCTCGTCCTTCGACAGATGAGGAGCAATTTTCCAGCACGATCCGTCGAAAGTCGGAGCGTGCATTTTTCATGCTCCGGGTCGGTAGGGGGGACTCTGACAACACAAAATTTTTTCACAAAGGAGCACGAAAAATCATGGCAAGAAGACTGTTTACCTCCGAATCCGTTACCGAGGGGCATCCCGACAAAATCTGCGACCAGATCAGCGACGCCGTTCTGGACGCCATCCTGGAGCAGGACCCCAACGGCCGCGTGGCCTGCGAGACCTGCGCCTCCACGGGCCTGATCCACATCATGGGCGAGATCACTACCCACTGCTATGTGGACATCCCCAAGATCGCCCGCCAGGTGGTGCTGGATATCGGCTATGACCGGGCCAAGTACGGCTTTGACGGCCACACCTGCGCCGTCATCACCAACATCGACGAGCAGTCCGGCGACATCGCCATGGGCGTGGACAAGAGCCTGGAGGCCAAGGAGACCGCCGATGAGCAGCTGGACAACGGCGCCGGCGACCAGGGCATGATGTTCGGCTACGCTTGCGACGAGACTCCGGAGCTGATGCCCCTGGCCATCTCCCTGGCCCAGAAGATGGCCATGCGCCTGACCCAGGTCCGCAAGCAGGGCCTGGTGGACTATCTGCGCCCCGACGGCAAGACCCAGGTCACCGTGGAGTATGACGAGAACGGCAAGCCCGTCCGCGTGGACACCGTGGTGGTCTCCACCCAGCACGCCGCCGAGGCCACTCTGGACCAGATCCGCCGGGATATGATCGAGCTGGTCATCAAGCCCACCGTTCCCGCCCACCTGATGGACGAGAACACCAAGTTCTATGTGAACCCCACCGGCCGATTTGTCATCGGCGGCCCCCAGGCCGACAGCGGCCTCACCGGCCGCAAGATCATCGTGGATACCTACGGCGGCAGCGCCCCCCACGGCGGCGGCGCCTTCTCCGGCAAGGACCCCACCAAGGTGGACCGTTCCGCCGCCTATGCCGCCCGCTGGGTGGCCAAGAACGTGGTGGCCGCAGGAGATC
>ENA-ORNR01003825-ORNR01003825.1-human-gut-metagenome-genome-assembly--contig:-NODE-3825-length-10924-cov-3.158432_pt1 | contig 10924 bp, 23 predicted proteins | sample MGYA00242114_ERZ509020 | MGnify/ENA primary metagenome ERZ509020 (study PRJEB26280, sample SAMEA2338758) | human gut metagenome | biome: human gut; feature: human-associated habitat; material: faeces...
AAACGGACGAACCCCGTCATGAACTCCCACCAATCCGGATTCCCGCACCAACGCCTACGCGGATATCCCTGTTGTCAAGGAAAAGAAGTGGTGGAACGAGCAGACGCGGCAGTGGGACAATCCTGACGGATACAGCCGCGCCCGCTGGCAGATGGACGCACACGGCTATACTCGCTCTTCCGGCGACCGTCTTATGACTCCCGAAGAGATAGCGAAGATGGACCACAAAGCCATTTACCGATACTTCCGCCGCTACACCCTCAACAATGTATGGGATTATGATTACGTCGTGAAGATCGCTGAAGAACTGGAGCTGCAAGGCAAACTCCCCACGGGCTTCATGTTACTCCAGCCCGGCAGTTGGACCGATGATGTTTGGTCGGACATCGCCCGAATGCGAACCCTCAATACCATTCAGTCCGTCAAGGGTAAGGAACAACACCTCTGCCCTCTTCAATTCGACATCGTGAACCGAGTGATTGACCAGATGAGCAATCCCGGTGACGTTGTGCTTGACCCCTTCGGCGGTCTGATGACGGTTCCCTATTGTGCGCTCAACAAGGGCCGCAAGGGTTGGGGCATTGAACTCTCGCCGACATATTTCCTTGATGGCGCTCAGTATTGCGCCCAGGCCGCTAATAAAAAGAAAGCGCCGTCGCTCTTCGACTTCCTCGACGAGGATACCGAAGATGAAGACGATGACATTCCGGAACAACTCAAATAACAACACAATGAAACCTGAAATCAAATCATTCCTGTCCGGCATCGCCCTCGTTGTCGGACTGACCCTTGTGTTCCTCGTCTTGAAACTGACGGGAATTATATCGTGGTCATGGTGGGCTGTCACCTCGCCGCTTCTCGTATATGCGGCTATCCTGGTCATCATGTTCATCATCACCATGTGTGTTTATTTCTACTATCAACGTAACCACTAAACGATGCCACCTTGCAACCATTCCCCTCCCTGATTCTCATAGCGAGAACTAACCAGTCATTCACAAACCCCAAACTCATCACCAATGGCAATACCGCTGAGAAAATTTGCAGCCCAATGTGTTCAGGTTGCGATTGAAGGCGGCAAAATAACCGAGACGAGTTCCTCACGGGCATCTCTCTACGAGATTTCCCGGAAATGGAGAGAGCTGTACGATGCGACGAGCTTTTCAAGCGAGTCCGTCGAGGGCTGGTCTGAGAAAGAGGTAGCCGCCGCCGAGGTCATTATTGCCAGTCTTACATACCTTGAACGCATCGGGTGTAAGAATGTCGAGCAACTGCTCCGCGACACGCTGGAGCAAGAATCAGCCAAATTGTAGGTTTCGTGTGTGGCTAATGATGATGTTTTAATGATGATGTTTAGTCATGGCAGAAATAACAATTATTCCTATCAGCCTCCTTGATTTCAATAAGGGGCAACTGTCTGGTCTCCCGAAGAATCCCCGGTTCTTTCGGGACTACCGGTATGAAGCGATGAAAAAAAGCATTGCCGAGTCCCCGGAGATGCTTGAGCTTCGTGAGCTGATTGTGTATCCTTATGCCGAAGGACGCTATTTAGTCGTTTGTGGCAATTTGCGTTTGAGGGCGTGCAAGGAACTCGGCTACAAAGAGCTTCCATGTAAAGTCCTTGACCCTGAAACCGACGTAAAGAAGTTGCGCGAATATGCCACAAAGGACAATGTTAGTTTCGGCGAGAATGACAAGGATGTGATGCTCAATGAATGGGACAAAGACGAGCTGCAAGGCTGGGGCGTGGAGTTTGCCCCGGAGAAGCCTGTCGATGAGTTCAAGGAACGGTTCGACTCTATCACCGATGAAACCGCCGTCTATCCTCTCGTTCCCAAGTATGATGAGCGGCATGAGCTGTTCATCATCCAGTCGGACAGTGAGGTTGACAGCAACTGGCTCCGTGAGCGACTTGGAATGCAGAGGATGAAATCCTACAAGACCGGCAAGGTGAGCAAGAGCAATGTGATTGACGTTAGAGATGTCCGTGTCGCACTGGAGGGCGAGAAAAAATGAGCGATCTGAAGATAGTCATTCCCTCCCACAAGCGGCACGACCGAGTATTCTCAAAGAAGCTCGTTAACAATCCTATCATCTGCGTGGCCGAGAGTCAGGCAGACCTCTATCGGGAATATAATCCCGAATGCGAGATAGTGACGCACCCCGACGATGTGATTGGCCTGATACCGAAACGAAATTGGATGGCCCGGCACTTTGGCGACCTGATGATGCTTGACGATGATGTTCATGTAGTCAAGACGCTTTTTGTCGAGAAAGGAGAGCCGGGCGTAATCCGCGACCCCGACGAGATAACCCACATCATCGAGTCTCTGTATGAGTTGGCGTGTATGCTTGATATCCACCTGTTCGGCTTCACCTCTGCAATCTCCCCGGTGATGTATAACGAGTGGGGTTACTACTCGCTGATGAAGATGATCACCGGTTGCGCCTACGGTGTCCGCTACAACAAGAACGTATGGTGGAACGAGGAAATCCGACTCAAAGAGGACTTTTGGATAAGCTGCTACATGAAGTACAAGGAGCGCCGAATCCTCACCGACCTCCGCTACAACTTCGCCCAAAAAGGCACTTTCGTCAATGCCGGAGGGCTGGCAGCCTTCCGCAATCAGGACGAGGAGCGCCGGAGTATTTTGTTCATCAAAAAACACTTCGGTGACAGCATCAACCTCAAAGGAGCCACCAACAACGGCAAGGACAAGACCAAGCAACTCGTCCAGTACAATATCACGGCACAGTTCAAATTCTGAAAGGTGTATGGGTAGGCAAAATGGTGTAAAAATGGTGTTCAATCTGATTGCATCTCTTGCTTGTCCGTATTACCTTTACAGTATAAATCCTCATAATATCAATTAGTTATGATAAAGAGAACTGTATCAGGATATAATTTCTTCGAGGTGAGCAGCGCAATGCAAAAAGCTATCCGCCGAGCCGATGCCCGCGTTGCCGGATTCTTCGCTCTTGAGCTGTGGCACTCCGGCTTCCGCGATTACGTATGGAAGCGTCTGTACACAATCAGCGCCGAGGATTGCTACGGACTCATCACTTCAGAGATTGAAGCCTTATGGCAAGGGCATGAGTTAGTCAACAAGAACCATCCCGAAGGCAAAGGCCGCATTTTCGTGAGTAAAGCGGTGCTTCTCTTATGCGAGTGCCGCAAGAACAGAGACGCGGATCATCTTCAAAACTTTATCTACGACCGCAACATGGTCGACGTAGAGCATTGGATTGACGATGTGCGCCGCTATCCTATTCCCATACCTGATTATACTTATGATGTCCACACGGCAAAAGGCAAGAAGTATAATCGGACAAAGGAGGAGTTTTTCAGAGATGAATATGAGGCGTTGCAGCCGAGAGTTCCCGGCCTGTTCGACGACCTCGTTCCTCCACCACCTAAAAATCTTTTTGACGGTTCGGACTCTTAGTCCGGGCCGTTCCTAATTATTAACCCCAAACAATTCTGACAAAATGGATTTTGGTAAAGCAATCGAAGCCCTTAAAGAGGGCAAGAAGGTAGCCAGACGCGGATGGAACGGTAAGAATATGTTCCTTTGGCTGAAACCTGCCGCAATGGTAAAAGCAGAGTGGTGCAAGGACCCGATGCTAAAGCGTCTCGCAGAAGAGGCCGGAGGCGAAATCCCGGCACTCGGTACCATCTGTATGTTCACCGCCAAGGGTGAGATACTCAGTGGCTGGCTCGCTTCTCAGACCGACATGCTGTCCGAGGACTGGATGATTATCTACGAAGGAACAGACTGATAAGATATGCAGCTACCACCTTTAGACAAAGGACTGCTGGCAAAGATGGGTATCGCTCCGGATGCGGTACCCATCATCCCGGCGCCGTCAGAGACCTTCGGCATCCATATCGAGAAGCCACAGTCGCAGACTCAAAAGGCTCTCACGTCTGACGAGTGTGTCAGGCTGTTCGGAGCGAGAGAGGCCGTGCTGATGAACTTCATTCCGCAAATGCTTACCGCCCTCGCATTGGAGCAGGCCGAGGCATTTATCAAGTATTGCCGGGACAACCGACTATCTGAATACAAGCGGCACAACCGGGAGATGCGCAAGTGCATCGACGAGTATAACTTTGAACTCCGTAAGAGTTATGGCCGTGCATGGTACTCCTATCAGAACTATCTGGAGCGGTTGCGCAAGAGCGTTGAGTTAGACTTGTTCAAGTGCTGGTGTACGTTCACCAACGAGGCCGCCCGGCAGTATGTCGGCCACCCTCATAAAGAGATTCCGGCGCGTGTGGCCCTCGTCCGCATGATACTCACTTTCGTTGAGGACTTCGACAAGAACATGGATAAAGTCATTGCCGAGCGTATCAACAAGCCGTGCAGTCGCAGGCAAGACCCATTTGTGTTCCTCATATCCGTGCTCTGCATTGATATAGCCGAGAGTTTCGGCCATACCATGAAGATTACCGACACAATGGCGCTCTGTGTAAAAGTTCTCGCCAACCGGTGCCACAGCATCGTCGATGTCATTATGGCCGAAGAAGATGCCGCCGATAGTACTAAGTCTTGACACTAATTGACAAACGTTAAGGTAAAAAAATGGCGGCCAATCTGATTGCAAAACCAGTTTTGGTGCCCTAACTTTACAGGTGTAAGGGAGATACAAAAACCTTACATAACAACAAAGTCAAACCAATAAAACCGCCAAAGAGATGAAAACAATATCCGACCTCAACGCTCTCATTCCTACCCTTGTGGATTTGCTCGCAAGTCAAGATCACGAAATCGGAGAGTCCTACTACGAACAAGACGAGGATGGATGGGGACGATGCGATGACTCAACCACCAACTACTTCTGCTATGAGGAAGATGGCTGGCTCATTGAAGTTACCTATGAGTGCTGTGGAGAGTGGGATAATGACCCCGGCGATTATTGGACTCCACCGAGCTGCGATCTTCGGAAAGCATGGGGAGAGGTAACGGAAATCACCGCCTCACACTACGATGAAGACACCGATGAGGAAACCGAATTTAGCGAGGATGATGTGAAAGAGCTTTGGAGTTCTCTTGACAAAGTCCTTGAAGATATAGCATAAGTCAAACCAATAAAACCATATCAAAATGGGGGCAAAAATTCACGTTGCCGAGGTGTATCAGGTCAAACACCACATCTTCGACAATTTCAGCAACAGACAGGACGTCATCAATCGTCTGCTCTACAAAGAGTGCCGGGATTTAAGCTGGCAAGGCGAGGATGTCGAGTGCTCAGAACATCTTGAGGTCTATCGCTACGACCTCGCAAACCTCATTGCAAAAATCTGCTACAACCGCCGAGAGTTTGAGCTTTGGCGCAAAGCAAATGAGATAGAAGAGTCGTTGGATGACATCATCGGCATTATCGCCAAATGGATGGCTCTTGGCGATCAGCGCAATGACTTCGTAGTCCTTGATTGGTATTGATATGATGACTGTAATAGAAAAGCAGATGATGGACGCGGTCATATCCCTCAACCGCAAAACCAAAGACGCCAATCAGATTGATTGGGAACAGCGCCGATATGAGATTGCCAAAGAAGTAATGGGAACTGAAGCATATCATGGAGCGTTTAGCGAAGATGCCGCAAAGTACGCCGTTGCGTGTGCTGATGCCCTTATTAAAGTCTTAAAAGAACAGCCCCAGCCATGAATAAAGACTACGCCTATTGTGTCGGCCCTAACTACTTCGGAGGGCCGGCACTCTGCCAGAACTGCAAACGGCACATACCATTCTGCACCGAAGTGAAAGAGACCCTTACATGGACCTTGCCGATGTATGACGAAAAGACCGGCACCTGTCCTCTGCACGAACCCAAAATCTGATGACGTATGCCAAAATTCATCGAAGTAAAAGTAGCAAGCGACCCGGGCGTATTCATGTTCGAGTGCGACAGAGAGGATGACTTCATTCTCATCAATGTCGATCACATCGTCGCAATCATACCCCGAGGTGAAACGTGCTTAATCAAACTGCCTGGGGAAAACTCAATTATTTACGCTCAACACTCTGCGACATGGGTGATGGGATTAATAAACGGGAACCTATGACAATAGAACAATACGAGGAGATATCCAATCTCAAACGAAGTATCGGCATAGCCCAGCGCCTTTTAAGAGATGCAGTCAAAGTCAAGTGCGTTCAACACATAAGCATTGACAGCATCCGGGAGGCTAATGACTACTATCGGATAAGCAGAGATTTTTCCGAAAAGGTCTCCAAAGTCCTTGAATCTGCCGAGAGTGAAATAAAATCCATGCTTGAGGCAGAACTTGCCCGTCTTGAGTCAGAGTTCGCCGGTATTATAATAGGAACTGAAATGAAAATGCCAAACCAAGAAGATTTCAACAAATGAGACAATTAACCTCTGACGGGTGGCGCAATCTGCTCTACCTGTTTGTCGCAGACGAAGAGTGTATGCGACCGGTAATGATGAAGCCGTTTGAGCAGGGCGGATATGTGTGCGCGTCTGATACGCACGTACTCATCCGCGTTGCCAAAAAATATATCACCGATGATTATTCCACGCCAGCAAAGGCTCCCGATGTCAGCCGGATAATCCCGGCACAACCACCCACTTCCAAAATTTGTGCCAATGAGTTGAGGAAGGCATTTACTATCCTTGGCATGGACTATGACACAACCACAATCGACTGCATCGAATGTGATAATGATTGCGAGGTAGAATGGAAGTACACCGACCGAGACGGCGATGAACACATGAAGTATGCCGAGTGTCCGTGTTGCAACGGCACGGGCCGTGTTCCGAATGGTGCTGACAAATACTGCGAAATCGGCAGTAACCTCGTCTGTGCATATTTCATGTTGCTCCTCTATCGCGCTATGATGGAACTCAAAGTCGAAGAAGTCAAAGTCTCAGCGGGTTGCAATAGACCCCTCAAGTTCAATATCGGTGACGGCATAGATATTGTCGTCATGCCGTGCATCCTCGACAAATACAGCTCAAAAAAGAGGGCGCCGATAAATATGACCAAACTATGACCGAATCGCTTGTCAATCTTGTCCTGATATTCCTGGCATATCTTCTCATCGGCAAAGTCGAGGATATAGGATACCGCAAGGGGTATCAGGACGGAGTAGCCAGTAAGCCACCAAGAGTAAAAATCGGCTTCAAAACAAAGCAATCGAAAGACGATGATACAACTTCTATACATTGACCTGTTCTGCGGCGCCGGGGGAACCTCCACGGGAGTCAACGAGGCCCGGTTGGATGGTGAGCAGTGTGCCAAGGTTATCGCTTGTGTCAATCACGACCCAAAAGCCATAGCCTCCCACGCGGCCAATCATCCGGGCGCGCTCCACTTTACGGAAGACATCAGGACGTTGAACCTGACACCGCTTATCCAACGCATCAAGGCTTGCAGACATGAAAATCCGCAAGCCTTGATTGTTCTATGGGCCTCGTTGGAGTGTACCAATTTCAGCAGGGCCAAAGGTGGTCAGCCTCGTGATGCCGACAGTCGCACCCTCGCGGAACACCTCTACCGATACATCGAAGCCATCGACCCCGACTTTATCCAGATAGAGAACGTTGAAGAGTTCATGTCGTGGGGGCCGCTCGATAAGAATGGCCGTCCGCTTTCAATGGACAAAGGGCGTGATTATGTCCGATGGATCAAGAACGTCAAAGGGTACGGCTACAACTACGACTACCGCATCCTGAACTCGGCCGACTACGGCGCTCGAACCACACGCAAGCGTTATTTCGGAATGTTCGCCAAGAAAGGTCTGCCGATCGTGTTCCCCAAGCCGACCCACAGCCGACGGCCCACCGGCAATCTTGAACGGTGGCGAGCCGTGCGCTATGTCCTTAATCTCGATGAGTGGGGACAATCCATATTCACGAGGAAGAAGCCATTGGCCGAGAAGACGCTGATGCGTATCTATGCCGGACTCATCAAGTTTGTGGCCGGTGGCAAAGATGCGTTTTTGGTAAAATTCAACAGCATGAGTCAGCGAGGAAAGTATGTGCCGCCCTCCATTGATGAGCCGTGTCCGACAGTGGCCACCCAGAACCGCCTCGGACTTGCTCACGTGGAGTTTCTGTCAAAGCAGTTCAGCGGCTCAACCTACGATAAGAACGTATCGTTGGATGAGCCGGCCGGAACGATAACGTGCGTTGACCATCATGCGCTCGTCAGTGCGCACTTCCTGACATCGTTCTACGGCAACGGCGGCTGTCGGGACATTGACAGCCCGGCGCCCACCATTCCTACCAAAGACAAGTTCGCGCTTGTAAATCCTCAGTTCATAGATATGCAGTACGGCCAAGGCCGTCCGACCTCCATTGAGGAGCCTGCCGGATGTATCACAGCCAATCCGAAGCACCACCTCATCACTGCCGAGCAATGGATTATGGACACGAGCTATAACAATGTCGGGAGTGGTATAGATGAGCCGTGTAAGGTCATAACTGCTGATCGTCATCAGTTCTACCTTATGAACCCACAGTTCTTCTCGTCCGGCAGCTCGATAGATGAACCTTGCTTCACTCTCATTGCCCGAATGGACAAGCGGCCTCCTTATCTCGTCTGCGTCGAGGGTGGAGGTATCGGCATAGAGGTCTATGAGAATGACTCGCCCATGACGGTAAAAATAAAAGAGTTCATGGCTCTCTACAACATCGTTGACATCAAGATGAGGATGCTCAAGGTTGTGGAGTTGAAGCGTATACAAGGCTTCCCCGATGACTATGTTCTGATGGGCAATCAGAGCGATCAGAAGAAATTCATCGGTAACGCCGTCCACACGAGCATCCCGAAAGCATGGTGCCCGGCCTTGTGTCGGGCGCTCCAAGAATCACCAGCCCAAATAATCAACAATGTTCAAGAAAAAGGAAGAGCCTCAGCAGTTCATATTGCCTGAGAAATTTGTGCCATTCTCATATAATCCCAATCAGAGTGCGGCTAATCAAATAGGAAGTCTTGCGGAATTTCTCCTGCAAGCTGTCGAGACGATGAAGCACAAAGTCGTTATCGAGACAGACAACAAGTCTATTGAAATCATAGTGTCAGTCGAGACACACAAGACCACCGAAGATGGTTGAGATAAACGGCTACAAGTTCTATGAAGAGCCTGGGAGTTGTGGCAGTTGCCCCTGCATGAACACGGGGGCAACCCACCTCAACCCCGGTGTTAAGCGCGGCCACTGCATCCTATGGAATGAATGGCATCTGAGGTATCGCAATATTCCGCCGAGGTGCCATAAACTTTTCAAAAAGGCGATGACATATCCCGATGGGTCTAAGCTGTCGATAGTTGCGAAAGATGACTGACGAACAATCCGGAACAGAGCCAAAATGAATTTCGTTTTTGGATAAAAATGATGTGTATAACGCTTTAAGGTGCTGATTTTTCGTAAATAAAGCGTTGTAAATCCAAAATTTGAAATTTTTGAAAATTTATGGTTTTGGAGAATGAGGAAAAATTGCAAATACTTTTGCAGTCAGTTCAAGCATCATCACATCATTCATGAAATTAACTGACATCATCATTCCACATGACCGACTGTACCCAAGCGATAACGAATATGAGATACCGACATTACGAATAGACAGACAACCCGAAAATGGGTTATTGTTACCCTTTGCGCCCTGGGGTGCAAACTCTCGTCGTAAGAAAACCGTTGCGACATATCACTTCTATGTCGAGGATTATCGCTTCCATAATATCTGGCTTCACCCGGAGAAGCTGCTTGCTTGCGGTTGCAAAGAGGTGGTAGAGCCAAATTTTACTCTACACCTCAATATGCCTATCGCCTTTGGGCTTCAACTCTTGTATAAAAAGCGTTGGATAGCCCGTTGGCTTCAGGAATGTGGTATCGGCGTTTGGGTTGACCTAAAAGTATCTGATAAGTATCGGGAGCTAAATCTTCTCGGCGTTCCTGATGGATACAATGCCTTTGCCACGAGATGTTACGCCGACAATCTTCCCGGACTGGCCGCTGATTTTGATATTGCGCGTAAGGTATCGGGCCTCGACCGCCCCAATATGCTCGTATATGGAGGCGGACAACAGGCCAAGGAGTTCTGCATGAGGCATGGGCTCATCTACTCAGAACAATTCATGATTGCCAAGAGAGAGGAGGGCTTGCTATGAGCGACAATAAGAGTACAGGTGGACTACGTGCAATCTCTACTATACAGGCAGGGGGCTTTGCTCAAAATGCGGCTGATTTCAGGGCAGCGATGGCGACGGGCAAGTATGATATTGATAAATCATTCTTGGCCGACAGTGGGGCTTATGTACTTTTTGAAAAGGGACATGAGTACCATATTGAAGAAATCGAGGCGGCTCAGGCTATGGCTAACCACGGAATAAATGTCATCATGGAAAAAGAAGGTGATCCGTCAAGAGCAACAGCAATCGATGCCAATGGTAATTTCAAATTCAGCGAAGGGAAACTATCCGTTGAGAAGCTTTCCTATGAACAAAGCACAAAAGACTCTCTCAAGACTACAGCTGAACGGTCTGTAAAAAAAGCATTGGAGCACGCCAAATCCAAAGGGTCCTCAGTCGCTGTAATATATGACCGAGGAGGTGTATTCCATCGTGGAGATATACAAGCCGGAATCAAGAGTTACGAGAGCTTCAAAAATAATGCACACCGATTCAAGGCAATATTAGTGATTGATAAAAACAGAAACGTGTACGAATGGAGCCATACAAAAAAATGAGGCGAGTAGAATGCCCTCTCGCCTCGTGCCACTGCAACCCCCCAGACCAGTGGACATTTTAGCACCCTGGGGCTACTGGCGCGGTATTCGTGCATCACTTTCGTGAAGCCTTATTGTAAAAATTGAGATATGCAAAATTACAAAATCTCAATCAACTATACAACACCCAATCAGATAAATAAGATTACCAACCTCCAAATAAATCAATC
>ENA-ORNR01003828-ORNR01003828.1-human-gut-metagenome-genome-assembly--contig:-NODE-3828-length-10915-cov-2.445120_pt1 | contig 10915 bp, 10 predicted proteins | sample MGYA00242114_ERZ509020 | MGnify/ENA primary metagenome ERZ509020 (study PRJEB26280, sample SAMEA2338758) | human gut metagenome | biome: human gut; feature: human-associated habitat; material: faeces...
ATATACGTATTTTTTAAATATTATATGGAGGAAAAAATGGAACAATTTTTTAAAGTCAAAGAACATGGCTCAACTGTAAAGATTGAGGTTATGGCCGGTATTACAACATTTATGGCCATGGCTTACATTCTTATGGTAAATGCCGGTATGTTCGCAAATCTTGAAGGAGTTTCATACAATGCAGTTTATATTGCAACAGCTCTTTCAGCAGTAATTGGTACATTTCTTATGGCATTTCTTGCAAATCTGCCGTTAGGACTTGCATCAGGAATGGGGCTTAATGCGTTTTTCGTATATACAGCCTGTTTTACATTCGGACTTTCTTATGCTAATGCATTAGTATTAGTCCTTCTCGATGGTATTGTATTTACAATTCTTACAATTACCGGTATCAGAGCCAGATTATTCTCAGCAATTCCAGATTGCGTAAGAAAGGCAATTCCAGCAGGTATTGGTCTGTTTATTGCATTCTTAGGTCTTCAGAATGCCGGTATAGTTGTAAATGATCCTTCAACATGTGTTAATCTCGCGTCATTTAACGTATTAAATGGTAATGCAACATGGGCAACTATAATGCCGAGACTTGTTACTATCGCAGCAGTAATTATTATTGCAGTTATGACATACAAGAAAGTAAAAGGTTCAGTTCTCTGGGGAATTCTTGGAGGAACAGTTTTATATTATGTTCTTGGTATCACAGTTCCGGGATTTTATAATGGCTTTACACAAAATTTAAGCTTTAATCCATTTAGTGCTTTTGGTGCATGGGCTAATGAATCTTTCTTAAAAGTATTTACTGATGGATTTAATTTTTCTGGATACCTTGCAAATCATTCAACAGCAGACCTTATTCTTATCATAGCAACTACAGCACTCGCTTTTTGTATGGTTGATATGTTTGATACACTTGGTACACTTTACGGTGCATGTTCAAGAGGCGATATGCTTGATAAGGATGGTAATGTTCCTAATTTTGAAAAAGCTATGCTTTCAGATGCAATTGCAACATGTGCAGGTGCTATCTGTGGTACATCTACAGTTACCACATTCGTTGAGTCTTCATCCGGTGTTGCTGAAGGTGGTCGTACAGGTTTATCTGCATTTACAACTGGTGTTTTATTTTTTATTGCAATGTTTTTAAGTCCTGTTGCAGCTTTAATTCCAAGCAGTGCAACAGCAGCAGCACTTATTTATGTAGGTGTTCTTATGATGGGCGGGGTTACTAAGATTGACTGGAACGATATTTCAGTAGCAGTACCTTCATTTCTTACAATTGCATTTATGGCATTTACATACAATATCAGCTATGGTATTGCATTTGGTATGATTTCATATATTTTCATTATGTTATTTACTGGCAGAGCAAAGGAAATAAAGGCATTTGCATGGCTTATTGCCGTATTATTTACACTTATGTTCTTCCTTACTCATTAATTGAAGACTAAATATAATCATTTTAAGTTTAAAGGCGGTAATCTCTAGTGGGATTACTGCCTTTAATAATTTATAATATCTGGGGACTTTCTTATGGTTTGACGTATTTCAAAATATTGGTATAATAAAAGATATAAATGAGATTGGAGAATTTGTATGTCTGCAAATGGAAAAGAAAAAATTATTGAATATCTGAAGAGTAATATTCTGGTTACTGATGGTGCAATGGGAACTTATTTTGCATCATTGTATGATACAAAAGAACCACCGGAATATTGCAATATTAAGGACAGTAAAAAAATATATGATATACACAGACAGTATATTGAAAATGGTGCTAAGATTATAAGAACAAATACATATGCATGTAACACATTTACACTTAATTATGAGATTGAAGATGTTAAAGAAAGTATTAAATGTGCATGTAAAATTGCAAGAGAAGCTGCAAAAGGACATGAACATATTTTTATTGCCGGAGATATCGGACCTATAACATATAATCATAATGATATGCAAAAACAAGTTAGCGATGAGTATGTAGTTATTGCAAAAACTATGATAGAATCAGGTGTTGATGCTATTGTTTTTGAAACATTTCCTGATATGGATGATATAAAAGAAGCTTTAAAATATATTGCAGAAAAAGGTAACATTTTTGTTATTGTGCAGTTTGCTGTAAATCAGTTCGGATATAGCAATTCGGGACTTTCTGCTAAAAAATTGATATCAGATGCATTAGACTGTGAATATACAGATGCTGCCGGACTTAACTGTGGTGTTGGTCCTGGGCATATGTATGGAATATTTGAAAAACTTGGGATTAATACCGCAAAATATCTTACGGCATTGCCTAATGCAGGCTACCCACAGTCAGTCAGCAACAGAATGGTATTTGCGGCAGATAATTCTGAATATTTTTCTATTAAAGCATCAGATATGGCAGAAAGAGGTATTAATATTGTAGGTGGATGCTGTGGAACAACACCTGAATATATAGCTAAACTTGAAAATGCAGTAAAAAATATGCATCCGGTAAAACATTTTAGCGAAGAGCATGAGAAAAAAATTATGTTTAAGCCGATAGATAAGTCATTTTATAAAGATAAATCAGGCAAAAAACTTATAGCTGTTGAGCTTGCACCGCCAGTTGACAGTGATGATGAAAAGCTTATGGATGCAGCACATATTCTGAAAAAGAGCGGTGTTGATGTTCTTACATTCCCTGATTCTCCGTCAGGACGAACAAGGGCAGATTCAATTCTTATGGCAGAAAAGGTTCATAAAGAAACAGGGATGACTGTTATGCCGCATATATGCTGCCGCGATAAAAATGCTATTGCTATGCGTTCGCAGCTTTTAGGTGCACATCTTAATGATATAAATAATTTTCTTGTTATTACAGGAGATCCTATACCATCAATGGTAAGACAGTCAGTTAAGGCTGTTTTTAACTTTGATTCAGTTGGTCTTATGAATATAATTAAAGATATGAATGAGAGCCAGTTTGAAAATTCACCTATTGTATATGGTGGTGCAATTAACCAGACACGAAAAAATCTTGATGTAGAAATATCGAGAGTAAGAAAAAAGATGGATGCCGGAGCAACATTTTTCCTGACACAGCCTGTATTTGATGATAAAGGCATTGCACGTTTAAGGCAGATAAAGCAGGAAACAGGTGCAAGGATTCTTTGTGGAATAATGCCATTTGTAAGCCTGAAAAATGCCATGTTTATGAAAAATGAAATGACAGGAATTGAAGTATCGGATGAAATAATTGCACGTTATAAAGAATGTGTTACGAAAGAAGATGGTGAATCGGTTGGTGTTGAAATTGCAAAAGAAGTAATAGAAAAAACTTCAGATTTTGTAAATGGTTATTATTTTTCATTTCCATTTAACAGAGTATATCTTCTTGAAAGAATTATATAGAATTGTAATAATTGCCAGGATGTTGTGTATACACATTCCTGGCAATTATTTTTTGACAAACTAAAAGCACTTCCCGGAGTAGAAGTGCTTTTTAGTTTAGTGTTTATTATTTTCTAATAGGGAGGAGAAAAATCAAAGAACTATGTCTTTGAACAATTATTATAGTACAGTAGAAATATGTCTAAAATAAGACTTTTCTCTGAATAAAAAATAATAATGATTAAATTAATTATAAGAAAATCGTAAACAAATTATAAACTTTACTTGTAGAATATAGATATATTATGTTATAATAAACATAAATTAACGATTGTATTGTTACAATTGATGAGCGTGTTAGAATTAAATATTGATATAAGTGAGGTTTTTTTAATGAATGATGCACAGATTCGTTATTTTATCGAAATGGAAAGAAAAAAAGGCACAACTACGGATGAACTTATATTTATTCTGAGTGATAATGGAATTCCAATATATGAGATTTCTAATTATCTTGATATTTCAGTTAAGCATGTTGAAATGGTGCTTTCTGATGGCTAAGATTTATTTGTAATTGGATAACATATAACTTCGTCAAATCCGGGTTTAACGAAGTTACGCATTTTTCTTATTTTGTATTTTTTCTTAACCCCCACATTTACAGGCGTTTCGGCATATTCGTGTAATTTTTGTCTATATACTTTAAAAATAACAATTATCTATAACTGTATATAAATACCTATATTTTCCGACTAAAAATTGGTGGTTTTTTAGTGGTTTTTAATAATAAAAAATATATAGTTATTAGTTCTTGGATTTAATATAATCCCTTAATGTATCTTTTCCGATATGCGAAAAATCTTAATATGCTTTAATTTATGTATCTATTAAAGTTATGACAGACAGATTTAATATTTTTAGCCGATTTTTACAAAACTGTGCAAAAAAATAGCCGCCATTCTAGCGACTATTTTTGTTATGCGGTATTCACACCATATCAAATTATTTTATAAAGAAATGCTATCAAGAATTCTTAAAAGATTCTGGTTATCTGCATTTTCTTCATCAACGTCTATTACACATGTTTTTAATGCCCGTTTCAACGTAGTCATAGGCTTGAATATTGTGCCGCCTACGTTTACAGAAGCTACTTCATCTAATGCACGGATTTATACCACGAATGTTCATAGATGCATCTGAAACAGCCCCATTCTTATATTCTGTGGATACAGCAATATAAAATTTATTTGCAGCTGTAAAATATGCATCAGTTAATACGTCCTTAGTTTCATCTTTTACTGCTTCAATAAGAATATTTTTAATAGGAGCCTGCGAATGTGCTATTGCAGCTTTCCACTTTGCAATGTCTGCATAATTTTCATCAGTAAGCACATCCCCTTTATCAGCTCTTAATGAAAGTAAAGAAAGTCTGATGCTCTCAGCTTCTGAAAATTTCATGATTTCTGAAGCTGCAGTTGTCTTGCTGCCAAAAAGATGTTCTGATATCAGCAATAATTTTCTGTATTTCAGCAGAACAATTTATATTTTGTCCATTTTTAGCAATTGGTTTAGCATCAGGAATAACTAAAACATAAATTTCCTTTTTTGATTCGTCACACCCTGTTACTTTTGCTGTATAGCCTAATGTCAGAATATCAACGCATGAATCTACAGTTAATGGGTTATTGTTATTATCAGATAAAGGCTGCACAAACCCAATCATGTTAGCAGTTTCAATTCTTCATTAGTATAATTTGAAGCATTGTGATAACAATCTTTTGTTTTAGCTTCTTTTGTCTCTGTGTAAGAACCATCTGCACTTGAAGCTGTTATAGAACCAGACTGGGAATACTGACAGCCACCGAGAGTGATTTTTGTAGGACCGTTTACTTTGATTTCAAATGAATTACCATCCTTAAAAAGTGTACCATGGGAATTACCATGATAGTTAAATGCATTCTTTGTGCCTACCTTGATTGTCAGATTTCCGTAAGTAATGTCAGATTTACCGTCTGTATCGGTAGGAACGACAGAACCATCTCTGAAATCATAGAAAGCGTCACCGTCTTTCGTCTCGGATGTCAGTCCTTCGGCTTTGACAGTCTGTGACGAGAATGAAACTCCGGCAGGGATTGCCAGTGATACCGCCATAATCACGGCAAGTCCCGCAGAGAGTTTCTTTCGCAGATTTCTGCTTAATTTGCTCATAAAAAGCCTCCTTTTTTATAAATTTGGGTTCGCCGGATTCCTTTACGATTGGATTGTATTTATTGGCGTACCTGTTTTTGTTAATATTATACAAGAAATTTTATATAACAAAAGGTTCACTTTTTTCATGGTTCAAAATTTTCCAAAAACCTGCAAAGCCGTATATTTACTGCGTTAAGCGTTACTCTTTTCAACGAATTTTTCAAGCTGTTTTTTAGCCGCACCACTTGTGATTATATCTCTTGCCTTTTCTATTGCATCCTGCATTGTGAGGTTATCAGAGGCAAGATAGATTGCTGCACCGGCATTAAGAAGCACTGCATCCATTTTTGGACCTTCTTTTCCGTCAAGAATTTCACGGGCAATTTTTGCATTTTCTTCCGGCATGCCGCCGATAAGCTCTTCTTTTTTGCATCTTTTAAGTCCAAACTGTTCAGGTGTGATTTCATATGATTTGAATTCATCGCCCTTGAATTCGCAGACCTTTGTAGGCGCAGAAAGCGAAATCTCATCAATAGAATCTGTTCCGTAAACAACCATAGCACGTTTTACGCCCAGATTTTTTAGAACGTGTGCAAGCGGTTCAACAAGATCTTCACTGTATACACCAAGAAGCTGCATTGTTGCACCGGCAGGATTTGCAAGAGGTCCGAGGATGTTAAAAAGTGTCCTGATTCCCATTTCTTTTCTGACACCACCGACAAATCTCATGGCTGTATGATATTTCTGTGCAAAAAGGAAACATATGTTAATTTCTTTTAAAAGCTGTGCACTGAGTGCAGGGGCAATATCAATTTTTACACCGAGAGCCTCAAGGCAGTCAGCAGTTCCACATTTGCTTGAAGCAGCTCTGTTGCCGTGCTTTGCAACAGGAATTCCAGCTGCCGATGTAACTATTGCAGACAATGTTGATATGTTAAATGTGTTAGAACCATCTCCGCCGGTTCCAACAATTTCAAGTACATCCATATCATTTAAAAATCTTTCACAATGGGCACGCATAACCTTTGCTGCTGCTGTTATTTCACCGATAGTCTCGCCTTTCATGGCAAGAGCAGTTAAAAATGATGCTTTCTGTGCATCAGTTGCCTGATTTGTCATAATTTCTTCCATAACATCAGACATCATTTCAGAACTTAAATCCTTACGCTGAACCAATAAACTAATAGCTTCTTTAATCATAATAATCCTCCTGGTTTTTCCGAAGGAAAAATGCGACCACTCCTGGGAGCAGAGGATTTGTCCTCCTGGTTTTTCCGAAGCAAAATCCGTTTTTATGCAAATAAAAAAGTCCCTGACCGAAAAACATATACAATGCTTTCCAGTCAAGGACGGTTAAAATGTACACCGCGGTGCCACCTTGATTCATAATTACTTACACACTTATTAAGATACAAACATATCTTTGGCAATTAACGTATGCCTTACGTCATGGAATACTAAGATTAAGTAAAAATCCTTTGACCATGCCCTCCGTGGTCCATTTAATGAATTGTTGCTGCCAGGTTCTCAGCTTCCCTGACTCTCTGTGAGTACATCTTTCATTTTTATCTCCACTTCAACGGTTTGCTTTATTAAATTGTCTTTATTATACGCCGTGATTTATAATTGTCAATAACTAAAATTGAATAATTTTATAATATTTTCAGATTTGAATATATCATCAAATATGAACTCCTCGGCAAGTGTTTCAAGATTATCTTCAGAATATTCAACTTCACGCGAAAAGATATGAATAATATCCATTCGGTCATCAGATGAAAAATTGTTGCCATTTTGGATGAAACGATAAATTTCCATATCACGCAGAATTGCAATATTCGCAGCTGCAAGCTGTATTTTTCCGAATAAATCATGGTCATATGAGGCTTTTAACAGATATCTGAAAATATAATATTTTAAAATATTTTCAAGCTCAGCAGTATTTTCGGCATAATATGAATTAAGATATTTAGTATATTCTTCAAAAGCCTGATTGTACTGTATTTTCCTGCTTTCATGTTCGTTATTTTCAGAAGCATTCGAATTTTCAGGATGAAGAAAATCCATTATTTTATCTGCAAAATCAGGCCATTCATCTCCCAGAGTTTCTAGTTCAAGATATGCGTACCATACAGATGCCATATTTTGTTCAAGTTCATTAAATGAAATCTGGCGGAAATCGCTTATAAAGCAGCTATTGAAGTCGTGCTGTTTTATTTTTTTGTATAGTTTGTTCATTGAATTGTAATCATTGTTATTAATATGGTTTTGAAAATCTGCAGCTATATTAATAATGATTATCATTTTTTGATTAAAAGTATAATCAGTTTTTTCAATTACATACATAAATTCGTCACGTAACAGCATAAGCATATCTGCAAGACTGCTGTCAAATTCACTGTCATCAAAGACATCTTCGTCGGTATCTGTTTCTGAATAAGAAAAATTGCTGCGGTCCGTTAAAATTATTTTTGCAGCCTCTTCACAGGCAAGACCGATTCCGCGTTCTTTTACATTACCGAAATATTCTGTAAAACGTGGAAACTGATCACAGACAATTCCGATATGTTCTTCCCCCAGTTCTTTATAGATGCCACACAGATTATTATTGTCAAGAAAAGGACATTTTCCGTCTTTGAGTTTGAAGCAAAGATTATCATAATCAATATTGTCACGTAATTTTTTCCCGAAATCTCCGTTTACTGTGCTGTAATACTCTGCGGTTTCTTCGTCAATGTCAATCTGCCAGCCGCCAACACAGCAATTATCTTTACATTCTGAGGAAATGCAGTGAAAATTTTTATAGTATCCCGGAGTGCGTAATTTTATTTTATTATTCATTAACATTCTCCTCAATGACTACATCTGCCGTCTGATATCGGATTATTTTTGAAAGTGAAGATAAAGGCATCTCTACCTGATAGCCTATTTTTCCGGCACTGAATATGATTGTATCAAAGCTTTCGGCTTCATATTGAAATGTTGTAGTGAAAACTTTTTTCATTCCGATAGGTGAACATCCACCATGAATATAACCTGTAAGAGGCAGAAGCTCCTTTGATTTTAACATGTCAATTGATTTTTCCCCAACAGCCCTGGCTGCTTTTTTCAAATCAAGTTCTTTTGCAACAGGAATTACAAAAACGTAATTTTTGCCTGATTTTGCAACTGTTACAAGTGTTTTAAAAACTTTATCCGGATTTTCATTTAAGGCAGCCGCAACGTCAACACCACTTACCGCATCAGTGTTGATATAGCTGTGTGCTGTATATTTTATTTTTTTTTGTTCAAGGATACGCATTACATTAGTTTTTTCTTCCATAATTGATACTCCTTTCTTTAAACTCAACTGTCATGCCGAAGCACATAAAAAATTACATTTTTGATTAATATTTTAAACTGAGAGTGTTGTCCATTTGCTGCAGTCCCATACCTCATTTACCAGACCATCGTAAAATTCAGGCTCATGGCAGACCATCAGTATACTTCCTTTATATTCCATTAAAGCACGCTTTAGTTCATCTTTGGCATCAACGTCAAGATGGTTGGTTGGCTCATCGAGCACAAGGATGTTGCTCTCGCGGTTAATGAGTTTACAAAGTCGGACTTTCGCCTGCTCGCCACCGCTTAATACACGAATCTGACTTTCAATGTGTTTTGTTGTGAGACCACATTTAGCGAGTGCCGAACGTACTTCATATTGTGTGTATGAAGGAAATTCTTCCCATATTTCATTGAGGCATGTATTTGTGTTATCAGGAGAACTTTCCTGTTCAAAATAACCGATTTCAAGGTAATCTCCAAGCTCAACTTCGCCGGAAACTGGTTGTATTATTCCAAGAATACTTTTTAAAAGTGTGGACTTACCAATCCCATTTGCACCAACCATGGCTATTTTACTGCCGCGTTCCATTGAAATATTGAGTGGAACCGAGAGTGGTTTGTCATATCCGATTACAAGATCTTTTGTTGTAAAAATGTATCGTCCCGGAGTGCGGGCCTGTTTGAAATAAAATTCAGGTTTTGGTTTTTCAGCAGCAAGCTCAATTATATCCATATTGTCAAGCTTTTTCTGGCGTGACATAGCCATGTTTCTGGTTGCAACACGTGCCTTATTTCTTGCAACGAAATCTTTCAAGTCGGCAATTTCTTTCTGTTGCCTGTTGAATGCTGCTTCCATCTGTGCTTTTTTCATCGCATAAACTTCCTGAAATTTGTCATAGTCGCCAACATAACGGTTGAGCTGCTGATTGTCCATATGGTAAATCAGGTTAATTACACTGTTTAAAAATGGTATATCATGTGAAATCAAAATGAAAGCATTTTCATAATCATTTAAGTATCTTTTAAGCCATTCTATATGTTCGGCGTCAAGATAATTGGTAGGCTCGTCGAGAAGCAGAATATCAGGTTTTTCAAGAAGAAGCTTACCAAGTAAAACTTTTGTACGCTGTCCGCCGCTTAATTCTGTTACATCCTTGTCAAGCCCGAGGTCGAGAAGTCCTAGTGCCCTTGCAACTTCTTCAACTTTGGAATCTATCATATAAAAATCATGCATTGTGAGCATGTCCTGAATTACGCCGAGTTCTTCCATTAGGGAATTCATCTCATCCTCGTCTACATCACCAAGCTTTGCACATATTTCATTCATGCGTTCATCCTGGCTGTAAAGAAAATCAAATGCTGATGCAAGAACTGAGCCAATAGTCATTCCCGGTTCAAGTACGGCAAGCAGGTCGTAGATTTCCTCGAACGGCACATGCTTTGTCTGGCATAAGCTTTCCTGTTATTATATTCATAAATGTGGATTTACCCTCACCGTTAGCACCAACTAATCCGATGTGTTCACCTTTCAGCAGCCTGAATGAGACATCTGAAAAGATTGCTCTGTCTCCAAAACCATGTGAGAGATGTTCTACGTTTAAAATACTCATAAATACCTTACCTTTTTATTATTTGTTATGTCTTTTTAACCTATAGTATCATATTAAATATTGGAATAAATATCAACTTAAATTTTTGTACACAGCAGGTTTTATGGAAATTGTGCTGTAATCTGCAGCATAAAGCTTTGCACTGTCATTTACTACCTGACGATAACGGTGCATCCATTTTGTTGTTATCCCTCCATATTTTGCAACATCATCCTCGCTTGCACCACCACTTAACATGTATTTAAATGCACAATGTCTCATATCCTGCATTGTAAAATCTGGAAAATCATTATTAGATTTTTTGGCCTGTGAGATATATTTTTTTAAAAGGCGTTCAGCATCACGTATTTTTAATACAGTTCCTCTTTTGTTGAAAAATATATGTCCGTCAGCTATTTTATGTATTTCAAGGTATGTAAGCAGCATTTGTGAGACATCGTCCG
>ENA-ORNR01003830-ORNR01003830.1-human-gut-metagenome-genome-assembly--contig:-NODE-3830-length-10908-cov-11.037593_pt1 | contig 10908 bp, 7 predicted proteins | sample MGYA00242114_ERZ509020 | MGnify/ENA primary metagenome ERZ509020 (study PRJEB26280, sample SAMEA2338758) | human gut metagenome | biome: human gut; feature: human-associated habitat; material: faeces...
ATGGATAAAGTAAAAGCGACAGGACTATCTCCCTTGTTCACCGAGAACGGGAGCATTATTTTTGAGCAGGCGCGGCTGACTTTTGAATGCAAGAAATTGTATGCCGACCTGATCAAGCCCAGAAACTTTATCGACAAGAGCATTACAGACCGATGGTACGGGGAATCGCACGGTGGTTTTCACAAGATGTATGTGGTGGAAATTGTAAATGTGCTGCATCGTTAATCCCGGTAGTTTTCAAGAACACCCTACACATAGGGTGGTAGCAGTGGCAGCAGAAAATGAAACTTTAAGAGAAGAGCGTCACCAGAAATATTTGCAAACATTCACGCACGTACATGAACAACATACAGGACAATCGAATCCAAGTTCCAGCAACTTTGGATGCGATTGTCCTGTTTATATTTGCCTAAAAAAGAAACTAATTTGGATCTTCTACGCAACGGATGAAGCAGGCGTCACTGTTATTTCCATTAAACACATTAGCCTCATATATTCTGTTAAAGTCAAATGTAAAATAATTAATATCCCAACCTACAGTCGTTCCCCATGTTCCTGTTCCAGTAACATCCTCTGTCCAATAAATAGCACCGGGCCGCATATAGAGGTCATAAAATAACGGAGCGGTAGATGCATCAGTATAGAATCCATTAGGATTCGTTGGGAATATCTGAGTTTGCCCGCAAGAATAACGCAGAACTCCATTTCCTTCTTTAGCTTTTCTATGACCATATCCGGAAGCCCCCACCGGAAGAAAGATATGATTACCCGTATTTCTATTATAAACAAAGCATCCACGTATTCCACGGTCTTTTATAGCACTTCCACCGAAGTAATATGCTTGATCTTCTTGATATCCGTATGCATCCACAATGTTTGTTTTGGGTTCCGTAGATTCATCCCCATAAAGCACACCATAACCTTGCGCAATCATTTCGTTTTCAAACAATGCCTCATAATCCTCTATTTGAGCAATACGAGTACTCGTCAAGTCAAGCCCCCAAGAAGCCTCTTTATTATTTGCAGGCTGATTTGTTATCTCCATCCACTTCTTGATTTCACCACCTACCAATTCATACCTATTCTGATTTGATACAGGATCAGGGAAATCCTTGGAGGTTACATCTATCATTGGAATCTTACTGGAATACTGATTCTTTGCAGCAATAGGCTGATCAAGATTTTTATATTTAAACAAAGAGCCTTCATCCAACGGATTAGAAGCTTCCCTATTCTTGCTGACCAGATTCGACACATGCCATGCCGGCTTGTCGGATAACAACTTCTGCGGCCGGTTTCCTTGGTGCACGAAAATAAGATGTTCGCAGGTATAATTATGATATTCCACACGCACTATCGCATTCCTATTGGGGGCATCCGCTGCTATTGTTCCATTAAAATTAATATCAAATTTAATATCCGAACCAGTAACACCATGTATAACCCCCTTTTCATCCTGACTTGTATTTTCTGTATCTGAAACAGAAAGACTGATAAATCCACGATTAGGATCTGTATAAGGGGGATCTCCTCTATCAGCCTCTGTTTGTGCATTTACAACATACGCTTTCCAAGGTCCTTCGGATGAAAAAGGAATAAACTCTGTTGCATTTTCCCTTGGCAATCGCAATAAAGTTACATGAAAAGGCTCATTTTTGTTATTGCTTCTATAAATGCCTTTGGGATTCACAAGTCTTCGTACTTGATATATATCGACAGTTTCTTCAAGTGTATGTTCTATGTCTGACACTTTTACCGTAGCGGTAATTTTAACTTTTGCATGCCGCTGATAAGCCACATACGGATTATTTCCTGTATAACCCGTTTTAATATGCATCTGTTTGGCGCGAGTATATAAAGGAATAGAAGCAAGTAAATGATCGTCATTTTCAGTTATACTGTAATTACCGTCTGCTTCCTCATGTGTTCCATTTCCCACTACATATTTACGAACTCCTTTATTTGTTGTCTCATAATAGTCCTTATTGCTACTGATATTTACCATTGCTCCTTCTGGTAGACCGGAGGGTACCTGATCCTTAGCATTCCCTTCTTGATTACAAGCTAGAACTCTGGCAGCAGTTTTACGAAGTGAAAGAAATCCATTCCATGGTTGATTTAGCGATGAGTTACTTGGATTTTCAGCATAATCATATTGTCTGGCATAATCCAACCCACCTTTCGCCAAAGGAAGTGTTCCATACGGTGCCCAATTATTCGTGAGAATCTCAGCTTTTAAAGACGTAAGTGTACCTCCTCCCGTATTAATCTTTACCGGAAGATTCATCGTACGGTTATAAAGATAAGAGATATAATAAGGATTCGGAACCTCGATACCCGGCTCCGGTTCTTCATACTCTATATGCCAGTCTGCATCATTGGCATATCCCTTGAACTTCAAAGTCAGTTTGTAGTGATGGTTACGCTCCGCATTATAATCGGTTATCACATCTTTTCCTAACATAAAGCGGTACTTGATAGGACCTCTACCCACTTTCTTATCATTGATAGAAACATAAAAAGCATCCACTTCTATATAGGTTCCGTATGGCTTGGCATCTTTCCATGCTTCATTGTTCTCTTGACCTCCGTTAGGATAGGTCGGTTCGGTCTTATTAAGGGTATTTGCAACCACCTGACGTTTATCACTAGGAGTACCTTCTTTACCCTTACCCTGCATATTCTCATAAAAATAAAGAGCGTTGGTAATTTCGGTATGCACATCCGCCAACTTTTTGGGATGATATGCGTTTTCACCCTGTTCTTTACTGCCGAATAGAGGTTTCCCCTTCGTAATACGGGCTTCGTATGTTTCCTTAAAATCACTTATAGTCGGCTCGGTGTCACCTTCATAATATTTTATGGTTTCACCATTTTTTATCAAATCAAGCTTTACTCCTTCGTCCCTATCCTTCGGTTGATAGTTTTCCGGAACTGCAGGATTATCCTGTCCCAGACAACAATTCTGCGGGATGTCCTTTATGGTCACCGATTTCAAATAAATGAAAACACCCTCTTCCAGTTTACTGCCATCGTATGCAATCGTTACCTTGGAAGCTGCACGGCGTATCCAGGAATGCAACTTCATGCCCTTTTTATTGATAGTGATCAATTCACTGTTATTCTCTTGCCCCACTATGGTGAAATGACCGAACATCTGACTGTTCTTAGCCACATCAGCAACATCCCAAGTAAGAGAAATGCTTTTTAATCCTTCTTTCGTTGCAATAGCTGTCTTATACTTTGCAACCTCCTCTGCAGCACCATTTTCCTTCCCATGCGCCTGAACCGCCTTCTTAAAGTCCTCTCCCATATTGGCTACCGCATAGATGTAATAACGTCCGTAAGGAATGGTCAATTTGAGATTCGCTTGTGGGGTTTTCGTTTCGGCTATAGTGCCACCATCAGGTGCATCCCCATCCTTGCGTGTTACCTCATTCACATAAAACTGTCCATCAGTCGGGTTTGCATTGCTTATCGATTCCAACGAATGTCCCTCTACAAAATTTCCTTCCGTGTCATACAACAACACACACAAATCCTGAATGGACTTGATAGCATCACCCGCCGTACGCGATTTGCCCGCAAGCCCCTCCACCAATGGCCGGAAATCCACCTGTGCTATTATTGTGGTTTCTCCTTCGGGAATAGGTTCCCCGTCCGTGTACAGCAGATCGTCCTTGCACGAGGTAACGGCAAGCATCAACAGACCGCATACCAACCAAACACAACGCATCGCTTTATTTTTCATCATTCTCTTCTCCTTATTTTCATTATATTCCAAATTCAGGTTCAAGTACCACTTCGCCGTATGGACGCAAATCCACCTGCCATGATATGTCATTCGCATCATTGATGGTGATGCGCACCACCACATGGGTATTGCGAGGCAAAGCAGAAAGATTCGGAAAGAAACTTTCCAAGGTGAACTCCCCGAAGGAAGTGTTTCCGGCCCTGTCGCCTAACACCTCACCACTATTATCCTTTGTATCCAGCGTAATAGCGGTCTTGTAGGAAGTCTTATAATTATTGCCATTCGTATTATCTGAATATGTGTCATTGGCATTCTCATACTTTCCTTCCGACAGGTAGAATGAAGGTAGTTTGACCGGCTCCGTTGATTTTGCTGTCAATTTCTTATTCTCCTTGTATAGCTGATTAAACGGTGTATATTTAGCTGCCGGTACTTGGAAATCAGTCACATTTTCCGCATCATCGTACGTCATACCATTAGGCAGAAGATATTCATGGGAAGCCGACTTATCTATTCTGATTACACTCAACCAGTAATCCCGGCTACTCTTGTTCGTTATCTCATACGTGAATTTTACGGCAGCACGGGTAAGTTTCAATGTGATCTCCTTCTTTTTCAGTACCACTTTCTCACCCTCTTCACCGGTCTGTCCCTGCTCCCCATTGTCAGGTTCCAGACCTTCGTCATCCAGCATCACCGTATGACATTCGCTCATAGGTAGCGGGTGAGTTTTATCGAAAGCCCCCACATTGTCAAACGACAACACAAGCCCTGCCATCTGCTCCTTGGCAAGAAATTTGTCTCCGGGTTTAAAGTCGCCCCAAGCTTTGGATACCCGAGACACCTCACCCTCCACAGCGGGAAGTTCCACCGAAGCACTCCCCTCGTTACCCAGCAGGTAAATAGTCTTTTCCTCATTGCCCTGCACCTTCAGGCGGATTTTTCCATACCGGTCGCTCACAGAAGCATTCTTCAAATCAAGATAGACATTATGTTCCACCCTGCCATCCGGACGAACCAGAATGACACGCAGCGTATGCATCTTCTCGGCTTCCGTCACCTCACCATACATTTCTTCCTCCGCACGTCCGGAAACAGAACGTCCGGATGCGGAAGCATCTCTCAGGGCGACATTGATATCCAGATAGACCGCATCAGGCCCGTTAGATAACGAAAGCCCCTCATCACTTCTGCTGTCACATCCGCACATCAGGAGGAAGCAGACGCCCAGCACGGCCACGGTATATCCCCAATCCTTTATTCTCATAATTCTGCATCATTAATTCTTACTATCCAGTCATTGACAACAATATGGGTACGTATCCAATTGTGATTATTATCCAAGAAAAATATCAATGACCAGTTATTTTCACGGTCCAGGAATTCCTGATCACCCATTTTGTCGAAGTGATCACTCTTCAGTAGCAGCAGATACTCGTTCAGCGGAATGTTCAGTACCTGCGCATTGTCACTATTACGGGTGATGGTCAGGCGCGTATGATTGCCGGCAACCAGTCGCGAGGTAGAAAACTCGGCGTATGCCACTGTCACTGTTTCATCACCTTCTTCTGTCACTCCCACTGTACGTTGCCCTTGTGTCCATGGAGCATAGACTTGTCCGCCATTGCTTATCAGACTGTTATCGGGAGCAAACAAGGTGTTGTCATCCGTAATACGGAAAGTAAAGTTCTTGTCGTCCACCTCGCCGCCGTTCATCTGCTGAAGCACCACACGGATGTTGTTGGTGTTCTTCATCAGGTACACAGTCGCTTCCTCGTAAGCGCCATTGTCCACACTCATGTCCAGCGAGCCGTGGAACAAGGGATGCAGATCGGTTTCCGAAACACGTCCGGCATTATGCATCTCTACACGCAAATCCTGCATGATTGAACCGATGCCGGGAACCGCCTTGAACGAAAAAGAGGTTTTCGGACAAGTCAGCCCGCCGTATGCAATGAAATGATAACTACCTTTCTCCAAATCGAGGGTCATGCGGTAATTCTCATCTTTCAGTTCGTCACCTGTACCGATATAAGTAACCAGGTAGTTGCCCTGTTCGTCATAGACCAACAGAGCCAGACAGTCCACCTGCGAATGGAATGCATTGGCATACTCCATATTATAGTCATAGACAAAACGCAAACGGACACCTTGCGAGCAGGGTTCCAGATCATTGTATATGCCATGGCAGGAGGACAACAATGCAGCTACCGCCAGCACGGTGCAAAGTACCATGCCCGGCAATCTTAATGTATGTATGAATCTTGTTGTCTTATTCATTGTTTAATAGGGTATAATAAGTACTTATTTAGAACTCTATGTCATTTATGCGGACCACCCAAGGACGCACTTCTACGGTTACTTCGATGTAGAGGTCATTTCGTTCATCCGGATTGTTCGGATCGAACGGATCGGGATCATCTTTAGGACCCGGCGAGGTAGGATGACCATAGCCGTTAATTTTGTTCACCATCAGTTTGTACACATTGTTGCGCACCACAGCGAACTCCATCGGTCCCATCAGGTTAGGATCATTATTGTCATTATGACGGTTCCAATAGCAATAATACATTTCATAGTCACCGCTTCCGTTCGGGCGTAAAACAGTGAATCCTGCTTTGCCAAATTCAGCATCGGCAGCGGGTGTTTCCCCTATTTGGGCATAAGCGGCTCTCAGGCTCTCATCTGCGTTGGCAGCATTAGCCACATCTTTCACTTTCTCCCAAGTACCATACAACACATTGTTATATACAAAAATGGGCTGATCACCGGTTACGCCATAAGTTGACTTGTTAAATTGTAGTTTTCCCTTGAAAATCACACCGGTAGAGATACCGTTTTTCTGATTACTGTTAGGAGCAGGGATGGTATTCTCGGTTGCATAACGCCAAATTTTGTATCCGTTGCGATTGCCTGTGTTCCAAGATTCGTCATTGTCTTCTTCGGTCAAAGAAGATATCTTTGTGAATTTATTTTCCCATTCAGCTACCGATCTAGCAAAAAAGTTATTATAAAAATAGTTACCTTTATAAGTTTCTCCGACATTACCGTTCTTTTCCCTTGCATCCGTGTCCACCACATAGTTGTTTGAAGTTTCCTGTCCACACAAGTCTATATCATCCGCAAGTCCGTTAGCAGACACCCGGCGCAGATGATAGAAACTCTTGCTGATATTGACCATTACCATATCAGTCAGCAGGACTTTGACGCCATTGGTGCTCTCCAGCACATAAGTGTTAGTAGCCTCTGTAGTGGGATAGCTGCTCGCTTTGAAATCAAAACGTGCGCAAGCACGTTCCACCGAGATGGTACCCAGAGAAAGACGATTGGACTCAGTATATTGTTCCCAGTTCCAAATCGTATTCGGGGTAGAATTTGCCACTTTCACCAAATTGTGGTTAGACATCAGGAAAGCGTCTTTTTTCCAGATTTCATCGTTGTCTGTTAATAATTCAGGTTCATCCGACAGCGTATGAATACTATGGGTCAGATCATTGATATTGATAGAAGAAATGGGATTACAGAAAGCATAAGCGTAAATCTCTCCTGTTTTGTATGTCTCCAATGCACTTCTGTCCAAAGTTGTCACAAGTCTGGGGTATTTTCCATCCTCTTTAGGTTCCACATCCAGACGTTGACTGACAATGAGAGATCCGTCAGCCTTTGTCAGCACCAACAATATCTCCTTGACACTATTCTCATAATTCTTGCCCACTTCAGCACCGCCAGTAGAATTGCTTCCGTTTCCATCCTCACCATCTGTTGTCGTGCTCCTTGAACTGCTTCCCTGCATCAGTTGCACCCCGAATTCCACATATACATCATTCTCAGCATTGGCCGGCTGAGACACATTTGCCTCATCTGAGCATGCCCACAAACACAATGCTGCAAGCCCGGACATCAAAATCTTACTAAACTTTTTCATATTGATTCCTTATTTTCTTATTATTACTTCTTATCAATTTTGTTAATCTGTTCCAGTGCATCGGCAGCCTCTTTCACACCCATGCTTTGTGCCTGCGACAACAAGCGGCGTGCCTGTACATAGTCTTTGTCCAGTCCGGCAAGTACACCGCGCGCATATACCGCCTCAGGCGTGCCGCCTGCCTTTGCCACATACTTACGCGCCGAAACAAGATCACCGCGAGACATCGCCACATTGGAAGCGTTCAGATTTGCCGTAGCATCATCAGGATAGAGACGAACCATGGTTTCGAACACCTCATTATACTCGTCACTGCCTGCCGGATAGCTCTCCGCCACACGATAAAATTCATTCAAACTCAACTTACCCGGGGCAGTACGCCAAATGCGACGCGCCTCTTCTATATCAGTATAAGCACGGACTACATATTCCACCGTATAGTCCGAGTGACGAAGACCGGGATAGACCTCACGAAGCAGAAACTGATAGTCCCGGGGATAACGCGCCTTGATTTTCTGTTCACGTGCATCCGGATCACCACCGCTGTGCACCAACTCCAAAATGCCATAACGATCCGGAAGTGTACAAGTTTTCAAATAACGCTCCAGTCCTGCCCAGTCCTCAGGCTCGTAGTCTGTAGCCATGACACCAGACGGGAAATTATACAAACGCTGTACATAATCCTTCAATGTTTCCGTACGTCCTTGGGCAAGGCGGGTGTTATTGGCATAACTACCCTCAGGAGAAGCATAGCCCTTAATGTGAATAGAAGTGATGCGGGTATCAGCATCATTGCGCACGGTGTCTATCGTGGCACGGATCTTAGCAAGTTCTATCGGATTACGACGGTAATCCTCGTAAATTTCCGTGCGGTTCACTGGAAAATCAATATAAGCGGAACCTTTCAGTTCACGGGTTTTCAGCTCCTCTGCTTTCGGAACACAATAAACAAAGATCGGAGAGAAAATCTTCGGGTGAAAATCCAGCGTAGTCAACGGCGAACGGTCGGACAAAAGTACCTCGCACAAACAACCACACACCTCATCGCCAAGCTCAAGAGTAGCGTCGGCCATCCATTCAGCATATGGCACCATGGCGCTATAATGAATTACCCGGTCATGACCGGCACGAAACAGTGAAATACCCACACCTGGAGCAGCATCATTGCGTAAATGGAAATAATAACGGTTACGACCTGCCAGCACTACAGGAGAAAGAAACAATTCATTATTCTCCGCACGGAGCACAGGAGCAAAAGATACTTCACGGGAAGACGGCATATCAATACCTGCCACATCAATATTCATTGACACAAGCAGATTCTCACCGCTACGAGCAATATTCAGACCGTCTACTTTTACACGTCCCAACGTCAGAATAGTCTGGCTGTTTATTCCTATTATGCAAAATAACAAAAGAAGTATACATAGTAATTTCTTCATAAGCAGTATCTTTTAAAATACGTAGATCAGGTTTAGTGCGACCTTTGTAGGGCCTACATAGTGATGGGATTTGCCATCAATCAGTTTGGTGCCGCAATCGGCACAGGGATAGGCATCGAAACGGGTATAGGCATAACCCACACCGATTTCGGCCTCCACGTTCCAGTAGCGGGAAAGAATCCACGAATAACCGTAAGCAATACCGGCACCTACAAACCATCCTTGATAACGACGATCAGAAAGTTTGGACAAATCACTACCCAAAAACGAAATGTCATTCTTCAGGTTACCCACATTGTATTGTCCACCGTGAGCATGAACGCCCACAAAATGACCGGTAAAACGATCACAGAACCAATAACGTGCCTCAGGTTGCAACATCCAATGTTTCCACGTACGACCATGCGAACGGACCCACCCATTATAGTTGCCTGATACATCAAGCGTCCATCTGGGGGCAAGACCAACCTCAGCACCCAAATTGATAGTGCCTGAGGCGTCATAAAGGATATTGCTCTTCAACGCGATATCCTGCGCCTTCACAAATGCACTTCCACCAAGCAGGAAAGAAAGCAAGATTGCATAATTTTTTAACTTCATTATATCTATAATTTATATCAATTCATGCTACGTTACGATATATCTCTTGGCAAGAGATATACTCTTCATGATTAATACACTGAAATACAGATAGTTATAAAATAAATATCCTTCACCAAATACATATATAAACTTTGATTATCATAACTTTTTATTTCTTTAATATAGAATTATCGTTGTTTTTTATTGCTTATTACCAGTAATTTACGTATTTTTGCAATATACTTTATAGATCTCTTGCCAAGAGATATGTAGATATTGTAACTATTTTTATTTGTCATATTCCCGATATTCAGTACCCTATTCATTCTTATTTTTACTTTAATATAGACAGATACCGCATTCTTTAAATATAGAAGAGAAAAGCAAATATGAATCAAACAACAGAAACAGGAGAAATTTCAAAAATAAATCTGTAGTATAAAAGGAGAATGGCTCTAACTTTTTTATAAAAACAATATCTTAAACACTTAGACTTTTATTTTTGTATCTTTGTTCTTACTCAGACAAGTCACCCAAAGCAATGAGAGCAAATTGTTGGCATCCAATTGGGCCCTGATTATAGGGCTATTTTTAAAACTGTGACGACCGGATACGAAAAAAACCCGTCAAACTATATGTTTAACGGGTTTTTATTTCATTTTAGATTGAAAATTGTTGGACTACCAAGATTCGAACTTGGACAAACAGAACCAAAACCTGTTGTGCTACCATTACACCATAGTCCAATCATTATGTGCTTTCCTTGGAAAGCGGTGCAAAGATACGTTTTTCCTGCAATATAGTCCAAATATTTTCGCACTTTTTTTTGCAATAAAGTGTAAATGCTTAACTTTGCGTACAAACTAAAAGAAATAAATACATGAAAAAACTTCTAACTTGCCTTGCTTTAAGCTTTGTTGCAGCAAGCAGTTATGCAGCTACACCTTTATGGCTGCGTGACGTGCAAATTTCCCCCGACGGCACGGAAATTGCATTCTGTTATAAAGGAGATATCTATAAAGTACCCTCCAACGGAGGAACTGCCACCCAACTCACTACGCAAGCCTCATATGAGTGTAACCCCATCTGGTCACCGGATAGTAAACAAATTGCCTTCGCCAGTGACCGCAATGGTAATTTCGACCTGTTTGTCATGTCGGCCGATGGCGGAGCAGCCCGGCGTCTTACCACCCATTCGGCTTCCG
>ENA-ORNR01003841-ORNR01003841.1-human-gut-metagenome-genome-assembly--contig:-NODE-3841-length-10890-cov-2.684818_pt1 | contig 10890 bp, 6 predicted proteins | sample MGYA00242114_ERZ509020 | MGnify/ENA primary metagenome ERZ509020 (study PRJEB26280, sample SAMEA2338758) | human gut metagenome | biome: human gut; feature: human-associated habitat; material: faeces...
GGCCGGGCACGCCACGGCCACCACGAGCGCCGGAATTACGGCGAGAAATCTACGCAGGAGGTTACAGATAACCATGTACAGGGTATTGAGGGATATTAAGGTGTCGCAAAGATACTTAAATATCATCAATACGCGCCGCCACATATCAGACAATCAGTGCAACATATGGGACATCCCGCTGCCTGTGGTGTCACTGTTTTATGAGGTGAAGCGCTGCGGTCTCGAGGAAAAGCAGTAATTTTGTGCTCTAAAATTCTGACCGATGAAAAATGCTCTGTTTACGATAGGACTGCTGCTGGTGTCCAATGTGTTCATGACCTTTGCCTGGTATGGCCATCTGAAACTACAGCAGATGAAGGTTGTGACGGCCAATACCCCTCTCTATGTGGTGATACTGCTGTCGTGGGGCATCGCTTTGGCCGAGTATTGCTGTATGGTGCCCGCCAACCGCATAGGCTACGCCGGCAACGGCGGCACCTTCTCGCTCATGCAGCTCAAGGTGATACAGGAATCCATCACGCTGGTGGTATTCACGTTGTTCACGGTAGTTTTTTTCCGCGGCGAAGCGCTCCACTGGAATCATTTCGCCGCTTTCATATGCCTCATAGCGGCCGTCTACTTCGTGTTCATGAAGTAAAAACTATATGGATGTGATAAATCGCGTCTGCGCAAGTGGATGATAAATCATCTTTTGTTTGCGCGGACGCGATTTATCGCGTTCCTACAGCTGGCGGATGTGCCGCTGCGGGTTATGGGGGCTATATCAGAGTTGTGTCTCCAGCTGGCGTTTCTTGCCGTCGATGCTCACCTCGACTTTCACGCCCTTCTCGTCGAATTTCTTATTCTTGAAGCTGGCCTTGAACTCGGGGGCCTTGGCGGCATCATCGGTGGGATAAATCACCGTGATGTAGCGCACTGCCTCGGGCGATTTCTTTTCCACGTCGAATGACACGGCCGTGCGCGGCTCACGCTGGCGGTACGACTTCGAGCGCCAGCCCTCTTTCTCCTTGAGGCTGACGGGTTTCTCCGAGAAGCACTGCAGTTTGACGTTGCTCTTGCCGTCAAATGCCGATGTGAGCGTATTTGTCTTCTTGTCGATGTTCACCTTGCCCTCGCACAGGTTATAGTTGAGGTTGACGGTGCCCCGGGCGTCGCCCACGGCCTCGTCGACAATCACAAAGTATTTGCCGTCGACAAAGAACACGGTGCGGCGGTGCTTGAGGCCCGCATAGTGGGGATTCTCGGTCACGAGCACCTGCACGTCGCCCTCGGGCTGCCACTTCAGGGTCTTGGACTCGGTGGTCTCGAGGTTTTTGCTGTCGAGTGTGAGTGTATTGTGCACGCAGGTCTGGCGGAACCAGTTGCGCAGCTTCATCACCTCGTCGTCGCCGGCATATACATACGAGCCACTGTCGGGGAAGAGGTTGCGTCCGTTGTACCACAGCTCGAAGGTGCCGTTGTCGGGCTGGCAGTGCCATTCGCCCTTGGGGCCGGCCTTCACGACCATCACGGTAGCGTCGGGCTCCCAGCCGTTGCGGAAGGCGAAGAAGCCCGAGGTCAGTGCGCCCTTGGTCAGATAGGGCAGGGGAGCGCCCTCGCGGTGCTCGGTAGCCATGTAGCGTATCCACTCGCTGTCGGGGAAGATATTGAGCCACTCCTTGTAGTTGGCTATCTCGGCGGGGCGGTCGCCCAGCTTGGCGTCGCTGAAGCAGGGGTTGCTGTAGTCGGGGAAGCAGATATAGGTATAGAACTCAATCATTTTCTTGATTGTGTCGATATACTCGTCGGGGAAGTCCGAGCGGAAGCCGTTGGCGTCGGCCATGCGCAGCGCCTTGCAGAAGATGTTGATCGATGCGAGGTGATAGTGGGGGTCCAGCTCATACTGGCCGCCGTCGGCATACACCTGCTTGGCTATCTCGCGGTTGAGGATGTCCACGCCGCTCTTGCGCCACGCGGCCGCTTCTTTGAATTCGGGGAAGAATGCGCCGGCATATACGATGCGCTGGGCCTCGAACAGCAGGTGGTTGCCCTGAGCCGAGTAGTTGCCCATGATATGACGGGCGTGCGCGTTGTAGTTCACGAGAAATTCGGTCAGAAACTCGGGCGTGAAGGCCTCCGCGTCGACAAAGAGCACAAACTGCACTGTCTGGTCCTGCAGGCGGTTGCTCACCTCGAGCGGACGCCAGGCAAAGCGCGCGTTCTCGGCGATTCCCTTCACCTCGCCGGCACTGCCGAGCTCATATACCTCGGCCTTGACCTGCTCGTTGGGATTCTTCTTGATCCAGTCCATGTACTGGTACACCCACTCGCGGGCGTATTTCTCGTCGCCCGAGATGCGGTAGGCCTTGCCCATCGGGGTGAACCATTTGTGGCGGTGCAGCTGCCAGCGCAGCTCGTTGTCCTGCACGGGCCAGTACTCCCAGTTGATGTCCTTGCCGTAGTTGAACGAGGGCTGATAGCCGTAGTGCACGAAGAATGTGTGCTCCAGGGCGTCGTCGGCCCATTTCTGCTCTTTTTCCGAGATCTTGAGATTGTTCAGGTCGATGTCGGGCTGCACCACGTCGCGGCGGTTGCGGTAGTAGTCGAGGAGTGCCTTGGCGGCTTCCTGATAGTCCTGGCGCCCGCAGGCTTCCTTTACCTTCTCCAGTCCGGGGTAGTCGAGGTTGAGCAGGTCGAATGCTTCCTTGCGCAGCTCCTGCGCTACTGCGCTCGCGGCGCCCAGCGCAAACATGACACAGACGGTCAGATACTTGAGAAACTTCATATTCAGTTTTATCATTGGTTAGTTCGTTGATGATAGTCAGAGGCTGCTGTAATCGAGCCCTTTCGCCTGCATGTAGCGGCCCAGGGCCTCCAGATAGTAGTAGTCGGCATAGTTGAGCGGAGTGTCGATTTCAGAGCCGTTGGGCAGCGAGCCGACCGAGTGCATCAGTATGAAGCCCCGGTTGTCGCCCTTCTTGGCCAGATATGCCTCTGACGATAGCGACTTCAGTATCTTTTCGGCATAGTCCATGTATTGCTGTCCGTCGTCGACGAGTGTGCTCAGCTCTATCAGAGCCGAGGCGGTGACGGCGGCGGCCGATGCGTCGCGGGGAGTATCGGGTGAGTCGGGAGCGTCATAGTCCCACAGGGGTATGGCGTCGTCGGTCTTCACACGGTCCATGATCATGTGTGCGATGTTCTCGGCCATGGCCAGGTAGGTGCTGTCGCCGCTCTCGCGGTAGCACGAGGTGTAGCCGTACACACCCCACGCCTGCCCGCGGGCCCAGGCCGACTCGTCGTTCTTGCCCTGATGCGTGCATTTGCGTTCGACGGTGCCGTCGGGATTGTAGCTCACCACGTGGTACGAGGTGCAGTCGTCGCGGAAGTGGTTGCGCATCGTCGTGGTGGCGTGGCGCAGCGCGATGTCACGGTATCTGGGGTCGCCGGTCAGGTGACTTACATGGAAGAGCAGGTCCAGGTTCATCATGTTGTCGATGATGACGGGGAAATTCCACGTGCCGAAGTCCCACGAGCGTATGCAGCCAATGGTGTCGTTGAAGCGGCCGCACAGATTGTCGGCCGTCTGCACGAGCGCGTGCAGGGCACTGTCGGCCGGGCACGCGTCATAGGCGTTGCCGTAGCTGCAGTTCATCATGAAACCGATGTCGTGCGTGCCGGCATAGTCCTTGATAGGGTAGAGTACGTTGGTGTATCGGATTGCCTCGTCCTTGAGGCTCTCTTTGCCGCTCAGCCGGTAGGCCAGCCACAGGTTGCCGGGGAAGAATCCGCTCGTCCAGTCATATATCGACTGGCAGTAGCGGCGCTCGCCCAGCCGGTCGCTCAGGGGCTTTACGCGCAGAGAGTCGCGGAATGTCTCGGGGTCGCGGCCCAGCTGGGTACACAGGAAGTCCATGTCGTAGCCCGTCCATATCGAGCGGGGCAGCATGGCGCTGTCGCCCATGTCGGCCACCGTGAACTCAAGTTGTGCCACCGAGGTGTCTATCGCGTTTTTGAGCCAGCCGTAATTGTCCTTGTCCTGCTTGTGCGAGCATCCGGCCGCGGCCACGATTGCTGCCGCGCAGCAGGTAAGTAATAGTTTTTTCATACTTTTTCTTGCAATTAGATATAATGATGGAGTGGGAGTTTCCACCCGCTCCATCATTATAAGTCCGCTTTATGCCCCTCGTTTTTAGTATCCGGGGTTGTTCTTCATTTCAAGCTGGGGATTGGCCTGGAGCTCGCCAAGGGGGATGGGGAAGAGCTCGTGCTGGCCCTTGATGAACTTGGTGCCGGCCACATATTTGTTCTTGAGCGAGGAGTCCATGTTCTTTTCTGCCAGCTGGAGTGCCTCGGCCAGGAAGCCCCACCGGAGCAGGTCGTATTTGCGCTGGCCCTCGAAAGCGAGCTCGAAGCCGCGCTCCCAGTACAGGGCGGTGCGGAACTTGCCGGCCTCGTCACCATCGGGGATGAAGGGCAGGTCATACACCTTGGGGGCCTTCATCAGTGTGGCATAGTTGCTGGCGTCGATGGGGGTGGCGCCTGCACGGCTGCGTACCTGGTTGAGCAGGTTCCAGGCATCGGGAGTCTGACCCAGCTCGTTCAGTGCCTCGGCGGCCATCAGCACGGCGTCGGCATAGCGCAGGGGGCAGTAGTTCACGCCGGTGCTGTTGGGGTCGATGAATCCCAGCGGCATCCACTCGCGGCGCCATTTGCCGGGGTACCAGTCCTGTACTTTCTTGTTCTCGGCCTTCACGTGTGCCTTGGCGTCCTTGTCCCACTTGTACTGATAGGTGCACACCATCACGTCGCGGCGTTCGTCGCTGTCCTCAAAGAAGTCTTTCCATGCAGGCAGCACGCGGAAGAATGCGTTGGCGCGGCCCATCACCTGGGCGTTCACGGCGCCGGCGCCGGGGGCTTCTACCAGCGGGCCGTTGTATGTGGCCCAGGTGCCTCGGTTGTCGGTATATCCCTTGCCGGTGGGGTTGAATGCTATCTCCCACAGGCTCTCCTTGGAATTGAGTACGCCGGCCGAGTAGCCTACGAAGAGCTCTTTGTAGCCGCCGTCATAGAAACCGTGGTAGCCCTTGGACTTCATGGCTGTCCATTCGTCGGATACTGCCTGGAAATACTCGCGGCGCTTGGTATCGTCGGGACGTGTCAGCTGGCCGTCCATCTTCAGGCTGTAGCCGGCGCGCTGCAGATATACACGCATCAGCAGGGTATGAGCGGCGCCCTGCGAGGGTATCTCGGGCGACATGCCGTCGCCTTTGCGCAGGTTGTTCTTGGCGAAGTTCAGATCCTCGATGATGGCGTCGTAGATGACCTCGCGGTCCACGCGGCCTTTGAAGGCGCTGCCGTAGCCCTCGGTGAACTTGGTCGAGTAGGGCACGTCGCCCCAGTACTTGACCAGGTCAAACGACAGGAAGGCGCGCAGGAAGTGCGCCTGGGCGGCCAGGTCGCGGAGGTTGGCGTCCTCCTCAAATCCGGCCATGTGCTCGATACCGTCGATGGCCACGCTGGCGCGGTCGATGCCCTGGTACTTGTATTTCCACGACGATGCGATCCACGTATTGGTGTTCTTCACCATGTAGTGGGCTATGTCGCGGCGGGTATTGTCGGTGCCGGTGCCGTTGATATAGTATGTGTCGTCGGAGCACGGCATGGCCATCTCGAACTGGCCGTAGTGCTCGTTGCACGACAGGCAGTCGTAGATGCCCGTCACGGCCATCTGAGCCTGCTCGGGCGTGGAGAAGAAGGTGTCTTTCTCGTATGACGAGGTCGGCTTCTCGGTCAGCTCGCAAGCGGTGAAACTCGTGGCCATCAGTGTGCCGAGCGCCAGATATATGTATTTTTTCATTGTTGTCTCAGTTCTATAGTCAGATTAGAATGCTACGTTTATACCGAATACGAATGAACGGCTCTTGGGGTAGCCACCGAAGTCGACACCCGGGGTGAGGCCGCTGCCCATGGTCGATACTTCGGGATCGAAGCCCGAGTATTTGGTCCATGTCCACAGATTGGAGCCGGTAGCGTAGAGGCGGAGCTTGCTCAGGCCGATTTTGCTGATCCAGCGCTTGGGGAAGGTGTAGCCCAGGGTTACGTTGCTCAGCTTCAGGTACGAGCCGTCCTCGACTGCCCACGAGTGGATGTAGGTGTCGCCGACCTCGTTGTCGGTGATGGCGGCGAAGGTCTTGCCGCGGTTGACCTCGGCGAGCTCGTTGGGGTCGGTGATGCGCTGGCCGTTCTGGTTGATGATGGTCCAGCGGTGGGCCATATCTGCCACTGCCAGCACGTTGTTGTTGTTGTTGGCGGTCTTGGTATTGGTAAGTTTGGTGGCATTGAATACGTCGTTGCCGTAGCTGAACGTGAAGAAGATGCTCAGGTCAAAGCCCTTGTAGGTGAAGTTGTTGTTCAGGCCGCCGTAGAGCTTGGGATATGCGTGGCCGATGACGGTCTTGTCGTCCTCAGTGATCTTGTTGTCCTCGCTGCCGTCGAGGTTCTTGAATTTCCAGTGGCCGGGCTGTACGTTAGCCTTATCGCCCATGTAGGGGATGCCGTCCTTGAGGGTGTAGGTCTGTGTGGCTGCGTCGTAGTCGAAGTCGCTCACCTGGTACAGGCCGTCGGTCACATAGCCGTACATCTGGCCCAGGGGCTGGTTCACGCCGATCATGTGGGTGTTCTGGTTGTAGCCGAACTTGGCCTCCCAGAGCTGCACGTCCTCGCCGGTCAGCTTCTTGACGGTGTTCTTGTTGTGCGACAGGGTCAGGGCGGTGGTCCACTCGAAGTCGCGGTTGGTGATGTTCACCGAGTTGATGGTCAGGTCGACGCCCATGTTCTCGGTCTCGCCGGCGTTGATCACCATGCTGCTGTAACCCGACGAATCAGGCAGTTTGGCATTCAGCAGCAGGTTGCTCGAGCGGTTGATGTAGAATTCGGGCGAGATGGTCAGACGCTGCTGGAAGAAGCCCATGTCAAGGCCGAGGTTGAAGGTCTTGTTGGCCTCCCATTTCAGGTCGGGGTTGGGAATCTGGGTCGATACATAGCCCGACTGGGTCGAGTCGCCGGTGGGATAGGTCACCGAGTTCAGGATTGCCAGGCTCAGGTAGCTGTTGATGCGGTTGTTACCGGCCGAGCCGTAACCGGCGCGCAGTTTCAGGTCGGAGAATACACCCAGCTCGCGGATGAAGTCTTCCTCGATCAGACGCCAGGCTGCCGATACAGAGGGGAACCAGCCCCACTTGTTGTTCTTACCGAATTTCGAGGAACCGTCGGCACGCAGGGTAGCGGTCAGCAGGTATTTCTCGTCGAAGTTGTAGCTTACGCGGCCGAAGAACGACAGCAGCTTGTCGTCGTAGTTTTCGCTGGTCGATATTGCGGTGGGCAGACCGAGCGACATGTCGGCCAGGCCGATATCGTCGTTGGGGAAGTTGGCTGCCGAGCCCGAGAAGGTACGTGTCCAGCGGTTGACGTACTCCTGACCGAGCATCACGTTGAGGTCATGCTTGCGGTATTTCCAGTTGTAGTTCAGGGTGTTTGATGTCTGGAAGCTGCCGTATTCGCGTGTCTCGATGGTGCCGTTGATGCTCGAGCGCTTGGCGGTCATCGACTTGTCACCGTAGAATGTGTCATAGCGGCGGTCCTGATGGCGCATACCGGTCGAGTTGCGGAAGGTCAGACCCTTCATGATATTGATGGTGACGCCGCCGTTGATCTGCAGGGTGCGGAACTCGCGGTCGGTGGTCTCCTCGGCTGCCGACAGCAGCGGGTTCTGCATCACGTTGCCGGTTTCGTCCATGTACAGGGGATCCTCGTCGCCGAGCAGGTCGGTGTCGACACCGTTGATGCCGATGGTCGGACGATACTGGAGGATATGCTGCATCTTGTTGAAGCGATCGGTGTTGCCCGACGTGCCCATGCCTTCGATTTTCATCTGGTCATAGTTGGCGCGGGCGTGTACGGTCAGCCAGTTCTTGATTTTCTTGTTGAAACTCAGCGAGATGTTGTGCTTCTTGTTGCCGCTGAATACCATGGCACCGTCCTCGTCGAAGTACGAGTAGGCCAGGCTGTAGTTCATGTTCTGGTCGCCGCCCGATACGCCGATGCGGTAGTTCTGTATCATGGCTGTGCGGCCCAGGGTCTCCTCCTGCCAGTCAAGGCCGGCGCGGTTGCCGTAGTTCTTCTGAAGGTCGCTCCAGGGGCCGTAGATGCCTTCGAAAGTGCCGATGTTGGTGGCCAGCTGGTCATCGTCGGCTGCCTTGTAGACGCGGCGCTCGTAGTCGAGCATCGTAAATTCATAGGTGTTGAGTACGTCGAGCTTCTTGGCGATTTTGTTGAAGCCGATGTAGCTGTCAAATGTCACGGTGTTCTGACCGTTCTTGCTGCCCTGCTTGGTGGTGATGACCACAACGCCGTTGGCACCGCGGGCACCGTAGATGGCGGTCGACGATGCATCCTTCAGCACGTCGATGGTCTCGATTTCGGCGGGGTCAAGCGACGACATGCCGTCCTCCGAGGGGAAGCCGTCGATGATGTACAGAGGCTCGTTGCTCTGGGTAATGGAGATACCTCCGCGTACACGGATTGTGATGTCGGATCCGGGAGCACCCTCGCTGCGGTTGACCATCACACCGGCCATACGTCCGGCCAGAGCCTGCGTCACATCGCTCACGGGGACCTTGGCCAGTTCCTTGGCGCCTACCGATGCTACCGAGCCGGTCAGGTCGCGGCGCTTGGTGGTGGCATAACCGATGGCTACGACTTCGTCAAGGGCGACTGCCGACGAGCGCATGGTCACATTGATTACGGAGCGGTTGGCAACCGGCTCTTTTACGGTAGTCATACCGACAAAAGAGAATACCAGCGCATCCTTGGACGGATTGTTTACTCTGATCGTGTAGTTGCCGTCGATGTCCGTGACGGTGCCGACACCTTTGGAACCATCGACTGTAACACTACACCCGATCACTTCCAGGCCTTCGGCGTCAATTACCTTACCGGTAACTGTAGTCTGCGCGAGCGCCGTCATACCGACGAAGGCGAAGAGGAATGTAAGGAGCAACTCTTTACATTTTTTCATAGTTGTTTAAATTTAAGGTTATTTAGAGTTTGGTTAGACTTCTGCGGTGCAAATTAACAATAATTGGCACTGATGGGCGTGACGATATTGTATATATTTCTTTAGAAATTGGCGCATCCTATACAAAATTTGTGTAATATACCACAAAAAATGTTTAATGCCCGTTAATGGTAATTGCGCAACAGATTGGTAAACAGCGTGTTGCTGTATTCACTTTAAAAAGTCGGCGCGCATCGGGGCAAAGCAGTCGATCAGCACTCCGGGCTCGAGGCACACGCATCCGTGCAGCACGTCGGGCTCCATGTAGATGCCGTCGCCGGCCGAGACAATCTTCTTTTCGCCGCCTACGGTGAACTCGAATTTGCCGCTTGCGACATAGGTGGTCTGGGTGTGATAGTGAGTGTGCGGTGTGCCGACGGCTCCTTTCTCAAATTTCACCTTGACCAGCATCACCTGGCCGTCGTAGCCCATGATCTGGCGGGTCACACCTTCGCCGGCCGGCTCCCAGGGCCGGTCGCTCTCCATGATGAATGTGGTGCTGCGGGTCTTCTCGACGGGCGGACACTGCGGGCACTTGTCGGCGCACTGCGCGCCGGCGCCCAGGGCTACCAGCGACAGCCCGAGCAGGCAAGCGCACTTTTTCCATTGGTTCAGTTTCATAGTTCTGAGTGATTATGTTGGTTTTGATTGTGTTTGCCGGTGTTGTCAGCGGCGATGCCGAAGCGGTAGACCGTCACCTGACGGTAGGTTTGGCCGGGGCGCAGCACAGTCGACGGGAAGCCCGGCTTGTTGGGCGAGTCGGGGAAATGCTGCATCTCGAGGCAGAAGCCGTAGTAGCGGCCGTAGTGGCGTCCGTCGTGGCCCGCGATGCGGCTCATGTCGGAGTGGGGTATGTAGAATTGCAGGCTCGGCTCGGTGGTGTATGCGGTGAGGGTACGTCCCGACCCGGGGTCGGTCACCACCGCGGCCGGAGTGCCGTCGTTACGGAGCATGTAGCCGGTGTCGTAGCCGCGACCCATGGCCTCGATGCGCGGTCCGGCTGTATGCGGTGCGGTGAAGTCGTAGACTGTGCCTGCCACTGCCTGCATGGCGCCCGTGGGTATGCCTGTGGCGTCGGTGAGGGCGATGGAGTCGGCATTGAGGAGGTAGAGGTGGTCGGTCACAGGACGCTCACAGCCCGAGAGGTTGAAATAGCTGTGGTTGGTGAGATTTATGACCGTAGGGGTGTCGGTCGTCGCGGTATATTCCAGGATCAGCTCGTTGTCGGCCGTCAGTTTGTAGGCCAGAGTCAGGTCGAGATTCCCCGGAAATCCGCCTGTGCCTGCCTCGCTGCGGTGGCTCAGCACCACCGCGGCCGTGTCGGCACCGGCATAGATGGTGTCGGTGTGGAAAAACTGCCGGTTGAGCCCCCGGCTGCCGCCGTGTATCGAGTGTCCCTTGCTGTTGTTCTCGAGCTCGTAGGTGACGCTGTCGAGGGTGAAGCGGGCATTGCCGATTCGGTTGGCATAGCGCCCTACGGTGGCGCCGAACTTGGGGTGGCGGCCCATATAGTCCGCCGGATTGTCGAATCCCAGCACTACATGGCCCGGTGTGCCGTCGCGGTCGGGCACCACGACATCGGTCAGGGTGGCGGCAAAGTCGGTCACGCGCACCGTCATGCCCCGGCCGTTTGACAGCTCGTACAGCGCGGGCACACTGTCGGCCTGCGAGCCGGCGCACACTGTCCGCGCTGACATATCCGGGTGTCCGCCGGCCGTCGCTACAGAGGACACAATCACCAGTAGGGACGCGATAAATCGCGTCCGCGCAAATCGGTGGTAATCAATGACAGC
>ENA-ORNR01003844-ORNR01003844.1-human-gut-metagenome-genome-assembly--contig:-NODE-3844-length-10885-cov-3.267498_pt1 | contig 10885 bp, 8 predicted proteins | sample MGYA00242114_ERZ509020 | MGnify/ENA primary metagenome ERZ509020 (study PRJEB26280, sample SAMEA2338758) | human gut metagenome | biome: human gut; feature: human-associated habitat; material: faeces...
GGGGCCCGGGCAGGATGTAGGGGATTTCTCCCGGTGTGCTGCGCCCTACGTCGTACGCGGCCGCCGCGCCGGGGAACCGGCCCAGAAGGTCGGAATACGCGCCGTCGTACAACGCGAACTCGGCGGCCGAACCGTCTTTGCGGCCGATTTCCCATACGGGCCTGTAGGGTGTTGCCGACAGGCTGCCCCATAGCAGGGCCGCCAATACGGCGAGGATGGAATGCTTGTGTCTTTTCATATCGGAATTTTTGGGTTATTCGGGGTCAGTCCATTTTACGTCGGTCATTTTTGCCACATGCCTGCCGGTCATGTCGGTGATCTCCGAGCCGACGTTGAGCGTCAGCGGCCAGTAGGCTTTCAGCCCTTCCTCAGTCCCGGAGAAGTCGCATGCCACATCGGCTGCGGCCTCGGCCTCGGTGCGGACGTCCGCCCAGATCGAAACGTGCTGGATGTTGCCGCGCATGTAGCGGTTCGAGTAGGAGGGGGCGGTGCCCAGCTGCAGGTTGCAGGTCGGCTCCACGATGGCCTTGCCGCACGCGAAGCTCTTTACCAGCCGTCCGTCCAGATAGAAGTGCATCTTGTCGTTGGCCTTGTACGTGGCTGTGATGTGGTACCACTTGTTCAGCTCGATCGTGCAGCAGGTGCCGCCCTTCCAGCTCCCGTCGTTGACGTAGAACTGCAGGTTCGCGCCGTTGTTGCGGATCATGATGGCACCCTTGCCCTGTTCGCACGAGATGACGTTCTGGTCGCCCGCCGCGAATTCGTCGAAACGTATTTTCATCTCCCACGTCAGCTCTTCCGTGAGATCCCAGTCGCCTGCGGGCCCGAGGTTCATCTTCGACCCGGCGTTGAAATAGGGGATTCCGGCCTTGACGATGTTCTCCCGGAAGGCTTTTATCGCTTCTTCGAGCTGTTTGCAGGCGTTCCGGTAGCCTTCGTCCCGCGAGGTGTTGTTCATGATGTAATAGGCTTGGTCGATGCGGGCCTGCAATGCCTTCTTCGATCCGGGGGCCGTGTCGCCCTCTTCGATCCCTTCCGTCGACTCTTCGACGAGCGATTCCGCCTGGCGGATCAGCGCCATGAGTGACTGGTGCGCTTCGGAATAGTCATCGTCGCTGCATGCGCACAATACCAGTGCCGCGCAGAGGAAGGTCGCGAATTTTTTCAGTATGGTTTTCATGGTCGTTTTACTGCGTTAGGTGTTTAATATCCTTCGTTTTGTCCCAGGGTTCTCCAGTCGGGCATGCCGTCGAACTGCGTCTGCGGGATGGGGCGTACGACGTGGTACTCCTTGATGTTGTCCTTTGCGTCGGGGTTGTAGATCCTCACCTGGTCGATGAGCCTGCCGAAGCGTTTCAGGTCGAGCCGTCGCTGCCACTCGCCGAAGAGCTCGCGGGCGCGTTCCTCGAGGATGAAATCGAGCGTCATGTCCTCCTCGGTGACCTTCATGGCCTCTTCGTATTCGGGCTTTTCGTGGTTGACGGCGCGTTTGCGCAGCTCGGTAATATCCTCGGCGGCGCCCTTCAGATCCTGGTTCGTCGTGCTCCGGATACGCGCCTCGGCACGGATCAGGTAGAGTTCGCCCAGCCGGATCACGGGGTAGCTGCGATCCGACAGCTCCGACATGTTGCCCGGCCGGGTGTGGTCGTAGAACTTGGTCATGCCGATGAACGTCCAGCGATCCTGCGGGATGCCGTCGGCGTCGAACATGTCGTTGCGGTCGAAGACCGTGAAGGTCTTCTCCATGCGTTTATGCTCGGCCAGCGGCAGCACGTCGGGGCAGAGGTAGAGCGCCGTGTCGATGTATTCGCGCCACTGGTTGAGCGGGAAGGCCGAACGGTCGTCGGCCGGGTCGTTGTAATACCATACCCATTGGTGCAGGTCGCTCCAGCGTTTGTCGGCGTCGCGGTCGAACAGATCCATGAAGTAGGTCGAGGGGATCGCCTGGCAGCCGCCGTAGCCCGTCCATTTGAGCATGGTCTGCACGCCCGGGAAACGGTCGATATACATGGCATACCACGACCAGTAGCCGTTGGCCTGGCGGAAGGCGTCGTCCTCGGTGAATTCCGTCGTCCAGATGAATTCGTTGTTGGTTTTGTCGTCGGCCCACAGGTCTTTGAGCGAGGGGCAGAGCTCCAGCCCGTAGTGGCCGATCACCTGCGATGCCATGTCGGCGGCCTCGTCCCACTGTTCGTTGTAGAGGTACATGCGTGCGAGCAGCGCCTTGGCTGCGGGCATGTCGATGCGCCCCGATTCCGTGGTGCGCGTGTCGGGGAAGAGCCCGATGGCCGTCTCGAGTGCGCCGATGATCTCTTCGTAGAACTTCGCGCGGGGCGAACGGCGGGCTTCGGTGCCCTCGGTCTCGTCGGTTGTCATCGGCAGGTAGCTGTCGCCCCACGTCTCGGTGACGATCCACAGGAACAGAGCCCGCATGACATACATCTCCGCTTTGAACTGGCTCTTTTCGTCCTCGTCGGCAAAGGGCGTCTGGTCGATCGTTTCGAAGAACAGGTTGATGTTGAACAGCGCCTTGTAGCAGTGGTTCCACAGCCATGCCACATTGCCGTTGGTGGCGTCGAGCCCGTAGTAGTCGCACAGGCCCACATCGCCCTGGTTCTTGCCGCGCAGGTAGATGTCCGTCCCCAGCTCGGTCATCAGCGGCCACTGTCCGTCGCCGCCGTAGAGGTTGTTGATCTTGGTGTAGCTCTGGTATACCAGCGCCTTGATGCCGTTTTCCTCCTTGAATATCTCGGTCGTCGACCCGTAGGTTTCTTCTTCGAGGAAGCTCTGGCATCCGGTCAGCCCTATCGTAAGTGCCGCCGCAAACAGGATGAATATCTTTTTCATGGTCTGGTTTTCGAATTTTTAAGTTAGAACTGGACATTCGCGCCGAAGATATAGAACGACTCCCACCACGAGATGCCGCCCGTGTTCTGGAACTGGCTGTAACGCCACGGGGTGTTCATGGTCACATAGAAGCGCGTCTTCTTCACCACGCGCCCCATCCATGCCCGGGGCAGGGTGTAGCCGAGCGTGATGTTGCGGATGTTTACGTAGCTGTTCTTGTAGTAGCCCGTGGCGTCGAGGTATTTGATCGACTGTCCTTCGACCGGGCGTGGATGTCGGTCGGAGGGTTTTTCGGGTGTCCAGTAGTCGATCTTGTAGGTGTTCCAGCGCCCGAGCTGGTTCGCCCATTCGCTCGTGCTGCGGCCGTCGTGGGCCAGCGAGCCGAACTCGCCGTATACGTCGACCGAGAAGTCGATGTTCTTCCACTCCGCATTGATCTGCAGGCCGCCGACCCAGTCGGGGCGTGTCGTGCCGAGGATCGTGCGGTCGTTGCCGTCGATCTTGCCGTTGCCGTCCAGGTCGGCGACCTTGACCTCGCCGGGTTTCTGTCCGTAGATCGCGGCCAGGTCGGCTTCGTTTTCCTGCCAGATGCCTACCTGTTTGTAATTATAGTGTACGCCGTTGACCGGATAGCCTACGAACAGGCCGTTGTTGATGTCTTCCTTCATCTTGGGATCCTGCAGGCGTACCAGCTCCTCCTTGTTGCGGTAATACGAGAGGTTCACCCCCAGGTGGAAGTCCTTCGTTTCCACGGGGACGGTCGAGAGGCTTACCTCCCAGCCGCGGTTGCGGGTGTCGCCGATATTCGTCCACGCCCGGTTGAAGCCCGAAGTATAGGGCAGCACCTTGAGGTAGAGCAGGTCGTAGCTCTTCGAATCGTAATAGTCGATCGTACCGTGGATACGTCCCTTGAGGAACCCGAAGTCGAGGCCGATGTCGAGCATCTTGTTGCGCTCCCACTCCAGGTCGGGCGTCGGGCGGGTTTCGGGCTCCAGCCCCGGGCGGTGCAGCTCACCGCCGTTGAAATTGGCGTATTTGCCGTGCAGCGTACCTGCCGTGGCATAGGCCGCGATCGAGTAGTTGCCCGTCATGCCGTACGAGGCGCGCAGCTTGAGGTTCGAAATCCACTCCACGTCCTTGAGGAAGGGCTCTTCCGAAATGCGCCACGCGATGGCCCCCGAAGGGAAGAAAGCCCATTTATGCCCCGGCGAGAGCTGCGACGCACCGTCCTCGCGGAACGACGCGGTGATGATGTACCGGTCGTCGTAGGAGTATTGCACGCGCCCGACGACCGAAACCATCTGGCTGCGGACGAAGCCCGAGGACAGGCTTTTCGAGTCGGTCAGGCGCCCCATGTTGTACCACAGGTAGGCGGGCGATTCCTGGTCTTTGCCCGACATGGATGCGTTGACCGTCTGGCGGTTCTGCATTTCATAGACGGCTGTCAGGTCGATATTGTGCCTGTCGAACTGGCGTTTGTAGCTGAGCACGTTGTTCCAGACCCAGTCGGCCTTGCGGTTGTTGTGCATGAAGGCCACGTTGCGCTCGTCGGTATACGATACCGAGCGGTTGTCGTAGTAATAGCCGCGCGACGAGAAGGCGGGGCTGTATGCGAAGTTGGTATTGAACGTGAGCCCCTTCGCCAGGTCGATCTGGGCGAAGAAGCGCAGGAAGAGTTTCCACTCCTCGGTCTTGTCCTTATATACGTCGTCGCTCTCGTTCATGTAGGGGTTCTTCACGAACGGGTCGCCGAAGGGGTAGACGTTGTAGCTGCCGTCCTCGTTGCGGGTCTGTGTGAGCGGGGACATGTGCAGGAACTGGTTGAACATATCCGGCTTGTCGTTCTTGACGATGTAGTATGCGCGGCTCGAAAGTCCTACCTTGAGGAACGGCAGCACCTTGTGCGAGAGGTCTGCGGTCAGGTAAAAGTGGTCGTGCCCCGCGTTTTTGTAGCGGCTGTCTTCGTTCTTGTAGTTGAATGCGATTTTGTAGGCGCTTTTGTCCGTTGCCGCCGAAATGGTCAGCGAGTGGCTTGTCCACAGGCGTTTCTTGTTGAAATACTTTCCCATCCAGTCATTGTCGACCTTGCCCATGTTGGCCAGTTCGATCCCGAAAAACGCCTTTGCGTCGTCGGCTTCGCTGTGCCAGGTGCCTGCCGCACGGCTCGCCTCGCGCTGGAATGCGATGTATTCGTCGGCGTCCATTACGTCGAGCGACCCCCAGTTGTTGACGCCTGCACCCACGAACCCGTCGTAGGTTACCGTCGTCTTGCCCTGTCTGGCCTGTTTGGTCGTAATCAGGATAACGCCGTTGGCGCCGCGGGCGCCGTAGATGGCCGTCGAGGACGCGTCTTTCAGCACGTCGATCGACTCGATGTCCCCGGGGTTGATCGAGGCCAGCGTTTCGTCGTAGGGAATGCCGTCGAGGACGATCAGCGGGTCGTTGCTGGCATTGCGCGAGCGGGTGCCGCGTATGCGGATCGAACCCCCGTCCATTCGGATCCCGGCGATGCCGGTCAATGCCGTGGTGATGTTGTAGGCGGGGATACGCTCGATACGGTCTGCCGAGATCGAGCTGACGGAACCTGTGATGTCCTTGCGTTTCATCGTCGTATAGCCGGTCACGACGACATCCTCCAGTCCGATCATGTCCTCCGACAGGACTACGTCCACCGAAGTGCGCCCGGCTCCTACCTTGACGGTCTGCGGCAGCATACCGAGGAACGATATTTCCAGCAGGTCACCGTCTTCCACCCCTTCGAGTGCATAGTGTCCCGCGTTGTCGGTCAGCGTGCCGCGGGACGATCCTTTTATTACGACCGAAGCGCCTGCAACGGCTGCCCCGTGCGTGTCCTCGACGATACCGGATACCGTACGCCGAATTCCCCCCCCCTTGTATCCTGGGGGCTGATGGTTACTGTTACGGAACTTTCTGCGGTCGCATTTGCCGCCGCCGGCAACATCAGGGCCGACAGCACCAGGACAAAACCGCCTCTCATAATGCCCGATAGCCTGTGCCGGGGACTTCTCTCAGGCGGGCCTCGCCCTCTGCATCCTGGATTCCGGTGCCGACCACGCCGACCTGACCGACGAATATGCCGCCATCCCCAATGAGTGCCGCGCCGTGGCCGCTGTCTGCGGCGGCGAGGTACTGCGGGATGTGCCGTTCGAGACCTTCCTTGCAAAGCTGCCCGAGTGCCGCAGGCAGTGCGGCGACCGCGCCGTCCTCCGTGCCTTCCACGTCTACGCCGACAATGACCGTGTGGCAAAGCAGGTGGCCGCACTCCATGATGGTGACTTCGACACCTTCCTCTGCCTCGTGAACGAGTCCGGCCGCAGCAGCTGGGAGTATCTGCAGAACGTCATCCCCGCAGGCTACAAGGAGCATCAGGAAGTGGGCGTGACCATCGCAGCCGCCAAGCATCTGCTGGGCGATAAGGGCGCTGTCCGCGTCCACGGCGGCGGTTTCGCCGGCACGGTGCAGGCTTTCGTGCCTGTGGAGATGCTGGACGAGTTCAAGGCCGGTATGGAAGCCATCCTCGGCGAGGGCCGCTGCCACGTCCTTTCCATCCGCCCGGAAGGAGGCGCTGTCCTGTGATCTCCACTGCCATCCAGCAGCTCGTCAACTACGGTCTGGACACCGGCCTCATCCTGCCTGACGACGAGATCTACATCCGCAACCAGCTGCTCATGACCATGCAGCTCGACAGCTTCACGGAGCCGGAGGGCGACGTCTGCTACGCCGACCTCGAGAGCATTCTGAAAACGCTGGTGGACGACGCCGCAGCCCGGGGCGTCTGCGACGACAGCCCCACGGCCCGCGACCTCTTCGACACCCGGCTCATGGGTGTGCTGACGCCCCGCCCCAGCATCGTCCGCGCCAACTTTGAGGAGCGGTACGAGACCGACGGCCCCCAGGCCGCCACCGACTGGTTCTACAAGTTCAGCCAGGACACCGATTACATCCGCCGCTACCGCATCAAGCGGGACGTCAAGTGGGTCACCAAGACCCCCTACGGCGACCTCGACATCACCATCAACCTGTCGAAGCCCGAAAAAGACCCCAAAGCCATCGCAGCCGCAAAGCTGGCTCCTCAGAGCGCCTACCCCAAGTGCCAGCTCTGCGTGGAGAACGAGGGCTATGCCGGCCGGCTGAACCATCCCGCCCGGGAGAATCACCGCATCATCCCGCTGACCATCAACGACAGTGCGTGGAATTTCCAGTACAGCCCCTATGTCTACTACAATGAGCACTGCATCGTCTTTAACAGCCAGCACACCCCCATGAAGATCGAGCGTGCCACCTTCCGCAAGCTGCTGGACTTCGTGGCCCTCTTCCCCCACTACTTCGTGGGCAGCAACGCCGACCTGCCCATCGTGGGCGGCAGCATCCTGAGCCACGACCATTTCCAGGGTGGTCACTACGAATTTGCCATGGCTAAAGCCCCCATTGAAAAGGCTTGGGTGTTCCCCGGCTTTGAGGATGTGGAGGCCGGCATCGTGCACTGGCCCATGAGCTGCATCCGCCTGACCTGTGCCGACGACGAGCGCCTTGTGGAGCTGGCTGATCAGATTTTGACCGCATGGCGGGGCTACACCGACGAGAGCTGCTTTGTCTACGCCGAGACCGACGGCGAACCCCACAACACCATCACCCCCATCGCCCGGATGCGGGACGGCAAGTTCCAGCTGGATCTGGTGCTGCGCAACAACATCACCACGCCGGAGCATCCGCTGGGCGTCTATCACCCCCACGCAAAGCTCCACCACATCAAAAAGGAGAACATCGGCCTCATCGAGGTCATGGGTCTGGCCGTTCTGCCCAGCCGCCTGAAGCAGGAGCTCTTTGACCTGGCCGACCTGCTGGTGGCCCGGGCTCCCACCGCCGGGTACCCCGAGGCCCTGCAGAAGCACGCGGAGTGGGCTCAGGACATCCTGGATCGCCACCCCGAGCTGAACGCCGACAACGTCCATCTGATCCTGCAGGACGAGGTGGGCCATGTGTTTGAGCAGGTGCTGGTGGATGCCGGCGTCTACAAGATGGATGAGGCTGGCCGTGCAGGCTTTGAGCGATTCTTAGCAAGTATCTGAGCATAAAAAGGAATGCCTCCCCGGCGGGGAGGCATTCCTTTTTCGTTTATTGTTTGCCCAGCTGCCAGAACGCAACGGCGCTGGCGGCGGCGACATTCAGCGAATCCACGCCGTGGGACATGGGGATCTTGACCGTGTAGTCGCAGGAAGCGATGGTGTCGGCGGCGAGGCCGTCGCCCTCGGTGCCAAGCACGATGGCAAGCTTCGGCTCTTTTGCAAGCTGCTCGTCGTCGATGCTCACCGAACGGTCGCTAAGGGCCATCGCGGCGGTCTTGAAGCCAAGGGAGTGGAGGATGTCCATCCCCTTCTCCGGCCAGTCTGCCGGGGTCTCGCCCAGCTGCCCCCAGGGCACCTGGAACACCGTACCCATGCTGACGCGGACGGCGCGGCGGCAGAGCGGGTCGCAGCAGGAAGGGTTGATGAGGACAGCATCCATGTTCAGTGCCGCCGCAGAGCGGAAGATGGCGCCCACATTGGTGGAGTCCACGATGCCCTCCAGCACGGCCACCCGGCGGGCGTTTTTGCAGAGCTCTTCCACCGGGCGGGGTGCCGGGCGGCGGAAGGCGCAGAGGACGCCCTGGGTCAGCTCAAAGCCGGTGAGCTCTGCCAGCATCTCCCGATCTGCCGTGTACACCGGCGCGTCGCCGCAGCGGCTCAGGATGCCCGCTGCCGGGCCGGTGATCTGCTTGCGCTCCATCAGCAGGGACACGGGCTTGTAGCCTGCGTCCAGCGCCCGGTCGATGACCTTGGGGCTCTCGGCGATGAAGATGCCTTTCTCCGGTTCGAGGCGATTGCGCAGCTGGTTCTGGGTCAGCCGGGCATAAGGGTCCAGCTCCGGTGCGTGGAAATCCGTGATCTCGATGATATTGGGCATACAGAAAGCCCCTCCTTCTCCTGAAAAGCTGTTTTTTGTGTGTATTATACCATGAACGCAGTGAAATGGTATAATTGCGCATTCAACGCCGGTTGCCGTGCAGCTCCGCAGGAGCAAGCGGCGAGGCGTTGCGCATAAAACTAGAATATCGCGTTAGCGATATTCTACCACAGTCTGCGCCGCATTGCAAAACAAAGCGCATCCTGCGATACCTGCCCGGAATCGTCATTATCTATAAAAAATATGGCGCAGTTTTTGACAAAACGCCGGTTTTGCGTTATAGTATGGCATGGAATTATTTTCTGGATATAAGGAGGAGCTTTTATGCCATCTCTCAAACCTCACGGACAGATGTCCGAAGCTTTTATCACCGCCCTGTTTCTCTCCGTCTCAGGCGGCTTACAGGATGTTTATACCTATTTATACCGCGGCAAGGTCTTCGCCAACGCCCAGACCGGCAACATCGTGCTGATGGCCGTCAAGCTGTTTGCGGGCGAGTGGGGCGAGGCACTGCACTACCTGATGCCCCTTTGCGCCTTTGCACTGGGCATTTTTGTGGCTGAGTTCATCCGCCTGAAGCTCAAGCGGATGCAGTGGCTCCACTGGCGTCAGCTGGTGGTGCTGTTCGAGATCCTGCTGCTCTTCGTCGTGGGCTTTTTGCCGCAGGAGCTGAATCTGCTGGCCAACTCCCTCGTTTCCTTCTCCTGCGCCATGCAGGTACAATCCTTCCGCAAGGTGAACGGCTATGCCTTCGCCAGCACCATGTGCATCGGCAATCTGCGCAGCGGCATGGATTCCCTCTGCGCATGGCTGGTGGGCGGCAGCACCAAAGCCTTCGGCAAGGCGATGCACTACTTCGCCATCATCTTCCTGTTCGCGCTGGGTGCCGGCCTTGGCAGCCTTGCACTGGCCCCCATGGGCAGCCGGGCCATCTGGCTTTCCTGCCTGCTGCTCTTCATCAGCTTCTGCCTGATGTTCCTGAAAGAGGACATCGAGGAGCTGGAAGAATTTGAGCATCTGGAGCACGAGGAAGCCTTCAAAAAATAATTGCGCCGAAGCCTGTCGTATGCTATACTATAGAGTGTTTGTGTGATACTTCGGCCCGCCGCACCACCGACGTGCCGGAGATGAAGTTGTAGAATCAGGAAGAGGAGCATTCCATGAAAAAAGGCTTTGACAACGCGAAATATCTTCAGATGCAGTCCCAGCACATCCGGGAGCGCATCGCACAGTTCGACAACAAGCTCTATCTCGAGTTTGGCGGCAAGCTGTTCGACGACTACCACGCCTCCCGCGTTCTTCCGGGATTTGAACCCGACAGTAAACTCCGTCTTCTGAAAGAACTCAGCGACCAGGCTGAGATCGTCTTTGCGATCAGTGCCAAAGATATTGAAAAGAACAAGATCCGCGGGGATCTCGGAATTACTTATGATTCTGATGTCATCCGTCTGATCGGAACTTACCGTGAGCAGGGACTTTTTGTCGGCAGTGTTGTTATTACGCAGTTCTCAGGACAGGAAAGTGCCCTTTTGTTCAAGCACCGCCTGGAAAAGCTGAATATCCCGGTCTATATCCATTATAATATTCCTGGATATCCTGCCAATATTCCTCTCATTGTCAGTGATGAAGGCTATGGCAAAAATGATTATATCGAAACTTCCCATCCGCTGGTCATCGTAACGGCACCGGGTCCTGGAAGCGGAAAAATGGCGGTCTGCCTTTCCCAGCTTTATCAGGATCATCAGCGTGGAATTGATGCCGGCTATGCAAAGTTTGAAACATTCCCTATCTGGAATCTGCCTCTTAAGCATCCGGTCAATCTCGCTTACGAAGCCGCTACTGCAGATTTAAATGATGTCAATATGATCGACCCTTATCATCTGGAGGCTTACGGAGAAACGACGGTCAACTATAACCGTGATGTTGAGATTTTCCCTGTATTAAATACGATGTTTGAAAAGATTTATGGTCAACATAATTTGTCTTATTGATATTGTTTAATTCTCAAATTGTTTTAATATGAGTAAAAATAGTTTTAGTGTGAGGTTGAAATGGCTAAGGATCAATATGATCA
>ENA-ORNR01003848-ORNR01003848.1-human-gut-metagenome-genome-assembly--contig:-NODE-3848-length-10874-cov-2.553101_pt1 | contig 10874 bp, 12 predicted proteins | sample MGYA00242114_ERZ509020 | MGnify/ENA primary metagenome ERZ509020 (study PRJEB26280, sample SAMEA2338758) | human gut metagenome | biome: human gut; feature: human-associated habitat; material: faeces...
TAAAATATTGGATTCAGCTGACAATCGAGAGTATTAAAATGCTCTTTACCGGTCAGGCGAGCATCAATGATATGTCCGGTCCGGTCGGTGTTGTGAGTTACATCGGAGAGACGTATCAGGAGTCACAGTCCTCCGGAGGTTTCTATGTATGGCTGAATATGCTGAACATATCGATCTTTCTGACAGCAAACCTGGGTGTCATGAACCTTCTGCCAATCCCGGCACTGGACGGCGGCAGACTGGTCTTTCTGATTATTGAGCTGATCCGTGGAAAACGGATCGATCCCGAGAAAGAAGGAATGGTACATTTTGTCGGACTGATGCTTCTGATGCTTTTGATGGTAATGGTGATGTTCAATGATGTGCGGAAAATCTTCTTTTAAGTGTTAAGATGTTGAGGTTAAAAATTAAAACTGCGATACCGGTGGATCATTCCGTGCTTTGCAGACTCACAATCGTAAAAAAGGTTCATAAGAATCGTAAAAAAAATGTAAAAAAAGGTTGACACACACGGGGTTGTATAATATAATAATGCAGTATGACAAAAGGAGAAACAGTAAGAGGCCAAAGCCCCGGAATCTTGCTGATTCTGATATATTATCATGAAAATGTTAATGATTCACAGGAGGTAAACCAGAATGAAAACTTATATGGCTAATCCAGATAAGATTGAAAGAAAATGGTATGTAGTAGATGCTGAAGGCTGCACATTAGGACGTTTAGCTTCCGAAGTAGCAAGCGTATTAAGAGGAAAAAACAAACCAGTTTTCACTCCTCACGTAGATACAGGTGATTATGTAATCGTAATCAACGCTGAGAAGATTACTGTAACAGGTAGAAAGCTTGATCAGAAGATTTATTATCAGCATTCCGCATATGTAGGCGGCATGAAGGAAACAACTTTAAAGGATAAGTTGAACACAAAGCCTGTAGAGGTTATTGAGCATGCTGTTAAGGGAATGCTCCCTAAGGGACCTTTAGGAAGAGAAATGTACAAGAAACTTTATGTATACGCAGGACCAGAGCACAATCATGCAGCTCAGAAACCTGAAGTATTGACATTTTAATCAAAGGGACAAATAAAGGAGGATATTAAAATGGCAAAGGCAGCAAATGCTTCAAGATATTATGGTACAGGTAGAAGAAAGAAAGCTATCGCTAGAGTATACTTAGTACCTGGTACAGGTAACATTACAATCAATAAGAGAACTATTGATGAATATTTTGGATTAGAGACATTAAAGACTATCGTTCGTCAGCCTTTAGTAGCTACAGATACAACAGACAAGTTTGATATTCTTGTTAACGTATGTGGTGGTGGCTATACAGGACAGGCTGGTGCTATAAGACATGGTATCTCCAGAGCTTTATTACAGGTAGATGCAGATTACAGACCAGTGCTCAAGAAGGAAGGCTTCTTAACACGTGATCCTCGTATGAAGGAAAGAAAGAAGTACGGCTTAAAGGCAGCTCGTCGTGCACCACAGTTCTCAAAGAGATAATTCCAAACAGAATACAAAATTTACAAAAAGCCCTCAAAGCCTTATACTTTGGGGGTTTTCTTTATGCCAAAGTTTTTATAGATATCCGCAAATTTTAGCTTATTTTGAAGCGTAGCACACACATAGCACACACGTAGCACACAAATAAAGTTGACTTTTTTGGTTTTAGCTGATATTATGCGTATAATCTCATATTGTGTTCTTTGTTGGGGCAACTATGACGGTTTAGGGGGCTAAAATCGAAATAGATACAGAGATCATAAAATAAAAGGGTACGCAGTCAAGCATACCCTGTGTTAAGTATATTCAAATTTGTGTGCTACTGTTTGTATTGCAATTTGAATAACTATGATTTAATATAACGGTTTCTTGTAACGGTTATTAATTAGTGTCTGCTCTTTCATTATGCTACACCTTCTTTCAATGTATAGCCATTAGAGCCATACTCAACCCTGTTACCTGTAATTCTAGCCATACATGCGGCAACGAATAATAGGTTGTCTTCATTATCAATGGTCAATGCCAACTTCATAATTATCTTGCGCAGCTCTTCCTTTTGCACCATGTGATATAGTTCCATTCTTTCTGCATCTGCGCTATTAAATTCTTCTTTCCAATTTACTCTATTCATATTAATACCTCCGTAAGAAACGCAAAAATGATATTATCTTATTTTCTACTTTAATAATCCTAATATATAAAAAAATATTAATCTTAATTGATAATGGCTGTCGCATTTTTGTATTTTTTCTATTATTTCTCTCTTGTAAAATCCTGCATCATTGCCTGTATCAATTTTACTCATTTACACCTACCTCTTTTCCAATGTCAGATACAATAATATGAATATAATTAAGTACATCAGTGTCATTAATCCGATTTACAATATCGGTTATTTGTCTCTTATAAAACTCTATATTATTTCCATTTTCTTCCATATGTATTTCTTCCTTTCGTTCTTACAGGAAGTATGCTATAATTTGCATACCCCTTAAATTCATTAGCGTGTGTTTGTAGGGCGTGGCTTTGTGGTATTTGCGGTACTACAAAGCCTTTTGTTTTATTACATTCATTCTGCATCAACTCCCTTCTTAGATTTTGTTTATAGCATCTAAAAGGGCTTCTATTTCAAAATGAGTATATACCTGTTGAGTAACTCCTTGCCCTTTATGACCTACTATCTTTTTAACAAGTCTCTCATCAACACCAGCTTCTGCAAGCAATGATATGCAAGGATGTCTTGTATCATGTGGACGGTGATTCATGCCCATTTGCTCAATTAAAGGCTTCCAGTAACTATCATAATAATTTCTGTATTCAAAATGTTGCGCATCTGGTGTACTAAGTAAGTATTCACAATCATTGAGATTGTACCAATATTCAAAGAACGGTAGTATTTTATCAGAGATAGGTACTTTTCTTATACCGGCATCTGTCTTTGAAGCAGTTATATCAAACCAACGTTCTTTTATATTAACGTTTTCTTTCTTCAAGTCTAACAATTCAGATATTCTACAGCCAGAATATATCAATATTAAAATTACGTTAAAGTAAACGTTTGTAGTATGCATTTTCCAGACTGTATCAATTTCTTTCTTACTAAATGGCTCTCTATTATATGCGTTTGGATTGCCTGCCTTTTTAATGTCAATATACTGCGTTTTATTCATATCTGGTGTGATAATATCGTGAATAACAGCATATTTGAACATAAGACCGACGAGTACTTTATATTTGCGTAGTGTAGGCGTATTTTTGCCAGAATTATCAGCAATATATTGTAAATCGTCAAGTTTAATATCTGCCATGCGTTTATTTGAAATGGAATCACAAAGCAGATAAGCAGCACGATAACCTTTGGCGTTACTTTCTGATACAGTGGGAAAGTGTTCATCACTCCAGCGATCATATACTTCTGCAAAAGTAACCTTTGAAGCATCTACATCATAAGGAGATTTATTGTAATCTGCTAATGCTTGCAACGCATCTTTTTTGCTTTCATAATAGCCTATTGTTTTACGCTTCTGTTTCCATTTTCCAGTATCACTATCAATTAGCCAACGTTCCGTTACAATAGCCCTGTATGGGTTTCTGCGATTGCCAGACAGCTTATATACAGAGCCAAAGCCATTAGGTAATTTCATTAGTTTCACCTTCCTTTATGCCGTATAGTTGAAATAATAAGTTTTTAGCATTTGATATTATTCTTTTATGCTCTGATAAGCTTTTCTTAAATGATTCACAGGGCAAATTATGTGATGTAAATTCTTTTATAATTTTTAAATCTTGATTTTCAAATTGCTGATAAAGCATGATAGTATTTTTTAATTCTTCGATAGTAGGTTGATGCTTTCCATAATTTGTGTACAAAGGGTTTCCGTCAATAAGAGTAGCTTTTATTTTTGGAAGCAAATTTATGATAGAAGATAAAAAAATAGTATATAACTTGCTGCATTCTATTGATATTCCATGATTATATTTATCGACCAAGCTAATGTTACATTACTGAAGAGGCGGTTAAGAAAACAGCAGTAAAATGGATGCCGGAAAATTGTGTTATTGTTGCAATTTCAGGTGCAACAGCAGGCAGATGTGCAATTAATAAAATTCCATTAACAACAAATCAGCATTGCTTGAACCTTGAAATTAATGAAGAGTGTGCTTTATATAAATATGTATATTATTGTATCTGTAATCAATATGAGGAACTCTTGTCCAGAAAACAAGGAGCAAGAGGTGATTTGAATTCTTCGTTAGTGCTTAGTCTTGAAATTGCACTTCCCAATATTCAAAAGCAAGCAGAAGTTATTTCTGTCTTGAATCATTTCGATACACTTTGCAATGATATTATTCTGGGGCTGCCTGCCGAAATAGAAGCGAGACAAAAACAATACGAGTATTATAGAGATAAACTACTTACTTTTAAGCGCAAAGAAGATGCAAAAATACAACCTGGTTGCTGAAAATCCCGAAAGTACGGTCGTCAGTGACTACCGGGCAGAATACCGCACGGAAAAAGAGTATCAGTCGGAGGCCGATCTCGAACGGGCTTTTATCAAACTGCTGACCGAACAGGCATACGATTATCTGCCGATTCATACCGAAACGGAGTTGATTGCCAACCTGCGCCGTCAGTTGGAGAAACTCAATCACTATACGTTTACGGATGCCGAGTGGTCGCGTTTCTTTACGGGTTGTCTTGCCAACAAGAACAGTGGAATTGTAGAGAAGACCGCCATCATTCAGGAAGACCATGTGCAATTGCTGACGCGCGACGACGGAACAGTCAAGAATATCTACCTGCTCGACAAGGTCAATATCCACAACAATTCGCTCCAGATCATCAACCAATACGAAGTCGATGGCGGAATGCGCTCCAATCGTTACGATGTTACCATATTGGTGAACGGCCTGCCGTTGGTGCACATCGAACTGAAACGACGCGGCGTCGACATCAAGGAGGCTTTCAACCAGATCGACCGTTACCAGCGGGAGAGTTTCTGGACCGGCAGCGGATTGTTCGAGTATGTCCAGATATTCGTCATATCGAACGGGACCTACACCAAGTATTACAGCAATACCACGCGCCAAAGCCATATCAAGGAGGCCGCCTCCGGCGGAAACCGCTCTAAAAGTCGGCAAACGAGCAACAGCTTTGAGTTCACCTCGTGGTGGGCAGATGCCAACAATCGGCCGATTACCGACCTGATGGGTTTCGGCCGCACATTCTTTGCCAAGCATACGTTGCTCAATCTGCTGACCCGGTACTGCGTATTTACCTCCGACCGGATGCTGCTCGTCATGCGTCCCTATCAGGTTGTAGCAACGGAACGCATCTTGAATAAAATCAACGTGGCCAACAGTTACAAACGCTATGGTACGGTAGAAGGCGGCGGGTATGTTTGGCATACGACGGGCAGCGGCAAAACTCTTACGTCGTTCAAAACGGCACAGTTGGCGAGCAAACTGCCTTACATCGACAAGGTGCTGTTTGTGGTCGACCGCAAGGACCTCGACTACCAGACGATGCGCGAGTATGACAAGTTTGAGCGAGGGGCGGCCAACAGCAATACGAGTTCGGCGATTCTGAAACGTCAGTTGGAAGACCCGGCGGCGAAGATCACCATCACGACCATTCAGAAACTTTCGGTCTTTATCGGCCGTCATGCGGAACATCCGGTCTTCCAGCAAAAAATCGTCATCATTTTCGATGAGTGCCACCGTTCGCAGTTCGGCGACATGCATACGGCCATCATCCGAAAATTCAAACGTTATTTCCTGTTCGGGTTCACGGGTACGCCGATATTCGCCAAAAATGCCGTAAGCGGAGGAAAGCCCAACTTGCGGACAACGGCACAGGCTTTCGGAGACCAGTTGCATACCTACACGATTGTCAATGCCATCAATGACAAGAACGTATTGCCGTTCCGCATCGAGTACGTCCGTACCGTCAAGGAGAAAGAGGAGATTGAGAATTCGATGGTCTGGGACATTGCCCGTGAAGAGGCATTGGCCGACAAACGGCGTATTGCCAATATCGTTGCCTACATTCTCCAACATTTCAATCAAAAGACGAAACGCACGGCAAAATCTTATGAATTCCATGCTGTGACAAACATCGGCGAGGTGGCTTCAGCCGGTCGTCGCAATAAGGTCGAAGAGGTAAAACAACGAACACGTCTGACGGGTTTCAATTCGATTTTCGCTGTCTCTTCCATTGATACGGCCAAGATGTACTATGCCGAGTTCAAACGTCAGATGGAGGAGCTGCCGAGTGACCGGCGGCTGAAAGTGGCGACGATATACAGTTTTGGCGTCAATGAGGATTCGGACGATTTTATCATGGATGAGAATCCCGAAGATACGAGTGGCTTGGATCAGAGTTCCCGCGATTTTCTCGAAAGCGCCATTGAGGATTACAATGCGATGTTTGCCACATCATACGATACGTCGAGCGATAAATTCCAGAATTATTACAAGGACGTATCCCTGCGGATGAAGAATCGGGAGTTGGATTTGCTGATTGTCGTCAATATGTTCCTGACGGGTTTTGATGCAACGACACTCAATACGTTGTGGGTCGACAAGAATCTGCGGATGCATGGGCTGTTGCAGGCCTATTCGCGTACAAACCGTATTCTGAACTCGATCAAGACTTTTGGCAATATTGTATGTTTCCGCAATCTCGAAAAGGCTACCAACGAGAGTATTGCGCTATTTGGAGATAAGGAAGCCGCGGGCATCGTGTTGCTCAAAACCTTCGATGAATATTATAACGGTTATACGCAGAATGATAAGGAAGTTCGCGGTTATGCGGATTTAGTCAGCGAACTGCAGATGAAGCATCCAGCCGGAGAGCAGATTGTCGGAGAACAGAACAAAAAGAGTTTTGTGCGATTATATGGGGCAATTCTGAAACTGCGGAATATTCTCTCTACATTTGATGCTTTTGCTGGACGTGAAATATTGACCGAACGCGATGTGCAGGATTATCACAGTGCATACATTGACCTGTACAATGAGTTCCGACCTCAGAAGCATGAAGCGGAGCAAATCAACGAGGATTTGGTTTTCGAGATGGAACTAATCAAGCAGATAGAGGTCAATATCGACTATATTCTGTCGTTGATTCGCAAGTACCACGAAGAGCACTTGCAGGATAAGGAGATTATTGTAACGATTCGTAGGGCGATCGACTCAAGTGTTGACCTGCGCAACAAAAAGGAGCTGATAGAACGGTTTATCGAATCTCTGACGCCGGAATCAGAGGTGGATGAGGACTGGCTGGCTTATGTTGAAGAGCAGCGTCGTGCCGAGTTGGATCGGATTATCGTTGATGAGAACCTAAACAGTGAAGAGGCTTACAAGTTTATGGATAACGCCTTCCGCGACGGGTTTGTACAGACGACAGGGACAGCGATAACAAAGGTTCTGCCACCTGTATCCCGTTTCACCCCTACGGGTGACCGAACAAAGAAACGCGAAACCGTCATTGAGAAACTGACTGCGTTTTTCAATCGATTTTGGGATATAATGTCATTAAAAACAGAATAATAATAAAGATATGGGACTTTTTTCAGAAAGATATGGTTACACCAAACCCTCCGATGTAATCATTAGAGAACGGATTACTCCGGAAATACAAAATGCAATTTGTTCATGTTATGATAAATTACACAAATTCTTTATGAATTCGGGATCGTACATGCATGTGGACGAGGCATATCTGGAGATGGAAAAGTATTTGTGGACTTATTTTTTGAATAACAGGGAGGGAAGTTTTTCTGATGGACGTCATTATCATATTGTTGCAACTGATTTTATAGAAAATAAAAATAATTCCTGGTATCGAAAATTAGATATAGTCGAATGTACGATTAAATATCTTGCAGAAGTCGACGCAATACATAATAATTGGAGAGCGCCTGTTAGTCAGGCATTTATTCGTCAACTCAATTTCGAGTTTGAACGCTTGAATTTCGCCTATCGTGTTGTTGGACAGGAGATTGTTGAGATGACGTCACAAAGTGAGATTACAGCGATAGAGGAAGCCTTAGCAAATAGTTCTCATAATATCAAGATGCACCTTAGCAGAGCTTTGGAATTATTTGCACAACGTCCGGATGGAGACTATCGTAATTCAATTAAGGAGTCAATATCTGCAGTAGAAGCATTTTGTAGAGAAAAGACAGGAGAAAATACATTAGGCAAGGCATTGAATCGAATGGAAGCCAATGGAATTGTTTTTCCCCAATTGTTGAAGGTCGCTTTTGATAAATTATATGCATATACAAACCAACCGGATACCGGTATCCGGCATGCTTTGATGGATAATGAAGGGGCATACACTCCAGCATCAGAGGAAGCGTTATTTATGCTTGTTTCGTGCTCTGCTTTTTTAAATTATCTATGTAAAAAAATCAATTGATATGGATATATTTAAATGGGAACTACTTATAGCATGTTTCCTTTTAGGAGCCTTTACAGCAAGTTTTGTATTGTTCTTATTTTGTGATATCAATGTCTACCGAAAAAATAATTTGACTACTATGATAAACAGAATTTTAATGTGGATACCTCGATTATGGTATCCTTTGATTCTGATTCTTTCTACCGTTTATGTCTGCTGTAATTTTTCGGACTGTCTTAATTTTCAATTTTTCTCTGATTTTCAGGGTGATAATCTAATATTTATTGTTTGTTTATTATTGTGGATTTTGCCATTATTTGATAAGTTCGAAATATTTGGCGCCAATTTTAAATTGCGATGGCAGAATGAGGTATCGCAGAAGGCTGCGGATGAAGCAATTAGGATGCAAGGTGCAAATGGCGCAGAACAATTAGAAAACATGATTAATGAACAGGAGGGCAAAGGACATGTGGAATAATAAGCCAATACAGCAAGTTATCGACCAAGGGTTAAGATTGTTACAAAGCAATCAAGTGACAGATTCGACATATCAAATCTGGGTCGAATATTCAAAGTCCATGTTGAATATTGCAACAAATAATCCGACAATATATTCCAATTATTTATCGGTTATTTTGGCCGCTTCTAATCCCAGTATGCAACCCAGTCAGCGGTTAAGTATGTGTTTACAATATTTAATAAATATTCAACCAATCATATAACGCTATAAAATGCAGGGGGCTTAAAATACTGATAGCAGCGAAAAGAAAAAATACAAACTTTACTTTATGCCCATCTTATATATATTCATTAAAGTAAAGTCAAACAAAGGGAAAACAGATGGCTGCGCCAAAACTTATTGGTTACAGCCATTTTCTTTTGGCTGCATTGTTGAACAAGCTGAATAAATTCAGTTTACTTTAGTCTATTAGCTCTATATATAAGCTAAACCAAAGTAAACTATATTTAGATAAGCATATTTGCTTGTCAGTATGCCGATGGCTATTACGGTAAAAGCGGTTTTGGTTGCCAATAAAAGGGAAGCACAGGCTGAAGAGAGATCGGGAGTTTTTCTTTTTTGGCTGCAAGTATGTTTATCAATAAATGTCTCTTAGAGTAGAGAGAATAACTGCTCACAGTAAAGCATGGACTCCTTGTGCAAACAAGTGAAGGGAATGAAACCTAATGAAAATGGAAAAGGCTTGAATTTGCTTTAATTGATTGTTTTGTTTCTGTGTTGTTTCTTAATCAGAGGGTTGAAAATATTAGAATGCTGATTATAAATAAATTGTATGTGTAAAACTCTTGTTAATTTCAAATTTACCAGATTCCGACAAGCAGGAGTAAAGATAACGCTTTTTATGTCATGTCGCGCAGGGCGGAGAGATCCGGTCTGCCGACAATATATATGTCAGTCGATGTTTATATGTGCATTGGCAGTCGCGTTTGGGGGTTATATTACAGGTTATACGGTGTAAATATACGAATTTTAATGCTTAAAATCGACCTGCGCGGCGGGTTTATTCCATAACGGCTCGGGTGTGTCTCTGTATGGGCATTAAATCAAGTGCAGGCTCTTTGCCGTGCGGCACGCCTCGATCGAGTTCTTCACGCGCAGCTTGCCGAGGATCTGCTGGCGGTGGCGGCTGACGGTGTGGATGCTTATCGAGAGACGCTGCGCTATCTCCTTGCTCGGCAGGCCGTTGTCTATAAGCCGCAGGATCTGTTTCTCGCGCGGGGAGAGGATGCGCTGCTCGGCCGAGGTGTCGAAGTCGATGACGGTGCCCTCGGCCGCGTCGATTATCATCCCCGCATCGGGGATGTCGCACACGAGCGGCGTGTAGAGGCACAATGCCAGCCGAAGGGTGTTGCGTGCCGGCTCGGGTATGTAGAATATGCGGTGCAGGACGTTCACATAGTCTCCGTCGGCGTTGCGCATGCGCAGACGGCCCGCCATGTGGAAGTCGCCGCGGCGGCTTCTGTGCTGCCGCTTGACGAAGTGGAAGAAGCGCAGCTCCTGAAGGTGCTTGCGCTGCAGGTCGTCGGGGTGTATGCGGCTGAAGATCTCCCGCTCCCAGATCGAGCAGATGTATTGTCCGCCTTTGGGTGCGGTGACGGCGTCCGCCTCCAGTCCCAGCGTGCGGGCAAAACGCCCGTAGTAGATGTAGCTCGTGTCGGAGAGCATGTCGCTAAGTACGGCTACGGCCCGCTCCATGTCGGCATACCCCTCGGCAAGGCGGCGGCCGCGGCCGAGGGCATCGTCGTCGGACCTCGGATCAGGAAAGTCCTGTCGGCGGAACTCTTCGTTGAGCCTGTCGGCTATGTCCATCGGGTGTGCCATTGCCGGAAAATGGTTATAAATGATTATTGCGACGCGGTGCGAAGCGTCTTATCTTTGCAAAGATAGTGAAAGCCGAGGGCAGAGACAAATCGAAAAACGCAGTTTTTCGTATTTGGCTATG
>ENA-ORNR01003861-ORNR01003861.1-human-gut-metagenome-genome-assembly--contig:-NODE-3861-length-10855-cov-3.869907_pt1 | contig 10855 bp, 9 predicted proteins | sample MGYA00242114_ERZ509020 | MGnify/ENA primary metagenome ERZ509020 (study PRJEB26280, sample SAMEA2338758) | human gut metagenome | biome: human gut; feature: human-associated habitat; material: faeces...
AATCGGATTCCGGTAAATAGATCAATAAATCATATTGCAGATAACTTTTGCTTTTGTCGTCCACAATTGCTTTTACCATATAGACCTTTTCTTCCTCCACATTTTGTAATCGTCCATCTTTGAGGTATTGGCTATAGCCCACTAACAACAATGTCTCTCCTAAAATATTTTCGCGTCCGAAATTTTTCCGGGCAAAAGAGCGGGTAACAGCTACACCCGAAGGATCCCGTAAAGTCTCTTTCAGATCTCCAGCCAAAAGTTCAGGCTGAAACAAATCGGCGAAATTAGGAGTAACTGCATAAATAGCAGCATAAGGTATTGTTTCACCACTATTCTTTTTAATCTGTTTGTGATCGTCATGGCACACACAGATATCTTCGACTTCAGGGAAAGAACGCTGAATAGCGACGGCACGCCCTCCATTAAGGGTATGGTTGGCCATAACCTCTTCATTACTATAATATACGTTCTGCTCTTGTAATAAATACCATTGCCCTCCTCCTTTCACCACATGAGCTATATTATACTCGTTAGCTACAAAACCAATCAATAAAACACTACATGTCAAGCCAATAATCAAGCTCAACATCGAAATTACAAAATAAATTTTATTTCTCGCCCAGGAACGAAAAATCATTTTTAATGAAATAGAAAACATAAAAAATTCATATCTTTTTAACCGGATAATAACCAATTATATGCCAATTTATTAATCAACTGTTAATCAAATAGATAATCCCGGTTTCTATTTTGAATATGTAAAAAAACGAGACAACAATGTAAAAAAAATAGACAATCCGATTCAAGAGCAAAACAATTAACACATTGAATATAAACGACTTAATTATTTGGCACAATAATAGTATAGAGAAATACAAAATTCAATCTTCAACCTTATGATAAAAATAGAAAATTTAAGTAAAGTGTTCCGCACGGAAGAAGTGGAGACTACTGCATTAAATAACGTCTCGCTGGAAGTAAAAAAAGGAGAATTCGTAGCGATCATGGGTCCTTCCGGTTGCGGTAAATCTACCTTACTGAATATCATCGGCCTGCTGGATAATCCGACAGACGGGAAGTATTATTTCGACGGCGAAGAGGTAGGACACCTTAAAGAGAAACAGCGTACTCAGGTACGTAAAGGAAATATCGGTTTCGTATTCCAGAGTTTCAATCTGATCGACGAACTGAATGTCTTTGAAAACGTGGAGTTGCCGCTTACCTATCTCAAAGTAAAGGCAAGCGAGCGCAAGCAGATGGTCAATGACATCTTGAAGCGCATGAACATCAGCCACCGAGCCAACCACTTTCCACAGCAGCTTTCCGGAGGTCAGCAGCAGCGTGTCGCCATCGCCCGTGCCGTTGTTTCGAATCCGAAAATCATCCTTGCCGATGAGCCGACCGGTAACCTGGACTCCAAAAACGGAGCCGAAGTGATGCAGCTCTTGACCGAACTGAACAAAGAAGGAACCACCATTGTTATGGTGACACACTCCAAACACGATGCGAGCTTCGCCCACCGGGTGATCAACCTGTTCGACGGAAGTATCGTGTCGTCCGTAAACGAATTCATTTAATTTTTGTAAAATAGAACATAGACACATTCTAATTGTTTTGTGATCATATCCGGCTTGGGAAAGTCGGATATGTTCTTTGTGAGATATGAGTTTGGGGTTATGAATTATAAATGGAATACACTATGAATAATCTGTTGAATATAAAATCTTTTCTGAAATTCCTGAGCCGGAACAAGGGGTACACGGCGATCGACGTCTTCGGGCTGTCTGTTTCGCTGATGTTCGTGATCCTGATTGCGGTGTATGTGGAACGGGAATTGAATATCGACAAACAGCAGGCGAATTACGACCGAATCGTCGCCGTCGGCAATGAAGATTTCCTGGAATCGGCCGTCCCGGTTTCCTATTGGCTGGAAGAGCGGTATCCGGAGATCGAGAAAGTCTGTCCGGTCATCACGGATCAAGGGAAGAGTAAACAAATTTTTTATGGAGACAAGAAGTTGACTGCCGATCTCGTATATGCGGATTCGACGTTTTTCGGCCTCTTTTCGTTCAAGATACTCGATGGCGACCGCGACCGGCTTTTGGAAGATCCTTATAGCGCGGTCGTTTCGGAAAGCTTTGCCCGTAAGATATTCGGTAATGACGATCCGATCGGGAAGAGCTTGCGCATCAGCGACTCGACGAGTGTCATGGTTACCGGTGTCATGGAAGACATCAACCGTTCGGTGATTCCGAATGCGGACCTGTTGGTGCGTATCGAGCGGGTGACGGAGTTCAACCAATCACTGTCGAAGACGAATCCGGGTAACGCCGGCTCGTGCGTCTCGTTCCTGTTGCTGAAGCCGGGGATGGACTTGAAGGGGCGGACGGATGAGATACAGAGCTTTTTCAAAGAGCGGTATTGGATTTACCGGTATGATTTCGTGAAGGAAGCACGCGTTGTTCCACTTTCGGATATCTATTTCGGAAATACGGCGTCGCATAGCTTGAACCAAGGCGACAAGCGCTTTTCGTTGGTCTTGATGTCCGTCGGCATTCTGATCCTGATTTTCGCGATCATCAACTATATAAACCTGACGGTGGCACAGGCCGGCCAGCGGGCGAAGGAGATGGCGACACGCCGCCTCTTGGGGTCTTCGCGTGTGGAACTGTTCCTGCGGTTGATGTTGGAGGCTACTTTCCTGACAGTCGTTTCGTTTGCCATCGGGCTGATGTTTGCCAAGGCGGCACTGCCGTATGCCAATGACTTGTTGCAGGTGCGCTTGACGTTCGATGTGCTGGCGACACCGCTTTGGATAGGGGCGATCCTCCTGTTTATCGTGTTGACGGGAGCTTTGTCGGGGGTGCTTCCGGCATTGATGATCTCATCGGCCAAACCGATCGACGTGGTACGCGGGACGTTCCGCCGGCAGACGAAGATGGTGTTCAGCAAGGTCTTCATCACGTTCCAGAATGTGATCACGATCGCCATGATCGCCGCCTCGCTGACGATGTATCTCCAGATCGACCATCTGATCCACGCGCCGTTGGGCTACAACACGACGAACATAATCGAATCGTATAACATTTTCCGTTCCAAAAGCGAGATGGAACGGGCGGAAGATATGTTGCGCCAGCTTCCGATGGTCAAGGCCGTCGGTCACAGCAACGGGACACCTTCGAGTGGGACGAACAATATGAGCGGAACTTATGAAGGCAAATCGCTCAGCTTCCAGCAAGTGCAGGTCGACAGTGCGGCTTTCCACATCTTCGGTTTCGAAATCAAGTCGGACAACCGGGTGGCTAATGCCGATGGAGGCTGGTATTTGAACGAGCTGGCTTTTAAACAGATGGAATTGTCGGAAGATGCCCCTTCTTTCAGGTGGGGCGAAGATGTGACACCCGTCTTAGGGGTGATCCGTGATTTCCAGTTGAGGGACATTACGCAGGAAAATTCGCCGGTAATGTTCCGTTTCCGGAATATGGAATCAGGCTGGTGGCCGTGGAGCTACGTGGTCGAGGTGCAGGGTGATCCCGTCGAGGCATACGAGTCCGTGCGCAAAGTCTTCGAGGAGGTGTCGGGTGTTCCTTTCGAGGGACAGTTTATCGACCAGGGCATCCGTACGCATTTCGAATCGCAGATTCGTCTGGCCAAGATCGTGGTGATCTTCGCCTGCATTGCGATCCTGATCTCGCTGTTGGGTTTGCTTGCGATGTCGACCTATTTCATCCTGCAACGTTCGCAGGAGGTAGCGATCCGCAAGGTGTTCGGTTCGGACAACCGGGGAATCTTGGTGCGCCTCGTCGGTACGTTCCTGACATATGTCGGGATTGCGTTCGTGATCGCGACGCCGTTGAGCTGGTATTTCATGAAGCAATGGCTGGCGGACTATAGCTACCGGATCGCGCTTAGCCCGCTGATTTTCATCGTTGCTGGTCTTTTCTGCCTCCTGATCTCCTTCCTGGCGGTATTCTTCCAAAGTTGGAAGGCGGCGAATGCAAATCCGGTAGAAAGCGTGAAAAACAATTGACAATTGTTTACAGTTCCCCCGGTCTTTCCTCCCCCGGCTTGCCGCCGCCTTCCGGCTTTTGGGTGGCTCTTTTGGCGTTGATGGTTTTGCGGGTGGCGAGGATGGCTTTCTGGCGGTCGATGAGACGGTTGATGTTATTGATGATCTCCAGATAGTCCGTCTCGCCGTTCACTTCGGCCAGCGCGTTGAGGCGTTTGACGACAGCGCGGTAGGCGGCATCGGTTTCCTGGCGGGCCGCTTTGGTCGCGCCGGTGACGATGGTAGCCTGCTGGCTGTTGCGGTTGGTGAAGAAGGAGATGAATTTCTCATTCGCTTCCTTCAATCGCATCACCCATCTTTCGAGGCCGGCCATCTGGAGACGGTTCGTGACGTCTTCCAGCGAAACACCGTCCAACGGCGAGTTGGTCGGATCGGACAGTTCGCCGGGGCGTTCTTCTTCTTCCGAGTGGTTGTCAAATTCTTCCAAATCCTGGATCAGGTTTATCACAGCACTGTTTTCAGCCAGGTAAGGCAGTGAGCAGGGATCGCCGTTGCGGCGCAGGATGATATCGATTTGGCGGGCGATCTCGGCGATCACCGGATCGAAATCATTCATCGCGACATTGTTCTGGCGTTTTAATCCTCTGTAGGCATCGTCACGGACCTTGTCGAGGCGGGTGACATCATAGGAGAGGACGTTTTCGCCGCCGCTGACTTTCATGGAACCGTCAAATACGTTGTATTTAACTTTGTAGTTGTTTACGAACTCTGTGATTTTGGAGTCTTTGCATTTCTCAAACTCCACGATCGCGAAAGTCAATAATAACGAGGATGTGGAGGTAGACGAATGGTTTACCGAAGTATTCAATAAGGCGGAAGAAATCTCCCAAAAATCAGGAGGAGCTTTTGATATTACTTGTGCTCCATTAATTAATCTATGGGGATTCGGATTCAGTAAGATGGATAGCGTAACCCCGCAGATGATCGATAGCATAAAGGCTTTCGTCGGTTATCAAAAAGTGAGATTGGAAGGAAAGAAAATCATCAAAGAAGATCCCCGGATTCTATTGAATTGTTCGTCCATCGCAAAAGGTTATGCTTGCGATGTCATCGCCCGCCTGCTGGAAAAGGAAGGCGTAAAGAACTACATGGTAGAAATAGGTGGTGAGGTCACCATGAAAGGCGTAAATCAACAAGGAGACTGTTGGCGAGTCGGCATCAACAAGCCGGAAATAGGGACAAGCGGCGTAACAAATGATGTTGAAGAGATCGTACAATTATGCCAAAAAGGAGGTGTGGCTACTTCTGGTGACTACCGAAACTTCTACATCAAGGATGGTAAGAAATATGCCCATACGATCAATCCGGCGACCGGTTATCCCGCTGGACAAAATATTCTTAGCGCGACAATCGTGGCGGAAGATTGTATGACAGCAGACGCTTACGCTACGACTTTCATGGTTTTGGGAGTCGAGAAAGCGAAGCTACTGGCACAATCCATCCCCCAAATAGAGTATTTCATTATTTATGCGGACAACAACGGACAACAGAAAGTCACCTACTCAAAAGGTATGTTGGAATACCTTCCTAACAGAAAAACATTGGCTATCCTCGAAAATCCTTAAGTTCCTACATGAAGCGTTATCTAAATCAACTTGAATGCAAAATACTGAGAGCCGGAGATTCCCTGTTTAATACCACAACCACGGATAACCTATTAATCTTCGTATTTTCGGGAAAACTTATTATTTACAGCCAAGAAGGGACACATATAGCGGAAGTGGCAAAAGATCATTTCATGCTACTTGCGCAAAACACCAATCATAAGGTTATAGCCTCAGCCCCTACCCGCCTTATCTTAATACATGCGGGCAGTCTATCCGACATGATCATAAATGACCCGGAATGGAATGTGGAGAAACCGGTCGTCTTACCGATTCCCCCAGCCTTAGCGCACACATTAAATCAGATAGAATATTATATGAAGGATAAATACTTTACCTTGAATTGAGATTAAAAATGTTTCAATTCCTGATAAAGCTTTTGCACAGGTAATCCCATCACGTTATAAAAGCTACCATTGATAGCCTCTACCCCGATATAACCGATCCACTCCTGAATGCCATACCCTCCCGCTTTATCATAAGGTTTATATTTATCCAAATAATAATTAATCTCTTCATCACCCAATTTTGCGAAACAAACCGCAGATTCGACGGAAAAGCCTACATTTTTGTCCTTCGTCATGATACAAACGCCAGTTATTACCTGATGTACATGATCCGACAAAGCATGAAGCATAGCATAAGCTTCCTCCCGGTTCGCAGGCTTCCCCATAACCCCGTCAAACATCCAGACGATCGTGTCCGCCGTGATCAGCAATTCATCATCTGCCATAGTCGATTTATAGGCCTCCGCTTTCGAACGGGCAATATATAAAGGGATCTCCATGGAGTCAATAGAATCCGGGTAAGACTCGTCAATATCCGGAATTACCCTCACCTCGAAGTCGATATCCAGACCAGATAACAAATTCCGTCGTCTCGGAGAATTAGAGGCTAAGACGATCTTGTACTTTTTTAAATTCTCTAACATAACCTATTCGATTAAGCGTTACACATTCACCAAAATTTTACCACCCAAAAGCCTCCTCGCCGAACCAGTGTCCTTGAGCCCGCATCGTTTGCTCGATCACGTCCCTAGCTACGCCTTCGCCACCTCGCCGGGAGGATATATATTTCGCTATCTCCTTGATCTCCGGAGCCGCATCCGCAGGTGCCACCGGCAATCCGACTCGCGTCATTACCTCATAATCAGGAATATCATCACCCGCATACATGATGTGCTCAGGAGACAAGCCCGTTTTTTCCATGAAATCCTTAAAGTCATGCACCTTTACAGCGCTACGCATATAAATATGTTGTATTCCTAAACGAGAAAAGCGAATCTGTACGGCTTCCGTATATCCGCCCGTAATTATAGCGACCTCATAACCTTTCTTCACGGCCAATTGCAAGGCATAGCCATCCTTGATATTGACAGTACGCATCGGATCGCCATTCGGGTGAAGCGGAATCACATCGCAGGATAGCACCCCGTCTACATCAAAGACAAAAGCCTTTATTTTTCTCAAATCATAGTTTATACTACTCATGTCGAGCCTCCTTATGTATACTTCGGCTAATCAGCTCATATAGATTTCGCATACCCGGATCTTTAAGCATAGCCATATGTTTGTTTATCACATTTTCGTCATATCGTATAGCTGGTCCCGTTTGGGCTTGCGCCGGCGACATTACATGTACCTTAGCGGCTGTCTCGTCTATCAAAGGTAGCAAGACCTCTCCCGGTATTTGCTGTTCTTCCAAGATCTTTTCAGCTAGCGCATACATATGATTCGTAAAATTACAAGCGAAAACCGCCGCTAAATGTAAGTTCTTTCGCTTCTCGGAGGAGAGGAAACGGACATCACTGGAGAGCGCCCTAGCCACCTCTCCCAGCACCGTCTCATCTTCAGACGAGTTCGCCTCTAAAAAGAACGGTATTTTCTTGAAATCCACCTCCCTACTCTTACTAAACGTTTGTAACGGATAAACCACCCCATATCTAGCCGTAAGACCTTCAAATACAGAGATTGGCATACTCCCTGCCGTATGCACCCACAAACCGTTATTCGGTTTTACACGGGCGATAACATCTTGGAGCACGGCATCTTTCAAAGAGAAAACATACAAGTCGGCATCTTCCACAATCTCTTCCGGGATCACGGTCCACCCACATCCCAATTCATCAGCTAAAATCTTAGCATGCTCACTTGTGTGACTATATACTTGCCCGATACTCATTCCGGACTTACGCATTTCCAACGAAAGCCGGGTAGCTAAGTTTCCGGCACCAACAAATACGACTCTCATTCTCCCGTCTCTTTATTTTCTTCCGGAAGAGAGAACTTTCCTATATGTATCTTCTCCCATTGTAAATGGGATTCATCAAAAGGCTTACGAACCTGATCCTTATAACCGATACCAATGATAGACAAGACATCCAATTGATAAGGGATATCCAGCAACGAACGAACATAATTATTCGAATCCACCTCGTCCTCTGTTACCCGGTTCCGGATCTGACACCAGCAACTGCCCAGTCCCAAATCCTCCGCTTGCAATTGCATATAAATAGAAGCGACCGAAGCGTCCTCGATCCAAACATCGCTTTCCATCACATTCGCCAAGACAACCACGGCCAAGGCACAACCCTCCAGAAAAGCGGAACCATTTTTCTTACACCCGGCAAGTTTCTTCAACATTTCCTTATCTTCCACGACCACGAACTGCCAAGGATTACTACGTTTTGAGGCCGGAGCCATCAACGCCGCCTTCAAGATCAGTTCTACCTGCTCGGGTGAAAGTAGTTGTTCGGTAAACTTACGTGTACTTCTTCTATTTTGTATAAGTGTTGCAAAACTCTCCATTTTTTTCGTTCTTTGTACTCTTTTAATATTAAGATTCGCAAATATAAATATAATTTTTTGCACCCATATATACGTATCGTTCTTTTTTCTCGTTAGTATTTTTATAATTGAACAATAGATTATGAAGATTCGTGCGATAGCTGCGCTGCTATTTATACTTATTTCCGTGAGTGCCTTTGGCGAGGGCCGCATAAAAATCACTGGTTATGTCCGTGACGCCGACGGTAACCCTCTGGAATTAGTGAATGTCCGGGTTAAGAACACGTTGATCGGCTCCATGACCAACGAGAAGGGATATTATTCCTTTTCCATATCGCCGGGGGATTCTATCTCCGTTATTTACTCTTGTCTGGGATATAATAAGGCTGAGCGTATCATTCCCTCGGCACAAGCGGATATGCGCCTGAACGTACAGATGAACAATACCTCATTTGATTTAGGGGAAGTATCCGTTACTGCCATCCGCAAGCAGACCACGACCATGGAGTCCCTAAATGCGGACAAAATTAAGTTATTGCCCGATCCCTCCGGAGGTAGTATAGAGAGCTTGGTCGTTACGTTTGCCGGAGTATCGTCCAATAACGAGTTAAGTTCCCAGTATTCCGTACGTGGAGGTAGTTATGATGAAAATATCGTTTATGTGAATGGGATCGAGGTATTCCGTCCGCTTCTGATTCGCTCGGGACAACAAGAGGGCCTTAGTTTTATCAATCCGGACCTGACGGAGGCGGTCAATTTCGCCGCCGGTGGCTTCGAGGCTCGTTACGGAGACAAGATGAGTTCCGTGCTGGATATTACCTATAAAAAGCCTAAGATATTCGAAGGCTCGGCTTCCGCGAGCTTGTTGGGAGCGAATGCTTATGTAGGCAGTTCTATCGGTAAATTTACCCAAGTAACGGGTTTCCGCTTTAAAAGCGGTCGGTCTATTTTGGGTACCATGGATACAGACGCTGAATACGACCCTAAATTTATCGATCTGCAAACTTACATCACGTACCAATTGGCCCCTAAATGGGAAATCAATTTCTTAGGAAACCTCGCTAACAATAATTATAAATTCACCCCTTATAGCCGGGAAACCTCTTTCGGTACAGCCGAGCATCCCAAGAACTTCAAAGTCTATTTCGACGGAAGGGAAAGAGACCGTTTCCAAACCTTATTCGGTGCGCTTACATTGAAACACAACCCCAATGAGAACACAGAGTTGGGACTTCAAGCCTCCGCTTTCAAAAGCAAGGAAGAAGAGGGATACGATATCGCCGGAGAATATTGGCTGAGCGAGAACGGAGCGGAAAATCCGGATGACGACGCGTCAGCCGCCATGTCCGTAGGCCGTTATCACGAGCACGCACGAAACCGTTTGAACTCCACCGTCATGAATGTCGGGCACTATGGGATGGCCCGCCTTTTAAACAATACGTTGAAATGGGGTGCTACCGTCCAGTTGGAGAAAATCAACGACAAGATCAGCGAATGGGAAAAACGCGACTCCGCCGGATACTCGTTACCGCAAGGGGGCGGGAATGTCAACGTGATCGCAAACCTGTTCTCGGATAACAAACTGGAAAGCACACGTATTTCCGGCTATTTGCAGGATGTATTCAAGTTTCGTACCAAACAAGGACTGTTCACGCTGGTTGGTGGTGTACGCGGCAGCTATTGGAGTTATAACAGGGAATTTATATTCAGCCCGCGTGCTTCAATAGGTTTCATTCCGAACTTCGACCAGAACCTGACATTTCGGCTGGCTTCCGGTCTGTATTATCAGTCTCCGTTCTATAAGGAATTACGTACAACTGTGCAGGACGAACACGGCAACAGTATCATACAACTGAACAAAAATCTTAAATCGCAGCGCTCCATCCATGTCATTGCAGGAGGCGATTATACATTCCGGGCATCCGGCAGAAATTTCAAAGTCAGTGCCGATATGTATTATAAAAAATTGGATAACCTGAACCCCTATACGGTGGATAATGTCAAAATCCGATACTACGGCGAGAACTGTGCGCAAGGCCATGCGATGGGGCTCGATGTCAAATTCTTCGGCGAATTTGTTCCGGGTACGGACTCCTGGATCAGCTTCTCCCTAATGAAAGCGGAGCAAAGCATCCGAGGGAGCGAATATGTACCGATGCCTAACAGCCAAGGTTATAATGTCTCGCTCTTTTTTCAGGATTATTTCCCCGGATACAAACGTGTCAAACTGAATCTGAAAGGCGTACTGTCCGGCGGCCTTCCCGTCACAGCCCCACGTACAGGCTACGAGGACGGCTATTTCCGTACTCCGACCTACAAACGCGTGGACCTCGGTTTCTCCTACCAGCTTGCCGGGGGAACGGATGCGATTATGGACCGCGGATTCTTCCGCAATC
>ENA-ORNR01003862-ORNR01003862.1-human-gut-metagenome-genome-assembly--contig:-NODE-3862-length-10854-cov-3.804056_pt1 | contig 10854 bp, 9 predicted proteins | sample MGYA00242114_ERZ509020 | MGnify/ENA primary metagenome ERZ509020 (study PRJEB26280, sample SAMEA2338758) | human gut metagenome | biome: human gut; feature: human-associated habitat; material: faeces...
GTTCCAGCTGCCGTTCGAGTTATACCACAGGAAGAGGTCCACACCGCGTGTCTTGCCGTATTTTGCGAGTTCGGCAATCTTGTCGTGTCCTATCTGGGTGTCCCATAAGGCATCTACCAGTACGGTCGAGTAGCCCATGTCGGCTGCGAAATCGATGTATCGTTTCTGCTCGTCGTAGTTGCAGCTCGGGTCCATTTTTATAATCCAACTCCATACACCTTTGCCGTACTGATACCGGCGCGACGGCTCGTAGAGCGGCCGTACTACATCGAAACTTACTGTAGTTTCGGCAATGGGTGCGAGATTCTCGCCCACAGTGATGGTGCGCCAGGGAGTGAGTCCGGGAAGTGCGATAGATGCCGAGGTCGATCCGAATCCGTTCTGTTCGCCTGGTTGAGGAAAGGCGATGGTGTAGAGGACACCCTTGCCTCCCTGGAGATGTGATGCACAGTAATTGCCGGCGATTCCCGTTTCGGATATCAATGTCCAGCCCTTGCCGCCGTTGTGGAAAAGGCAGGGGAAAGTATAGCCGTTACCCCAGCCGTTTTCGCCTGTGGGAGCATCGGGGGTGTAGGGTGTCTCATAGCTTGGCGACGTGCGTGCGAATCCGCCCATGGGGCCGCTCTGGGGACACAGGAATGTAGTGGTGCCTTCGGGCATGACGAAGCCAGTGGCTTCGCTGTCGACGATGCAGCACAGTGTCTCGCCGCGGGGCTTGACCTGATAGCGGAATGCCACATTATTGTCGCTCACTTCGGCGATAACGTCGAAAACCACTCCCGTCGAGTCGGAAAAGCTGTATACCCGTCGGTTGGCGCGGTAGTCGACATTGCTTTTTTTGATATTGGGCAGGGCATATGTGTCGTTTACTGCTTCGATAGGTGAGACGGCCGTAAGTGCGAGCCCCGATGTGAAGTCGCCGATATTGGTCTTGAGGCCGAGTGGCGACGGCGCTATGAATTCCTGTCCTCCGAGCGATACGGTGTACATCGGTTTGCCGGCTTCGCACCCTATCGAGAAGACAGTCCGGCCGTCGGGACTGGCAATGTCCGTATCACCGGCGTACATTGCATCAGGTACCGATGCGATAAGAGACACAGCTGCCAATAGTATAAGTATGTTTTTTTTCATTTAATGAGCATTTTTTTGTCTCCGATTATATAGATGCCTCTTGCGAGACTGCTGCATGGCCATGAATCGGCAACCTTACAGCCTGTGATGTCGTATACACCGGAATCTTTATCGTATGCGTCGGCCACCACATTACCGACATTCGAGAAAGGGTCGTTGTTGGTGGCGAATACATGTTTGATCCTTATGGGCTTACCTCCGTATGCCCAGAATCCCACACGATATATCGGCGATGTCGCGGATTCGGATGGGCGAACCGTTGGCGTCGTTTTTAATGATGGCGTCGCCGAATTCGGCTGTTGTCAAACGACGGCCGGGACTTTGCGTGGTGTAGTAGAGCTGTTGCGTGGAAGTTGTCGGCATGCCGCCGATGGTACCCGCACCGCGTTCCATATTTTTGTCGTCTACAGTGTCTTCGACGTCCTGAACCGTTACGCCCATACGAGCCATTCGCTGGGGGTCAAGCCAGATACGCATGGCGCTTTCGGTATTGCCGAAAATGTTCACGTCACCGATGCCGGGCAAACGTTTCAGATAGTCGACAACATTCAAAAGGGCGTAGTCAGCCACTTCCGTCGGCGTCAGAGAGCCGTCGGGAGAGTACATCGCCACCATCATCAACACTTCATCGGAGCGCTTGCGGACGTTAACGCCGTTTTGGCGAACTTGCTCGGGTAGGCGACGCTCGGCCGTACGCACGCGGTTGTTGATTTCGAGCATGGCGTAGTTCGGGTCGGTGCCGACATCGAACACACACTGAATGCGCACTTCGCCGTTTGCACGAACGGAGGTGGTGTAATAGATGAGGCCTTCAATGCCCGAGAGCTGATCTTCAATCGGTGCGGCCACTGTACGGGCCAGCGTCTGGGCGTTGGCGCCTTCGTACTGAGTTGAGATGGTGACGGTTGGAGGGGTGATATTGGGGTACTGCGACATAGGCAGTACGCGCATGGCAACAATACCGGCCAGAACGATCAGAATGGACAGAACGGTGGCAAAAATTGGGCGTCGAATACAAAGGTCACTGAGCATTTTGTTTCGCAACCTCCGCCGTTACTTCTTTTCAACAAGCGTGACAGGCTGCTTGTCGCGCACACGTTGAATCTGATCAGTCACGACTTTGTCTCCGGCTTCGAGCCCCGAAAGAATGATCCAGTCCGTGTCTTTCCAGAGGCCGACTGTTACGGGAACCGCGCGAGCGACGTCGCCGCGAATGACGTATACCTGATAAGTCCCGTCTGGCTTTTGAATGACGGAGCGCTGCGGTACGCGTATCGCGTGTTTTTCAACGCGCGTTTGGAGTTGAACGTGCACAAACTGACCGGGAACAACGCCCGGCGTTCCGGCCGGTACTTTGGCGCGCATCATCAGCGATGCGCTTGTGGGGTCAATCTGGCGAGCAACATAATCAAGCTTGGCGTCCACTGTCTTTCCGTTGTCCAGACGCAAGCGCACTTTGTTGTCGAGAGAGATGGTCGCGCCATCAAGGTCGCGTTCGCTCACGGCAAACACAATGCGCATTTCTTCGGGCTGCGTGATCGTAGCCAGAAGCGTATCGGTGGCGCTCACGAGCGTGCCGGTATTGACAAGCGAGCGACTCACGATGCCGTCGCTGGTGGCTTTGACGGCGGTACGCTCCAAATTGATGCGGGCGCTCTCTTCATTGGCCCTGGCCATGCGAAGGTTCGCAACGCGAATGTCTACGGCGCTTTGCGCATCGTCCCAGGTTTTTTTGCTGGTGGCCTTGGATTCGTATAGCCGCTTGTATCGCTCGGCTTCACGCCGTTCCTGCACAAGTTGCGCTTCAACTTGCTTGCGTTCGGCGACGGCAGCGTTGTAGGCGGCACGATACGTATCTTGATCAATCAAAAAGAGCGTATCGCCTTCTTTGACGCGATCGCCTTCCTTGTAGGCAATTTTTTCGAGGATGCCGGAAACTTGTGCGCGTACCTCGGCTTGCTTAACACCTTCGGTTTCGCCCAGCGCTTCGACCCAGATGTTTTCATCGGCGATCGTGGCAGTGACGTAAGTGACGGGAATCGGCGGACGTTGCACCTGGACAGCCTTTTTTTCCTGGCATCCCGTAAGCAACAGAGCGGAACACATCAGTCCGGCGCAAGCGGCAAAACCCGCACGAGCGAAAAAGCGAGGCAATAAAGTCATGTTGTTTTTGAGAACAACGCCGCCGAGCCCGCGTGCACAGCGCACCCGAGCCGTTGACAACGCCGTTTGAGCATATGAATTTGTAAGACTTAACTGACTAGTCGGGGTGAATCCTATATTGTGCCGAGCTTTGCGTGCAAAATGGGACGCCCAAAGCAGTAGTAACCCACTCCTGTCCAAATTGAATTGCAAAAGCAGTGAGTTTTGCAAAACGGTCGAAGGACAGTAGCGGTAGATGACCAAAAACAAAAATGGCGAAACCAGTGTAGATTGAGAAGTTCCTACACAACTCAAAACACCGGCTTCGCCATGACTTTGCATTCTATCGACTCTTCGCTTCAAAATGCACCTACAAGTGTTTTTGCCCAGATTATCGAGCTGCTACCCAAGAACCTGATTCAGTCCTATCTCGAAGAGAAATGTCCGAAGCACAATGCCACCAAATATGGTGCTTGGGATCACTTCATAGCCTTGCTTTTCTGCCACTTGGGCGGATGCGACTCTCTACGCGAAATCGATGACGGGCTGTACGCAGCCTACGGAAAACTCAATCATGTTGACGCGCAGGCGATGAAGCGTACAACGCTGGCATACGCTAACGAGAAGCGTCCTTACTCGATCTTTGAAGACATCTACTACTTCCTGCTTGATCATTTCAAATCCAGCCTTGGGCTTAAACGATTGGGCAAGTCATTCAAAAAACCGGTGTATTCACTGGACTCCACCACCATCTCCGTTTGCATAAGCAGGTTCGACTGGGCCAAGTATCAAACCAGAAAGGGCGGCATCAAGCTGCACACGATTATTAGCAATGACATCCTGCTGCCCCAGGTTATCTCCATGACCGATGCCCGGTCCTCAGATGTGAAACTTGCACGTAGCACGATTGAGAAATTACCCGCGGAGCAGGTCACTGTTGTTATGGACCGGGGCTACAACGATTACGACCTATTTTCCTGGCTGACCGAACGCGGCACATCGTTTGTGACGCGCTTGAGAGACGATGCGGTTACCAGCCGCCTTAAAGATGATGTCCTCGGCGAAGGAGAGGGTTATGGAGACTATCGCTTCAGCTTTACAAGTAATACAGGCAAAAAGCTATGCGGAGACAAAAAGTTTCGCTTGGTCCAATGGCACGATGAGACTTACGATCGCTGGTTTGACTTCATTACGAACGACTTCGATCTGACTGCTGAGCAGGTTGCCACCCTTTACAAGGACCGTTGGCAGATTGAACTGTTTTTCAAAAAAATCAAGCAGAACCTGAAGATCAAAAGTTTCATTGGAACCAATGTTAATGCGGTGATGAGCCAGATTTGGACAGCTGCCATTGTGACACTGCTGGTTGAGGTACTCAGGCGCAAAGCCTCATATCCGTGGACGTTTCCTCGATTGCTGCATTTTCTCCGTCTAAATCTGTTGACGCACAAAAAGCTCAGCAACTGGATCCACTACCCGGATCTACGCCCACTCAAAGACAAATCAAGCGAAAAACCACCTGAGGAGAATCCGCAAATGGATCTGAATTTGCAAGGAGGGGCCTACTATCGGACTGATCAAGCCCTCACCACGACAAATCAAGGGGGTTGACCCGATTTATGCTCGCATGCACACTTTCAATTTGGACAGCAGTGGTAGTAACCCTTGATTTTAGAGACTTGATTGAGATCAGTGTAGTCGGAAGCTGCCAAAAATAGGTCAATTGACATCCTCCCACCGACTCACGACGGGGGATTCCTGCTGGCTGGCATTGCCTGCTGCAAGTTGGTTTCTGTTGCTGATCCCCAACGGGATTCACTTCACAGACGATCCGAGCCTGCCCGGCTCTTCCTTAGGATATTCCCTGCGGCTACAACGTCTGCATTGGACGTGTGGCCGCATTTCACACAACAAAACAATGCTTGCGTAGGCCGGTTTTCACTTGCTATATGCCCGCAGTGCGGACATGTTTGACTTGTGTACTGCGGTGCCACAGCATCCACATACCCTCCCGCTTTGAAAACCTGCCACTCAAGAATGCGCCGGAAAGCTCCGGGGGCAACGCGCTGCAAAGAACGGTTCAAGCCGCTTTTTGCCTTGACGTTGCTTCCCGGCTCCTCAATCGTTCCCCGGGCGCTTTTCGTCATATTCCGAACTTGCAGATCCTCAATTGCCACCCAGCCATACTTCTGCGCTATGGCTCTGGCAGTCTTGAACATGAAGTCCTTGCGGATATTGCGAATGCGCCGGTGCAAGTTGGCAATCTTTTCTTTCAGTCTCCTGCGCTTACGGCTCGGGACTTTCTTGTCAAAGTCAGCCGCCTTGCCCAGTTTTGCCAGTTTCTGCCTTGAGGTTTTATTACTCTCAAGCTGCTTCTGGTAAACCGCGATTCTGTCTTCGAGCTTTTTTATCTCGTTTACGTCCAGCCGATAGACCGTGCCGTCACTTAACTGGACGGTACGGACAATGCCAAGGTCAATGCCGACCTCACCGTTTCGCGTTGCCTGTGGCTGAAAATTCTCAATCTCCGTACAGACGGACACGTACCAGCGCCTGGCTTCAATGGAAATTGTGAGATTTTTGACTTTTCCCTGAATGTCGCGTGATTTACGGTACCGTACAAACCCGATTTTGGGAATGCGGATGCGGGCGTTGGCTTCGTCAAAGTCGCCTTTTAGAAGCTGAGGCAGACGAAACGAGTCACCGTCACCACGGGCCTTAAACTGGACCATGCCGCCTTTGTGTTGTTTAAAGCGCATCAGTCCGCGGTCAAGATCCTTGAGTGCCTGCTGCAAAGTCTGGGCCGGTGATTCAGACAACCAAAGACTGGAATCGTCCTTCTTCCAGCCAACCAACATCCGCCAGCTCACGCAGGCGGTCTTCTGGCGGTCAGATAAAATGAAGGGCCTTGGGCCGCTACGGCGGTCATTGTCAATGATGAATTGAAAATATGGTTGAAGGCACCGTTTTAGGGTTTGATTTCGGTGAAAAGCGGATCGGGGTGGCCGTCGGTTCAACGCTCACGGGCTCGGCGCGGCCGCTGTGCATCATTCAGGCCGCAGCCGGAAAGGATGCCAAATGGCAGGCTGTTGCGGATCTGGTGGCTCAGTGGGAGCCGTCGGCTTTCGTTGTGGGACTGCCCACACAGCGAGACGGATCCTCAGAGCCTGCTACGCGCATGGCTTTGAATTTTGCCAAGCGCCTCTACGGTCGAACGAAACTTCCGGTTTATATGACCGATGAACGCTTTTCGTCGGTTGTGGTTGATGACGGAACGGGGGCGTTTGACGACAAGTCGGCCGCCGTCATTCTTCAGCAGTGGTTTGACGAAGGTTCGCCCGAGCGTCAGCCGCAGGACATTGAAATTCCGTAAAGGTACAAAAAGATGCAAGTGCTGATCGGTGCGGCCCGCTTTGCCGCCGTCTTTGTATACATCGTGTGCTGCTTTGTCCTCATTTTCGGGGTGTTTCCGTTTTCGACTCCCGAGGGTAAAGGCCGCATCATTCGGCGTTGGTCGGCCCGCATTCTGCGATGGCTCGGTGTCAAGGTCGACGTTTTCGGACAGTACAACGGGGACGCGCGCGTTCGGGACAGCGGACGCACACCCGGCCAGATCGGGCGCCTGATCGTGGCCAACCACGTTTCGTTTTTGGATATCTTTGCTCTCAATTGCGTGTTCCCTTCCGCTTTTGTGGCCAAAGCCGAAATTGCGCGTTGGCCCGTGTTCGGGTTTATTGCCAAATCCGTTGATACGGTGTTTATCGAGCGCGGCAACCGCCGCTCTCTCATCAACACGGCCGAAGCCATGGCTAAGGCACTGGATGAAGGACGAAATCTTTTGATGTTTCCGGAAGGAACGACCTCCGACGGTACCGGGCTCAAAAAAATGCACGGCAATCTGATGGAAGGCGCCGTGCGCCGGCATGCCGAGGTGATCCCCGTGGTGCTGCGATACAAAACGAAGGGACAGGTGACGACGACGCCCGCCTACGTCGGCGACGTCGGACTCTTCGAGTGCTTGTGGAAGGTGGTGACGATGGAGGATCTTCATCTGGAAATTCACATTCTCGAGCCGCTTCGCGGTGAAAATCGCCACGCGTTATGCCGCCAGGTGAGTGCTGGTATGTGCGCTTTGATCGGTTGTGCGGATCCGCTAGCGGATTTGGAGACAGCATCAATTCAGACTCCCGCCGCGGTTGTCGAAAAAGAAAAAGCTGGTGCGTGATGTTTGATGGAATTACTAAGTTTGAGGTTCAAGTCAAGCCTGAGGACCTTGACGAACTCAACCACGTCAACAATGTCGTCTACATGCGTTGGCTTGAAATGGCCGCGCGCGCAGGCAGCGCGGATGCGGGCTGGCCCACCGAGCGCTATTTCAGGGAAGGCCTGGGCGCCTGGGTCGTGCGCAAGCACTGGATCGAATATCTTCGTGACTGCAAACTGGGTGACATCATTGAGGTCTATACCTGGGTGCAGGAGTTTTCGGCAAGCACCAGTCTGCGCCGTTATGCCATGAAGGTGAACGGCAAATTGTGTTGCGTGGCAGCAACGGAATGGGTTTATATCGACTTGAAGACGCGCCGCGCAAGCGAGCTGCCCGAACAGGTCGAATCGTGCTTCAGGATCGTGCCCGCCGATGATCCGCGCCTTAAGGAACTCGGCATTGCGCGGCCCGTTCGCTATTTGCCCACGGCGATGCGAACGACGCACGGCGCATGAGGAAATCGTTCCTGATCTTTGAAGATTGAAGCCCGAGCAAGGGGTTTCATTCGTGCAATAATCACCTGTGCTTTTGTTAATGAACGCAGGTTCAGGGCTTTGTGCGCCCTTTTTTCAGCCGGTTACTATGTCTTTATCCGATCCGTTTTTAAGCATTGAGGACGTGACGTTTAGCTACGGCAACGGTCGCGTGATTCTCAACGATGTGACGCTCCGATTCGGGAGAGGTCAGGTTGTGGCCATCATGGGCGGTTCGGGCATGGGCAAGACGACGCTGTTAAAGCTCATCGGCGGCTTGATCCGACCTCAGAAGGGGCGCATTCTCTTCGACGGCACCGATGTGGCGACGGCCGATACGCAAGCCTTGTACCGCGCGCGACGCAAGATGGGCATGCTGTTTCAGTTCGGCGCTCTCTTTACCGATATGTCGGTATTCGAAAACGTGGCGTTTCCGCTGCGCGAGCAGACTGACTTCGATGAGGAAATGATTCGCGATCTGGTACTCATGAAGCTCGATGCCGTGGGGCTTCGCGGTGCCGCCGATCTGATGCCGAGCGCCATTTCGGGTGGTATGGCCCGCCGCGTTGCTCTGGCGCGCGCCATTGCTCTGGATCCCGCGCTCATCATGTACGACGAGCCATTTGCCGGTTTGGATCCGATTTCGATGGGCATCACTGCGCAGCTCATCCGTAAGCTCACGGACGCGCTGCAGGCCACGGCCATTATCGTGACGCACGACGTGGCCGAAACGTTTGAGATTGCCGACTACGTCTATATGGTCAACGCCGGTCGCATTGCTGCGCAGGGAACGCCCGAGGAACTCACGGCTTCGACCGATCCATACGTTTGCCAGTTCCTCAAGGGATTGCCCGACGGTCCGGTGGCGTTTCACTATCCGGCCAAGTCGGTTGAAGAAGAATTCGGGGTGCGTTCATGAACATCTTGATGCGATTTTTCTGCTGGCTCGGCCGCTACTCGATTCGCCAGATTCGAGCGATCGGTCGTCTGGCGCTTTTTTCGTTTCACGTCTTTCGCAATATTCCGGGTGCGCTCTCGCGCTTTTATCTGATTGCGCAGCAGACGCACTTCATCGGTAACTATTCGCTGTCGATCATTTCGGTTTCGGGCCTGTTCGTGGGCTTCGTGCTAGGGCTGCAGGGCTACTACGTACTGGTGCGCTACGGCAGTGATCAGGCGCTCGGCGTGATGGTGGCGCTCTCATTGATGCGTGAATTGGGGCCTGTGGTGGCGGCGCTGTTGTTTGCCGGTCGCGCAGGGACGTCGCTTACGGCCGAAATCGGTCTGATGCGCTCGGGCGAACAGTTGGCGGCCATGGAGATGATGGGGGTCGATCCGATTCGTCGCATTGTTGTGCCGCGTTTCTTGGGCACGGTGATCTCGATGCCACTGCTTGCCATTATCTTCTCGGCCGTTGGCATCATCGGTGCCTGGATCGTGGGTGTCGGGCTGATTGGAACCGATAACGGCGCCTTCTGGTCTCAGATGCAGGACGGCGTGGACTTTTTCTCGGATGTGGTCAACGGCGTGATCAAAAGCGTGGTCTTCGGCATTGCTGTCGGGTTGATCGCACTGTTTCAGGGTTATATTGCGCGCCCGACGCCCGAAGGGGTTTCGCAGGCGACGACGCGTACCGTGGTGGTGAGTTCGCTCCTGGTCTTGGGGCTCGACTTCATCATGACGGCCTTTATGTTCTCTTAATCGATAAACGGTTTTGCCACGGACTTCGGTGAAAACTATGGAACGCAAGACAGTTGAATTTTGTGTGGGACTTTTCGTACTGCTGGGGTTTTTGGCCTTGATTTTCGTGTCGCTGCAGGCGGCGAATCTGGGAAACTTCAGCTGGAATGCGAAAACGTATGAGCTCAATGCCAACTTCGACAACATCGGCGGCCTGAAGCCGCGTGCTCCCGTCAAAAGTGCCGGTGTTGTGGTGGGACGCGTCAAAGAGATCAAGTTTGATCAGGCCTCCTTCCAGGCCACCGTCGTGCTCAACATCGAGTCGCAGTACAAGTTCCCTGCCGACAGTTCGGCGCAGATTCTGACGTCGGGCTTGCTCGGCGAACAGTACATCGGTATCTCTGCGGGCGGAGCCGATGAAGACATGGCTCCGGGTGCACGTTTCGAGCAGACTCAGTCGGCTGTCGTACTCGAAAACCTGATCAGTCAGTTCATGTTGCAGTTTGCTGAAAAAGGCGGCTCCGACAAATAATTCATCCTTATGACAACAGACATTCGCAAAGTAGAAGCAGGATAAAAATGAAAACTTTGCCAAAGTTCGCTCTCGTGCTTGCGGCCGTTGCTTCCTTGGCCGGGTGTGTTTCCGTGCCTGACAATGCCGGACAAGATCCGTCCGATCCTTGGGAGACAATGAACCGAAATACGTTTGCGTTCAACCAGAAGCTCGATACGTATGTGTACCGTCCGGTGGCCAAGGGCTATGAATTTGTCGTTCCGGAATACGCGCGCGAACGCATCGGCAACATCTACGTGAACCTCAATGAGCCGGCCAATGCGATCAACAACGCACTGCAGGGCAAGGGCGAGGGAGCTCTTGTAAGCTTGTTCCGCCTGATGATCAATACGACGCTGGGTCTGGGCGGTATGTACGACGTTGCCGGTACTGCAGCCAACCAGCCCACTCGCCGAGAGGACTTTGGGCAGACGTTAGCCGTTTGGGGCGTCGGCAACGGGCCCTATTTCGTGATTCCGTTCTTAGGACCGTCGACCTTGCGCGATGCACCGAGTTTGGGCGTTGACTATCTGACAGCTCCTCAGACTTGGCTGGACGGTGGTTGGGCCGAATGGGCGGCCTGGGGTGTGTTTGCGATGGACTATCGCCTG
>ENA-ORNR01003864-ORNR01003864.1-human-gut-metagenome-genome-assembly--contig:-NODE-3864-length-10852-cov-2.114106_pt1 | contig 10852 bp, 4 predicted proteins | sample MGYA00242114_ERZ509020 | MGnify/ENA primary metagenome ERZ509020 (study PRJEB26280, sample SAMEA2338758) | human gut metagenome | biome: human gut; feature: human-associated habitat; material: faeces...
CACTTCAAAATTATATACCTTAACCGGTTTTTCTAGCTTTCTATACTGTACTTTTTCAACCAGTATTTTCTTTCCGTCAAAAGTATGTAAAACATCTCCGTTTTTTACCTTAACAGCAGCTACCCAACCTCTTCCATCAATATATATAGGATGATACGGAGTCGTTATAATTTCTTCTCCTTTTAATTTTAAACAGACGACTTCTTGTGTCTGATTTTCATAAATTTGAATAATTTCCTTTAACTCTTGTTCCCCTGTATTTATATCTTCTGCATAGACATAATCTCCCTCTCTTAATTTTTCTATTGGAACTAGACCTTCTTCCGTTAATATTAATGTACCCGAAACAAAACATAATGCTTTCCCTGCAGCTGCTCCATAACTTATATTTTTCTTAATGAGTTGAATACCATATTTAGAAAGTTGTGCCACATAAGGACCTAAAAATGCTCCTAATACGACACCTCCAACAGCAGATGCAGCTATCAATGCTGTCTTTTTTGTGCCATGTAATTTAAGTTTTTTTGCCAAAAACTTTCCTAATGCTACACCTGATAAACCTCCTATTGCTCCCCCAACAATATGTGCAACTGCATATCCATCTTTATCAATATAAATTATAGGATTATTTTCGCAATATGCGAATAAATTATAGGATAATTCTGTTTTATTTTCTCCTAGATAATCTACGCTGTCGGCATTGATGAATCTCTTTACTCCTGGATCATAATATCTGCTACGAAGATAATACATTCCAAGTTCTGAATCGTAATAATATCCTCGGTATAATAATGGATTTACTGCACCAATCCCACTGTCTGTACCAGTGCTTGCAATCACATTTCCCCATGCATCATAAGTATATTCTGCTTTTGTCGTTCCATTTTCATCAACAATCCGGATAACGTCACCTTGCTGATTTAAAACATAATAATATGTAGTATTATTATACTTCACTGCATAAGGTTTGTCATTATTATCATAAGAAAATGTCAGGGTATTATTTCCCCATTTTTCCTGATAGATCAGTCCATCCAGCGTAACATATTCATGCTTTACACCATTTATAGTTTTACTGTCTCTAATACCGTCTACATCATATGTAAATGTTATATTTTTTCCATCAGCAGATGCCGAAGAAAGTTCTCTTCCCTTCTCCCATGTGAATTTCCATGCTGTTCCATTATTATAAGCCAATGGATTACCTGCACCATCATAAGTTATTTCTTTTCCATCATAGGCAGTGAGCAGATCGTTCCATGAAGCATCTCCATATGTATATTTTTTTGTAGCAGTAGCAGTTGTTCCTGTTAGAGTGTAGGTCTTTGCATCTTGAATATTTCCAACAGTGTCATAGGTATATTCATAGCGTTTATTCTGCTGTGGAAGTTTCTCCATCAGAAGCTGACCTTGTGCATCATAAGAATATTGAGCCAGTATATTTCCTTTTGTATCACTTACTTTTACTATTCTTCCAAGAGTATCATATTCATATTTTAAAGAAAAGTCGCTAAAACTATTATTTATCTTTCCATAGGAAATCTGCTGAATACGTCCCGTTGCATTATCCTTTGCATTGTCTGTATCAATGCTCTCATAAGAATAATCCAATTTATATACATTATTTTTCTCAGAAAGTTTCTGTCCTAAACTATCATAAATAAAAGACTGTTTATTTCCCAGTATATTTTTTTCTGTCAAAACATTAGAAGTCTGACTGTCTTTTGTAATAGAGGTATCGTAGCTTTTTCCATCGAAAGATATTTTATTACCTGATGTCAATCCATCTGTACTTTCCCAGCTTTGTGAATAAATCTCTGTAACTCCGGCTTTCTTTTTTACATACTCTATGGCATCCCTATTTTTGTCATATTTGTAAGTATATGTATAATCATTTGGTACATCGGTAACAGTTTCTATATTTCCATCTGTCGTATATGTATATTTGTAGGTTACGGTTCCATCATATGAAATACTTGCCAATTGCCCTAATGTATCATATTTATAAGTTTCTTTAACTCCATTTCCATATGTTAATTGAGTAAGAGAACCATTTTTTCCGGCATATTCATATCCCGCCAACTTATACTTTCCAGCAGATATAGAAGTTACTTGCTTCCATTTGTTATAACCAAATGAATATTCCTGCTGTATTGCTTTATCTTCTCTGTAACCAGACCGTTTTAATGAAGACATGATTCCATTGGAATATGTATAGTTTAAAGATACTAATTCTTCCCCATTTTTATCTTTCAATGCTGCTTTTGAAAGTTGCGAATTACCGGAATTGTAAGTATAACTGGTGGTATTTTTATTACTGTCTACTGTAGTTTTCAGTAAATCCGTTTTATCGTCGTACTGGTACGAAGTAACTGCTCCGGCAGCATCCGTTTCTGAAGATATGTAATTTCCGTCTGCTGTATATTTTATTGACGAGGTAGATTTTGTACCATCTTTTCCTTCGATTATATTCTTCTGCTCTGTTCCTTCATCATCTTCTTTCACAGAAAATTCATTTGCAGAAATACCCTCAAGATTCCCAGACTCATCATATTTAAAATTTGTTTTATTTCCATCTTCATCTGTCACAGAAATGATATTTCCCTTATCATCATAATCATAAACAAATTTACCATCTCCATCAATGGCAGAGATTAAATTCCCTTTACTATCATAATCATATAAGCTTGCTTCTTCTTCTACGAGAGAAATCCCATCAAAATATGCTGTATTCGCATTAAATGTATAATCACAACCTACAATGATAGCACTCAACACTTTACCTGTCTGTGTTGGTGTTACAACTCCACTTATATATTGCCATGTAGACACATCTGCATTAAATGGAATATATTCTGTTTCATAACTTCCATCTGCATACAAAAATTTTGCATGTAAACCAAAAAATCTATTTTCGCCATCTGAATTGTCCTCAGCAATATCTGGAACAGATTCTGCTTTTGCCCAACCAGAAAGCATATAAGATTGTTGTTTTATTTTATGATTTATTCTGACCGTCTGGCTGATATTTCGGTTTTCCTGTAATTTTCCTGTGATTTTTAATGCATTAGAAGCATATAACTTTTCTTCTTGTGCAAAAGAAGTCCCTTCTGTGTTCATATCCCAACGGGCTTGTGTAACTCCGGCTCCATTATTTAATAGGTTATATCCGCTGGCACTATTTACCTTTTCCATTTGCAGGTCATCCACATATGCTACACCTTGTGCATTCTTCAGATTGACAAATCCATATACTTTTCTACTGGAAGTAAATTTTTTAGTAACAGAGATTCGAGTCCATCCATTATCTGTATCTTCTAAAGTCTGATAATCTAAAGAATCTCCCTGTGCTAAAACTTTGCTTCCTGTATGAAATTGTAAAAATACACCTCCATCTTTTCCAAATTTCTTTACATCTGTTGTTTTGACATAAGCGGAGAATGTATAAGTACCTGGTGATAAAGTTCTTCCGGCTGCGTATGCTCTTACATAAGAATTATCTGTACTTTCTCCCGAAAGCGCAATACTTCTGTCTCCATTATGTGCTTGTTTATTTGTGGCTGAAACAGAACCATTTGTAGTAGATCCACTTACATTCCAGCTATTAATATCTATTGAAGTAGCCCCAGCAACTTCAATACCTCCATTTACGATCTCGCTGTATGCTTGTTTGCCTGACGTTGCACTTGCTGTAAGGCTGTTTTTTGCCGATTTACTCTTATATGCCCCTGTATCTACTCCTAAAACATTTCCTTGAACATCTTTTGTACATACATTTACAGTATGTCCCGAATAATCAAAAGTATATGTACTGATTTGGTCATCGCTCGTATCAAAGTTATTATCATTTCCTGCACTGGTATATACTGTATGCTGCAGATCATGACCGTCTACTTTTACATCTGAACCATATTCCTTCGTTTCTCCTGAATTATTAAATTCTCGTATCCTGTTTACAATGATTCTACATCCTAATTTTTCCCAACCATATTCTACTCCATATTTACTTTCATTATCTAAAGCTGATAACAGATAATGTTTATTATCATATGTATAAGATACCGTAGTATTATCTGGGTGCGTTATTTTTACTAATTCTCCACCATCGTAATGATATTTTGTAATACGCCCAGCCTTGTCTGTAATTTTAGTGAGATACCCATTCTCATCATACGATAATGATACCAATTTTCTTGCTTTATTATCTACTTTATTAATCTGTATTATAGAAGTTAATTGATGACTTTTTTGAGTTGGCTTCCACAAATTATCTGAGCCATATTCTTTTCCGCCATAAGCAAAACAAATCTTATTTTCTTTGCTATCTTTTATAGATGTCAGATATCCTTCATTAAAAGTTGTTGTACTATCCCCATCTGTCATGGTATAAACAGAGCCATTTTTTGTAACAGATAATCCTAGATTATCTTCATCCACAAATGTTCCTGCCTTTTCCGCATCTTCATAGAAATAATGTTCCGTTCCATCTCCATCTGTATAAATGTAATATATCGTAGAACCAATTTTCTTCTCTACTATAGTCTGTTGTGCATTTAATTTCCATCCATTTCCTATTTTCATAGAAGAATAATCTTTTGTATATGCACTAACTTCACCGAAATTTCCACCAGCCAATCCAGAATTATAATAGTGTTCTAATGAAAAAGAAATCGCCTCACTGCTATTACTATAATCCATCTTTTCTAACGTAAGCTGAGAAGAATAATCTCCGACATATGCTGTTCCTGCACTATCTATCTCCTGTGACTGAGAAGAATAATATTCTTCTACTCCATAGGAATCTCTGTAATTTATAACAACATATGGCTTATTTGTTGAACGTGTTGCTTTATAAAACCGTACTAATGCACTATATTTAACAGATGAAATGCTTTCTTCATCATCTGGAACTAAAGCAACGGCTGCAAATTTTTCATCATTTCCTTCCTCATATTTCTTTTTTATAACAGAGGTTAAATCCCAACCTACATATTTGCCTGTTGTTTCTTCAGATATTTTTTGAGAATCTAAAACCGTATTTTTATACGTTGGCTGACTATCCCAAGTAACACCATTTGTCCAGTCTAAGCCTGCAGTTACTTCTTTTGCATCCAGATAAAAGAATGGTGTTCTTGTATCCGAATATGGATCATACATTTGTTGATAATAATATAACTTTGCACCAGTGATCACACTTCCTGCTGGAATCTGTGGTAATTTCCTAAATTCTGTGAACATTCTATGTGTCTGTGCATCTGCTGAAGCCCCATGTCCTATATATGCTATGGTATTTCCATATGGATAATATGTACTGGAATCGCCCTCTACAACATAAACATCTCTTATCACAAAATCATTAGAATCTGCCGTTGACTTTTCTAGTGTCGGATCAATTGTCACCGGATAGCTTCTATCCGGATCATTCATCCACTCTTCATCTGGTACTATCTTTAATATATACTGTCCCTCTTGTGTTTCTTCAAGTGACATTTTTACATTTTCTGAATAGTTATCAGCTGAATCTGTCATATATGCTGCAGGAATCACATAAATATTTTTTCCTGTTTTGCTATCATTAAGATAAATCGCACCTTCTTTTCCCTGTTTAGGGACAAGATTACCTAACGATAGTAAAAATCTATATTCATACGTTTCGGAAGGTTCTTCCACGATAATATCTTCTTTTAAGGAACTTCCTATAAGAGAATAATTTAAAGAAACATTTTCTTGAATTCCTTCATATGATAATTGTGTATATACATTTTCTACAGCATCTTCCCATACATAAGAGGATACTGCTGTTTGACTCTGATTTCTTAATTTCTCTAACGTATCAGAAGCATAGTCTGGAATACTATCTTCATAACGGTATGAATATGTATCACCTAATTCATAATTTACTGCAGATGTTTTTTCATTACTAATCCATGAACTTCCATTCTGAATTAATTTTTTTGGTGTATCTGGATTTTGATTTTCTTCAAAAGAATTCATTGCCCATGGGGCTAAATCAAAATAGGCAATCGCTGTATGACCTGTCCATCCGTATTTGATAGACATATCGGTCATATTTTTTACATAAAGTGAGATACATGTTTTATTAAATGTATCTTTTCCCATATCTGAAGAAGCATTCTGGTCTTTAATTGCTTTGTATGTCCATCCGTCTGGTTCACACCATGTATTTCCATCGCTACCTCCAATATAAGATGTATTTACGATATTTTCCATTCCATCAGTGATGGTTACATACTGATTCTGATCAATATCCTGGAATGTAGCAAATCCAGTAAATGGAGCTTTTGTATTCGTCCCATTATATAAAAACGTATATTTAAATTTTACCCATTTAAAACCAGAGAACATGACAACTCCCGTTTTCTTATAAGAAAAACCAATAGCATATCCAAGATGTGCTGAATTGTTATCATGCCCGAACATATCACCATTTGATGGTAATGGTTTGGATTCGTCGTTCTGTGTTTTCCAATCGGTCACTTCTATTTTTAAATCAACCGACTTTCCATTTGCTGTCGTAACATTTTTATACTTTACCCAAAAATCAGATGGGTCATGATTTTTTGCGTAGGCGGCAAAACCACGCCATTTCTGACCAGCATCGGAGTTACCTGCTGCTACCTGCTGAGCATTGAAACTCTTATTTGGTTCTTCGCCATTACTATCACTATCTGCCATAAAATTTGGAACATCTACCTGACTTTTGGATACTGCCCTGTCAAAGTTATTGGCAAACTCCAACCCCATCTTTGATTTTGGACTAATATATGCTCCTTCTAAGCCAGAAGCTGCCATTACGCCCAAGGAAAACACTCCTGTCACTGCCATTGCTGCTGCAAACAGAAAGACCATTCCCTTTTTTAATATCATTTTTATCTTCATAGCTTCTCTCCTTTATCTTCTTATTTTATTTATAAGGCTCTGTTCGTTTATGGTGGTCCTCGTATCACAGTACATTTCTTCCTTTCTCTGTTTAAAAATGGGTACAAAAAAAGGACATTCTTTCGAATATCCTTTTCCGTACTCAATTTTCTATTTTTTAATAGTTACTTTTTTTCCAACACCTTTTACTCTAAAAAGTCTCTTATAAGCTTTTAACTGTTTCTTTGGAACTTTAATTACTGCTTTTTTATTAAGTCCTTTAAATGCCTGTTTTCCAACTCGACTACCAGTTAACTTGGAAGTTTTTACTTTAATTGTCTGTAACTTAGAACATCCATAAAATGCTCTTTTTCCAATGCTGTTAACATTTATACCTATCGTTACTTTCTTTAATTTTTTACAATTCTTAAAAGCATTCGCTGCAATTCCTGTTACTTTATATCTTTTTCCGTTAAGCTTTATCGAAGATGGAATAGTTACAGAAATAATATTTTTCTTAACAGGTTTTACATACTGGACTGTCCTTTTAGATTTTGAAATAATCTTGTAATAGCTTCCTTTTAATTTCTTTGTCTTTACTGTGCTTTTTTTACTTCCTGGTCTTGTAATCTTATTTGTTTTCATATTTTTCGACCATGTAATCCGACCATTTTTTACTTCAAGAGCATATCCGCCGGCATAACAGTTTCCCGTATATTCTTTAGGAATATCTGATTTAGATTTCCAATTCGGAAGATATAAAAGTGTATCTGTATCCATTCCAATTACATCAGAAACAACATATTTTTTAGTTGCCTGCAAACTTCCTACTTTAACTGTCACTGTGGCAATCCCATTTTTCTTTGCTGTAATATTCCCATTAGAGTCTACGGATACTACAGATGAATCAGAACTACTCCACGAAGCACCTGTATTTGATAGTTTACATTTAAAACGACAAAGTTCATTATGAACTTTACCAAATATTACTGGATGTTGCCATACACCTGGATGAGCCTTCCTTTTCTCTCCTTTTTTAATCACATCATAAGTATACTTTGGAGTTAAACAATTTTCATTAGCATCTACAATTAAATAGGTATTCGATGAATCAATATACAAATCCATCTGAGTCCGAACAGTTTTTCCATTATTTACATATGGATTGTAATTTGTATCATCATGTCCAACTTCATTACTGATAAAACAATATGTTACATTACAAAAACCGCCATAGTTAAGTTCTCTTGGTATTCCCTGTGGTGCATCTGTAGCAACAACACCTATCCCTATTTTAGAAGTAATATCACTCTCTTTATAAAGGAAAGTACCTACTTTTTTGATATGATTTAATATTTTTTCTTTTCCATTTCTAGTTTCTTTCCATAAATTATCGCTGTATTCATCATAACCATCTATATCGTCTATTTCCATAGCATCTTTTCTTACATATACATTATTATAGATTTCAGGATTACTTGCTGATGCATCGCCTCCCTGTTTTTGCAGTGCTATGTCCATCGCTACTTCTGTAAAATTGGCATCCATTTTTAAATCTGATAAACCGTTATTTCTTCTCTGCCTATTAATCTCCTGAAGAACTTGCTCCGCAATCCCATAAAATTTTTTTACATCAACTTTTGCTTTCACCGTTGCGGCATTTGCATGAATTGTTCCCAGTCCCATTAAACATACAAAAGCAAGTAATGTCAGTAACAAATGCCCTTTCTTCATCGTTTTTTCTCTCATAACTTCCTCCTGTTCCGTACCGAATTTCGGCACATTTATAAGTAGATTTGCCGGAGATTTTCGGTATATTTATCTATCATATCACTCCATCTCCAACTTTTATGTTTAGCTTTAATATATCATATTATTTTTCACTATTCCAGTGTTCCAGTCTGCTTTTTTCAGAATCTTTTTTACGTTTGTGTGTACCGAATTTCGGCACATATTCCTGACAAAATCCTATAGTACACCATGTCAAATCTATACAGAAGATTAACACGACACACCCATATAGCCAATGCTTAATTTTCCACAGATCATAAAAATAAGTACACAATATATATAACAACAAAAATATCTGTAAATGAAAGAGGGAAGATTTTATTAAAAAAGCATATACATACTAAACGTAATGTTATTTTATGTGCAGAGGGCGGAACTCTTGAAATCGGCGAAGGGTGTTTTTTCAACAACGGCTGTATGGCGGTTGCAAAAGAAAGAATAACTATAGGAAATCGAGCGGCATTCGGTCCGAATGTGCTTATATATGACCACGACCATGACATATCATCAGCTGAAAGCATACATGACAGCGGTTATAAAACGTCGCCTGTCGTTATAGGTGATGATGTGTGGATTGGTGCAAATACAGTTATACTTCGCGGAACGGTAATAGGGCGTGACTGCGTTGTCGGTGCGGGTTCGGTGCTGAAAGGCGTATATCCCGCAGGAAGTGTGATAGTGCAGAAACGAACTGAAAATATTTATGAGAAAGGGCGTGTAAGCGGTTGATTATAAACGGTGAAAAACGAAAGATAGCAATGGAAATTGCGTATATTTTAATGCTTATGTCTGCGGCTATGGGTGACCTAAAAGTGTTTTCCGTTTCCCAAACCCGTATGATGAAAGCGATAAGTCTTTTCATTGTTGTTATGGCTGCGGCGTACCTGTTTATATCAGGACGGTTGGAAAGAGTTAAAACGGCGGCAAGCTTTGTCGGTGTTTACGGCTTTGTCCTTATCGGAATTATCGTATGGTCGATATTTTTGTGGATAATCAACATTGAATCTATCGACTTCATTCTGCGTGGCGCATCGAAATTTATGTATCAGTTTCTGGTGCTGCTCATTATTTTCTCCGGTGCATATTTGTTCGGAGAACGAGCGATATTTACTACATTTTACGGACTTGCGGCGGCAAATATGCTAATGGTCGTGTACAACTTGGGCGTGTACGGAATATCGGACAGTATAAATTCCGTAATTGCAATGCTTATGGGCAGTGATGCACAAGAAGGTTTTGCAAGGGCAATGGAAATACACGATATTACGTTTACATACGGCTTTTTCATAATATACTTACTGTTTTTTGCACAACACACGAAAGAGAGAATATTATGCCTTTTGGTGTCAATATTCTTCTTCATACTCGGATGGAAAAGAATTGCACTTTTGGCTTTGCCGGTTGCGTTGTTTTTCGGATTGATTATGGGGCGAATGAAACCTAACAGACGTATCGGATTTATGAAATTCATCGGTTGGTGTGCGGTTATCATTTCGTTTGGGTATGTGGTTGTAACAAAAACAGGTGCATTTGAATACATAACGAATTACTTCGGCATAGATACAATGGGTAGAAATGATGTGTACAAGTACATTGAAAAATACTATCAGATAAGCTTAGGTTTTATGGGGTACGGATTTGAGTACACAACAGTAATTTTACAGAAAATTATGGTTGACAATCCTAACGCACATATCGGTGTCGTTGCACTTCACAATAACATACTTACAATTTACATAGAGCTCGGTTTCTTGGGATTCTGGGCATGGATGATATATACTTGGGTATTTCAGGTTAATTGGATGATAAATCACTGGGGAGAAAAAACAGGTATGCTGTTCTTCCTCTGTGAAATGTACATCTTTATAACATACACAACAGATAATACATTATACTATTTCTTTACAAGTCTTGTACTGAGACTTATGCCGCTGGCTTATGCGTTCCATATTCCGACAACACAGGATATAAAGCTGTGGCCATGGGTAAAGGAAAAAAAATAGAGCCTGTCGACAAAATGTCGACAGCTCCAAAAATCACATCATAGATGTAATTTTTGAGTATTTTCAGAGAAAAAATCATAAAGTTCCTCCAAAGTCGAAACTTTAGATTTTAAGCCATTTCTGCCGCACATGTCGCCAGAAATGATTTTTAATGAGGTTAGCACCTCAAACTCCCAAAA
>ENA-ORNR01003867-ORNR01003867.1-human-gut-metagenome-genome-assembly--contig:-NODE-3867-length-10848-cov-6.451311_pt1 | contig 10848 bp, 7 predicted proteins | sample MGYA00242114_ERZ509020 | MGnify/ENA primary metagenome ERZ509020 (study PRJEB26280, sample SAMEA2338758) | human gut metagenome | biome: human gut; feature: human-associated habitat; material: faeces...
GTAGCACAACAGGTTTTGGTTCTGTTTGTCCAGGTTCGAATCCTGGTAGTCCAACAAACTACTTATTAAAGATAAAAGCCCATCAAATTGCATGTTTGACGGGCTTTTGTTATTCCGGCCCTTATCACCCATACTTAGCGAGTCCGTTATGACGGAGCCTGACACAATGACATATATACGTGCAGGTTCATGCGTACGTACGTGTAGCTCGATGTGTATATACGTGTGGCCTGATGCGTATATACGTGTAGACTTATGCCACCGTATGTGTAGCCCGATGCGTAGGCAAAAAGACCTTGATGTTTTCCAAAAAGATGGTGATGTTTCTTAAAAACATCACCATCTTTTTTAAAAAGCTCGGCATGTTTTTTATGTAAGGGAAGATGGAATCACCCTCACTAAGCCGGTCATTCCTTTTTTTCCGTTCATCCTTACAGCTTAACTAAAACACATTATCAATCAATCGGTTAACAATGACAGAACATCCCCTCATTCCCCTTTCAGTCATGCTTCCCAAGCTACTTTTAAACCAGCCTTCAGCATTTGTCCCGCCAGAAGAAGTTTTACAGATGAAAGGAGGCTGAAAAGACGATACGACATGTCCATTCACTACCGGAGCTCCCACAGGCAGGACATTTCAACGGTAGATGAAAGGAGGAAGGAAGAAACAATACAATTATTGGTAGATGTCGTGATTCGGGTAAGCATCTCTGCGATTCTATATTGTTGTACTTCTTTAGTTCTTCTATCTTTGCAATATATAAAAACGAAACATTATGTCTTTAAAAAAGCACAGATTTAGGACCACTTGGGACTGTTAGTAGACTACCATTGTTCTATAGCTAATGTTTGCTGCGAGCAGCATGTCACTTTCGGGGATATGAGTTCTTGCATGTTCAAGCAGGGCTATAGCGTCAAACAAGCCAGGGAGAATGTGGTCCGTGATTTTTACGAAGAGACATAGTTGGGACTTTTTTAAAGAAGCTCTAGTTATATAATTTTCTTCATTAGAATAGAAAAAAAGAGGTGATGAAAGCTATGTATGATAAGCTCAAGTCTCTGAGGTGGTATATAATTTATGATTGGTCTGTTAAAGCTGCATTTGAATGGTTTCTAATGGGAGATGGAGAATGAAAGAATAGTAGATGTTAAAAAAATAATAGCATATTAGATTCTTTTCTTAACTATTAAGTAATATATTTGCATATAATTAATAACAAATGACTGAAAAAGAGCTAATCATATTATTGAAAGAAGGAGACGAAAAAGCCTTTACTACTTTGTATAGAAGGTATTGGTCAAAGGTTTATAATTTTTCTCGCTTATACTTATCTTCTATTTTGGAGATTGAAGAGGTTGTGCAAGAGGTATTTGTTAAGGTTTGGGAGAGTCGCTCCTTGTTGCGTGAGGATGATAACTTTAAAGGATTCCTTTTTGTTATTACCCGTAATTTAGTTTTTAATCAATTTCGTAGGAGCTTTAATGAAAATGCGTATAAACTGACTGTATTAAGTAGTATTATGCCTTATTATAATCTTGAAGAAGAGCTGACTGCGGCAGATTTACAGGAATTTATAGAAAAAATGGTCAAAGAGCTTCCTCCGCGCCAACAGGAAGTATTCAATCTGAGCCGAAATGCTCATTTAACTTATAAGGAAATATCTATTCGCTTGAATATTAGTGAAAAAACTGTAGAGAGACATATTAATGAAGCTCTGAAGTTCTTGAAGAAGAATATAATGTTTTATCTTATTTTTATCTTTTAAATTATTTCATTTCTGATTTTCTCAAAAAAAAGTGCTTTTGGCTGGGGGTACTTTATTAGTTATGCGTATTTATATTAAATGCGTATAAAATTATCTGTGCAAAAACAAAATGTAAAATGGACAAAAATAGGGATGATATAATAAGGAAGCTGTTTGAACGTTCTTTGGAACCTAAAGAAAGAGGGGAGTTGAATAATTATGAATTTATTAATGATGCTCTTCGCAAACAATGGGAAGAGGCACCTGCCATTGTTGATTCGGTAAGAGAAGAACGTATTTTGCATAGTGTATTGAAGAATGTTAAAAGAAAGACTAATTATTTCACTTACTCTTTCTATCGATATGGAATAGCTGTATCAGTAGCTATATGTATGTTGCTTTCGGCGTTATTATTTGTGGGGAGCGGCCGTCAGGAAGTGATTTATGTTGTGAATACTGGATATCAATCAATGGACTCAGTGAAATTAGCGGATGGTACAAAGGTGATGTTGGGTGCAGGTAGTAAGCTTACCTATCCTCAAAAATTTTCAGGATCTAATAGAGAGGTTAAATTGTCTGGACAAGCGTTTTTTAATGTGAGTCCAGATAAATCTCATCCGTTTATTGTGAAAACTAAAAAGATGGATGTAACGGTCATGGGAACCTCTTTTGAAATATTTAGTTACGATAACGATAAAGAGGTAGAGGCTGTTTTGTTGACAGGGAAAGTGAAAGTAGCGATTTCAGATAATAAAAAGTTGGAAGGCAAAATATATACTTTAGCTCCAAATGAAAAGTTGACTTATAGTGAAGAAAAGGGAGTGAATCTTACAAATATTGATGCAGATGCTTATTCCGGTTGGCGAAAGGGGAAGAGAATGAGTTTTAAGAATGAAACTTTGCAGATGATATTGAATAGATTAGAAAAGTGGTATGGACAAAGGATAGAGTGTGATCCTCAATTAGCAGAATATTATCGTTTCACTTTTACTGTACATAGCGAACCGTTAGCTCTAATATTAAATTACATATCACATAGTGCTCCATTGACTTATAAAATGGTTGGTAATAATCATTATCTAATAGAACTAAAGCACTAAGACTGTTTGAACTTTAAAAATTGAAGCTTATGAGAAATACAAGACTATGATAAATATTTTTCTATAGAATTATTTGAGAAGGTTTATATTTCCACAAAAATGGAATTACTGTTAATTTTTTAATCTAATAAACAATTCAAATTTATGAAAAAAAGTAATCTGCGGTTGTTTTATCCGCAAAAAGTAAAACGACACCTTTTTTGTGCCTTAATGGCTTGTGCTACTTGTTCAATACCGGCAAATGCTTTTACTCAGGCCACTTTTATCTCGCTAAGTAAGTCGAATGTTTCCATGCACTCTGTGATGGAGGAAATAGAAAAACTTAGTGATTATACGTTTTTTTATAATGATAACCAAATCAAATTGGACAAAAAGATTTCTGTGAATGCCAAGAATGCTTCTATTGAACAAGTATTAAATCAGATGTTTAAAGATTCTGGTTATACTTATAAAATAGTAAACAACCAAATTCTTATTTCAACAGTAAAAGCTGTAAATGTAATAGAACATCAACAGCAGAAGAGCAGGACTATAACTGGTTGTGTAAAAGATGTGAATGGTGAACCTATTATTGGTGCTTCTGTTGTTGAAAAAGGGGTTGCTACAAATGGAACAGTTACAGATTTTGAAGGTAATTACACACTGACGATTTCTAGTGATGAATTGCAAATTAGCTATATAGGTTATTTACCCCAAGTAGTAAAAGTTCACTCGGGTACTTCTTTTTATAATGTAACTTTAAAAGAAGATACGAAAACATTGGATGAAGTTGTAGTTATCGGCTATGGTACTCAAAAGAAGGTGAATTTAACAGGTTCTGTTGCTTCTGTTAGCTCAAGTGAAATTAAAGACCGGGTTCAAACTAATGTGCTTTCAGCTGTTCAAGGTACAGTACCTGGAGTGACTGTAATTTCTCGTCCGGGGTCTACTCCATCTATCAACTTTCGTGGACGTGGTAATTTAGGAACTTCAGAACCTCTTTATGTGATTGATGGTGCTATTGCAGATGCTGCGTTTTTTCAAAGTCTTAATCCGAACTCTATAGAAAGTATCTCCTTTTTGAAGGATGCTTCGTCTTCTGCTATTTATGGTTCTCGTGCAGCTTATGGTGTTGTTTTGGTAACTACCAAAAATGGTGAAAAGGGAAAAATGAATGTTTCATATAGTGGTTTGGTGGGTATGAAAACTCCTACTTATTTACCTAAAACTGTAGATTCATGGGAGTATGCTTCTATGTTGAATGAAGGTATGTATAACCGTAATGCGGCAAATGGTAAATATCAGGCATATTCACAAGAAGAAATTGATAAATTTAGAAATGGAACAGATCTTGACTATTACCCTAACACAAATTGGGCTGATTTGGTGTTGGATAAACATGTATTGACTACTCAACATTCTGTAAGTTTCAGTGGAGGAAGTGATAAAGTACGCTATTTTATGAATTTAGGGTATATGTATGATGATAAGCCTAATTTTATGTCAGGGCAGGACAAAACTCGTTATACATTGGATACTAATATAGCATCGGATATTACTAAATGGTTTACTGTTAAAGGTAGTATTAAATACATACGTAATGTGTCTGATACAGAACATGGACAACCTTGGATGGGAAACTTTTTATTGGTTCCATCTATTATGGTGGCTCAACAGTCAAATGGAGAATGGGGAAGTATTGCCGGTGGTAAACAGGCTACCCAATCTTTTATCACAGGCAATCCTCTTCGTGCTTTAAGTAATAAAAATTGGAGTAAATCCAAAACTGAAGAAACAATGTATGATTTAGGTTTTGATATAAAACCGGTTAAAGGATTGGTTATTAGTGGTCAAGGGGTATTCCGCGGACAAGAGTATAAAGGTAAGTCTTACACGGCTTTGCAAGATGAAGTGAAGACTTTCGAGACTGGTACACCTATTGGTGGTACTGGTACTTATACAAACTCTATGAGTATGAATTGGAGTAGTGTAACACGTATGTTGTATACTGGAACTATCAAATATGATTGGTCTAATTCTATACATAACATTACTGCATTAGCCGGTACTTCTTATGAGCACTATAAATATGAAGCATTGAGCGCAGGACGTAAAAACTTTCCATCTGATGCTTTGGAGGATTTGAACGGTGGTTCTAATGCTGGAAAAGATCTTTCCAATGGTGGTGGAATGACTGAATACAAAATTCTTTCGTACTTTGGTCGTATCAATTATTCATTAATGGATCGTTATTTATTAGAAGCTAATATTCGTGCAGATGCCTCTTCACGTTTTTATAAAGATAACCGTTGGGGATATTTTCCTTCATTCTCTGCCGGTTGGCGTATTAGCCAAGAAGAGTTTATGAAAAATATCTCTTGGATTAATAATTTGAAGATTAGAGCATCGTGGGGTACATTGGGTAATATTAATAATGTAGGGAATTATGATTATTTCCAAAATTATAATTTAGGTTCTGATTACAACTTCAATGATGAGGCTGTAAAAGGTATTCTAGAGTCTAAACCAGCCAATTTAGGCTTGGGCTGGGAAACGGTTGCTTTGACAGATTTTGGTGTGGATATTGATTTGTTTGATAATAAATTAAGCATTGTTGCCGATTATTATATTAAAAATACCAGTGATATTTTGTTGGGCTATAATGTGCCAGTAGAAACTGGTATTTGGAGCGCACCGTCTCAAAATATCGGAAAAGTGAAAAACACAGGTTTTGAGATGGCTCTTACATACAGAGGTAATGTCGGTGATTTGAAATATACAGTAACAGGTAACATTGCAACTAATAAAAATAAAGTTGTGGACTTAGCCGGTTCAGATGATATCATTAGTAATGGCGGGGATAAAATTCGTTTTATATTAAGAGAAGGTGAGCCTATCGGTTCATTCTATGGATATAAGACTGATGGACTTTATACACAAGAAGAAATTGATGCAGGACGCTTCTATACTTTTGGTCGTATTCCTAATGCCGGTGATATCAAATACGTTCCTCAACGTGAGGATGTGAAGTATTATGGTGACTTGGAAGCGAATGAAGATAAATCTCATGCAGCTATTTCTGGTGAGGATCGTACAATCATTGGTAAGGATGTTCCTGATTTTACTTATGGAGTTAATTTGAATCTACAATGGAAAAATTTTGAATTATCTGTATTTGGTCAAGGTGTAAGTGGTACAATGACCGCTTTTGAATCAGAGCAAATATCTGCCTTTATGTTGAATGCTAATCCTCGTGAATTTCACCGGGGGCGTTGGACACAAGAAAATCCTAATCCGCGTGCCATCTATCCTCGTATTTATGGAGGACATAGTTTAGATGATTATAATCAGTATTTCTCTGATTATCAGTTGTTTGATTCGGATTATTTCCGTATTAAGAGCATCTCTTTAGGATATATGGTTCCTATAAATGTAGTGAAGAGTTGGGGATTGAGTAGTTTGAAGCTTTTTGTAACAGGGGAAAACTTATTTACATTACGTGCTGACGATAAAATGAAAGATTTTGATCCTGAGTCACCTTCAGGACGTGGCTTGAGCTATTTAGGTAGTAAATCTGTGGCGTTTGGTGTGAATGTTTCATTTTAATTGATAATCTTAAATAACGAATTGAATTATGAAAAATATAAAGAATTTAGCTATCCTAGGTTTATTTACAGTTGCTTTTGCTTCATGTGATATGGAAGTAGTACCGCCTTCAGAGATTGCAGCTGAAAATTTCTGGAAGACGGAAAAAGATGCATGGTATGGTCTGAATGCTTGTTATGCACAAATGGGTGGCATGGATATTTGGGATGAAATGTGTACAGATAATGCACATAGTCATAAACCGTGGGAAGGTCCCTATGAATTGATTCAACAAAATGGAGTAAGTTCTGAGAGTGATCGTGGTTATAGCTTTAGGACTATTCGCATTGTAAATAATTTCCTTGAAAAAGTTGATGGATGTGAGATGGACGCAGCTTTAAGGGAAAGAATGAAAGCTGAAGCACGCTATTTTCGTGCATCAGATTATTTGGATTTGACTACTAAGTTTGGTAAAGTTCCTTTAGTTACTACTGTGATGGAGTATGATGCACCTAATGTGAAACGTGATCCGGTGGAAACAGTTCAAGCATTTATTTTAAGTGAGTTGGCTGAAATAGCTGAGATATTACCAGATAGTTATCCTGGTGGAGAAGGTTATGAAAAAGGACGAATCACTCGGGCTGGAGCATTAGCCTTGCGCGCTCGTGCTGCGTTGTATTTTGGCAATTTCGCAGAAGCAGAAGCGTCTGCCGGAAAGATAATTCAGGAAGGACATCATAGTTTGTTCCGTGTGACATCTTTGAATGCAGCTCAGCAGAAAGAGGCTGATGAGATGGAACAATATATTGATTTTGAAGCAAAGAATATCGATAAGGATAAGTTTGTGAAAGGTATGTTCAGTTATGAATGTTTGTGGCATAAGGAGAATGCCAATCCTGATAATCCTGAGTATTTGGTGACACGGGGGTATATGGCAGATGATAATAACTATGATTGGACTCGCTATACTTATATTCGTCCTAGTCAATTGATTTCCGGTTATTCTTCATACGAACCGATGCAGGGATTGATTGATGCGTATTGGGATATTGACGGAAAAACGATACGTCCTGAGATTCCGGTAGCAACTCGTAAAGAGAATTTTGCTAAAATAACAGCTGTTGTTGAAGGAATGGATCAAACTACTTATATTAAAACTGTTCCTACTTTGAATTTGAAAGAATATGCCTATATGGATGAATTCCGTAATCGTGACAGCCGTCTTTATGCTTCTATGTTATTTCCTTTTAAAGGATGGCATGAAACAGATTTTGGAACTTTCTATTATCGCTGGAATCCGTCATGGGCTGGTTCGGATGGTAATGAATCATGGACAGGATATAGTTATAGAAAATTACTTTCTTTGACAGCTTATTCGGATTGGGCTAGTATGGAGGATTATCCGGTTATCCGTTATGCTGAGGTCTTGTTGACTTATGCTGAAGCGAGGATTCAAACTAAAGGTTGGGATGCTGAAGTTCAGAAAGCATTGAATGATTTACGTGATCGTTGTGGTATGCCTGATGTACCTACTGTAATGCCATCTAAGGAAGCTGCTTTGGACTTTGTGCGTAACGAACGTCGTATAGAATTGGCTGCTGAAGGACAACGTTATGATGATATACGTCGTTATGGGTCTGCATATTGCAACAAAGTAATGAATGGTACTGTTTATGCTCCTAATGGTTATGAGGTTGTGAATATGACATGGAGTGATCGTTTGATGTTAATGCCTATTCCTCAAGGAGCTATGGATTTAAATCCCTTATTGCGGGATGATCAGAATCCGGGATATTAGTTGAGATGAATTTTAGGTGTTAGGATTATGCACGGGGTGTGTATGGCATTTGTCTTCACATCCCGCTTTTTATCACTAATTTGTTAAAAAAGCGTAAGCAAATACTAGGTATATTGGGGAAACTTCCTTTCTTTGTATTTCAATACAGTGCATTGATTAATTTATTAAGTCTAATAAGTATGAAATTACTTTCGATTTTAGCGTTAGGTGCAATATTTGCACTCACTTCGATAAATATGTATGCTCAAAAAGTATATGATATTTCCACGTTTGGCTTAAAGCCTGATACTCATAAAAATGCTTCTCCTGTTTTGCAAAAAGCTTTGTCGAAAATAAAGGCAGAATGCAAGGATGGTGAAGCGGTTATTCTTCGTTTTTCTGAAGGCCGCTATGACTTCCATGAAAAAGGAGCTGCCGTACGCGAATATTATATCTCGAACCATGACCAAGACAATCCTAAGAAAGTAGGTATTGCACTGGAAGACATGAAAAACCTTACTCTTGACGGGCAGGGGGCACAGTTCGTCTTTCATGGGAGAATGTTGCCGGTGTCGCTTCTTCGGTCGGAGAATTGTAGCTTGAAGAATTTCAGTATTGATTTTGAGAATCCTCATATTGCACAAGTAAAGATATTGGAGAATACTCCGCAAGAGGGAATCGTATTCGAACCGGCTTCATGGGTGAAATATCGTATAGCCAAAGATTCGATTTTTGAAGCTTATGGAGAAGGATGGACTTTAAAACATTCCTGGGGAATTGCTTTTGATGGGGATACCAAACATTTGGTATACAATACCAGTGATATCGGTTGTCCGACGAAAGGAGCAAGTGAGATAGCACCGCGGCGCATTCGTGCTCCCCATTGGAAAGATGCACGTCTTGTTCCCGGAACTGTTGTTGCCATGCGTGGCTGGGGACGCCCTACTCCCGGAATTTTCCTGTCACATGATTTAAATACGACATTGGAAAACATAAAAGTACATTATGCGGAAGGAATGGGATTGTTGGCACAATTCAGTGAAAATATTACGTTAGAGAAGTTCTGTGTTTGCTTGAAGGGTGAGGATGATCCGCGTTATTTTACCACACAGGCAGATGCGACTCATTTTTCAGGTTGTAAAGGAAAGATAACTTCTTGCAATGGACTCTATGAAGGCATGATGGATGATGCCATTAATGTGCATGGAACATATCTGAAAGTGGTGAAAAGGATAGATGACCACACATTGGTCGGACGTTATATGCATGATCAGTCATGGGGATTTGAATGGGGACGCGCCGGAGATGAGGTGCAGTTCGTTCAATCCTCTACCATGGAGTTGATCGGCAATCAGAATAAGATTGCAAGCATCCGTCCGCATGATAAAGAACAAATAGACGGGGCACGCGAATTCATCATTACTTTTGATGAGGCGATAGATCCGGCTGTCAATGGGCAAAGCGGATTTGGCATCGAGAATCTTACCTGGACACCGGAAGTTTTGTTTGCCGGAAATACGATTCGTAATAATAGAGCGAGAGGTAGTCTGTTCAGTACTCCGCGTAAAACGGTTGTTGAGAATAACTTATTTGACCATACTTCAGGAGCTGCTATCTTGTTGTGTGGAGATTGTAACGGCTGGTTTGAAACCGGAGCATGCCGTAATGTGATTATTCGTAAGAATCGTTTTGTAAATGCACTTACCAATTTATTCCAGTTTACGAATGCAGTGATTTCGATTTATCCGGAGATACCCGACTTAAAGAACCAGCAGAAGTATTTTCATGGAGGACCGGAAGGGGGCATTGTGATAGAAGACAATGAGTTCGATACTTTTGATGCTCCTATCCTGTATGCCAAATCAGTGGATGGATTAATATTCCGCAATAATGTTATAAAGAAGAACACGGACTATAAGCCGTTCCATTCTAACCGGAACCGTTTCTGGCTGGAGCGGGTGACGAATGTGACGATTGCCGAATGAGGTGTTCGCTTATGAGAGATGAATACTAACTATTATATTTAAATATTTATTTTGAAAAGACATGAAGATTAAGAATCTATTGACTGTGATGACCGGCTTGGCATTGTTCTGTTTGGCCGGATGTGCTTCTCCTCAGAAAGAAGCTGTTGCAAAGGAGTATGCTCCTATTGAAGTCGCTGTTCCCGAACGTCCTGCCGGACAGCAAGATGTAATTCAACTGACTGCCCCGAAGCTGGATACAGTCCGTGTTGGTTTTATTGGTTTGGGTATGCGTGGTCCCGGTGCAGTTGCACGCTGGACTCATATCCCCGGTACAAAAATTGTAGCTTTGTGTGACCTTCGCCCCAAATGTGTAGAAAGAGCACAAGGTATTTTAGAGAAAGCCGGCCTTCCTAAAGCTGCTGAATATTCAGGTTCTGAAGATGCATGGAAGCAACTTTGCGAACGTGATGATATTGATGTGGTATATATTGCTTCAGACTGGAAGCATCATGCCGAAATGGGCGTTTATGCCATGGAACACGGCAAGCACGTTGCCATCGAAGTTCCGTCTGCTATGACATTGGATGAAATCTGGGCGTTAATCAATACTTCGGAAAAGACTCGCAAGCACTGTATGCAATTGGAAAACTGTGTATATGACTTCTTCGAACTGACTACACTGAACATGGCTCAAC
>ENA-ORNR01003871-ORNR01003871.1-human-gut-metagenome-genome-assembly--contig:-NODE-3871-length-10835-cov-4.823562_pt1 | contig 10835 bp, 11 predicted proteins | sample MGYA00242114_ERZ509020 | MGnify/ENA primary metagenome ERZ509020 (study PRJEB26280, sample SAMEA2338758) | human gut metagenome | biome: human gut; feature: human-associated habitat; material: faeces...
CCAGATATCCACTGGTCCATGCCCACTGAAGATTATAGCCTCCGCAGGCTCCATCTACATCGATCAGCTCTCCGGCTGCAAATAAATGTGAAATCTCCTTTAATTCCATGGTTGCCGGATTGATCGCCTTTACGGAAATGCCTCCTCCGGTAACGATCGCTTCCGGAAAATCCCGCAGCTTTTTGACGGTACAGGTGAGATCTTTGCACAGTTTAACCAGTCTGTGCCGCTCCTGCCTAGTTACCTCATTGACCTGCTTATCCGGCGTGATCTCGGAAAGTTCCACGATAACCGGGATCAATTTTGACGGCAGCAGCTTTCCCAGACTGTTTTTAAACATGCTGTTTTTTTGTGCGGCAAAATCACGCTGTAACCGTTCATCTAACTGTTCTTCCGACAAGGCCGGTTTCAAGTCAATATGCAGTTTACAGTCTTTGGCACCTTTACGACCGAGCAGGCTGCTCGCCGACAAGACCAATGGTCCGCTTACACCAAAATGCGTAAACAGCATTTCTCCCTGTTCCTCGTATATTTTATGCGATCCACGTTCCACGCGCAACGACACATTGCGAAGCGATAATCCCTGCAGTCTGATCGGCCACTCTTCTACCGTCTCAACAGGCACTAACGCCGGATAACATGGTTCTAAAGCAACTCCTGCCTGTTTCAGCAGTCGGTGTCCATCACCTGTCGATCCGGTAGAAGGATATGCAAGTCCCCCCGTTGTAAGGATGACATCATCCGCTGTCAGTGTTTCCAATGCACCATGATAACTCTGTACTTTTACACCTTTACAAATATGATCTTCGATCATAAGTCCTGTCATCTTCGTATGCAATCTGACCGTAACATTTCTTCTGCGAAGTGCTTTCTGCAGTGTTTGCAGCACATTGGAAGACTTATCAGACTGCGGAAACACGCGATTGCCGCGCTCTGTCTTTACCGCCAGACCTTCCTGTTCCAAGAAGTCGATCATACGGCTGCTGTCAAAACAATAAAAGGCACTGTACATAAATTTCGGATTGGAGATCACATGATTCAAATGATTCTCTACATCACTGTCATTGGTGATATTACACCGGCCTTTTCCTGTAATAAATAATTTTTTCCCTAATTTTTCATTTTTTTCTATAATGGTTACCTGATGTCCACAGTCCGCTGCCGCAATAGCTGCCATCATACCGGCTGCTCCACCGCCTACAACGATCACCTCACTCAATCTGTTTCATCCTTTCTAATGCAAATTTCATTGCCTCACGGGCTGCCTGCAAGCGCACCTGCCCACGATCACCGTCAAAGCAATATTTTCTGCTCTCTGCGCACCCCCGAAAGCAGGTTCCGATGTAAACGGTTCCTGCCGGTGTCCCATCTTCACCATCTTCCGGTCCTGCATAACCTGTTGTCGTAACAGAAATATCGGCTCCACTGGCCTGCGCTGTTCCAAGCGCCATTTCTTCAGCCACCTGCGCACTTACCACCGTATACTTTTGAATCGTTGTCACGGATACATGAAGCAGTTTTTGTTTAACCCGGTCTGCATACGTAACATATCCTTCTTCAAAGACATTTGATGCACCCGATACATCTACAATACCCGCTGCGATCAGGCCTCCGGTACATGACTCCGCTGTAGAAATCTTATAACCGTTTTGGATACAATATTCTACTAACTGTACCGCCTCCTCAGATGGTACTCTTATCTCATTACATCTTTCCATCGTCCATAACCTTCCAATTTTTGATCAAATAATCCAATAACGATACCACCGTAAGTACCAGTGCTAAATAGATCAATATCTGCTCGATCACAGCAACAACCGGATTGTGTATAGACAAGATCAAGACAATGACCATGATCATCTGTACAACTGTTTTTATCTTGCCCCACCAGCTCGCCGCTATCACGACACCGGCATCCGATGCGACCAGACGAAATCCACTAATGATAAACTCACGGCTTATGATCACAATAACAACCCAAGCCGGAATTCTGTTTAAGGACACCAGACAGATCATCGCCGAAGAAACTAATAATTTATCTGCCAACGGATCCATGAATTTTCCAAAATTGGATACAAGTTTATACTTTCTGGCGATATAACCATCTAGGGTATCCGTCAGACTTGCTACAACAAAAATAACTAATGCGATGTATTTGCTATAAGGGATGGCTGATACAAGCATAAACACAACAAAAAAAGGTATTAAAAATACACGAAGCATCGTAATCTTATTTGGTAAATTCATATTTATCCTCCTTCAATTCTATTCTCTTATTCCTCTATGACCTCTCCAATGAGATCATACTCATCTGCACCGGTAATCTTGACGTTTAAGAAATCTCCCGACATCAGATTCCAATCAGTTGCCACAAATACATACCCGTCCACTTCCGGTGCATCCATATACGTTCTCGTAATATAAACACCATCTTCCGGCAGAGCCCCCTCTACCATTACTTCTAAAGCACGTCCAATCTGTGCCGACGTCTTCTCAAAAGCAATCTTTTGCTGGATCTGCATGATCTCATCCCGCCGCTTTTCTGCAACTTCTTCCGGCACCTGTTCTTCCATTGCGGCTGCCGGTGTATCTTCTTCCCTTGAGTACGTAAATACACCAAGTCGATCGAATCGAAGTTCCTCCACAAATTCTTTCAGCTGTTCGAAATCCTGCTCGCTCTCGCCGGGAAATCCTGTGATCAATGTTGTTCTAAGTGCAATATCCGGAATCTCCTGACGCAGATAATGTACCATATCCCGCAGTTCTTTGCTATTGGTACGCCGCCCCATCCGCTTTAATATGCCATCAGAACCGTGCTGGATCGGAATATCCAGGTAATGACAGACTTTCTCTTCTGTGCGGATTGTTTCGATCAGTTCATCCGTAATCTCTTCCGGATAGCAATATAAAATACGAATCCAGTACAACCCGTCTATTTTGCACAGTTCATGCAAAAGTCTGGGAAGGCTCTTCTCTCCGTACAGGTCTTTTCCATATAAAGTCGTTTCCTGCGCTACAAGAATCAGTTCTTTTGCACCGAATTCTACAAGCTTACGCGCTTCTGCAAGAAGGCTCTCCATGGGAATACTTCTGTAATTTCCACGTACCTTGGGAATAATGCAGTAAGAGCATCTCTTATCACAGCCCTCTGCAATCTTTAAATAAGCATAATGTCCACCTGTGGTAACAATTCTTGACTTGTCATATACCGGAGTACGATTAATATCCTCAATATGGTTATGTCCCTGACCTGCCAGCACATCTTCCAGAGTCTCTACAATTGCATCTATTGCAGTCGTACCAATAATTGCATCAACTTCTGGAATCTCCGTCTGAACCTCTTCTTTGTAACGCTGTGCCAGACAGCCTGTTACGATCAAAGCTTTAATATCTCCTGCTTTACGCAGTTCAGCCATCTCAAGAATATTGTGAATGCTTTCTTCTTTAGCATCACCAATAAAGCAGCATGTGTTCACAACTACCACATCTGCTTCATTCTCATCATCTGTAATTTCATATCCTTTGCTGGTAAGCATGCCAAGCATTACTTCTGAATCGACCAGATTCTTGTCACACCCCAGCGAAATAAACAATATCTTCATTCTCAGTCTTCCGCTTAGTCCTCTGGCATGATCTTGATCTTGCCTTCAACAAGCTCTTCAATTGCGATAGAAAGTGGCTTATCCTGCTTGATTTCTACCAATGGTTCCTCACCACCAATGATCTGTCTTGCTCTCTTGGCTGTTGCCATAACGATAGAGTAACGGCTGCTGATAACCGGTTCTTCGCCTTCCTCTACATCTCCGTTTACGATATTCATTAAATCTGTGTATGATGGATGTAACATATTCTATACCTCTTTCTTTTATTATCATGATACTCTCACATTTATATTGAAAGGTATCATATTATCATAACTCTTCTGCGCCTTCCATATCAGCCTGCGCTCTTGCCGCTATTGTCTCCGGCAGCAATGCCGATAAAACAATCCTGCTGCCCTCCATGACCAGTACAGCCTTTGTCTTTCTTCCCTGCGTAGCATCTATCACAGTTCCATCTTCCTTCGCCTTTTGTACCAGTCTCTTCACCGGTGCAGAATCAGGGCTGACGATGGCAATAATCTTGGCTGTATTAACAATATTGCCAAATCCAATATGAATCAGCTTATCCAAATGCTCTTCCCGCCTTTATTTATAGCAGGCATACTGCTACTCAATATTCTGAATCTGTTCACGAACCTTCTCGATTTCTGTCTTTAGCTCTATTCCACGATTGGAAATCGCCAGATCATTGGTCTTGGACAGAATGGTATTCGCTTCACGATTCATCTCCTGTGCTATGAAATCAAGCTTACGTCCAATACTTCCGCCGTCTATCAGTTCCTGCTTCATAGTCTCTATGTGACTTCTAAGGCGTACAAGTTCTTCATCGACACATACTTTATCAGCAAAAATAGTCACTTCTGTTAAAAGTCGTGATTCATCCACTGTAGCATCGCCAAGCAGTTCCTGCACACGCTCCTGTAATTTGCTGCGGTACTCTTCAATAATCTGAGGGGATCTTTCTTCAATAAAGCAGACATGTTCCAGCATACCGTCCAACTTCTCAATCAGATCCTGTGCCAGATTCTGTCCTTCTTTGATTCTGCTTTCTACAAAGCCTTCAGATGCCCCATCTATTGTCTTTGCCAGTATCTTCCATATCTCGTCTTCATCAGCCATCTGCTCTTCCATGGAAAATACCTCCGGGTATCTCGACAAAGTAGATACACGAATATCATTATCCAGTCCGAATTCCTCTGACATTTCATTAAGATATCCAAGATATTCTGCTGCAATATCCTTATTATATTTGATACACACATTATTCTCAGAATAATCTTCGTAAGTAATGAACATATCAATCTTACCACGCTGTGCATACTTCTTCAGTTCATTTCGAATAGAACTCTCAAAAAAACTGAGCTTCTTGGGCATCTTAATATTTACATCAAGATATCTGTGATTTACAGATTTCAACTCTACCGTAACTTTACGTGTTCCTTCTGCAATCTCACATCTTCCAAAGCCTGTCATACTTTTAATCATGTCAATCCCCCTAACTATAGCGGAATACAGCTTATCGCATACTCTTCTGTATTATAGAATAAACAGCCCTGCTAGTCAAGATTTTTCCGTAAACCTCTCTGTACAACAAGAATCGCCACAGGTCACAATCTGTAGCGATTCTTACAAATCTTATGTTCTTATTTTAATTTCCAGATATCTCTGTTATATTCTGCAATTGTTCTGTCAGATGAGAAGAATCCGGCTTTTGCAATATTGACCAGCATCATCTTCTTCCACATGTCTTCCTTACGGTAATCTTCAAACATGCGGTCCTTGGTTGCAATGTAATCTTCCAGATCAAGCAATGTCATGAACCAGTCTTTGTTGATCAGTTCCTTGTGAAGTCTTGTCAGACGTTCTTCATTACCCGCTGCAAGTGTCTGCTCACTTACGATAAAGTCAACAGCTTCCTTAATCACACTGCTCTTCTCATAGAAGTCTTTGGATACATAATCAGCCTTTGCGTAATGTTCAATGACTGCTTCTGATTTCTCACCAAAGATATAGATGTTATCATCACCTACCAGCTCGTTGATCTCTACGTTAGCACCATCGCTGGTTCCAAGTGTTACAGCACCATTGAGCATGAATTTCATGTTACCTGTACCACTTGCTTCCTTGGATGCAAGTGAAATCTGTTCTGATATATCACAGGCAGGGATCAGTCTCTCTGCATAGCTTACATTGTAGTTCTCAACCATAACTACTTTCATGTAGTCCTTTACATCAGGATCGTTGTTTACAATTTCCTGTAATACTAACAGTAAATGAATGATATCCTGTGCAATGATGTATGCAGGAGCTGCCTTCGCACCAAAAATAAATGTGACAGGTGTTGCAGGCTTCTTGCCGTTCTTAATCTCCAGATACTTGTGAATGATATACAGAGCATTCATCTGCTGACGCTTATACTCATGTAATCTCTTGATCTGAATATCATAAATGGATTCAGGATTGATGTCCTGTCCTTCATTCTCCTTAATATATGCAGCCAGTGCAGCCTTTTTATCTATCTTGATAGCCTTGATTTCATTTAAAAGTGCCGCATCATTCTGATGTTCAAGCAGCTTCTCTAATTCATTGGCATCTGTTTTCCAACCATCACCGATTGTTCTGGTAATGCATGCAGCCAGTTCCTTATTACAGGACATAAGCCATCTTCTGAAGGTGATACCATTGGTCTTATTGTTGAACTTCTCAGGATAAATCTTGTAGAAATTGTTAAGCTCCGAATCCTTCAAAATCTCTGTGTGAAGATATGCAACACCGTTGACACTGTAACCGTAGTGGATGTCCATATGAGCCATGTGGACTCTGTCATCCTCATCAATGATGTACACACTCTCATCATCGAACTTAGCGCGCACTCTCTTGTCTAGCTCCTTTATGATAGGCATGAGCTGCGGAACAGCCTTCTTAAGATAAGCGATAGGCCACTTCTCAAGAGCTTCAGCTAAGATTGTGTGGTTAGTGTATGCACAGGTGTTAGTAACCTCCTTGATTGCCGCATCCATGGACATTCCCTCCGCTGTGAGCAGTCTTATAAGCTCAGGAATAACCATTGAAGGATGTGTATCGTTAATCTGGATTACAACATACTCGTGAAGGTCGGTAAGCTTGCAGCCTCTTTCCTTTGCTTCCTTTAAAATAAGCTGTGCGGCGTTGCTTACCATGAAGTACTGCTGATATACGCGCAGAAGTCTTCCTGCCTCGTCTGAATCATCCGGGTAGAGGAAAAGTGTAAGATTCTTCTTAATCTCATCCTTATCAAAATCAATTCCCTCTTTTACAATGCTCTCATCGATTGTCTCGATGTCAAAAAGATGAAGCTTGTTGGTGCGGTTGTTATAACCGGTTACAAGAATGTCATACATTCTCGATGTAACTTCCATGCCGCCGAACTTAACCTTATAAGAAACATCTGTCTTGTTGAGCCAGCTCTTCTTGTCAATCCAAGGATTCTTTGTCTCATACTGTAAATTATCCTTGAATTCCTGCTTAAAAAGTCCAAAATGATAGTTAAGACCAACTCCGTCTCCGTTAAGACCAAGGCTTGCGATGGAATCAAGGAAACATGCCGCAAGTCTTCCAAGTCCTCCGTTTCCAAGTGATGGCTCCGGCTCAATCTCCTCTATCTCAGCAATGCTTCTTCCAGCAGCATTTAACTCTGCCTTAACCTCGTCATATAATCCGAGATTAATAAGGTTGTTCGATAAAAGCTTACCGATGAGGAACTCTGCCGAGATGTAGTAGAGCTTTCTCTTACCCTCGTTGCTCTCCTTCTGCGCCGCAAGCTCGTTAACACTTGTGAGGAGTGCGTCATAAATCTCTCTGTCCGTGCACTCTGCGATTGACTTTCCGTACTGCTTTAATACTGCTTCCTTAACCATGAAATTCCATCCTTTCCGGGCAACGCCCTAAAAAATTTACCGCTGACAAACTCACCTATGCGATATGTGAATGTCGGCTCTGATATATTGTCATGTCTAAAAATGTTCTGCATTTAAGCTGTCACTATTCTGCCTGTGATATTCATTATTTGTCTCATCAGCTTATATTTGCATTATAGTCTTATTTTCATACATAAATCTTGCATTATTATGGCATAAAGTGGTACAATACTATCATCTAATGGGCAATTACGAAATTTTGTACATATATGGCATGCGTTGCACACTTAAATAATGAATTTCGCAATTTCTTTTGTCATCTGAACATAGGAGGTAGGTATGAACGGCAAAAGCTACGAGAATTTCCATGAAAATAAATCACATACAAGTGCCGGATTTCCGTACAACACATATCTATGCACGATTCCGCAGGATTTCGACAGTGTACCTCTCCACTGGCATGACGATGCGGAGATTATTTATATAAAGAAGGGACGCGGAATAGTCAGTGTTGACCTGTGCGATATACCTGTGAATGCAGGAGATATCGTGTTCATTCTCCCCGGAAGGCTCCACTCGATAAGAAGCTACCCGAATGTGCGAATGGAGTACGAGAATATTATTTTTGACATGGAATTTCTCTCATCGAGACTTCCAGAGAGAATGTACAGCGACTATTTCACCCCTCTTGCAAATGGAGAGCTTGAATTTCCAATCTTAATATCTCCTGATACATGCAGAAAGTATGCTGATGCAGCACACTTTATTGATATGGCGGACGACTGCTGCCGCGACAGGGCTCAGGCTTACGAGATTGCCGTAAAGGGATATCTCTTCTGCTTCTTCTCTGCTCTTTTCTCCGATTGTAAGGCTGCCTCAGTCTCAAAATCCAATGACAATGTGGAGAAATTAAAGAACGTACTCCGCCACATTGAAAAAAACTATGCAGACGTGATTACAATAGATGAAATGGCATCCCTATGCTGTTTTTCTTCATCGCATTTCATGCGCTTCTTTAAACAGACAATGGGGATGCCCTTCACAGCCTACTTAAACGATTATCGTCTGACACTTGCGGCAAAAGCCCTCCTTGAAAGCCACAAGGCGATACTCGATATTGCCACAGAGTGCGGATTTGAAAATTTATCCTATTTTAACAGGCAGTTCAAGAAAAAGTACGGTACAACACCGAGCAACTATCGAAAAACAAGCTTGTGATGCCGGCTCATAACAGTTACTATTTTTTTAACATCTACAATTTTTCCGTCTGCAATGGTTATCTTTCTGGTTGCCTTACAAATTTTTCTCAAGCCAGTGTGCCGCATAGGAGCAGGTAGCAATTACCTTACCACCGGACTTTTGTATCTGTTCTACAGCCATTTTGACAAGCTGCCCTGCTATGCCCTGTCCTCTGAGCGAATCATCCACAAAGGTATGGTCTATGCAGTAGGTGTTTCCGTCATTCGGAAATGTAATCTCTGCGATGACTTTTCCGGTGCCGTCCTTGGCATATATTCTGTTGCTCTCAATAATGTAGTTCATGGTGCCTCCTTAGTTTTTAATTAATTATCAATAATCGTATATGTATAATCACTTTTAAAGCTTCCGGCTACTTCTTGTGTCGCATACACGCTGCCGTCATCCGTCATGAACACAAGGTCAAATGCCGGGATATCATATCCACCAAATGTTGCCCCGGAGCCATACTTTTTCCACAGTTCTATGCTCTTATCAAGTCCAAGCACATAGCAGGCTGTGGATAAGCCATCCGCCAGCATCCCGCTCTCACTTATAACCGTAACCGATATAAGTCCGCTGTCAGCAGGGCAACCTGTAGATGTATCTATTATGTGGTGATACACCTTTCCATCCTCGATAAAATACCTCTCATAACCGCCTGAGGTTACGATAGCCTTGTCATGCACCCTCAATGCCCCAATGTATGCCGGAATCGTGCTTTTCTGAGTGTTCGCATCATTATTGCTGCTGTCACTGTTATCGCTGACAGAATACAGCCCCGATGTGAGCGGGTTTTCAATCGCTATATTCCAGTCCGTTCTATCCATTTTCTTATGATAGCAGTAGACATTGCCGCCCAGTGAAAAATAAGCCGATTTTATATCATACTCATCGAATATCTGCACCAGTCTGTCCGTTGCATAGCCCTTGGCAAGTCCTCCAAAATCAATCCCCTGCCCTTTAGCAAGCTTGAGCGTCCCCTGTTTTTGCTGTTTATGTTCATCAGGGGCATCTGATATATCTGAAAAATCTGAAGTATCAGAGGCTTCATAGTCCACAAGACAGCTGTCGCATAGTCTGAGTGTATCGGCAAGTACTAAACTATCAGGCACAGCATACTCGCCTGTGGTGAAGCCCCACAGCTTCATAACAGGGTACACAGTCATATCGTAGGCACTGTTCGTAAGCTTATTTAACATGAGTGCATAGGTGACAAGCTCGTCCGTATCGCTGCTTAATTCTCCACCGCCATTCCTGTTGATTGTGCTTACCTCACTGTTATCATTTCCTGTGGACAAGAGCTCATCAAGCCTGTCTATCTCGCTTTGCACCGCATCCGCCGCTTCCTTGGCATTTTTACCATAGCAGGTAATCTGCATAACCGTATCCATGGCATAGAAACTGACTGATGCTTCTCTATTATCGGCACAGCCCTGACACAGCATAAGCATAGAGCATAAAATACATAGACACAAGACTTTTATTATCTTATTCAGTTTTACTTTTGTTCGTATTTCTGACATACTGCTCCCTATTTTTCAAGCATATTTTCTATAGTTTCATTCTTCACATCATTGCCTTCTGCCACGCATCATTATGGCTATCTGTTCTTTTTTCAGTTCATTTATAAGCTCATCGGCACTCCATTTCATATTGTGGACTGTCACTATCGCCTTGAGAGGCGTCGGTTCAATCCCACGTTTCCTGTACTCAGCCAGAAATCTGTCCATCGCATCACTCGATATATCGGAAAATATGATGCAGTCCGGCATAGATTTATTGCTACTGTCAAGCTTGTCTGAAAGCTGCGTTTTGTCTGCATTATACTCGGACTTTCCGTGTCCGGGCTTGCTTATTCCGGCAAGCTCACCAACAGTGTGCTCTGCATCCGCCTCATCAAAAAGCTTTATCTGATGATTGAGGCTGTGGCACAGGCTTACTATCTGCTGTCTTTTGGTCTTGTCGTTGGTGTGAAGTAAAATCATATTCTGCTGCCTTTCATTACAAAAATTTCGTAAAATAATATTAGTGGGTGTAATCACAAATTGTTAAGGAAACAATCGGAGTTGGTGTAAACGAAAAAGCAGTCTTGCGGTTT
>ENA-ORNR01003873-ORNR01003873.1-human-gut-metagenome-genome-assembly--contig:-NODE-3873-length-10833-cov-2.968547_pt1 | contig 10833 bp, 9 predicted proteins | sample MGYA00242114_ERZ509020 | MGnify/ENA primary metagenome ERZ509020 (study PRJEB26280, sample SAMEA2338758) | human gut metagenome | biome: human gut; feature: human-associated habitat; material: faeces...
GAGCTATGACCTTGTTATATTAAATCAGAAGCCTGCGTTCCGCATTTGTGGTATAATTTCGGAAACTATCATAAAAAGGAGTTTTCCAAATTATGCAACATTACCAAAGAATTCGAGATTTACGGGAAGACAGCGACCTCACACAAGAGGCACTCTGTAAAAAGCTGTATATGCATAAAACGACCTACACGAATTATGAACAGGGCAAGCATACCGTTCCGCTGGATTTTGCGGTACAGCTGGCAGATTTCTATCAGGTGAGCATTGATTATATCGCCGGAAGAACCAACTTTCCGCAGGGAATGCCAGTTGTTACGGAAGAAACCGACTGCCCGAAATATTTCTCCGACCTTACCGAACGCAACAAGGGCAGAGTAGAACAGTTTGTGGAACAGCTCTATGAACAGCAGCAAACCGCATTTCAGCAAAAAGAAGCCAAATAACCTGCCGAAAACGCCCTTGACAGAACAAAAAAAGTTCGTTATACTGAATAGCAAGAAAGAAACAGGAGGTTTTTATTTTGCAGACTACGCAATTACTGACAACCACTTTTGAAACGACTTCGCCACTGACAGAAACCCAGACAGCCCCTTTGGAAAATGTTGTGGAAAGCATGGGCGAAGAAGTTCATCACGCATCCCGGGTGTTGAATGCCGTCCTAACGCCCATTAAAAACGCCATTCCATCCCTGATTATGGCAATTATTTTTGCCTTTATTGGTTATGCATTGATTAAATATCTGCTGCGGCTTGTTTCCCACGGTTTGAAGCGTTCGAACCTTGACCGCATTGCAGTGGGATTCATTCGTTCTGTGATTCAGATTATTTTATATGCAATTTTAGCAGTCATCGTGCTTTCTATTTTAGATGTACCAATGGATTCGATTGTGGCAGTGATTGCCTCCGCCGGAGTTGCCGTTGCACTGGCGTTGAAAGATAGCCTTTCCAATCTTGCAGGTGGTTTTATCTTGCTATTTTCGAAACCTGTAAAGCAGGGCGATACGGTTCAGATTGATGGCACTATCGGAAAAGTGGAACAGATTGATATTCTTTATACAAAAATCGTTACAGCAGATAATACGGTTGCTTTTATTCCAAACGGAAAAGTAACTGCTGCAAAAATTGTCAATTATACCGAGAAAGAAACACGGCGAGTAGAACTCAATTTGGGAATTTCGTATGAATCAGATTTGGAAACGGCTCGAAAGATCATTCTTGAAACGGTTGCCAAACATCCATTGACCTTGAAAGACCCAGTTCCAGATGTGGTTGTGAAGAATCAGGGTTCCGATGCAATTGAATTGCTGCTGCGTGTCTGGTGCAATAGTACGGATTACTGGACGGTTTACTATGACATGATGGAACAGACTAAGCAGGCACTGGATGAGAATGGCATTGAGATTCCATACCACAAGGTGGATGTGCATGTGTTGGAGTCGGCAGACGAAGCATAATTGTAAAGAATATGTGAATTATAGAAAAAGTGCTTGACAAATTCCCCTCTGCACCCTATAATATAAGTATCCTTTCTTAAAATTTTTTTCATAAAAATCCCCTTACTAAAACACCCATCTGTGCAAACGGATGGGTGTTTTACTTTTCTTCGATTCTATTGCTTTTTGCTCGCTTTTTCTTTGAAATTCTACGAAATTCTGTGAAATATCACAAAAATGCAAAGAAATTCATTCCCATCTTGCAAAAACGGAACGGATATGGTATAATGAAAGACAATACATAGTGGGGAATTCTGTGAGACTGCTGTGTATCGGTTTTGTTTTGAGCGATCAAAGATCATTCTGTGTTAGGAGGATATGAAAAGTGGATTTCGTGAAAAAGGGAAAAAAAGTAACCGTCATTGGTGCTGGTAATGTTGGTGCTTCCATCGCATTTACCCTTGCAATTAAGGGACTTTGTTCTGAATTGCTGCTGGTAGATATCAATAAGCCGAAGGCAAAGGGTGAAGCAATGGATATTATGCAGGGTACTGCATTTTGTCCGGCAGTTGACGTGCGGGATGGCGATTATGCAGATGCAGTCAATTCCGATCTGGTTATCATCACCGTTGGTATCGCAAGAAAGCCGGGTCAGACCAGAATTGACCTGTGCAAGACCAATGCAAAGATTATGGCATCTGTTATGCCGGAAATTACAAAGTATGCACCGAATGCTTGCTACATCATTGTAAGCAATCCGGTTGACGTTTTGACTTATGAAGCCATTCAGGTTTCCGGTCTGAATCCGAAGCACGTATTCGGTTCTGGTACGGTTCTGGACTCTTCTCGTCTGCGGACATGTCTGGCAGATCACGCAAACCTGAACATCAAGAATATTCATGCTTATGTATTTGGAGAACACGGCGATTCTTCTATGATTCCGTGGTCGCTGTCTTCTATCGATGGTATGAAGTTCGATGATTACTGTGCACACATCGACAATCTGGGCGATAAGGATGCAATCGAACAGGAAGTTCGTGCTGGTGGTGCAGAAGTCATCAAGTGCAAGGGTGCAACCTATTATGCGATCGCACTGTCTGTCAGCCAGATTGCAGAAGCAATCCTGCGGGATACCAAGATGATTCTGACTGTTTCCACATTGCAGGACGGCAGCCGTTATGGCGTTAAGGATGTTTGCCTGAGCTTGCCTTGCGTAGTTGGTGCAAACGGAATTGAACGGGAAATCACACCGCCGCTGCTGCCGGAAGAAGAAGAAGCTGTTCGCAAGAGTGCAGCTGCTCTCCGGGAAGTAATTGACGCAATGAAAGCAGAATAATCAACGCTGTTCTTCATACGCTAATTGCAGTGGGTGAAACCGCAATAATTTGAAAAGAGTGAATACGGGCAGCGGCAATTTTGCTGCTGCCCGTATTTTGTGCGATGGCGAAAACCGGTTATTTCCGGAATCAAATGTAATTTGTAAAACGAAGGGAAGTTTTCAAAATGGATTACGCAAAAGAATCTTTGAAGCTGCATTACGACTGGCAGGGCAAGTTTGAAATTGCACTGCGTGCACCGCTGGAAACCTCAGACGATTTGTCTTTGGCATATACCCCGGGTGTTGCACAGCCTTGTCTGGAAATCCAGAAGGATGTTGACCTGAGCTATAAGCTGACCAGAAGAGGCAACCTCGTTGCTGTTGTGACCGATGGTACTGCTGTTCTGGGTCTGGGCGACATTGGCCCGGAAGCAGGTATGCCGGTTATGGAAGGTAAGTGTGCCCTGTTCAAGAAGTTCGGTAATGTAGATGCGATTCCGCTGTGCATTCGCTCCAAGGATGTAGACGATATTGTGAATACTGTTCGTCTGCTCGCTGGCAGCTTCGGCGGTATCAACCTTGAAGATATTTCCGCACCTCGTTGCTTTGAAATTGAAGAAAAGCTGAAGGAATGCTGCGATATTCCGATTTTCCACGATGACCAGCATGGTACTGCCGTTGTAACACTGGCAGCCATGATGAACGCTCTGAAGCTGACTGGCAAGAACCTGAAGGATGTCAAGGTTGTCACCAGCGGTGCTGGTGCAGCAGGGATTGCGATTATCCGCCTGCTGATTGCAATGGGTCTCGACCCGCATCATGTCATTCTCTGTGACCGGAAGGGTGCAATCTATGAAGGCAGAGAAGGTCTGAACAAGGAAAAGGAACAGATGGCAAAGATTACAAATAGCGGTCATAAGGCTGGTTCTTTGGCAGATGTTCTGGTTGGTGCAGATGTTTTCATCGGTGTTTCTGCTCCGAACTGCGTAACACCGGAAATGGTAAAGAGCATGGCTGAAAAGCCGATTCTGTTCCCGATGGCAAATCCGACACCGGAAATCATGCCGGAAGAAGCACTGGCAGCTGGTGCATATTGCGTTGGTACTGGTAGAAGTGACTTCCCGAACCAGATTAACAATGTTCTGGCATTCCCGGGCATCTTCCGTGGTGCACTGGATGTACACGCAAAGGAAATCAACGATGCTATGAAGATTGCTGCTGCAAAGGCAATTGCATCCTTCGTAACAGATGAAAAGCTTTGTCCGGAATATATCATTCCGAGTGCATTGGAAAAGGGTGTTGCAGAAGCAGTTGCAGCTGCGGTTGCACAGGCTGCAAAAGACACCGGCGTTGCAAGAATCTAACGGAATCAAAAACAATTACGAGGGGGGAAAGACGGCATCCGTTGTCTTTCCCCTTTTTGTAAATGGGCATGAAAATGAAACGAAAACAACTTTGGAAACCGTTGCTGGGTTTGGCAATGATGGGAACGGCGGTGGTCGTTTTAGCTGTGCAGAGCTTCGCCGAGCAGGATACCATTCCGGCGATTACATGGGTTACAACTGCTTCGGGGGAGTCAGCAGAATCCGAACCGCAAACTGAACCGCTGGAAACAGAAGCGGATTCTGAAAATGCAAATCGACAGCCTGTTTTTGACTGGGACAAGCCTACAAAAGCAGAAACCACTACAAAATCAGCAGGTTCTACAACTGCTCCAGTAAGACAAACAGAACCAGCACAGCCAGATGCAGCGGAATTGGCGTTCCCAGAAGAAGCTGAGCCGGAGATTTCTTATCCATTGGATTTGAATGCGGCAACAGCGGAAGAACTGGAAACGCTGCCGGGTGTTGGTGCAATTTTAGCGGAGCGGATTGTTTCTTATCGGGAGGCAGTCGGCGGATTTCAGACATTGGAAGAGTTACAGCAAGTCAATGGAATCGGAAGTGGAATCTATTCCCAAATTGCCCCATACCTATTTATAATAGGAGAACTGCAAACGATTTCACCCGAACTGGATACACAGCCATCAGAATCATCAGAGCCGACGATGCCAGAGGAGAAAACGGCATCGGATTCAGAATCCATTCCCCATCTGGACATCAACACCGCTACGGCAGAGGATTTTCAAAAGTTGCCGAACGTCACACAGGAACAGGCGGAAGCCATTGTTCGGCTGCGGACACAGATTCAGTATTTTCAGAATATTTATGAACTGCTCTATGCGGACGGCATGACAGACCGGCTTTTTCTTTCGATTCGGGACTATTTGTATGTAAGTTTTGCTTAAAATGGGAGGATTCTCAAAAACCTGCACAAATATGATTTAACCGTTTTGTAACCTTTTCTGAAAACGCCCCCTATTTTTTGTGGAACTCATACAAAAAAGTGGACATTTATTTGTTTGAAATCCCTAAAAAAAATGAAAGAATGGTTTTTATCATTGACAATCCCCGAAAATTGTTGTATATTTAGTGTATCAAAAGGGGCTTTTATGCACGCCTTGCCATGGGGGACAGGCGGTAAATGACCCTTGCTGCTTATCTTGTTCTGGTTGTTCGGAACAAGGTAATATATTTAAGGAGGAAATTTCCAATGAACAAATTAACAAGAACTTTGGCATTGCTGGCTGCTCTGGCTATGACTGCAACTGCATTCGTAGGTTGCGGTGACGACAAGGATTCTTCTTCCAGCTCTGCTGCTACTACTGTAGCTGAAGAGTCCAGCGAAGAAACATCTGCTGCTGAAGAATCCAGCGAAGAAACATCTGCTGCTGAAGAATCCAGCGAAGAATCTTCTGACAGCGATGCAACTGCAAGCACTGAACTGGGTGCAGTTTCTATGCCGGATACCGGTGATGCACTGACCGTTCTGTGCTGGACTGACACTGACCTGAACGCTATGATCCCGGTTGTTGAAAAGGCATATCCGGACATGGCTGGCAAGATCAAGTATCAGAACGTAGGTTCTGCTGGTACAGAAGCTATGGAACAGTATCTGACATACTTCTCTTCTGGTTCTGACGTTGACCTGTACATCTGCGATGCAGACTGGGTTCTGTCTTATGAAAACAACGATGAAAACTCTGCTCCGCTGGAAAGCGTTGGTATCACTGCTGATATGTACAGCGATGCTTACAGCTACACCGTAGCAATGGGTACCGATCAGAACGGCGTTCTGAAGGGTGCTTCTTGGCAGGCAGCAGCAGGTGGTTACTGCTACAGAACCGACCTGGCTGAACAGTACCTGGGTGTAAAAACTCCGGAAGAAATGCAGGCTAAGGTAGCTGACTGGGATACATTCTGGGCAACTGCTAAGGAAGTATACGATGCATCTGGCAACAAGACTGCTATGGCTGATACCCTGGGCGGCGTTTGGAGAGCTTACTCCGCTGGTAACAGAAGCACTGCATGGGTTCAGGATGGTAAGATCACTGCTGACAACGCAAAGGCTTGCCTGGGCGACTTCATCAACATGGCTAAGACCAACTATGATGCTGGTTACATCGGCACTGTAGATCAGTGGACAGATGACTGGTATGCAATTGGTCAGGCTGACGGTGCAATGGCTGACGCTACCATGGGTTACTTCTTCCCGTCTTGGTCTCTGGCAGCTGGCGGTCAGCTGGAATCTGCTGAAGGCGGCGAAAGCGGTTCTACATATGGTAAGTATGCAATCACAGAAGGCCCGACCGGCTGGTTCTGGGGCGGTTCTTGGATCTGCGTAAGCCCGAACTGCGACAATGGTACCTTCGCTGGTCAGTTCATCAAGGCTATGACTGTTGATGACGCTACCATGAAGGAATATTGCGAAAGCCACAGCGACTTCGTTAACAACAAGTCTGTTATGAAGGAAGTTGTAGAAGGCGGCAAGAACAGCAACCCGCTGTTCAAGGATGGTCAGGATCAGTTCGCTGTTCTGTACGATTCTGCTGATGCAATCGACCTCGACGGTATCGCAACTCAGTATGACGGCACCATCAACTCCAAGCTGCAGGATGCTGTAACTGCTTACTGCACAGGTGATCTGGCAGACGAACAGGCTTGCTACGATGAATTCCTCGACACTGTAGCATCTGCTATTTCTGACATCACTGTTGAATAAGCTGAATAGCCAAATTTGACACGATCAAATATAATCGCCTACGGGGTAGTTCTATCCCGTAGGCATATATTTGTCATTATCTCTTTACGATTATCTATTCTTACTATTTTACTTAATTTTTGAGAGGGTGTGTTTTATGGCATCAGCTGCACAAAGAAGAATTAAATCAATCAGCTACGCCAAGTATGGATATTTTTTCATTGCACCATTTTTCCTTGTATACGCTTTCTTCCAGATCTGGCCACTGATCAACACCTTTATCTTGAGTGTATACGGAAATGGTTCTGAAGGGGATACCTTCGTTGGTTTGCAGAATTTCCAGACATTGCTGTTCGGTGGCGATGACCGTTCCGCACGTCGGATTCATGCAGAATTTGTCCGTGACTTTGGAAACACTTTGATTCTTTGGATTGGTAACTTCATCCCGCAGATTCTCCTGTCCCTGTTGCTTGCTGTTTGGTTCACAGATTCCAAGCTGCACATTCCGGGTCAGGGCTTCTTTAAGGTTGTTATGTACCTGCCGAATATCATCACCGCTGTATCTGTTGCAGCGTTGTTCATGCGTTTCTTCTCCAACTCCAACATGTGTTTGGTAAACGGCTTGTTGACATCCGCTGGAAAAGATGCCTTCATGTTTGAAGACAATGCGGCGTGGTCACGAGCAATCGTTATGTTTATTCAGACATGGTTGTGGTTTGGTAATACCATGATTATGATGATGTCTGGTATTTTGGGTATTAACCCGTCCCTGTTCGAAGCTGCTGCAATCGACGGTGCGACAAGTGGTCAGGTACTCCGCAAGGTAACTCTGCCGTTGCTGCGTCCGATGGTTGTTTACACCTTGATCACTTCCATGATCGGTGGTTTGCAGATGTTCGATATTCCGTTCTTGTTCCACACCAAGAGATCAACCATCAACAAGTATCTGGAAACAGCTGCTGTATTCGTATATAAGAACTTCCGTACCAGTGAAGATAAGGTACAGTATGGTTATGCCGGTGCGGCTTCCATCATCCTCTTTATCATCACTGCAATTCTGGGTATTATCGTATTCCGGATGAACCGGGATGCTGATGAAGCTCGGAAGAAGAAGGAACGGAAGGAACTCGTTAAGGCTTATAAGCGGGAACAGAAGCTGGCAAAGATGGGAGGCGTGGACTAATGGAACAAGTTGGTGTAAAGGATAATTACAGACTGGTACAGAACTTAAAGTCCGCTGGATGCTTCATCGTTTGCATTCTGTTGACATTGGTTTGTTTAGTACCGTTGTACTTGATGATTGTAAATGCTTGCCGTGGTCATAATGCCATCCTGCAGTCGCCGGTATCGCTGATTCCGGGCAGCAACTTTGTTGAAAACATGAAGAATATCACCACACAGTCTCCGCAGTGGAATCTGTTTCGTGGTTATCGGAACAGCTTGATTATCGCAGCTGGTTCTACGATTTTGACCGTATTCTTCTCTGCAATGACTGCATACGGTTTGACTGTTTATCAGTTCAAGGTTCGTGATGGTGCTTACACGCTCATTCTTGCCGTTATGATGATTCCGATTCAGGTAACTTCTACCGGTTTCGTACAGTTCATGGTTGGTACACTGGGCTTGGCAGACTCCTTCATTCCGCTGATCGTTCCGGCAATTGCCGCTCCGGCAATCGTATTCTATATGCGTCAATACATGAAGTCCTCCTTCCCGTTGGACATCGTAGAAGCCGCTAGAATCGACGGATGCAGCGAATTCAGAACCTTTATTTCCATTGCAATTCCGATGATGAAGCCGGCAATTGCAGTACAGGCAATCTTTGCATTTGTACAGAACTGGAACAACTACTATACACAGAACATGATCTTGATCTCGAATGACAAGATGATCACCATGCCGATGATGGTACAGAAGGTACTGGGTCAGGATAAGAAGATTGACCTTGGTGCACAGTACGCAGCAGTTGCATTGTCTGTTATTCCGATTATTGTCATTTATGTTTGCTTGTCTCGGTTCATCGTTGGTGGCGTTGCCCTCGGCGGTGTAAAGGAATAATCAAACATTTCTATGTAGTACAACAAAAAGCACTGTGGATTTTCCGCAGTGCTTTTCTTTTGCTTGGATGCATGACGCTATAAAAATAGGCAGTCGGGAAATACTTCCCAGCTGCCTATTTTTTATGAGATTGCTTGTATGCTTTACACTAAGTTGTGTTGTAATTTTGCAGCATGCAGCGTATTTTTCATCAGCATTGCGATGGTCATAGGGCCAACACCGCCCGGAACAGGTGTGATGTATCCAGCTTTTGGCTCTACCGAATCAAAGTCCACATCGCCGCAAAGCTTTCCATCTTCCATGCGGTTGATGCCAACATCAATGACAATTGCCCCTTCTTTCACCATGTCCGCAGTGACAAACTTCGGCTTGCCGATGGCAACTACCAGAATATCTGCACTGGCTGCCAGTTCTTTCAGATTCTTCGTGCGAGAATGGCAGATGGTAACCGTTCCATTCTTTTGCAGCAGCAGCATTGCCATTGGTTTTCCAACGATGTTGCTTCTGCCGATGACAACGCACTGCTTGCCACTGATGTCAACGCCTGTGCTTGCAATCAGTTCCATGATACCAGCAGGCGTGCACGGCAGGAAATCATAGTCACCAATCATAATCTTTCCGACATTCACCGGATGGAATGCATCAACATCTTTCAGCGGAGAAATGGCATGAATCACAGCCTGTTCATCAATATGTTCCGGCAACGGTAACTGCACCAGAATGCCGTTGACCTTGTTATCTTTGTTCAAAACACCAATCAAATCTAGCAACTGTTCCTGCGTTGCATTTTCATTCATGCGGTATTCGTACGGATGAAATCCGACTTCCTCGCAGGCACGCTGCTTGTTACGAACATAAACTTGAGATGCTGGGTCATTGCCCACCAAAATAACTGCCAGACCCGGCACGATGCCATGATTTTCTCGTAGTTCTTCGGTTTCCTTTTTGACCTCGTTTCGTACCTTTACCGATACGATTTTTCCACTAATCAATTTCGCCATGATGAAACGTCCTCCTATCCTCTCTCATTCATCATTTATCGTTTTCTTCTGGAGCATCTGTTTTTGCTTCGGAAGTTTCTTCCGGCTCAGAGGTTTCGTCCTCTGGCTCTTTTGCAGAATCCAACGCCACCGAGGCAGCAGCTTTTTTGCCGGATGCTTCTCGTTTGGCATCCAGTTCCGCCATCATCTGTTTGCAGGCTTCTGTGTTGCAGTAAAGCTGATAGTCCGAGCCCATCCGGCGAACCCGTCCGCCGATTACCAGCAGCAGAATCACAGACACTACCACGCAAATTCCAGCAATCAGCTGTGAAATTCGCATGTTTCCAATCACCAAACTATCTACTCGCAGCCCCTCAATGAAGAATCGCCCTAAACCATACCAACCAATGTACATGATAAAAATTTGCCCGTCAAACTTCCGGAATTTTTTTCCGCAGATGGCAAGTACGACAAACCCCAGCAAGCACCAGAACGATTCATATAAGAAACATGGATGTACTGGCGTTGCAGCATCCATAGTCTTTCCGAAATTCTGACAAAAGTTGGTTGTCGGATAGACGTTGGTAATCCAATTCTGAATCGTTCCGCCAGTCATGCCGAAAATCGAGTTTGTGTTGCAGCCGAATGCTTCTTGATTGAAGAAGTTTCCCCAACGTCCGATTCCTTGCCCCAGCAGAAAACCAGCTCCACAGAGGTCTAACAGCGGCAGCAACCGTACTTTTCGGATTTTTGCAATGATACATCCAACGACTAACGCCCCAATCAGTCCGCCATAGATGGCAAGCCCACCTTGTCGCAGGTTGAAAATTCGTTTCCAGTCGCCAGCGTAGTTGTCCCATTCTAAGATGACATAATAGGCTCTTGCTCCAACAATCGCCCCGATGATGCCACCGATGATGGCATCGATAGCACGATCAGGGTGAATGCCGTAGGAACGCATGTTG
>ENA-ORNR01003877-ORNR01003877.1-human-gut-metagenome-genome-assembly--contig:-NODE-3877-length-10821-cov-2.801505_pt1 | contig 10821 bp, 11 predicted proteins | sample MGYA00242114_ERZ509020 | MGnify/ENA primary metagenome ERZ509020 (study PRJEB26280, sample SAMEA2338758) | human gut metagenome | biome: human gut; feature: human-associated habitat; material: faeces...
GTGTACCTATTGTATTTGCAATCAATAAGGTGGATAAACCGACTGCAAATCCGGATAAGATTAAAGAAGAACTGGCTGCGATGAATTACCTTGTTGAAGAATGGGGTGGTAAGTATCAGTCACAAGATATCTCTGCCAAGAAAGGTATGGGAGTGGAAGATTTGTTGGAAAAGGTATTGCTGGAAGCCGAAATGCTCGACTTGAAGGCAAACCCGAACCGTAACGCTACGGGATCTATTATCGAGTCTTCACTTGACAAGGGACGTGGTTATGTAGCTACGGTATTGGTATCTAACGGTACTTTGAAAGTCGGAGATATCGTATTGGCCGGAACTAGCTATGGTCGTGTGAAGGCTATGTTCAATGAACGTAATCAACGCATCAAAGAAGCGGGTCCTGCTGAACCGGCATTGATTCTGGGATTGAACGGTGCTCCTGCTGCCGGTGACACTTTCCATGTGGTAGAAAGCGACCAGGAAGCTCGTGAAATCACCAACAAACGTGAACAGTTGGCTCGTGAACAAGGCTTGCGTACGCAGAAGATTCTTACTTTGGATGAATTGGGTCGTCGTATCGCTTTGGGTAACTTCCAGGAATTGAATATTATCGTTAAGGGTGACGTGGATGGTTCTGTGGAAGCATTGAGCGACTCGTTGATCAAGTTGTCTACTGAACAGATCCAGGTAAATGTGATTCATAAAGGCGTGGGTGCTATCTCCGAATCGGATGTATCATTGGCTGCTGCTTCGGATGCGATTATCGTCGGATTCCAGGTACGTCCTTCGGGTGCTGCCGCTAAGATGGCTGAACAGGAAGGTGTCGATATCCGTAAGTACTCTGTCATCTACGATGCAATTGAAGAGGTGAAGTCTGCTATGGAAGGTATGTTGGCGCCGGAAGTGAAGGAGCAGGTGACTGCTACTATCGAAATCCGCGAGGTGTTCAATATCACGAAAGTAGGTTTGGTAGCCGGTGCAATGGTGAAAACCGGAAAGGTGAAACGAAGCGACAAGGCTCGTCTGATTCGCGACGGTATCGTAATCTTTACCGGGAATATCAATGCGCTGAAACGCTTCAAGGACGATGTGAAGGAAGTAGGTACAAACTTTGAGTGTGGTATCAGCTTAGTGAACTGCAACGACATGGAGGTAGGCGATATGATCGAGGCATTCGAAGAAATAGAAGTGAAACAGACATTATAATTTGTACTGAATTAAGAATAAACGGAGGCACAGAGTGAATTATAACTCCGTGCCTCTTTTTTCTTTTTATAGAGAAATATGGCAACGATTGATATTATTATCCTTATTATAATAGGTGCAGGCGCAATAGTAGGCTTTATGAAAGGCTTTATTCGTCAGTTGGCTTCTATACTGGGATTAATAGTCGGTTTGCTGGCGGCGAAGGCTTTGTATACCACTTTAGCGGAAAAGCTTTGTCCAACGGTGACTGATTCGATGACTGTTGCACAGGTATTGGCTTTTATTATCATCTGGATAGCCGTTCCACTGATATTCTTTGCTCCTTTCCCTGCTCCGTCTCAGCATATCTTTCAAATAGTTTCGGATTACCATGACCGTTTTCCGCTTTCCTTCAAACTGCGTTATTTTTGCAAAATTCATTTCTTTGCTTTTTTTATCGGAACCTCCATATAATCTATACTGCTCCCCATCCAGATACGCCATAATGACCTCTGCCAACACCATTGGCTTTGTATGCACTTTCCCATCTTCGCACACATCCCCATAAGCATCCCAGCATTTGCTTCCCCCACTCAACTTCTCCAACTGCAAATGCCCGTCCTTTGGAAGTATCTTTTCCAGCTCGATTATAATATCCAGCCCTTCATCCGACTCTAAGGCTTTGATTCCCCAGCATCCCATTTCCAAACCTCCTGATATCGTTTTTATTTTACCGTGATTGCCTGCACCACAGACCGGGTCAGGTTTATCGCCCCCTGCGCCGCATAAAATGCCCCCGTTACATTAGCCCTCGTTGTTGTATCCAGCCCAAACTGCCCTGCGATCCGGGGGACTTCCCCTGCCGATAACATCAGCCCCATCCCCAACAGCGCATGGTCCTTTACTGCCATCAGCCCTGCCGTCAGGATCACTGCCTGCAAAAAAGCTGTCAGGCACAGCCCTACCACCTGCTTGCACCAGCTGATAAATCCATCTGTATATCCCCGCGGGACACTGAACAGATAAAGGCTTCCAACAGAAATCTGGATGAGAAGGATGCCTCCCCTTTTTAAATTTGCAAAAAACACCTTTATGACCGCATATCCCATCAAGATCAAAAGGAATATCATTAAAATCGGGCTGTCTACTGCAGATATCCCGCCAAACACGCCCGACACAGCTGCTTCCTGCCAGGTCCCGGCATCCTTTAGCGAGGAAAGTATCCGCTGCGCCGCCTCCCCAAATGTCTCCCCGGAACCGCTCAGGCCACGCGTCAGACTTGCCTGCAGCGATACACACAGGCGGTACAGCTCCACCGGCACGGTCGAAAACAAGCTTGCCGCAAAAAAGCCCTTCAACGCATTTACCCCAGTTTCCCGTATGCTCCCTCTTCCATTTTGATACTCTATCCCACACTCAAACCCTGCTACCACAAGACCTGTCACATACAAAGCCCATGCCAGACAGGAAAAAAACATTACGATTGCCTGTACCCATTCCATTTCAAACAGGTCTGCCCCCATATTTCCCATCTGAGCAAAAAAGCTTCCCAAAAATCCTACGATCTGTCCATAGACCCAGTCCGTAATCTGCCCCAGGACCGTGTCCGCAACAAAATCCCATATAAACATCTGCCGCTCCCCTGTCCCTTTTTATCAGATTCCGAGTATCTTCCATACATACATCGGCGCAGTCAGCATCAGCACAAGACACACAAATAAGATAGCGGGCGGCGCCCAGTCAAACTGCCCGTGTTTGCGGTAATCAAAATATGCTGTCCCCAGCTTCCCGAAAAAGAAAACTGCCAGGATCATATCTATCGCCGGGAACACCACGTTGTCCACCACAGTTTTTATCTGCCCTGCCGCACTGCTCCATGTTTCCTCGATCACGCCCGCCACATTTGCTTCCTTTGCACACACGGGGAACGCCATCATCCCTGCCGCCAGCATGACAGCCCCCAGTAAACACACGACTTTTTTTGTTTTCTGCATTTAAAATCTCCCTTCTTTTTCATCTCCACGGATTCTGGGGCGCGATATGCCAGTCTTCCCATAGGTTCCCCTGTATCTGCAAGGTATCCGTCAGATTCCTGGCAAGCATCCCCGCCGGAGTCCAACAATCCATCAGCCATGTATATGGCGTATAACTTCCATCCGGATACCAGATTGGAGTAAAATGGGTCCTCCCCCTGTAAGTGCTGTAGCTGTTTTCAAAAAATTCATGGGTCATGCCATAGCCATCCCCCATGCGCTCTAATAATCTCCAGAAGGTTTTATATCCGAATTCCGGGAAATAGGTGACTGCATTCTGCGCAGGGGTTACCGCATCCGGCTGGTCTGTCTGCACAGAAGTCATGACCCTTTCATGAAACCCGTATCCTGATTTCATCGTTTTCCCATTTGCAGTCGGGGATTTTTCATCCCCCCAAAGCTCCATAGATGCACTCAGGCTGGCAGAATGACGTTCCAGCAAAAACTCCCACCAGCCTTCGTCAACCCAATATCCCTCTTCCTCTGCCTCCGGTGTCTCATGCCAGACCCATTCTGCCTTCCACCACGGCTTCCACACACTCCATCCTGTCGTTGTTGCTTCACTCCGATAAGGTATCTGCACAGCCTGAAAGCTATCGTTTCTATCGTCCGCATTCGGGTCCGGAGGGGGATTTTTCCCAAGCTCTGTAATCCTTGCCGTAATGATCCCTTTTTCTGCAGTTCCGCCTCCCTCTACCGTTACAGGGATTTCCATGACCTGCTCCTCTTTTGGCGTTGTCCATCGTACCCATGCCAGCTGTTCCTCCCCTTCCGGATAATAGACATTTTCTACCCTGTAATCACGCCCACCTATCTGAAATGTCACAGTTACCGGATGCTCCGGGTCGCTCTGTCCCCCCTTGATCCGGACAGACGTGATGACTTCTGTATTTGTCCGGTATTCATAGTCATAGCTCGCTACTTCCGGTCCTTCCGGCAGGATATCCTGAAACCGGACAATCCCAAGCCCAAGGCTGCTTTTTATTTCTTCATCCGATACCGTCTGGTCCGTGCTCTTTCCCCACGCCGGATATCCTAAATCCCCTGTTTCCAAAAACATGGACAGCGGAAGGTTTTTATGCGTAAAAGATACCATCCGCTTCCGCAGCCCGCCGCTTAGTTTCTCATCATAAAGCGCAGCTTCCGTAGCGGTCGTTGCGATCATGCTCCCCTGAAAACGGTAATAACCGACCGGCTCTAAAAGCAGCTTATATCCCCCGCTTACCAACACTTCAAAGTCCATCCCGGTCAAACCTGCGATACTCCTGATGACCTGTTCATCCGTAAAATAATTTTTGATCGCTTCGATATTGGCAGCACCATTGCTTTGAGAACTGATAATCTTAGGCAGTGCCTGCGCAGGGTTCACATATTCATAAGTGCCTGTATCCACTGACAGGGCAGTTCCTCCAGAATAAGAAAGTTTACATACCTTCCCGAAAGAGTAATCTATTTTCGGTTTTTTGTTTGTCAGGTCGACCGGCCTTGTGACCGGCTCCCTGCCCTCTGCCCGGACCACCGTCACACGCACCCCGTCATTGCCCGGCGACCACACATTCTGGCTGCTCCCCTGCCCCATGCTTCCCCCGCCGCCGTCCACATTTCCATCCCCCACTGCCTTCACTGGAATGGCACACAGCCAGCAACAAAGGAACACAGCACATAAAATCCTCCATTTTCCTTTCACCGCTTTCCTCCCATATACGAAAAAAACACCGCTCTATGCGGTGCTTTTCCCCATGATGTTTAATCCATCACGCCTATCTTATTTCCGTTTTCATACATATCCTGCGCGACAGTTCCCGAGCTGCCGCCGCCCTCATTTTCCACCCAGCCAAAGCCCGGTATAAAAATCTGTCCACCATCCGTGTCGCCCGCCTGAGGTTCCTCCTGCCCCGTTGTTTCCCCCGGTGCATTTTCTCCCGGCTGCTGATCCGGGTTTTTTAACGCCTCCTCCGGCACCTCCGGTTTTTTCACATCCAGCTGGATGCTTTGCACAGTGTCCTTCTCCTGTCCGTCATCCGCCCCATTCTCCAAGCCATCCTGTGCTGTCTCTCCCGATTCGGTTTCCGATTCTGTTTCAGCCTGCAGGCTCTCCGGTTCTGTCTCCACTATCCCATCCCCGTTTTGCGCCCCTTGCCCTTTTTCTTCCTCCTGTTCCATATCCACCGTTATCTCTGTAACTTCCCCGGTTTCTGCCTCAAACCGTTCCTCCGGCACAGCTTCCGGCTTTAGCTGGAACCAGATTGCCACCAAAAGCCCTGCACACAATAAAATGCCTCCTAAAACCAGAAGATACCTTTTTGCCTTTTCTGTCAGTTTCATCTCTCTTCCTCCATATTTATCCATTGTTCCCCTGACCACAACATACTATAAACGGTCCGCAAAGTCTATCACTACCTAAAAAACCTCCGTATATCCTGCCTGAACTTTCAACTCCATCTCAAGCGGTAATAACATTTTCCCTAAAAAACGCACCGGGGCTTCCATCCGGATTATTCCCTCCGCTTCAAAACGCTGTGTCCCCGACGGGTCTGATGGCGCAAACGGTGCATTCCGTATCGTAACTTCCAGCCCATCCAGCGCAAATTCTTCTGTCTGTCCATCCCCCATATATTTGAAACGCCTGCCGCCATCCAGCTGTGTCCCAAGTATTCTGTCCAGCTGTCCGTACACATCCCCCGTATCCAACGTTTCTTCCCAGGCATCCTCCCCAAAGGGCTGATAACTTCCGGAATATCCCTCCCGCACACCATGATAGACCCCTGCATAATTATCATTTACCACGGAGATGATCGCATCTTCCAATGCATCCCTTACTCCGACTGCAATAATCTGGAGCCGGAAATACTCGCTGATTCCGCAAAAAATGACCAATAACGCCAACGTTACCGCTGCCGCCATCGGAACTCCTGAACCGCCCTTCCCCTTAAGGCATTCTATCGTCCTGCACACCAGTCCTCTTATCTTTTCTTTCCGTCCGCCTTTTATTTCCAATACACCTCCGATTTCCCTGACGCCTCTGCCCGCAATGTGACCGGGAACGAACCAAATTTTCCAAACAGACCGATATTTGTTTCATAGGTGAGCGTTACGGATACATCCTTATTTAGCTGTATCCGCCCCTCCTGCGACCATGAGATATCCGGTTCCAGACCTGTTTTTTCAATCAGGCTTTCCTCCCGACGGTCGGTTTCTGCCCCCACCCGACCTGATATTTCCGCTTCCAGCATCAGCGGAATGTTCTGTAGCATACCGGCACCTGCTCTGTAGCAAACACATCCAGCTGCTGTTTTTTTACAAACACCGGGAGTACCTGCACACACAGCGCCAGCACCAGCATCCCGCACAGGACCAGAACGACCATATCCACATATCCTTCCCCGCTCCGGTCCCGCCACAGCCGTTTCCACCGTTTTCCCATCTTTCCCCTTCTTTCTTTAAAACATCCCGCCCAGATTCTCTATTGCCACATAACAGATGATCGTAAGATATGTGAGCAAAAAACACATCAGCATCACAAAGGAAAACACCCTTATCTTAGGCGGTATCTTCTGCGCCTCTGCCTTTAACCTCTGCAGTTCGATCTGCTTAAAATCATGGGACAGCATCTGAAAATACACAGCACTGTCATCCCCGCGCAGCACCCCTATCAGCCCCCTTACCACATCCGACAGCATCGGGGAGTTGATTCTTGATTCAAAACGTGTTAATGCAGCTTCATAGTTAGAGGACCTCATATCCGCTATCAGGATATCCAGCTCACCTGAAAGGCTCTCTCCCGCATTCATGCGAAACCGCTCCAGCATCCCGACCACATTCCTGCCTGATTTTAATTCCTGTTCGATCGTTGCGACCAGCCGCGGAAGCTGCGCTTCAATCTCATCCCGCTTTGCTTTCAACCGTTCGTCGGCCTTTTGCATCTCCTGAAAGTATAGCAGCACCGCCAAAATGACGATTACCGGGGTTAAGAGCGGAACAAAAAGCACACAGGGGATGGTACCCAATAATACTGCCCCTGTCTTTACAAGGGCATACGCCTGATAGACTTCCGGGGAAAGGTTCATTCCCCCTGCCTTTAATATCCGGTCCAGCCTCCCTCTCCGGTATGCTTCCATATGGATATATTTTGACAGATACACTGCCGCTGACATCAGACAGGCTTCTATGGTCTTTACCGTCTTTTTTTCCTGCCGAACCGTCCCCAGCATCGCCCGCGCCGTCCTGAGCGTCGGGAGCCTTAAAAAAGAGCTTGCCAGAAAAAACAGCCCCATCGCCAGAAATACACCAAATAAAAAAAGAAGAACTGTCACTGGTATTACCTCCTGTACTCGATCGGACGGGTCAGTTTCACTACAAAACCCGCTGAAATAAAAATTGCTGCCGCTGTCCCTGCAAGGATGACCTGCCCCAGGACAGTATGCATCAGCACTCCGTACCACTCTTTATTTAACAGATACATCAGCGGGATATTCCCAACCACAAAGATGACCATGATCAGAAACTCCTTTCTCGGCTCTGCGATGAGGTATTCCAGCTCTGCGTTTACATTACGCATATCGGATAATTTTGACACGATCGGTACAAGCGTCGTTTTCAGGCTGCGGTCTCTCTGACAGTCGCTGAGAGCATCACACCATTCCCCGAACACCTCATTATCAATCCGTCTTTTCATCGTATGCAGTGCTGCGTCAATATCCGGGTCCACCATCCGCACCTGCATCAGAAACGCTCCAAACACTTCTGATACCGGCGGGTTCAGATACGAAATATTTTCTTCTACTGCCGTCACGATGTCCTCCGTCCTAAGGTATGCCGTCGTTATCACGGACAACGCTGTTTCCAGCTCCGCCGATACATCCCTTTTGTAATGGTGCGCGGTCAGCTTCACATACCAGAACGGGAGAAACAAAAATCCTGACGCCAAAACCGGGGCTAAGAGCAAACTCCCCAAAAGCCCTGCCAAGACCGCCCCGATCAAAAACAGTATGAGCGAAACGGCGCACACCATTGAAAACCGTTCCCCCCGCCCGGTCAATTCAAGCACTTCCTGTGCTTCCAGAATCTCCCGGCGCAGGATTCCCTTCTTTCGTTTCCCTGTCGATTCCCTGATTTTTTCCCTGATCCCCTGTCTGGGATGGATAAACGAATCAAACAGCCCCTCTGTAAATTCTGATATATTGAGATTCAGAAGCAAAAAAAGCCCTGTTACCAGCCCTGCACAGGCAAGCGTTTCTATTGCGATCATTTTTTCTGTCCCTTCCTTCCATTCAACGGTGCAGCAAGCCGCACCAACATCTCCTGCGGCATCCCATTCTCCATCAGCCGCCTCCTAAGGCTATCCGAAATGGCATTGACCCTCCGGTGGCTGCCTTTTACAATAAATTTCCCGTTTTCGATCCGGTTCTCCTCAATCTGATACTCAAATAATGGCCGGAAGCTCCGTGTCCCGTCCGGAAGTATCTCGCATTCCATGATCTCCATTAAACGCCTTTCCTTGTTTTCCAGCTGCTTACAGAACGCAACGATCGGATACGCTTCCGTCACAAAACCCATCAACGTTTCATCCCGCATCTCCACTGCACGCTTACACAGGGAAACCATCCGGCGGTATGTCGCATCACAGCTCATGGAATGGATCGTCGTCACGACCGCCACTCCCGTCCGTGCCGCTTCCTGCGCCGCATTTGCCTCCGGTCCCCTCATTTCCCCGACTACGATAATATCCGGATTAAACCGAAGGGCCATATCGAGCAGCGCCGTCTGGTCAATCCTCTGCCTCTCATTTTCACTGTCACGGGTCAGGGTATGGATTACGGAATTTACCACCCGTCCCTCTTTTCTGCGTACCAAAGCCAGCTCCCTCGAACCGTTCTCGATGCTGTAAATACGCTTATTGTCCGGTATGGTTGTCAAAAGCCACCCCAGAAGTGTTGTTTTTCCCGAGCTGGTTGCCCCCGCCACACACACGGAAATGCCATATCGGATACACTCCGCCAGAAAATCCAGCATTTCCTCCGTGGCAGTCCCGCCATCTATAAAATCCTCTTTTTTCATATTCTGCGGGTTTACGATACGGATTGACGCTGCGACACCCACATCTTCATCCACCACCGGGGTTTTTAGCACAGCAATGCGGATATTTTTAGCCAGATGTCCCAGCACGCTCGGGCTGGCATCATCCAGCACCATACCGGATACATGCAGCATCCGACGGACCACATTGACCGCATGCTCCGGGCTTTCAAAATGTTCCTCCAGCTTTCTCGTCTCCCCGCCCGAAAACTGTACCTCCACATCGTCCCATGCGTTGATGTCAATCTCCTCGATCCCTTCTCCGTAAACATATTTTGTCAGGAAGCCAAATTCCGCCATCTCGGAATAAATAGCATCGATCAGCTCCTCCGTCCCCATCCCTGCCACACATATCCTGTGGTCCTGGATATACTTTCCTGCAAACCGCCTGATCTGTGCTTTGACCTCATCGCTTCCCCCCGCCGTTACAAGACCGCTGTACTCCTTTGACAGATACCCCTGCACTTCCCGAAGCACGGAAGAAAAATCCCGGCTCTCTCCTGAGGCAAAAAACAGGTCGCTGCTTTTCATCCTGCCCGGTTCTTTTCCTGTGCAGGGTCTGTTTTCAGGTAAACGTCCCTTTTCTTCTTTCTGCTCCCTTTCCGTCGCCGCCTCTGTTTCCTCTACATCTGGATTTTTAAAAGCTTCAGATAGGTCTGCGCACCATCCGGCCCGGCTTCGCCTTTCGCCTAACATCCAAACACCTCCCCGGTTACCGCCTCTATCGCCCTCCGAAAGCCTCTGCTCTCCTTTAATCCCAGCTCTTTAAACAGGTTTCCTTGCAGCACCTGCTCTTCCACTTCTCGGGAATATGGAATCTGGAATACGGTATTCCCCAACACCTGCTCCATATGTGCGCTCGCTTCATTCGGCCGAACATTACTCGCAGCCTTATACTGCTTGTCCGCATCCCATTTACTTTCTTTCAAAAGCGGCAGCTGGCTGGAAAAATAGCTGACAGATTTCAGGTCGCACCCTGTCAGCCTCAACACAGAATCAGCCTCCATCAGGGAAACTGCGGAAAGGATGTCGTTGGCGATATAGCTGCTGCAGTCAATGATGATACATGGTGCGATCTTCCTCAAACACTCCAGCAGTTCCTCTGCCTGCACCCTTTCATATTGCGGATAAGTGTATTCATTCTCCCCTTTCCGCATTCCAAGGATTGTCAGATGCCGGAGTTTCTTATGGGTAATACAATGATGCCGCACAAGATTCTCCGTCACATGGGCTGCTGCGAGGATACTTCCTAAAGAATGCTCTTCTTCCAGCTCCCCCGGAGGACAGATACAGGGCAGCATTGGCGTATTCATATCGCACAGAAGCAGTGCTACGTCCTGCTTCTGCATTGCCAGCCGCATGGCAAGCTTGGATGCGACTGTCGTTTTTCCGCACCCCGGTAGTGGGTATTGGTGTCGGAGAAGATAATTTTAGTACCGCCGGAGCTGACTCTGTTACCCGTTCCGGGACGCTCACGCCAATAATCATACCAGCGGGCTATCATGGTGATGGCAAGTTCATCTTGGTTGCGG